>JADMIO010812883.1_pt1 | contig 36233 bp, 37 predicted proteins | sample 8958161 | NCBI WGS metagenome assembly JADMIO01 (sample SAMN16585339, study PRJNA669376) | soil metagenome | isolation source: Crop rotation soil | place: USA: Cullars Rotation, Alabama | collected 2011
CTTTCCCCGCCGCGGCGCTGGCCGCCACCGGCCCGGCGCGGGCGCAGGCCGCCGGGCGCAAGCCGAACGTGCTCTACATCATGGCCGACGACCTCGGGTACGCCGACCTCAGCTGTTACGGGCGGCGCGACTACGCCACCCCGGTGCTCGACCGGCTGGCGACCGAGGGCATGATGTTCATGCAGGCCTACGCCAACAGCGCGGTGTGCACGGCGACCCGTGTCGGCCTGATGACCGGGCGTTACCAGTATCGCCTGCCGATCGGGCTGCAGGAGCCGCTCGGGGCGGCCGATGTCGGTCTGCCGTCGTCGGCCGAGCAGCCGATGATGCCCTCGCTGATGCGCGATGCCGGCTATGCGACCACGCTGATAGGCAAGTGGCACCTCGGCAACCTGCCGAAGTACGGCCCGCTCAAGAGCGGCTACGACGAGTTCTGGGGCCTCTACGGCGGCGGGGTCGACTATTTCACCCACGCGTTCTCCGGGAACCCCGACTTGTGGGATGGCGAGACCCGCATCGACGCGGCCGGCTACACCACCGACCTGCTCGCCGACGCGACGATCCGCACGCTCGACCGGCGCAAGCAGGACGGCAAGCCGTTCTTCATCAGCCTCCATTTCACCGCCCCGCACTGGCCGTGGGAAGGCAACGACGAGGAAGGCCGCGCCGAAAGCGCGCGGCTGGCCGAGGCCGGCGGTTCGATCTTCCATTACGACGGCGGCAAGCTGGCAACGTACGCCAAGATGATGAAGTCGCTCGACGACAACATCGGCCGGGTGCTCGCGCGGCTGGCCGAGCTCGGCCTCGACCGCGACACGATCGTGGTGTTCACGAGCGACAACGGCGGCGAGCGCTTCAGCGACACCTGGCCGTTCACCGGCAAGAAGACCGAGCTGCTCGAAGGCGGCTTGCGCATCCCGGCGATCGTCCGCTGGCCGGGAGTGGTCGCTGCCGGCAGCCGGAGCGAGGAGCCGATCATCTCGATGGACTGGCTGCCGACGTTCGTCGCGGTCGGCGGCGGACGGCAGAGCGCGGCGTTTCCGAGCGACGGGACCGACATCCGGCCGGCGCTCGCGGGCGGTACCCTGCCCGAGCGCACGCTGTTCTGGCGCTATGGCCACAAGCAGCAGCGCGCAGCGCGGCGGGGCCCATACAAGTATCTCAAGATCAACGAGAACGAGTTCCTGTTCGACGTCGTCGCCGACCCGCTCGAGCGCGGCAACCTCAAGACCCGCCGGCCCGAGCTGTTCGCCGAGCTCAAGGCCGCGTGGGAGCAGTGGGACGCCGGCATGCTGCACGATCCGAGCGCGTCGAGCGCGGGCAACGGCCCGGCCAACCTCGCCGACCACTTCAACACGCCGCCGCCACCGACGCCGGCGGCAGCCGACTAGGCCCGGTCGGGCGAAAACAGGGACAGTCCCCATTTTCCGACGCGTGGGCGAAAATAGGGACTGTCCCTGTTTTCGGCGCCGCGCGCGGGTCGCTGGCCGGGGGCGGGCGAGCTACTCGGCCGGCTGCGCCTCGGCACGCATCACCGGCACGCGTCGCAGGCCGGCCGCCGGGGCGAATACGCCGAGCAGCGCGATCAGCAGCGCGACGCCGACCGCGAGCGTGGCGATGCCCGCCATGATCGTCGCCAGCGGCAGCTCCATGCGCAGCGCCGTGGCGCCGGCGAACGGGGCGATGGCGATCCCGGCGATCCGGCCCCAGCCGCCGGCCCAGCCGATCCCGCTCGAGCGCATCTCGGGCGGGTACGACAGCGTGGCCAGGTTGTTGATCCCGGTCTGCCCGCCGACCTGGGTGAAGTTCCACATGATCAGCGCGCCGAGGAACAGCCCGCTGGTGAACGGGACCTGCCCGAGCGTGTAGAGCGCGGCGGCCTCGACCAGGAAGAACAGCACGATCAGCGCGTAGGGATTCACCCGGTCCATCAGGTAGCCCATGATCAGCGTGCCGGTCGCGCCGCCGAGGAACGAGATCATCGCCGAGACCGCGAACTGCTCGATCGGGATGCCGCCGAGCTCCTGGAAGAACGTCGCCATCCAGTTGGTCAGCAGGGCGATGTTGCCGAGCGACAGGAAGCAGGCGATCCACAGCAGCACGGTCTGCAGGAAGTACGGCGGCTGCAGCAGCGCGAACGGCCCAAGGTCGCGCACCGGCTTGCGCGCGGCGCCGAAATGGAACGCCTCGCCGCCGCTCAGCGCGGTCGGGTCCATCGCCACGATGGTTGCGGGAATCTTCGCGTCGGATGCGTTGCGGCGGGTCCGGAAGGCCAGCGATTCGGGGATCAGCATGAGCAGCGGCACCGCGAGGAAGCCGAGCATCCCGCCGACCCAGAAGCCGATCTCCCAGCCGTACTGCTTGTGCACCAGCGCGATCACCCCGCTCGCCGCGTTGCCGGCCGAGAACAGCACCAGCGCCATCGCCATGAAGAACGCGCGCCACTTGCGCGGCGTCATCTCCGACAGCAGCGCGAGACCGATCGGCAGCATCGCCGAGAAGAAGATTCCCGACAGCCCGCGCAGGATCGCCATCTGCGTCACCGTCTGCGCCCATACGGCGATGATCGAGAGGATGCCGAAGCACAGCGCGCACAGCCCGAGCACCGGGCGGCGGCCGATCCGGTCGGCCAGCGGCGGCATCAGGAACGCGCCGACCGCCATGCCGGCATAAGTCCAGAAGATCACCACGTCCATGTCCGCCGGCGCGGCGCCGAGGCCCGCAGCGATCGCCGGGAGAATCTTGCCGAAGAAGTACATGTCGAAGCCGTCGATGAACAGCACGAGCGAGCACACCACCAGCATCAGCACCTCGCGCCAGCCGATGCGCCGTTCGTCGATGAAAGCCTCGACGTCGAAGCGCCCGGCTTCGGTAGTGGGGGTCATGCGTCCTCTCCGTCGGACTTCCGTTTGGCCGGAGAGTGGCCGTCGGTCCGGGGTCCGTCAACGCGGGGCCGCGAGTTTTCTTGCCCTCTCCCCTTTAGGGGAGAGGGGGGAGCGCCGCAGGCGCGGAGGGAGAGGGGGTGAGCGCGAGGTTGCGCGAGTTCCCCTCTCCCAACCCTCTCCCCTGAAGGGGAGAGGGCTTTTTCTAGCGTTCCCCCTCAAGCGCAGGCTGGGGGTTGTTCGGCACCAGGATCATCGTCTCGCCCTCGAGCCTGACCGAGGCGAGGCGCGAGAGGAAGTTCATGCCGATCACGTTGGTCGGCCCGAGCCCGGGGGCGATCACCGCGTCGAGCCCGCGGGCGACGACGTTGCCGAACCGCAGCTCGTCGATCGTGGTCAGCTCGGCGGCGACCGCGCCGTTGGCGGTCTGCATGCGCACCGGCACGCCCGCCCGGCGCGGCTCGAGCCCGGCGGAAGCGGCGGTCTCGTTCGACACCGCGGTCAGCGTCGCGCCGGTGTCGACCAGGAAGTTCGCCGGATGGCCGTTGATCTCGGCGCGCAGCCAGTAGTGGCCGTCGGGGCGGCGCTGGACGCGGGTCTCGTTGCCTTCGACGACCTGCTCGGGCAGGCCGACCTCGGGCACCGCGAGGTCGAAGCGGGTATCCAGCCGCGACAGCTGCAGCACCACCAGCACGAGGATGCCCATCAGCGCGGCGGTGCTCGCCGTGCGCATGAGCCGCCCGAGCAGCGGGGCCGGGCGCAGCAGGACCGAACCGACAATGCCGAGCAGCATGGCCCCGAGCGCAGCGAGCAGCAGCCCCGAGCGGGGCAGCTCGTGAACGCTGCTGACCAGCTGGTCCCAGAGGGGGGCGAAGTCCATCGCCGGCTATATAGGCGTCGCCGGATGGCTTGGCGATGAGCGGATCACGCGGGCGGACCGCCGAAACTCGGCGTCTCGTCGATCACCAGGCCCGGCGGCCAGGCCAGCAGCTCGCTGGCCGCGGCGAACGTCGATTGCAGGAAGCGCTGCAGCTCGGCCGCGGGATCGGGCGCGGCGCGCACCGCGGCGTAAGGCAGCACGAACTCGCGCAAGTCTCCGTGCCAGAACGCCGCCGCGGGCGCGACCGGCTGCGCCGCGAGCGCGTCGGGCGTCGGATAGGCATAAGCGTAGAACGCCGCCTCCTCGAAGCCGCCTCCGCCCGGCCAGAAGCCGGCGCTGATCACCTCGTGGCTGTACGCTTCGCGCGTCACCCGGTCGGGCAGGCCCGGAACGCCGCCCGGATGGACCGGCGCGCTTCGGCCCGAGAAGCGCGTCACCGCGAGGTCGAAGCTGCCCCAGAACAAGTGGCTCGGCGAGCTCTTGCCGCGATACAGCGAGCGGAACGCGTTGAAGCCCTCGTCCGCCCGCAGGAAGGCGCCGTGGAGCCGCTCGGCGGCGTCGACATTCCATTCGCGGTGTCGATGGTCCTCGGCGAACGGGATCGGATCGGCGATCTCGTTCGGCGCCCCGTGGAGCGGCGCCGGGAGCTCGAGGCCCGCGAGCAGCGCGGACAGGTCCGCGTGCACTTGCGCGATCGACTTGCCGCGCACCGGCAGCGGCGCCGGCGAGCCGCGGTCGCACGCCACCCGGATCGTCGCGTCGAGAAAATCCAGCTCGACCGCGAACTGTCGCCCGCCGCCCGGCAGGGTGCGGGTGACCGCGCCGCGCGGGGTCATCCGCAGCGCCACGTGCCAGCCGTGGTTGATCCACGGATGCAGCCGCAGCGGCAGCTTGCCGATCAGCTGCAGCAGCAGGTGCAGCGTCTCGATCGTGCCCGCGTCCGCGGCATGATCGAGCGGCGGCCAGCGGCTCACGGCGCGTTCCGCGGACGGGTCGCCTCGGCGAGGATCAGCGAGAACTGCCCGTCGCGGTCGAGCCAGCGCTCGAGCGGGGTCCAGCCGCCGGCGAGCAGCAGCGTGTACTGGCTGCGCCGGTCGAACTTGTGGCTGTTCTCGGTGTGGATGGTCTCGCCGCGGGCCAGCGTGAAGCCGTGGCCGGCGACCTCGAACGCCAGGTCGTCGAGCGCCTCGAGATGCATCTCGATCCTGGCGTAAGTGTCGTTCCAGCGGGCAACGTGGCGCAGCCGGTCGAGCGGCAGCGTTCCGCCGAGCTCGCGGTTGATGCGCCGCGCGAGGTTCAGGTTGAACGCGGCGGTCACCCCTTGCGCGTCGTCGTAGGCCGCCTCGAGCACCGCCACGTCCTTGATCAGGTCCATGCCGATCAGCAGCTGCGCGTCCCCGCCGAGCGTCAGCCGCATCGAGCGCAGCAGGTCGACCGCGGTGCGCGCGACCATGTTGCCGATCGTCGAGCCGGGGAAGAAGCCGAGCTTGGGGAGCGCCGCGACCGCCTCCGGCAAGTGCACCGGTTGCATGAAATCGGCTTCGACCGGATGGATCGGCAGCCCCGGGAACTTGCCGGCGAGCTCGGCCGCGGCGGCGCGCAGGAAATCGCCGGAGATGTCGAGCGGGACATAGGCGGCGGGCGCGATGCATTCGAGCAGCGGCGGGGTCTTGACCGACGAGCCCGAGCCGAACTCGACCACCGCGCGGCCCGGCGCGATCAGCCGGCGCAAATCGCCGCACCGCTCGCGCAGGATCGCGGTCTCGGCCCGCGTCGGGTAGTACTCGGGCAGGCCGGTGATCGCCTCGAACAGCGCCGAGCCCGCGTCGTCGTAGAGCCACCGCGCCGGCACCGCCTTGGGTTGCTGCGCGAGCCCCTCGAGCACGTCGGCGCGGAACGCGGTGGCGATCCCGTCGTCGTCGTACTCGACCAGCGCGAGCGCATCGGCCGGCCGCATCACAGGTCCTTCGCCAGCCGCAGGCCGGTGAACTGCCACTGCTGCTGCGGGTAGAAGAAGTTGCGGTAGCTCGCCCGCGAGTGGCCGCGGGGGGTGGCGCAGCTGGCGCCCTTGAGCACCCACTGCCCGGCCATGAACTTGCCGTTGTACTCGCCGACCGCGCCCTCGGCCGGCGCGAAGCGGGGATACGGCAGGTAGGCCGAGCGGGTGTATTGCCAGCAGTCGCCGAACAGCGACGCGCTGCCGAGCGGCAGCGGCGGTCCGGCGCGGTCGAGCTGGTTGCCTTCGGCCGGGTCGCGGCCTTGGGCGATCGCTTCCCATTCGAACTCGGTCGGCAGGCGGGCCCCGGCCCAGGTGGCGTAAGCATCGGCCTCGAAATACGAGATATGCGCGACCGGCGCCCACGGATCGCGCAGCTGCCAGCCCGCATGGGTGAAGTGCTCGCCTTCGTACCAGTAGAGCGGTGCCTTGATGCCCTTGCGGCGGACCCAGTCCCACCCGTCGGACAGCCACAGCGAGGCGGTCCTGTAGCCGCCGTCGGCGACGAACTGCTCCCACTCGCCGTTGCTGACGAGGCGCCCGGCGAGCGCGAACGGCTCGAGCATCACGCGGTGCCGCGGGCCTTCGTTGTCGAACGCGAACCCGGCCCCCTGGTGGCCGATCATGGCGATCCCGCCCGGATGCTCGTGCCAATCGGGGACCTTGTCGACCGGCCGCACGGTCGGCTCGGGCAGCGCCCACATCGCCGGCGCCAGCGGATTCTGGAACAGCGCGTGCTTGATGTCGGTCAGCAGCAGTTCCTGGTGCTGCTGCTCGTGGGCGATGCCGAGCTCGATCAGCCCGGCGTGCGCCGGGTCCGCCAGCAGCGGCTTCATCGCCTTGTCGACGTGCGCCCGCCAGTCGAGGATTCCGTCGAGCGGGGGGCGCGACAGCAGGCCGCGGCGCGCGCGCGGGAGGCGGTCACCTTCGGCCTCGTAATAGGAGTTGAACAGGAACGGCCAGCTCTCGTTGAACAGCTGGTAGCCCGGCAGCCGGTCGCGCAGCAGGAAAGTCTCGAAGAACCAGGTGGTGTGCGCGAGGTGCCACTTGGCCGGCGAGGCGTCGGGCATCGACTGGATGGTCGCATCCGCTTCGGACAGCGGCCCGGCGAGCGCCTCGCTCAGGCGCCGCGTCGCCGCGTAGCGCTCGGTCAGGGGCGGCGCGGCCTCGGCGGTCGGCTGGCGCTGAGCTTCTGGCAACTGGGCCTCCCTGGCCTCGTCCGCGCTGAAAATGACGCAGCCAGGCGGTAAAGGAAAGCCCGAAGTTCCGGACATGTTCCCAATTTGGGTCAGATCACGGCCGGAGCCTGGCCCGGCCGGCCGCGGATCAGGCCGCCCGTTTGTGCCGCTCGGTCAGCTCGAGATTGAGCATTTCGGCCAGCAGGAACGCCAGCTCGAGCGACTGCGCGGCGTTGAGCCGCGGATCGCAATGCGTGTGGTAGCGGTCGGCGAGCCCTTCGTTGGTGATCGCCACCGCGCCGCCCGTGCATTCGGTGACGTCCTGCCCGGTCATCTCGATATGGATCCCGCCGGCGTGCGTGCCTTCGGCCCGATGGACCGCGAAGAACCCGCGCACTTCGCCGAGGATGCGGTCGAACGGGCGCGTCTTGTAGCCGGTGTTGGTCTTGACCACGTTGCCGTGCATCGGATCGCACGACCACACCACCGGATGCCCTTCGCGCGAGACCGCGCGGACGAGGCGAGGCAAGCCCGTCTCGACCTTGTCGTCGCCGAAGCGGCTGATCAGGGTGATCCGCCCGGCCTCGCGCGCCGGGTTGAGCGTGTCGAGCAGTCCGAGCAGCACGTCGGGCTCGAGGCTCGGGCCGCACTTGACCCCGATCGGGTTGCCGACGCCGCGCAGGAACTCGACGTGCGAGCTTCCGGGGAAGCGCGTGCGGTCGCCGATCCACAGCATGTGCGCGCTGGTGTCGTACCACTGGCCGGTCAGCGAATCCTGCCGCGTCAGCGCCTGCTCGTAAGGCAGCAGCAGCGCCTCGTGGCTGGTGTAGAAGCTGGTCGTCTTGAGCTGCGGCACGGTCTCCGGCGCCAGCCCGCAGGCTTCCATGAAGTCGAGCGCCTCGCCGATCCGGTCGGCGACGTCCTTGAAGCGATCGGCCCACGGGCTGCGGCCCATGAAGTCGAGCGTCCACTGGTGGACCTGGCGCAAGTTGGCGTAGCCGCCGCCGGCGAACGCGCGCAGCAGGTTGAGCGTCGCCGCGGCCTGGCTGTAGGCGCGGATCATCCGCATCGGATCGTTGCGCCGCGCTTCGGGGGTGAACTCGATGCCGTTGACGTTGTCGCCGAGGTAGCTCGGCAGCTCGACGCCATCGATCGTCTCGGTCGGCGAGCTGCGCGGCTTGGCGAATTGCCCGGCCATGCGCCCGACCTTGACCACCGGCAGCTTGCTGGCGAACGTCAGCACCACCGCCATCTGCAGCAGCACGCGGAACGTGTCGCGGATGTTGTTCGGGTGGAACTCGGCGAAGCTTTCGGCGCAGTCGCCGCCCTGCAGCAGGAACGCGTCGCCCGCGGCGACCTCGGCCAGCGAAGCCTTGAGATCGCGCGCCTCGCCGGCGAACACCAGCGGCGGGAAGTTGCCGAGCGTGGCTTCCGCCTCCGCCAGTGCTGCAGCGTCCTCGTACACGGGCAGATGCCGTGCCTCGTGCCGCTTCCAGCCATCGGGAGTCCAGGTCTTAGCCACGTCGAATTCCAAATACGTATCGAAGGGCCGCGCCCCTACCCTCCGGGGGCGGACGGCGCAAATGTTACTTCGGTTATTGTTTCATTGCCAACGAGTTCACTTCATCGCGCGGCGCCCGACGCGCCGGCCTGCGGCAGGACCGCCAGGCGCCAGCCGCGCTGCGCCCCGAGATAGCGCGCGGCGAGCGCCCTCATCTCCTCGGGGGTCACCTGGGTGTAGTCGGCCATCAGGGTGCGGAGATAGGCGATGCGGTTGCCGTCGAACGCCGAGCCCTCGAGCTGCTGCAGCCAGAAGCCGTGCCCGGTCTGCGCGCGCATCAGCAGCTGCCGCATCGGCTCGGTCACCCGGCCGATCTCGTCGACGGTCGGCCCGGTCGCGGCGAGATCGGCGGCGATCTTCTCGGAGGCCTCGAAGAACGCCGGCACCTGCTCGGGCGGCAACTGCGCCAGCGCGAGGATATTGCCGCCGCTCGGGGTGTCGAGCGGCCAGTTCGAGCCGACGAACGGCGAGTAGCTCGCCCCGGCGCGCTCGCGCATCGCGTCGAGCAGGCGGTTGGAGAAGATCTGCGCGAGCAGGTCGAGCTTGCGCCGCTGCGGCAGGCCGGCCGAGCCGGCGCCGGCCGGCCAGGCGATGATCGCGGCGGCCTGGTCGGGCTCGCCGCGATGGTGGAGCACCACCGGGGTCGCGGTTGCCTCGGGGAACGAGGTCTCCCGGGCGAGCATCGCCGCCGGCGCTGGCTCGCGCGGGGGCAACGCCCCGAAGGTGTTCGACAGCGCGGTGACCACGGTCTCGCGGTCGATGTCGCCGAACACGTCGACCTCGATCGGGCCTTGCGCGAGCAGCCGCGACCAGACCGCCTTGAAGCCTTCCGGCGTGGTCGCGCGAAGCTGTTCGGGGGTCGGCGTGGCGAAGCGCGGATCGCGGTCGTGCAGCAGCCAGTCGAGGTCGCGGCCGATGATCGCGTTGGGGTCGCCGTCGTACGTGTCGTACGCCAGCAGCAGCGTCGCCTTGGCGCGCTCGATCGGCGCGGTGTCCCACCGCGGCATGCCGAGCTTGGCGGCGAACAGGTAGATCTGGTCGGCCACGTCGCTCGCGCGGGTCGCGCCCTCGAACACGAACGTGCCGTCCTCGATGCGGAACGACAGCCCGAGCTTGCGGCCGGTAGCGAGCCGGTCGAGCTCGTTCTGGCCGAGCGGGCCGATGCCGGCGCTGATCAGCGCGGCCTTGCCGAGCTGGATGTAGGCCGCCTCCTCGTCGGTGAAGCCCTGCATGCCGCTGCCGAAGCGCACGCGGACGGTGGCGCGGCCGGGCTCGTTCTCGGTCGGCCAGACCAGCGCGCGAACGCCGTTGGCGAACTCGAGCTTCTCGACGTCGCCGCTCGGGAAGACGCCGAGCGGGGCGCGCACCAGCGGCGGGCTCGGCGTGCCGATCGGCGGCAGGTCGGCGAAGTCGATGGCTTCGGCGGAGGCGCGCACGGCAACGTCGGTCGCCACCGGGGCGAGCATCGCCTGGCGCAAGTCGGCGGCGGTGGCCACGCCGGGCTCGGGCGTGAGCAGCACCGCGCGCACCACGGTGCCGTCGAACATCGCCTTGGTGTGCTCGTGGATTTCCTGCGGGGTGAATCGGTCCTTCATCCCGCGGAACACCTGCAGGATCGTTTCCGGTGCGGCGATCGCCTCGCGGATGTCGACCGCGCCGACGACCGTGTCGGCGAGGTCCGAGCCGGCCTGGATGCGGCGCTGCTCGACGTCGTTGGCGAACACCAGGTCGAACTGCGCGACCTCGCGGTCGATCTCGGCCTGCGACGGCGGCGTGGCGACGGCGTCGGCGATCACCGCGCGCACGTCGGCCAGCGCGGTCCGCCAGTCCTCGCCGAGCGGGGTGACGTCGACATACGTGCCGTCGGCCGAGCGGCTGGTCTTCTGCCGTCCGACCGAGGCGAACAGGAAGCTGCCCCCTTCGCGGGCGCGGGTCTCGAGGCGGCGGTTGATGATCGTCTCGGCGACCGCGTCGAGCAACAGCCCGCGGTTGTACTCGATGTTGTCGGTCACCTGCTGCCACGGGCGCAGTACGGCGTAGCTGAGCTGCCGCGGTTGGCCCGGCTCGACCAGCACGCGGGTCTCGCCGACGGGATTGGCGCGGTCGCTGCGCCGCGGCGCCTGCGGCTTGCCGAAATCGGGCTGCGGCGCAGGCCGCCCGGGCACCTGCCAGTCGCCGAAGTACTGCTCGACCAGCGCGGCCAGGCGCAGCGGATCGGCGTCGCCGGCGATCACCACGACGGTGTTCTCGGGCCGGTACCAGCGGCGGTGGAACGCCTTGACCGCGTTCGAGGTGGCGCCCTGGAGGGTCTCCACGGTGCCGATCGGGAAGCGGTTGGCCAGCCGCTGGCCGGCGAAGTAGACTTCGTTGGTCGCTTCCATGATCCGCCGGTCCGGGCCGTTGCGCTCGCGCCGCTCGGCGAGCACGATCGGCACCTCGGCGGCGAGGTTGGCGGTGCTCAGCGCCGGCTCGCGGATCATCCCCGAGAGCAGACGGATGCTCTCCTCGAGCGTCGCGTCGCGCGCGTTGGGCAGGTCGAGCTTGTAGACCGTCTGCGTCGGGCTGGTGATCGCGTTGGTGTCGTTGCCGAGGCTCGCCCCGAGCCGCTGGAAATGCGGGATCGCCTCGCCATCGGTCAGGTATTTGGATTCGCGGAAGGTCAGGTGCTCGATCAGGTGGGCGAAGCCGCGCTCGGAATCCTGCTCGTGCAGCGAGCCGGCGTCGATGCGCACGCGGATCGACACCTGCCCCGGCGGCACGCGGTTGTTGCGCACCGCGTAGCGCACCCCGTTGGGCATCTCGCCGAACAGCCACTCGCGGTCGACCGGGATGTCGGTGCCGCGGTAGATCCACGGATCGTCGGGCTGGGCGTAGACCGGCGCGACGATCTTGGCCGCGGGCGCGAGCGCCGGAACCGTGGCCGCCTGCTGCGCGGCGAGCGGCAACGGGGCGAGCAGGAAGAGCGGAGCGAGGGCGCGGAACGCACGCGAGGCAAGGGTCATGGTCGGCGCAATAGGCGTTCAAGGCATGAAGGACCAGTGAATGAGCGGCCCCGGCGTCGCGCCGCCCCGCTTGCGGGCGATCCTCTCGCACCCTACATCGCCGCCATGTTCATCGAGACCGAAACCACGCCCAATCCGGCGACGCTCAAGTTCCTTCCCGGCCAGCGGGTGATGCCCTCGGGCACCCGCGATTTCGCCTCGCCCGAGGAGGCCGAGGGCTCGCCGTTGGCGCAGGCGCTGTTCGATACCGGCGAGGTCACCGGCGTCTTCTTCGGCGGCGATTTCGTCTCGGTCACCGCCGGCCCCGGCGCCGACTGGAGCCAGCTCAAGCCGCAAGTCGTCGCGGTCCTGCTCGACCACTTCGTCAGCCAGGCCCCGCTATTCTCCGGCGGCACCGCAAACGGCATCGTCGTTAAGGGCGATGATGATGAAGATGTCGGCGACGATCCCGCCGATGCCGAGATCGTCGAGCAGATCAAGGAGCTGATCGAGACCCGCGTGCGTCCGGCGGTCGCCAACGACGGCGGCGACATCCGCTATCGCGGATTCCGCGACGGCGTCGTCTACCTCGCGATGCAGGGCGCCTGCTCGGGCTGCCCGAGCTCGACCGCGACGCTCAAGCAGGGCATCGAGAGCCTGCTCAAGCATTACGTGCCCGAGGTCGCCGAGGTCCGCGCGGCCTGATGTCCGCGCCGCTTGCCGACGCCGCCCTCGACCAGCTGTTTCGCGAGGCCCGCAGCTACAACGCGTGGCTCGACCGCGACGTCAGCGATGCGCAGATCCACGCGATCTACGAGCTGATGAAGATGGGCCCGACCTCGGCCAACCAGCAGCCGGCCCGGCTCGTCTGGTGCAAGTCGCCCGAGGCGAAGGCCCGCCTCGCCGCGCACGCGATGGACAAGAACCAGCCGAAGATCGCCGGCGCGCCGGTCTGCGTGATCGTCGGCATGGACCTCGAGTTCCATGAGCAGTTGCCGTGGCTGTTCCCGCACGCCGACGCGCGCAGCTGGTTCCTGAAGGACGAGCTGCGCCAGGCCAACGCGTTCCGCAACTCCTCGCTGCAGGGCGCCTACCTGATGCTCGCCGCGCGCGCGCTAGGCCTCGACTGCGGGCCGATGTCGGGGTTCGACAACGCCGCGGTCGACGCCGAGTTCTTCGCCGATCAGCCCAGCGTCCGCTCGAACTTCATCTGCGCGATCGGCTACGGCGACCCGGCGAGCATCTTCGGGCGCAGCCCGCGGCCCGGGTTCGACGTGTTCAACCGCATCCTGTAGCCCGCCCGCGGTGCGGACCCTGGTCATCGACAGCGCCACCGAAGCGTGCTCGGCCGCCCTGTTCGAGGACGGGCGCCTGCTCGCCGGTGCCTTCGAAGTGATCGGGCGCGGTCACGCCGAACGGCTGGTGCCGATGATCGCCGAGTTGCCGGACAAGGGCCGCGCCGCGCGTATCGCCGTCTCTCTCGGGCCGGGAAGCTTCACCGGCACCCGCATCGGCGTCGCCGCGGCGCGCGCGCTCGGCCTCGCGTGGGCGGCCGAAGTCCTTGGCTATCCGACCCTGGCGCTGGTCGCGGCGATGGCTCGTGCGGATCACCCCGGCGCGGTCTCGGTGTGCATGACGGGCGGCCACGGCGAATGGTTCATGCAGGATTTCGGCCCCGACGGACTGCCGGAGAACAAGGTCTCCTCGGTGGCTCCCGCCGAAGCGGGTAAAGGCTGGAATCATCCGGTGATCGCCGGCAGCCAGGCCCGGGCCAAGGCCGCGCGCGAGGGATCGGCGGGGGTGGCGCTCGAAATCCTCCCCGACGCGCGCTGCTATCCGCTTTTGCCGGAGAGCCTGCTGACAGGCGATCTCGCGCCGCTCTACGGCCGCCCGCCCGACGCGAGGCTGCCCGCATGACCGACGACCTCGACCGCATCATGGAGGTGATGGAGGCGGCCTTCGATCCCGCGTTCGGCGAAGCCTGGACCCGGCGGCAGGTGTCGGACTCGCTGGTCCTGCCCAACACCCATTACCTGCTCGCCGCGGACCACGGCGGCCCGCCTGACGAGGACGAGCCTGCCGCCGGCTTCGCGCTGTCGCGCGGCGCGGCCGGCGAGGAGGAGCTGCTGCTGATCGCGGTCCGGCCCGATCTTCGCGGACGCGGGATCGGCGGCGCGCTGCTCGACCGGTTCGTCGCGGCGGCGCACGCGCGCGGCGCGACGCGGCTGTTTCTCGAAATGCGCGAAGGCAATAGGGCCGAGGCGCTGTATCGTCGTAACGGATTTGAAACCGTGGGCCGGCGGCGTCACTATTACCGCCGAGGCAGCGGAAGCCCGCTCGACGCGATTACCTTCGCCCGTGAACTCGGTTAGAGTTTGTGCCGAAACAATCCACGGAAACTATTTGTCGCTCTTGTAATGTGGCGTAAATGGGGGCAATGCGTGGCCGCTCCGCCGCCCAGGCTACTCCGCCGGACGGATGCACGACCGGATCGCAATAAAGAACAATGAGGAAGATATGGCTACTCTCGAACAGGACTTGTCCGAAACGCTGATCACCCTGACTTCGGACATCGTCGCCGCGCACGTCAGCAACAACAACGTGGGCGTGGACGAAGTCCCCGCACTGATCCAGAACATCTACGGCGCGCTCGCCAGCCTCGGCGCAGCGCCGCAAGTCGAAGCCAAGCCGGAACCCGCGGTCTCGGTCCGCTCGTCGGTCAAGAACGATCACATCGTCTGCCTCGAAGACGGCAAGAAGATGAAGATGCTCAAGCGCCACCTGATGACCGATCACGGGCTGACGCCGGCCGAATACCGCGCCCGCTGGGGCCTGCCTGCCGACTATCCGATGGTCGCGCCCGACTACGCCGAGAAGCGCCGCACGCTGGCCAAGGAGATCGGCCTCGGCCGCAAGCCCGGACAACGCCGCGGCCGCCGCAAGAAGGGCGCCGAATAAGCCTCGCCCACGGTTGTAAAAGCGCCCCGCCCCTTCCATAAGCGGCGGGGCGTTTTTGCATCCGGAACAGCACAGGGCGAAGCTTGCACCAACCGATCGATCTCGAGGCGCTGTGCGCCGAGCGCGGGCTCAGGATCACCGAGCAGCGCCGCGTCATCGCACGCGTGCTGTCCGAGGCCGAGGACCATCCCGACGTCGAGGCGCTGCACGAGCGCGCCGCGTCGATCGATCCGAAGATCTCGATCGCCACCGTCTACCGCACGGTGCGCCTGTTCGAGGAAGCCGGAATTCTCGACCGGCACGACTTCGGCGACGGCCGCGCACGCTATGAAGCCGCGCCCGAAGCGCATCACGACCACCTGATCGACGTCGAGAGCGGCAAGGTGGTCGAGTTCGTCGACCCCGAGCTCGAGGCGCTGCAGAAGCAGATCGCCGAGAAGCTCGGCTACCGCCTGGTCGACCACCGGATGGAGCTCTACGGCGTCCGCATCGACCGCGAGGACTGACCTGGGTCCGTTGCGCGAAGCCGCCAGATGGCTCGGCGTCGCCTTCGGCTTCGCCACCCTCGTGCCGCTCCACGTGCTCTGCTCGCTGGTCGGCCAGCGCGAGCTGATGCCGCCGCTGTTCCTCGGGTACATGGGACGCATGGCCGGCCTGCGCGTGCGCACCGAGGGGACGCCGCGCAAGGGTGCGCTGTTCCTCGCCAACCACGTGAGCTGGCTCGATATCCTCGCGCTTGCCGGCGCCAGCCGGGCGGTGTTCGTCGCCCACAGCGGATTGACGGTCCACGGCGGACTCAAGTGGTTGTGCGACCAGAACCACACGGTGTTCGTCACGCGCGAGAAGCGCGGCTCGGTGGCGGGCCAGGTCGAGCAGGTGCGCGCGGCGCTCGGCGAGCGGCCGGTGGCGATCTTCCCCGAGGGCACGACCAACGACGGCACCGCGCTGCTCGCGTTCAAGAGCTCGCTGCTGTCGGCGGTCGAGCCGCTTGCGCACAGCGTGCCGGTCCAGCCGGTCGCGCTCGACTATGCCGACGCGGCCGAGATCGCCTGGTTCGACGAGGGCGGCATGGCCAATGTCCGCCGCATCCTCGCGCGTCCAGGGCGCGTCGAGCTGACCATCCGCTTCCTCGAGCCGCTGGCTGGCGAGGCGCTCGCCAACCGCAAGACGATGACCGCGGCGGCGCAAGCGGCGATCACCGGGGCCTTGCGCCTTTAACTCGCGGGGCAAATGACCTAAGGGCCCGCCCCATGCGACAGACCCGCGCCCCCGAGACCTTCCGGGTCAAGAGCTTCGGCTGCCAGATGAACGTCTACGACGGCGAGCGCATGGCCGAGCTGCTGGCCGACCGCGGCCTGCGCGCCGCGCAGGAGGGCGAGGACGCCGACCTCGTCGTGCTCAACACCTGCCACATCCGCGAGAAGGCCGCCGAGAAGGTCTATTCGGACATCGGCCGGCTAGTGAAGGCGGGCGGCGAGGCGCCGCCGATGATCGCCGTCGCCGGATGCGTCGCCCAAGCCGAAGGCGAGGAGATCATGGCCCGCGCGCCCGGCGTCGGGCTGGTGGTGGGACCGCAGGCCTACCACCGCCTGCCCGAAATGATCGCCCGCGTCGCCCGCGGCGAGCGCGCGGCCGATACCGACATGCCGGCGGACGCCAAGTTCGCCGCGCTGCCCCAGCGGCGGCGGTCGGGCCCGAGCGCGTTCCTGACGATCCAGGAAGGGTGCGACAAGTTTTGTACTTATTGCGTGGTGCCGTACACTAGGGGTGCGGAGATTTCGCGTCCATTCAAGGACTTGCTGCGTGAGGCCGAGATCCTGATCGAGGCCGGGGCGCGAGAGATCACCCTGCTGGGACAGAACGTCAACGCGTGGTCGGAGGGCGGGATCGGCTTCGACGGGCTGATCAAGGAGATTGCCAAGCTGCCGGAATTGCAGCGGATTCGCTACACCACGAGCCACCCGAACGACGTCACCGAGGGCCTCGTTCGAGCCCATGCAGAAGAGGGCAAGCTGATGCCTTACCTGCACCTGCCGGTGCAGAGCGGCAGCAACAGGGTGCTGAAGGCGATGAACCGCAGCCACACCGCGGACAGCTATCTGCGCCTGCTCGACCGCTTCCGCGAGGCGCGCCCCGACATCGCGCTGAGCGGCGACTTCATCGTCGGCTTCCCCGGGGAGACCGAGGCCGAGTTCGCCGAGACGCTGCGGCTGGTCGAGGCGGTCGGCTACGCCCAGGCGTTCAGCTTCAAGTACTCGCCGCGCCCCGGCACCCCCGCGGCGGCGATGGACGGCCAGATCGCCCGCGAGGTCATGGACGAGCGACTCCAGCGCCTCCAGGCCGCGCTCAACCGCGACCAGCTCGCGTTCAACCAGGCGTCGGTCGGGCGCCGCTGCGAGGTCCTCGTCGAGCGCAAGGGCAGGAAGCCCGGCCAGTGGCTCGGCAAGTCGCCGTGGCTGCAATCGGTGTTCTTCGAGAGCTCCGATGCCGATGCCACCGCGATCGGCGCGCTCGTCGAGGTCACGCTGCGCGAGGCCGGGCCGAACTCTCTGCGCGGCGAGCCGGTGGCCACGACCGTCCCGGCAATCGCATAGCGCGGCCCGCGGGCCTCAGCCCCATAGCTCGCAGGTCGCCTGCAAGCCGATGCGGAAGCCCTTGCCGTTGATCTCGCGGCCCGTCTGGCCGTCGAGATGGCCGCCGCGGAACGTGATCGTCGAGCCGTTGATGGCATACGATCCGCTCGTCGCGCCATCCAGGTCGCTGTAGCGGCCGCCCGAGGTGAGCTTGAAGCCGAGCCCGGCGAGGATCTGCCCGCCGCTGCCGTAGCAGGCATATTCGCCGAGCGGCAGCGTTCCGCCCGCAGCGGCGGCCGGCGCGGGCCGTTCGGACCGGGGGGCGGGTCCGGTCTGCCCCGTCGCCGGGCGCAAGCCTGCCGCGACGTCGTGAACGATATAGGTGCCGGCGGCTCGGGACAGCGCTGGATAGGCCGGGCAGTCGGTCCGGATCATGGGCGCGGCGGCGCTCCCCTGAATGCTGCTGACCACGCACGGCACCCAATGGCCGCTCGCCTCAAGCTCGACGGCCTGCCCGACGCGATAGGCGGTCGCATTCGTGCCCTCGCCGCCTCCTGCTGCGCGCGCGCCGGTTCCTGCTTCCGCAACGTTGGCCGTGGTCGCGGCCGTTTGCCCGACCTTGCGCACGCCCGAGGAGGTGATCGTCTCGACGTAGATGCCGCCCCCGCGGCTGTAGCCCGGCGCCTGGTAAGGCTCGCAATCGAGGCGCATGACGCTGCTCGCCGAGCCCGGGTCGACGACCACGCAGCTCTGCCAATGATCGCCGCTGGCCTGCAGCTCGACCTGTTCGCCGGCCCGATAGGGCGAAGTTTGCGCCTGGCCGGAACCACAGGCGCCAACCAGCACGGCCGTAGACAAAACCCAGCGCATCGTCGTCCGCATGGCTACCCCCCTTGCACCTGCGTTTGCGAGGTCCGAAGGTGCCAGACAGGTCCATGATCTTCAAAGCGTTTTTCTGCGGCGGACGGCCGACGGAGTGAATCGCCGCAGCAGTGTCGCGCCCCGGCACCGAGTTTCTCTCCGCCGGAACCGAGACTCACCCTCAGGTCTTATCGACATGCACGAAGGAGTTTCCACCGCTGCGCGCGTGGCCACCGCTTGCGCGCCCGAACCCGAGGCCTATCTTCCGACTCGTACCGCGAAAGGAGCGCATGGCCCGCAAAGCATCCCGCGCCGAGGGACTCTCGGCGCTAGCCCATCCGGAGGACCGCCGCGACGTTGCGCGCCGGGCGCGCGCCGAGGTCCGGTTCGACGAGCAGGCGATGCTGGGCACGCTGTTCGGCGAGTTCGACGCCAATCTCGTGCAGATCGAGAACCGGCTCGGCGTGCTGATCGCCGCCCGCGGCAACAAGGTGATCATCGAGGGGCACGAGGACGAGGTCGCGCGCGCCCGCGAGGTGCTGGTGGCGATGCACGAGCGGCTGCTCACCGGACAGGAGCTCGACGCGGGCACGATCGAGGCGCTGATCGCGCTGTCGAACGAGCCGACCCTCGACGGGATCATCACCGGCGACGCCAAGGGCCCGCCGATCATGATCCGCACCCGGCGCAAGACGATCGTCCCGCGCACCGCGATGCAGGCCGAATACATGCGCCAGCTGGCGAGCCGCGAAATGATCTTCGCGCTCGGTCCGGCGGGGACCGGCAAGACTTACCTCGCGGTGGCGCAGGCGGTCAGCCAGCTGATCACCGGCTCGGTCCAGCGACTGATCCTCAGCCGCCCGGCGGTCGAGGCCGGCGAGCGGCTCGGCTTCCTGCCCGGCGACATGAAGGAGAAGGTCGATCCCTATCTCCGCCCGCTGTACGACGCGCTGTACGACTGCATGCCGCCCGAGCAGGTCGAGCGGCGACTGGCCTCGGGCGAGATCGAGGTCGCCCCGATCGCCTTCATGCGCGGGCGCACGCTGGCCGATGCGTTCGTGATCCTCGACGAGGCGCAGAACACCACCCGCGAGCAGATGAAGATGTTCCTCACCCGCTTCGGCCAGAACAGCCGCATGGTGGTCTGCGGCGACCCGCGCCAGGTCGACATTCCCGGCGGCGACGCGAACAGCGGCCTCGCGGACGCGGTCGGCCGGCTGAGCGGGGTCGAGGGCATCGCGGTGGTGCGGTTTACCGCCGCCGACGTGGTGCGGCATCCGATCGTCGGGCGGATCGTCGAGGCTTACGAGGGCAACGGGTCCTGAGCCCAGGCACCATGGAGCTCGACATCGACATCGAACCGCCTTGGCCCGCCGGCCAGTGGGAGGAGCTCGCCGGCCGCGCCGCCGCCGCCGCCGGGCAGGTTGCCCCTGAGCTTGCCAACCCACGCCTCTCCGCCAGCCTGCTGTTTACCTCCGACGCCGAGATCCACGCGCTCAACCGCGAGTGGCGCCAGCGCGACAAGCCGACCAACGTGCTGTCGTTCCCGATGCTCGCGCGCGACGAGTTGCTTGCGCTCGCCACAGAGGGACCGCCCGAGCTGCTCGGCGACATCGCGCTGGCTCACGAGACCTGCGCCCGCGAGGCCGCCGATAAAGGCATCCCGCTCGAGCACCACGCCGTTCACCTGATTGTCCACGGTCTCCTCCACCTCGCCGGTCACGATCATGAAATCTCCGTAACCGATGCCGAGGCGATGGAGGCGCTCGAAACGAAGGCGCTTGCGATTTGCGGCATAGCGGACCCATATGGGGACCGCTTTCCACAGGGGACATGAGCAAGGCGGTGGCCGAGAGTTCGAGAAGTACGCGCGCGTCGGGCGACGCCGGCAACGGAGACGCGGACAGTAAACGCGGTCTGTGGAGCGCGATCAAACGGTTCTTCGACGAGGACGCCGAGACTTCGCTGCGCGCGCAGATCGAGGAGGCGATCGACGAACACGTCGACGAGCAGGCCGCCGGCGACGAGCCCACCGCCAAGGGCGACCTGTCGCCGGTCGAGCTGACGATGCTGCGCAACCTGCTGCATTTCAGCGAGCACGATGCCGACGACGTGGCGATCCCGCGCGGCGAGATCGTCGCCGTCGATGCCTCGGCGGGCTGGGACGAGCTGGTCGAGCTGTTCGCCGAGCACGGCCACTCGCGCCTGCCGGTCTACCGCGAGACGCTCGACGACGTGATCGGCATGATCCACATCAAGGACGTGTTCCCGTTCCTCGCCCGCGGCACGCCCCCGCCGGCCGACTGGACCGAGCTGCTGCGCGAGCCACTCTACATCCCGCAGGCGCGAGGCGCGCTCGACGTGCTCGCCGACATGCGCGCCAAGCGCACCCACCTCGCGATCGTGCTCGACGAGTTCTCGGGCACCGACGGCATCGTCACCATCGAGGACCTCGTCGAGGAGATCGTCGGCGACATCGAGGACGAGCACGACGACGCCCCGGTCGAGCTGGTGGTCCCGCTCGGCGAAGGCATGTGGGACGCCGACGCCCGCGCCGAGCTCGACGATGTCGCCGAGACGATCGACGACCCGCGCATCGCCGAGGTCGAGGAAGCGGTCGACACGCTCGGGGGCCTCGCGTTCGTGCTGGCGGGCCAGGTGCCTGCGGTCGGCGCGATCCTGCATCACCCGAGCGGCTGGTGCATCGAGGTCACCGAAGGCAACGAGACGCACGTGACGCGGCTGCGGCTGCACCGGCCGGAAGAGGCGATGGTCGGTAGTGAAAGTGAGTAGGCAGTAGGCAGTAGGCAGTAGGCAGTAGGCGCAGTGCATGAGCCGCTGCGTTCATACCAACTCCTTTCACGCCCTCGGCTCACGCGTTCCCGTCCTGCTGCCCACCGTCCCCTGCGCCCTACCCACCACCTACTGCCTACTGCCTACTGCCTCCGGCCTGCGGCCTGCGGCCTGCGGCCATCACCTGTAGCCATTTGTCGCTTTCCCCAGCCCAAGATCATCCCCGCTCGACACGAGTTGCAAATTTCTGAACAGTGGTCGCGATGCGCCGCCTGCCCCCCTTGCGCGCCCTCGAGGCGTTCGTCCGCACGGTGCGCCTCGGGTCTGCCCGCGCGGCGGCCGACGAGCTCGGCCTGAGCCCCTCGGCGCTGTCGCGGCGAATCGGCAATCTCGAGGAGTTCACCGGCAAGAAGATGTTCAGTCGCACCGGCCAGGCGATGAAGCTGACCGACGAGGGCCGCCAGTTCTACGACGCGATCGCGCCGCATCTCGAGGCGCTGTCGATCGCGGTCGAGGCCCAGTCCGAGAACCTCCAGCTGCTGCGGCTGCGGCTCGGCGTGCTGCCGCTGTTCGGGACGCAGCGGCTGTTCCCCAAGCTGCCCCAGCTGCGCGCGCTGCACCCGCGGCTGCACATCGACATCGACACCGGCCCGCACCTGATCGACCGCGTCGGCGACACGCTCGACGCGGCGATCGCGCTGATGACCGACCCCGAGCCGAGCCTGCACCAGGTCCAGCTCGACCAGAACTCGGTCCACGCGATGTGCAGCCGGGCACTGGCCGACCGCCTCGGCGAGCGCCCGAGCATGGAAGCGCTCAGCCAGCAGACCTTCCTGCTGCACACCGACATGCCGCTGAGCTTCGACGCCTGGAAGGCCGCGCTCGGCTACCAGGCGCTGCAACCGGCGGCGATCGACCACTACGATTCGGGCCAGCTGATCCTCGAGGCAGCGGCGCAGGGGCTCGGCATCGCCATGATGCACGACGACCACCTCAAGCGGAACAACGACCCGCGCCTGGCCAAGCTGTTCGACGGGGTCACGGTCGAGAGCCCGTACAGCTACTGGTTCGTCTGCCGCCCGGTCGACCTCGAGCAGCGCCCGGTGCGGCTGTTCCACGACTGGCTCGTCGACGCCGGCCTGTGAGCCCGTTCCAGCAGGCCAAGCTATGGCTCGTCGAGACGCTCCACCTCGGCAAGGACGCGCTGCACATCTATGTCGCGCTCGCGGTGTTCTTCGGCGCCTGCCTGCTGTTCCGCTGGAAAGCCTCGCAGTGGAAGCCCTGGCTCTGCGTCCTCGCCGTCGCGCTCGCCGGTGAGGCCTGGGATCTCGGCGACAGCGCCTCGCGCGGCGCGCCGCTGGCGTTCGACCTCAGCCTGAAGGACCTGTGGAACACGCTGCTGGTGCCCACCGCGCTGGTCCTGCTGGCCCGCTATTCGCCGGTCTTTGGCAAGCGCGCCCGGAGGTAGATTCCCGCGGGAAAATCGGCCAAGGTGAGGGCCAACAGGCTCAGGAGAGGGACTGATCATGAAGAAAAAATTCGCCCTTCTGGCGGCGCTGGCGTTGACCGTGCCCGCTACCGCCCCGACCACCGTGCAGGCCCAGCAGCGAGCGCTCAGCGACCCCGTCGTCGGCCATCCCGATCCGGAATCGCTGTTCCACAGCCCCGACGCGACGCTCAACCGCAACAAGCAGGCGGCGCTGCACATCCAGCGCGAGCTGCTGAAGTGCCACGAGTGGAGCCGCGCCGGCGAGTGGCTGACCGACAAGTACATCCAGCACAACCCCGTGGCGGCCTCGGGCCTCGCCGGGGTGATCCACTACTTCGTCGACATCGCCAAGCAGCAGCCGCTGAGCCCATGCCCGGCGCTGAGCGCGCAGGACCCTAACGCGGTCGTCGCGGTGATCGCCGAAGGAGACTATGTCACCATCCTCACCCGGCGCGCGGTGCCTTACGCCGACAACCCGAGCGAGAGCTACACCACCACCTGGTTCGACACCTGGCGCTTCGTCGACGGCAAGGCCGACGAGCACTGGGACCCGGCGACGTTGCCGCCCGCGCCTGCCGCGGCGCCAGCGCGCAGCGGCGGTTCGGCCTCGGCCGAACCGGTCGGCACAGAGGCCGACCGCGCGGCGATCGGCAAGCTGATGTGGAACTACGACCGCGCTCTCGATAACTACGACGCCGAGGCTTACGCCAATTCGTTCGCCCCGGACGGGGCGTTCGGCCAGGTCAAGGGCCGCGACGCGTTGCGCACGTTCGTGCTCGGCTTCAAGACCCAGCAGGACGAGCGCCGCGAGAAGGGCGAATCGCTCGGCGCGATGCGCCACTTCACGATGAACCAGTTCCTCGAGTTCACCGGGCCGACGACCGCGCGCTATCACTACTACCACCAGACGGTGTTCGGTAGCGGGGTCGGCGGCAACGACGGCGCACCGCGCGTCGCGGCGGCCGGCAACGGGGTCGACGATCTCGTGAAGATCGACGGCAAGTGGTACATCCAGATGCGCAACGTCTCGGCCGGCCCGGACATCGCGCCGCTCTGAGCGCAGGACTATGGTGGCACCCTTCGCGAGCGCGAGGGGTGCCGCGAGCCTTTGGGGGAGAGGCGATCATCATGCGCTGGTCCGCTATCGTCGGCCTCGCCGCCGTGCTCGCTTCGCCGGCGCAGGCGGCGGAAGCGCTTGCGCCGAGCTCGCCGTGGACGCTCGACTACGACACCGACAGCTGCGCCTTGCGACGGACATTCGGCTCCGGCGGCGACCAGGCGATCGTCGAGCTCCGCCGCTTCGGGCCCGGGCTCAACCTGCAGACCGTCGTCGCCAGCAGCAGCCAGAACGCGCGCAACACCGGGCGCTTCCGCTATCGCTTCGACGACGCCGACGACTGGCAGATCGCCGGCTACGCGATCGCGATGACGCTCGCCAATGGCGACAGCGCGGTGCTGTTCAACTCGCAGATCCCCGGAGTGGCTTGGCCCGAAGACCTCGGCGAGGACCCCGCCGCGATCGAGCTGCACATGCGGTCCGATCCGCTCAAGGCCGCCGAACGCGAGCGCGCCGCTGCGCTCGACCACATCACGCTGCTCGGCGCGTTCGGGCGGGAGTTGACCGTGCGGCTCGGCTCGCTCGAGAAACCGATCGGCGCGCTGCAGGACTGCGTCGACGAGCTGACCACCCATTGGGGCATCGATGTCGAGGCGCACAAGACGCTGACGCGCCCGGCCACCCCGCTCAACCTGGCCGAGGTCCCGCGGATGATGGACTATCCCCCGCGGATGGCCCGCGAAAGCATGCCCGGGCTGGTCAACGTACGGCTGGCGATCGACGAGAACGGCGGAATCACCTCCTGCCGCATCCAGATGCCGCTCAGCGATCCCGCGTTCGAGCAGAGCAGCTGCGCCGACATCCAGCACGCGCTCGAGTTCGATCCGGCGCTCGACAAGGACGGCAAGCCGATCGCCAGCTACTGGACCACCCGGGTGGTGTTCACGCTCGACTTGTTGCCGTTTCCCTGACCCATCGGGCGGCGGGCGGAGACCATCGCGCAACCACCCGGCAGAGGCGCCCTCAGCCGACCGTCGCCTTGACGATCTTGCCCGGATTGCGCGGCGGCTCGCCCTTGGGCAGCGCATCGACGTGCTCCATGCCGCTCTCGACCACGCCCCACACAGTGTACTGCCGGTCGAGGAAGCGCGCGTCGTCGAGGCAGATGAAGAACTGGCTGTTGGCGCTGTCGGCGAACTGGCTGCGGGCCATCGAGCACACCCCGCGGACGTGCGGCTCGGCGTTGAACTCGGCCTTGAGGTCGGGCTTGTCCGAGCCGCCCATGCCGGTTCCGGTCGGGTCGCCGCCCTGGGCCATGAAGCCGTCGATCACGCGGTGGAACACCACCCCGTCGTAGAACCCTTCGCTCGCCAGCTCGGTGATCCGCTCCACATGGCCGGGCGCGAGATCCGGGCGCAGCCGAATGACCACATCGCCGCCCTCCCCGTTGCCGGTATCGAGCGTGAAGGTGAGCGTGTCGTCGGCCATCGTCTGTCTCCTGGAAGGTTGCCGCGCATATAGGCTGCGGAGCGCCATTGTCAGCCTTTGATTGGGTGGAAGGCAGGGAGGCGAGAGGCAACAGGCAGCAATGAGGTCGCGGGCCGGGGAACCCTGTCCCTTGCCGCCCCACCCCAGCTGCCTTGCTCCATTCCCCCTTACCCCCGCCCCCGTGCCCGCTGCCTACTGCCTGCTGCCTGCTGCCTACTGCCTACTGTCTGTTCCCCACTCCCCCGCTTGCTTTTGCGCCGAAGCGGCATAGACCGCGCCGCATGGCCGAGCAGGACTTCACCGAGCTGGAACAGCACGTCCTGCCCGACGAGGACGACGAGCTAGACGAGGACAACCTGCTCAAGCCGCGGTTCGTCCACTCGGTTTCGGCGGCGCTCGCGGACGGCGACGAGGCGCGCGTCTACGAGCTGGTCGAGCCGCTCCACCCGGCCGACATTGCCGACCTGTTCGAGCTGCTCGAGCGCGAGCAGCGCTCGCGGCTCGCCGCGGCGATCACCGACCTGATGACCCACGAGGTCGTCGCCGAGCTCAACGACCACGTCCGCGAGGACATGATGGAGGCGCTGCCGGCGCACGCGGTCGCCGAGATCGCCGAGCAGCTCGACACGGACGACGCGGTCCAGCTGATCGAGGACCTCGACGCCGAGGACCAGGCGGCGGTGCTCGCGGAGATGGAGCCCGAGGACCGCGCGGCGATCGAGACCGCGCTGTCCTATCCCGAGGAATCGGCCGGCCGCCTGATGCAGCGCGAGCTGGTCGCGGTGCCCGAGCACCTGACCGTCGGCGACCTGATCGATTACCTTCGTGAGCGCGACGAGCTGACCACCGAGTTCTGGGAAGTGTTCATCGTCGACCCGACGATGAAGCCGGTCGGCACCTGCCAGCTCTCCTGGATCCTGCGCACCCCGCGGCACATCGCGCTGAGCGACGTGATGAAGCGCGACCAGACACTGATCCCCGTAACGATGGACCAGGAAGAGGTCGCGCTGCGGTTCCAGAAGTACGCGCTGATCAGCGCCGCAGTGGTCGACGAGAGCGGGCGCCTGGTCGGCCAGATCACCGTCGACGACGTGGTCCACATCATCCAGGAGGAAGCCGGCGAGGACGTCATGCTGCTCAGCGGCGCCGGCGACGGAGACATCAACGAGCCGATCCGCGAATCCTACTCGGCGCGTGTCCGCTGGCTGATCGCCAACCTGCTCACGGCCTCGGTCAGCGCGACGATCATCTTCCTGTTCGGCGGCGCGATCGAGCAGCTCGTGGCGCTCGCGGCGATGGCACCGGTGGTCGCCAGCATCGGCGGCAATGCCGGCACTCAGACGATGGCGGTGACCGTGCGCGCCATCGCCACCAACCAGCTGACCCGCTCGAACACCCGGCGCATCCTGTGGCGCGAGATCCGCGTCGCGCTGCTCAACGGGGCGACGATCGCGCTGCTGCTCGGGGCGGTGACCGCGCTGATCTTCTCGATCTGGCTCGGCGCAGCGCTGGCGGCGCAGCTAGGGGCGGTGATCGCCGCGGCGATGGTCATCAACATCGCCACCGCCGGGCTCGCCGGAGTCGCCATTCCGGTCACCCTCGACCGGCTCGACCAGGACCCGGCGGTCGCCTCGAGCGTGTTCGTGACGATGATCACGGATTCCATGGGCTTCCTCGCCTTCCTCGGCCTGGCGGTGGCGACCGGGCTGGTCGGCTGACGGCCTGCTTCCTATCTCTGCTCGATGCCGCTCAGCATGACCAAGGTCGCCTACGACGCGAGGAGTCTCGACGAGATCACCGCCTGGTTCGGCGGCGGCGAAGCCGAAAAGCGGCTGACCACGCGCTACCTGCCCAAGCGCCACGCCGAGATGATCGGCGGCTCGCTGTACTGGATCCATCAGCACGCGCTGATCGGCCGCAGTCCGATCCTGCGCTTCGAGCAGCGCGACGACGGGCGCTGGTGGATCGTGCTCGAGAACCGGCTGATCCTCGTCCACCCGCGCGCCAAGCGCGCGCACCAGGGATGGCGCTACCTCGACGAGGGCGACTGCCCGCTCGACCTCGCCGAGGGGGAGGCGGCCGCCGACGCGCTCCCCGGTAGGCTCGTCCGCGAGCTGGCCAGGCTGGGTCTGGCGTAACGACCGTGCATCGCACCCTGCTCGCCCTGACGCTGGCTGTGGCGCCGCTGTCGTCGGCCCGCGCAGCCCCGGCGATCGAGGGCCTGTGGCGGACCGAGGACGGCTCTGCGGTCGTCGAGATCGCCGCCTGCGGCCGGCAGATGTGCGGACGGATCGCTCGGGTCCTGGCCAGCGGTTCCGCGGTGCCGCGGACCGACGTCAACAATCCAGACCGCACGCGCCGCAGCCGGCCGCTTGTCGGGCTGACGATCCTGTCGGGCTTCGCTGCGAGCCCCTCCGCCTGGAAGGACGGCAGGGCCTACGATCCCAAGAGCGGCAACAGCTATAGCGCCAGCCTGCGCCTGAACCGCGACGGGTCGCTGCGCGTGACCGGCTGCGTGCTGATCGTGTGCCGCTCGGTCCGCTGGACCCGAACGCGCTGACCGGCCCTCGGGGCCCGATCGGTGCCGGAACGGCAGCGCGGCCTGCTCCGTTGGGAGAGCGAGGAGAAAGCCGATGACCGAACGCAAGCCGCACCCCGATAACGCGCTGATCGACGAGCTCGAGGAGCAGGACGCCGCGCCGAGCCAGGGCAGCACCGCCGGCGGCAACCTGCAGCGCGACGTCGGCAGCCGCTCAGAGCTACGCAACACCGCAGGAACGACCGGCAGCGAACGTGACGATCTGCACACCGCCAAGGGCGACAAGACGATCGCCCGGCTGCAGCCGGGCGACGCCGGCTGATCAGGCGCTCTGCATCAGGCCCGCGACCTGGCGCAGCATGCCGGCGTAGTCGTCGGGCTCGCGGGCGCCTTGGATCAGGTACCTGCCGTCGACGACGAAGCTCGGCACCGAGTTGATACCCGCCTGGCGCCCGCGCTGCTCCTCAGCGCGCACGGCGATCGCCAAGGCTTCGTCGGCGAGCGCCTCCGCGGCCTTTGCCCGGTCGAACCCTTCTGCTTCCGCAACGTCCAGCAGCACCTCGCGGTCGCTGACGTTCCGGCGCTGCTGGAAGTGGGCCCTGAGCAGCGCGAGCTTGAGGCGGGTCTGCGCGTCGGGGCCCTGGTCGGCGAGCGCCCAGCGCAGCAGCTTGTGCGCCTCGAAGGTGTTCCACATCATCGCCGGTGGCGCCTCGCCTTCGCCGGCATAGTCCATCGGGAAACCGGCGCGGGCGGCCGCCGCCTGCATCTGCGCGCGCATCGCCGCGATCTCCTCCGGCGAGCGGCCGTAGACTTCGGCGAGGTGCTGCGCCTGGTCCTTGCCTTCGGGCGGCAGATCGGGATTGAGCTCGAACGGCATCCACCGCAGCTCAATCTCCAGCTCTCCCTCCAGCGCCGCGACGGCCTTGGCGAACTGCGTGTAGCCGACCGCGCACCACGGGCACATCACGTCGGACCAGACGTCGACCGCGACTTTGGGCATGCTCATCTCTCCAGCCACCATTGCAGCAGGTGGTGTGCGATCGCCTGCGGCGGCGGCGGCAGGAAGCTCGCGCTCTCGCCCCCTTTGGCCAGCGCCTCGGCGACATCGGCGCGCGTGAACCAGCGCGCCTCCTCGATCTCGGTGGTGTCGATCGCGAGGTCAAGGCTGTCGGCATGGGCCAGACAGCCGATCATCAGCTGGGAGGGGAACGGCCACGGCTGGCTGGCGACGTAACGCACGTCGCGCACGCGCACGCCGGCTTCCTCGAGCACCTCGCGTGCGACCGCCTCCTCGATCGTCTCGCCAGGCTCGACGAACCCGGCGAGCGCCGAGAACGATCCCGGCGGGAAGCGCGCCTGGCGGCCGAGCAGCAACGTGCCCGCGCATTCGACGAGCATGATCGCCACTGGATCGACCCGCGGAAAATGCTGCGCCTTGCAGGCCGGGCAGTCGCGCTGCCAGCCGCCCTTGGCCGCCGCGGTCGGCTCGCCGCAGCGCGAGCAGCAGCGGTGCCGCGCGTGCCAGTCGAGCACGCTGCGCGCGGCGCCGAAGATGGCCAGGTCGTCGCTCGCCAGCCCGGCGATCGCGCCCCAGGTCCGGCGGTGGGCGTAGGCCGGGTCGGGATCCCCGACGACCGGCACCGCGGCGAACAACGCCTGCCCGTCGCGCAGGCCGAGGAAGACCAGCTCGGCGTCCGCGTCTGCCTGGGAGAGCGGCGCGAACGCCAGGTTCCCGGACGGATCGAGCTCGGGCAGCAGGCCGTCGAGCCTGAGCAGCAGCGCATCGCCGGCGCGCAACTCGGCGAGGCGCGCAGGATCGCAGCGGATGTGGTCGGCGCGGTCGAGCGGTTGCCCGGCGAAGGCAATCGTCATCCAGCGGCCCGGCCGGCGAACGCATCCGCCAGCACCGCCGTGGTGAACTCGTCGGTCAGCGGGTAGGCTGTCGAGGGCATGTACTGCGTGAACAGCCCGCCGCGCAGTCCGCTGTTGACGTCGACGAAGCCGACCGTGCCGGCCGCGCCGGCCCAGCCGTACACCCCCGACAGCAACCCTTTGCCGACTCGGCCGCCGGCGCCGAAGCCGTAGCGCTGAAGATCGAGCCCGAGACCGCCATCGGACGGGCCCTGCTGCACCGTCGCCGGCAGCAGGTTCGAGGTGCCCATGCGCACCGCCGCTTCGCTCATCACCTGCGTGCCGCGGAACGTGCCGTGCCCGGCGAGCATGCGCAGGAACCTGTCGTAGTCACGCGGCGTGCTGGCGAGGCCCGAGCCGCCGAACGGCATCGGCGGATCGTCGGAGAACACCGAATCCGCGCCAAGGTCGATCGGCAGCAGCGTGCCGTTCGCGATGAGGTAGCTGGTGGTCAGGCGATCGGCCTTCGACCGCGGGACCTGGAAATGCGTGTCGTCCATGCCCAGCGGATCGAACAGGCGCTCCTGCAGGAAGCGGTCGAACGGCTGGCCCGAGACGACCTCGATCACGCGGCCCATCAGGTCCAGCGCCATCGAGTACGACCAGCGCGTGCCCGGCTGGTACACCAGCGGGAACTCGGCGAGGCGGTCGGCGAACACGTCGAGGCCCCTGACCGAGGTGCCGCGAAACACCGGCAGCGCCTGCAGCCGGGTGACCAGCCCGGGGACCACGCCGCGATCCCGGAACGCCTCGGCGATCGGCCCCTGCTGGACGATGCCGTAGCCGAGCCCCGCCGTATGGGTGAGCATCTGGCGGATGGTGATCGGGCCCGCCGCCGGCTCGAGATTGTCGGCCGTGATCGGCCCGTCGTAGACCTTCTGCACCTGCATCGTGCGGAACTTCGGCAGAATCTCGTAGAGCGGCTGGTCGAGCCCGAGCTTGCCCTCGTCGATCAGCATCATCGCCGCCATGCCGGTGATCGGCTTGGTCATCGAGTAGATCCGGTAGATGCTGTCGAGGTCCGACTGGCGCGGACCGGTGAAGCTGTCGACCCCGGCGGCGATGATCGTCGGCTCGTCCTGCCCGCGGCCGAGCGCGGCCACCATGTTGGCGACCTTGCGCGCATCGACGTAGCTCGTGACCAGCCGGCTCACGCTCGGCCAGGCGCCGGCCGGCTGGGCCCGTGCCGGGAGTGCCGGCAGCGCGCCGGCTGCGCCGAGGGCCGCGGCGCCGGCGAGCCATTGGCGGCGAGACAGGCAGGGGTTCGATACGGGCATGGTCATCGGCACCTCGTGGATCAGCGGCCGCATTCCGGCGCCCGGCATCGACCCTAGCTTTTATCGTCTTTGCGGCGCGCGTGAACCCGGCTTGCATCGCGCGGGTGTCATATGCATATAACACACATGCTCAACCTGCTCTCGATTCTCATCGGGCTCGTCGCGCTGCTGCTGGCGATCCCTTCGACCATCCCGCTGCTCGGCTGGGGCAACTGGATCGTGCTGCCGATCGCGCTCGTCGGCATCGGCATCGGCGCGCTGTCGCGCTCGAACCACGGGCGCAACTTCTGCCTGGTGGTGTTCGTCGTCGCCTGCCTGCGGCTGATGCTCGGCGGCGGGATCATCTAGCTTCGCGGCGCCCTCCACGCCGCGAGATCGCGGCCGAGCAGCCGCTCGACCATCTCGATCTGCGGCAGGAACGCGGCGATCAGCTCGCGCTCGAATTCCGGCCGCAGCGGCTTTCGCCGCTGGGGGAAGCGGTTGCGCGCGTGCAGCCATGCGCCCGGGCTGAAGCCGACCGCGTGGGCAAGCGCCCGCGCCGGGCGATAGAGCGGCGAGCGGCTCAGCCGCAGCTGAAACTCGGGCAAGCCCTCCCAGCGCAGCGCCATGCCGGCGTGGACTGTGGGGAAGCGCGTCCGGCCATCGTCGGCAAGACCGAGCAGCGCGAGCACCCGCAAGTATGCGCGGCGCGGATCGGCGCCGAGCTCGTCGTGGAGGATGACGAGGTGCTGCGCCGGTGGGACCAGCGCGAGAAAACGCTCGAGCTGTTCGCCGATCGCCGCGAACGCGCGGTACTGCAGCAGCGCAGGCTCGGCGCACTGTGCCGGCAGCGCCTCGCCCGCCGCCCGGCGCGACTGGAGATGCCAGGCGGCCTCGAGATCGGCGACATCCTCCTGGTAGCCGACCAGCAGATTGGCGTGGCGCGAGGCGACCATCTCGACCGGGTTGCGGATCATCGCCACCAGCCGGACGTCGGGCCGCGCGGCGAGCAGCTCGGGGATGGCGACCTCGGACTGGAGATAGACCGACGAGGCTTCGCCGCGCAAAGCCCCGGGCGATGCGTCACGCCACAGCGCGGCATACGCCGCCGGATCGTCGATACGCCCCGCGGTGGCGATGTCGCGGCTCCAGAAGCACGGTTCCTTGCGCGCCGACATGGCGATGCCGGGATGCGCCGCGAGCCAGGTGTAGAGCGCGGTCGTCCCGCATTTCGGCGCGCCGACGACGGCAAAGTCCGGCGGCACCCCTGTGGGGATGGGGGCGACGTCTGAATTCGATCCCGGCATCTGACCCGTTGGTGCCGGGCGCCGGGGGCAAGGTTCACCCAGCGGCGAGCGCGAGCTGCGCAGCCTTGGCGAACAGTGTCGGCAGGCCGGCGGCCTCGATCTCGTCGACCGGCCACCATTCGCCGTTGACCAGCCCGCCGCCGTCGCCGGCGTGGATCGCCAGGCCGAGCTCGAGGTCGAAATGGGTGAAGCCGTGGCGCACCACCCCACCGGCACGCCAAGCTCCCGCAATCGGCGCCTCGCCCGAGCCGTCGGCGCGGGCGCTCCAGCCGTCGTCCGGCAACGCGCGCATGCCGCCGAGCATGCCCTTGGCGGGTCGGCGGACGAGCCAGACCTTGCCGCCGCGCTCGATCCAGAAGGCGGTGCCGATGCGCTGGGGCTTGACCCTTTTGCCGCGCTTGACCGGCAGCTCGCCCTGGCGGCCTTGCGCGCGGGCGAGACACGCCGGGGACAGCGGGCACAGCAGGCACTTCGGGTTGCGCGCGGTGCAGATCGTCGCCCCGAGGTCCATCATCGCCTGGGCGAAGTCGCCCGCGCGCTGCGACGGCGTGATCCGGTCGGCGGCCTCGCGGATCGCGCCGCGCGCTGCCGGGAGCGGAGTGTCGATCGCGAACAACCGCGCGACGACCCGCTCGACGTTGGCGTCGACCACTACAGCGCGGTGACCGAACGCGATCGCCGCGACTGCCGCGGCAGTGTAGGCGCCGAGCCCAGGCAGCTTGCGCAACCCCTCCTCGGTGTCTGGAAAGCCGCCCTGCCCCGCGACAGCGCGCGCGCAGGCAACGAGATTGCGCGCCCTCGAGTAATAGCCAAGCCCGGCCCACTCGGCCATGACGTCCGCCTCGGAGGCTGCGGCGAGCGCCTCGACCGTCGGCCAGCGCTCAGTGAAGCGCGCGAAGTAGGGTGCGACGGCGGTGGTGGTGGTCTGCTGCAGCATGACTTCGGAAAGCCACACTCGGTAGGGGTCCGCCGGCCCCTCGCCGGGGCGCACGCGCCACGGCAGCGCCCGCGCATGGCCGTCGTACCAGTCGAGCAACGTAGCCGAGACCCTATCCTCCATCGGCGCGCTATGGCATGGCCCGGCGCACGATGGAAAGCGACCCGAGCCCCAAGAAGCCGGCCCCCAAGGCCGCGTCCAAGGCTCGGCCCTACGAGCGCCCGCGCGGCGGGCCGGCCAAGCCGGTCGCCGAGCTCGTACCGCAGATCGGCCGTGCCGCGTTCCGGCGGTTCGGCTTCGTCCAGTCGAGCGTGGTCACCCGCTGGCCCGAGATCGTCGGCCCGCGCCACGCGCAAGTGTGCATGCCCGAGGCGATCCGCTTCCCGCCCGGCGAGAAGAGCGGGGGCATCCTCCAGCTCGTGGTGCTGCCGGCGCATGCGCCGCTGATCCAGCACGTGATCCCCGAGATCGTCGAGCGGGTGAACCGCTTCTTCGGCTACAGCGCGGTGAGCAAGGTCAAGCTGCGGCAAGGCGCGGTTAAGCCGCCGCATGCTCAGGGACAGCGGACCGCGCCGCCATCGCTCAAGCCGATCCCGCTGGAACTCGGCGAGAGCCTGCGCGACATCGGCGACCCGGAACTGCGCGCGGTGCTCGAATCGCTGGCACGCAGCCTGGGCGACAAAGAGGGGCAGGAATGAATCTCAGGACGATCGTGAAGGCTGCCGCGCTGGCCGGGATCGCGCTGCTCGCCAGCGCACAGACCAACCGCAACTGGCCGACGGTAGTGACCCGGACCGTGGACGGGGCGCATCGCATCGGCAATCCCGAGGCCAAGGTGAAGCTGGTCGAATACGTCAGCTACACCTGCCCGCATTGCGCCGCGTTCACGCGCGAGGCCGACGACCGGCTCAAGCTAGCCTACATCATGCCGGGCAACCTCAACGTCGAGGTGCGCCACCTGATCCGCGATCCGATCGACCTGACCGTGGTCATGCTCGCTAATTGCGGGCCGGCGGCGAAGTTTGCGCTCAACCACACGACATTCATGCTGCAGCAGGAGCGCTGGCTGGCGCCCGCGCGCACCGCCACCGCGGCGCAACAGGCGCGCTGGCGCAGCGGCGACGGCCCGAGCCGTCGGCGGGCGATCGCCAGCGATCTCGGCCTGTACCGGATCATGGAAGGCCGCGGCTATCGCCGCACCGACGCCGACCGCTGCCTGTCAGACGAGACCGCCGCCACGCGCTTCGCCGAGCAGTCGCAGAAGGACTGGGACCGGCCGGGGATCGATGGCACGCCGAGCTTCGCGATCAACGGCGTGGTCATGCCGGGCACGCACACCTGGGACGCGCTCGAGCGGCAGCTCAACGAATTCCTGTGAGCATTAAGTATGCTTAGCTGTGGAAACCGATGTCGCCTGCTTCTCCGCTCAAGAGCCATCGTCTAGCCTTTCTCACTTGCGCAAGGGATTCCGTCCGATGTCCAGCTTTCGCCGTCTCGCTTTCGCCATCTGCGCCTCCCCGCTTGCGCTCGGGCTCGCTGCCTGCGGCTCGGACGACGAGGCGACGGCGAGCGCCGAAGCCGTCGCCAAGGTCGCGCCCCCGGCCGGTCAGCAATGGGCCGACGTGGTCGCGATCACCCCAGAGGGCGGCTGGTTGCAGGGCAACCCCGAAGCGCCGATCCGGCTCGTCGAATACGGGTCGCTGACCTGCCCTACCTGCGCTCAATTCTCGGTCACCGGAATGCAGCAGCTGCGCGAGGAGTACGTCAATTCAGGACGGGTCAACTACGAGTTGCGCAGTGTGCCGATCCACGGCGCGATCGACCTGGTGCTGACCCGGCTGCTCGAATGCGCCCCCAAGGAGGCCGCGCACCCGTTGGCGGAGCAGCTGTGGGCCAACGTCAACGACGTGGTCGGACGTGTCCAGGCCAACCAGGCGGCGATCGAGCAGGCGATGAGCCTGCCCGAGAACCAGCGCTTCGTCGCCTTCGCCGAGCGGGGCGGGCTGTTCGACTTCTTCGCCGCGCGCGGCATCAGCCGCGACCAGGCGGCCCAGTGCCTGGCCGATGCCAACGCGATCAAGGCGCTCGCCGAGCGGCTCCAGGCGCAGAGCGACAAGGACCAGGTGAGCGGGACCCCGACCTTCTTCCTCAATGGCAGCCGCGTCGAGGAGATCAACTGGGAGCCGGTCGAGGCCGCCCTGCAGCGGGCCGGGGCGAGGTAGCCTTGTTCCGCAGCCGGCCCGCGCGATGCTGATCCGCAAGCTCAAGCTGGCGGGCTTCAAGAGCTTCGTCGAGCCGGCCGAGTTGCGCATCGAACCGGGCCTGACCGGGGTCGTCGGTCCCAACGGCTGCGGCAAGTCCAACCTGCTCGAGGCGATCCGCTGGGTGATGGGGGAGACCTCGGCCAAGTCGATGCGCTCGGGCGGGATGGACGACGTGATCTTCGCCGGCACCGCCCAGCGCCCGCCGCGCGATTTCGCCGAGGTCGTGCTAGATGCGCTCGGCACGGACGGCGAGGACCTGCAGGTCGTCAGGCGGATCGAGCGCGGCGCGGGCAGCGCTTACCGCGTCAACGGGCGCGACGTGCGCGCCAAGGACGTCGCGCTGGTGTTCGCCGACGCGGCCACCGGGGCGCACAGCCCCTCGCTGGTCAGCCAAGGCAAGATCGCCGCGGTGATCGCCGCCAAGCCCGCCGAGCGGCGGATGATGCTCGAGGAAGCCGCCGGCATCGCCGGGCTCCACGTTCGCCGGCGCGATGCCGAAGGCAAGCTGCGGCAGACCGAGGCCAACCTCGCCCGGCTCGAGGACCTGATGGCCGGGCTCGACAGCCAGATCGCCACTCTGCGGCGCCAGGCCAAGCAGGCCGAGCGCTACAAGGCGCTGACGGAGAAGATCCAGCATGCCGAGGCAAGGCTGGTGTTCGCCCGCTGGCGCAACGCGGCGGCGGCGGCCGACGCGGCGCGCGCACAGGCCAAGGATGCCAACGCGCGTGTCGAGGCGGCGCAACGCAGGGCGCAAGATGCCCAGAAGACGCAGCACGCGCTCGCCGAGAAGCTGGCCGAAGTGCGCGAAGAGCTGGCCGACCGACGCGACGATGCCAGCGCCCATGGCCACCGCATGGCCGCGCTGGCGAGCCAGCTCGAGGCCGCCGAGCAGCGCCTCGCCGATCTCGACCGGCAGAAGCAGCGGCTCGAGGAGGATCGCGGCGAGGCCGACCGGCTGACCCGAGATGCAGCCGAGGCGCTGCGCAAGCTGGCGCAGGATCTCGCCAGCGGCGAAGCCGATCTCGCAGCCGACGAGGCCCGCCGGCCGGAGTTCGCTCGCGCGGCCGAGGATGCCGAGCGCGCGGGCCGTGCAGCCGAGCTGGCGCTGGCCAAGGCGACCGCCGATCACGCGGGGGTTGAGGCCGAGTGGCGCATCGCCGAAGCCGAAGTGGCGCAAGCCGAAGCGCGACTGGCACGGCTCGACGGCGAGGTCCGTCGGCTGGCGGAACAGCGCGCCACGCTCGCCGCGCAAGGGGATGCCGACGGGGCCGTGCTGGCGGCGCAATCGGCTGCCGACGACGCGAGCCGGGCCCTGGGGAAAG
>JADMIO010607085.1_pt1 | contig 36230 bp, 16 predicted proteins | sample 8958161 | NCBI WGS metagenome assembly JADMIO01 (sample SAMN16585339, study PRJNA669376) | soil metagenome | isolation source: Crop rotation soil | place: USA: Cullars Rotation, Alabama | collected 2011
CGCGACTGCTTCGCCCGGGGCCGGGGCGGCATACGAGACCAGCCGGACCGGGACGGCGGCGGGCTGCTGAGGAACCGCAGCGCCGCGCTGGTCGCGCGGCGGCGGCGGGGCCTCTTTCTGAGGTCGCGCGGTGACGAATTCCAGGAGCTGGGACCAGCGGCGCTCGGCTTCGGCGCGGTCGCCGATCTCGAGAGCCAGTTTGCCCCATTCGTACAGGATCGCCACGGCCGCGTCGCGATTGACCTGTCGGGTGGCGCCTTCCAGGGCGCGGCGGGCGAACTCACTGCCGGCCTCGCGAGTCTTGGGATCGCGCAGACATTCGCGGGCGAGCAGCCACAGCGGAATCGATCGGGCCGCCGAGGCCCGTTCGCGCGAATTGGGGCGCCGGTTGTCCGGCAGCTCGTCGAGGGGGACGCGGCGGATCAGAGCGAGCGCCCCTGCGATCTGCTGCGGGGAATCAGCGGTCTTGCGCTTGATCGAGAGCAGAGCCGACGAGATCGCCACTGAGATATCGTCGGGATTCTCTCTGGCAAGCCCTTGCAGGCGCTTCTGGATTTCGGCCTGGACGGACGGGGCGCCCGAGGCGCTCTCGAGCAACTGCACCAGCGAGCTCTGCAGGGGCTGAGTCGCTGCCTGCTTCTGATCGGGAACCACCAGCAGGAGGTCGAGGACCGCATCGGACGGGGTGCGATTCTCAACCGGCGACAGGAGCTGCACGACCGCCTGTTCGGCGTTCTTCTCGCTGAGCGACGAGATGGCCGAATTCATGCCGGCCCGGGCCTGTTCGATCATTCCCTGCCCGCGGCTGCCACCATAGAACATGGCGGCCTGTTCCACCCGCTGGGGCTGATTGACCAGACGCTGATAGACCCGAATGGCGTCGACCGGGAACTCGAGCTTCTTGAGCTCGCCGGCGATGAACAGCCAGTTGCTGGTGTCAACATAACTCTGATAGGCGGCATCGTACCCGTCGTTCGAGGATTTCATGGCCTTGAGCAGCACTTCGCGGGCGCGGTCGCGCTCGCCCAGGTCGGCATGCAGTTTGACGAGCCGGGCGACCGGCGAATACTGCACCTGATTCATCGACTGAGGAGCCTGCAGGGCCCGGTTGAACAGCGTCATCGCCAGCGCGCGCGACTGCTCGATCTGATCGAGCTCCTGACCGATCATCCAGCAGCCATCGGCGGTCAGCGTGTCGAGGGCGGCTTTGTCTGCCAGCAGCTTTTCGAGTGCGGCGATGCCTTCGTTTTTGCGGCCCGCTTTGACGTCGATAATGGCCAGCATCGCCACCCCGCCGTGCCACTGCGGGGCTTCTTCGAGGCGTTTGGCGATCGCCTGTCGCAGCTCGGCTTCTTTCTCCGATCCTTTCAGGGCCTGCAGCATCTGATGGAACGAGCTGTTGACAGTGCCCCCCGAACTGTAGGAATTAATCTGCCCCAGTCCGAACCAGGGCTGCGTCGCGATGTCGCCGTCGCCGGGAATCAGCGCCGTCTTTCCGATCTCGAATACTCGCGGCAGCTTCCAGACGGCGGCGTCGTAGATATTCGAGATGAGCTGGTTGCGATAGCTGGGAAACTCCTTGAAGCAGCGTTCGAACAGGTCCAGCCCCACGTCGCGCGTTTTCTCGTTGCGCATGAGATTCGAGGCGACCTCGATGATGTAATAGGGCTGATTCCGGAAGGCCTTGAGGTTGGTCTCACCCAGCACTTTGGCCAGGTCGGCCTCTCGCTGCGCCCGCTGAAACAGGTTCTGAACCTGCCAGAAATCGTTGTACAAAAGCTCGGGTTTCGACTTGATCAACACGATGTACTGGTCGCACGCTTCCTTCACCTTGCCCGTCGATTCGAGATGCTTGGCCATCTGCAGCCGCAGTTCGGGCGCCTCAGGCCTGCGCTCGATCGCTTTCTCCAGAAGCTCCTGCACTTTTTCGCGGTTGTTGAGCACGCCGTAGTATTCGATCAGTTGCTCATAGAGCCGCGGCGAATTCGGAGAGTTGGCGAGCTGGCCTTCCAGCCGCTCGACAAGCGGTTTAAGACCGCCCGTCTGCAACAGCATGCGCAGCGCCTGCTGGCGGGCCTCGGAATCGTTCCCCTGCTGCATCACGCGCCTTCCGCCCATTGCCGTGGGCGCCCCCGTTGATCGCCGCAGGAGCGTATGGGCCAGTTGCTGAACGAGCTCGGTTTTGCCTTGCGCCTGGTACTGCACCATCAGTGCAACCAGGTCGGAGCTCTGCTCGCCCGAGCGGCGCTGCACGCGCGACGAGACGGCTTCGGCCATCTCGTGCAGACCGAGCCGGCGCATGTGGGCCGCCAATGCCAGTTGCGTGCTCGAATCGAGCCTCAGGCCGAACAGCCGTTCGGCCGCGCTGCGGGCGCGGGCGATATCGCCCACTCGCTCGGCGAGCTGCATGGCCATGATCTCTCGCGACTGCAGAAGTTTCTGATCGCGCGGCACGAGTGAATCGACCAGCGCCAGCGCTTCGTCAAACTGGCCGCGCGCCTCGTGCAGGCTGGCCAGGTCCAGGCGGAACTCGGGATCGTCGGGAAGCAGCTCCGCGGCGCGGGTAATGACCTGTATGGCGTCGTCGCGGTTTTCCTGCCACCACAGCAGGTAGCCATACAAAAGCTGATAGTACAGGCGATCGTCGGGAGAGGCGGTTTCGCTCTGTTTGCGGACGTGCGCCGTCAGATCGCTCGAGACGTCGTTTCGGTTGAACGACTCAAACGCCTGCCTGAGCAGGAGGATCAGCCCGGAATCGATGTGCTCGTTCGCTCGAGGAAAGTCGATCTGCACATGAAAGTTCTGCGTGCCGTGCCGCATCGTGAAGCCCATCGGGCCTGTCTGGCCCGTCTGGCCACGCACCGACGATCCCGGGCGCTTCTGGCTGCGGCGCCGTCTGGCTTCGGCGATACCCACTTCGGCGGCCTGGTCGTAGATCGACAGCACCGCGTCGTTGCGTTGTTCGCCGGCAAGGGCCCCCATCCACTGTGCGATCTGATAGGAGGCCTGTGAGAGAGGGATCGAGAACCCTCCGACGCCGCGACCGGCCGGGCCGGCCGGCTGTTTGGCCAGCTCGTCGAGCGCGGCCTCTTTCCAGCGCGGCAGGAGGTCCATGACCCGGCCCGGGTTCTTGTCATCGAACTGCAACTGCATGGCCGAGAGCAGCTCGTACGAAGACTTTGATGCCGCGAGCTGCTGGGCCTCGAGCGCCTCGGCCTGCTCCTGGCGACCGGCGAGTTTCAATTCGGCGACGACCTGATTGAGGCCCGCCCAGTTCGCGGCCACCCCGTACGCGCCTGCATACTGCGGCAGGTTCTGTCGCGCGGCCCGTGCAGCGGATGTGCCGAGCGGGCTGGCGGTCTGCTGGCGGACCGCCTCGAAGCACTTCATCATCAGATCGATATCGTCGTCGGACAGAGGCGTCCGCTGAGGCTGCTGATCTCTCGACGAAGTGCGCGCCCGGGGATCGGGCTGCGAGCGCGACGGGAGGGCGTTCAGAAAATACGATTGTTCTTCGATTCCGCCGCGGCGGGCCAGGCGCCGGGCAATATCGAATACGCTGGCATAGCGGTATCTGAGCGTCTCGACGTACAGTGCATCGAGCAGAGCTTCGCGCGAGGCCGTATCGCGCGCGGCGGCCTTGACGACGTCGTCGATGACCGCATCCTGCTCGCTGGTCCCTTCCGCGAATTTCATGAGCCAGGCATAGGCGGCCATGCGCGCCACGGCGAATGAATCGGGGGCCCAGAGCCTGGGCGCCTGCCCCGAATAGCCGTAGTAGTCGCGATCGAGCCCGACGGCCTGGCGGACCTGATACTGCTCGTTGACGGCGTTCAGAGGCGAGGGCCGCGTGGGCATCGCCGATTGAATGCCCAGCAGGTTGTTCGAGCGGGCCCGGGCTTGCTGCTGCTTCAGGTTTTCCTGCGCGCGAACGCCCAGCGAATCGTAGGGCAGATTGATGCTGAGAATGCGGCGGAAGCGGTCTCGCGCTTCGGCAGACTTGTCGAGCGCCGCCCAGGCGGCCCCTTCGCGATACAACAGCTCCCAGTCGTCGCGGCGCTCCTGCAGCAGCGGCTCTGTCACGGCGATCAGCGATTCCATTCCGCTGCTGGTGTACAGCGAATCGAGGCTGCGCAGGAGCCGCCCGGGATCTTCTTCGCGGCGGGTGAGCCGCATGAAAATCTCGTTAGCGGCCTCGGCTTCACCGCTTGCCTGCAACAGTGCCGCCAGCCGGAACTCGGTTTCGTGCGAGGGCGCGATCGCCACGAGCTGCTTCTGATAATCGACGGCGGCGGTGACATCGCGACCCTCTTCGCAAAGCTTCGAGAGTTGCTGCAGGAGCTCGGAATCGCGCGTGTCCTGGTTGAGCAGGCTTTCGAGCTCGCTGCGGGCCGAGCCGTAATCGCCCGATGAATGGTGCGCCTGGGCCAGGCAGATCGTCATCAGGCGGCGTTTGTCTTCGTTGCGCCGTTCGCGCGCGAGGCGCTCGATCAGCCGGTCGAACTGGTTGAGCTGCACGTGCAGATCGGTGAGCTTCGTCACCAGGCCGACCTGGTCTTCGAGCGTCTCGCTCTTCTCGAACGCCTGCCAGTACACCTGGATGGCTTCGTCGGTTTTGAACTGACCGGCGAGGGCCGAGGCCAGCGCGGTCATCAGGTGCGGATCGGTCGGGTTGATGCGCACCGCTTTGCGCAGCGTTTCGAGCCCTTCATCCGCGCGGCCCAGTTGAAAACAGAGCTGCGCATAGAATTCGTAGTGCGCCGTATTCCCGGGGGCCGAGACGATCAGGTCGCGCCCGGCCTCGAGGGCTGCATCGGTGTGGCCCAGTTGCGACTCCAGCCGGGCGACGTTCGTCAGATGTTCGCCCCGCGAGCGGCGATCAGCCGCGGCCAGCCGCCGGAACAGAGAGGCCGCCGTGGAAAAGTCTCCGGAAAGTTCGGCGATGCGCGCGGCAGTCGACAGAGCAGGGACCGATTCGGGCTGCCGCTCGAGAGTTCTGGCCACCGCCTCGGCGGCCTGCGTCCATTTGCGATCGGCCTCGTAGTATCGGGCCAGTGTGTGCCAGTCGTCGGCCGCCGTCGGGTTCATTGCGAGCTGAGCCGCGAGCCGTTCGGTTTCGTCTTCGAGCGTGCGTGAGGCCTGCAAGGTCTCGATGCGCTGCTTGAGGACCAGCTCGCGTTCTTCGTCGTTGGCGGCCAGCCGCGCCGCGGCGGCGACATATTCGAGCGCTTTGCCGTGCTGATCGACGCGGCCGTGGAAATCGGCTGCCTTCAACTGCAGCGCGAGGTCTTTGGCATCAAGCCGGGCCGCCTCGGCAATCCGCTCGGCTGCTTCGGCCGAGTAACCGAAGCTGTTAAGCACCTCGGCAAGTCGCGCCAGGTTGGGCGCCGTGCGGCGGGCAGCCTGCGCGATCTGTCGCCATACTTCGAGCGCCTGTTCGGATTGTTTCTGGATGTGGTGAAACTCACCAAGGTATTCGCGGTATTGCGGGTCTTCGGGAGCCAGCTCCACCGCCTTGCGGTACAGGGCGAGAGCTTCGTCCTGCATGCCGGCGTGGCGGAACAGGTCGGCCGTCTGCGCTGCGGTGAGCGCGTCATTGGCGCGGGCGGAAACGATACCGTTCCAGATGCGGGCCGCTTCCTTTTTGCGATTTTCTTCAGCCTGCGTCTTGTCCTTAAGGACGAGGCGCCCCCAGTCGCGGAGCACGTCGGTGTTGCCGGGGGAAGCCTGGCTGAGCAGCGCATACTGCCGGGCGGCCTCGGCATATTGCTGGTCGGCGGCAAGCTGCTCGATGAAGGTCCGTCGCAGCTCGGCGCGCGAGGGGGCGAGCTTGAGCGCCTGTTCGAGCCAGTTGCGGGCCTCGGGAACGCGGGCCGCACCGGCCAGAAACTTCGCCACGCGGGCCATGGCGTCGACGTCCTGCGGATGGGCCGAAAGCCATTTCTCGTAGTAACCCACCAGCCCGTCCTGATCGCCCGAGCGCAGAAAGACGTCTTCGACGCGGCGGCGCACGTCGCGGTGCAGCCAGCCGTCGGGGTTGAGGTCGGCCAGCAGCGCCTCGAAATCGGCGACACCCTCGGGCCGGCGGTTCTGCCGGATCTTCGCCTCGGCCACCTGAATGCGGAAGACCGACTTGCGATAATCGTCGCGGACCAGGCTTATCAGCCGCTCGTAGCGCGGCAGCGCCTGGTCGTACTTGCCCTCTTCGACGAGCGTGACGGCGATCTGCTCGAGCACGCGCGGATCATCGGGGAAAAGCTGTTCCAGCCGCACCCAGATCTTGCGGGCCTCGTCCTCGTGCTGGGCCCGTTGATGCACGCGCCCGAGCTGCTGAAAGATTTCGAGCAGATCGGCCCGGTCGGGCTGCCTTTCGATCGCCCGCTCGAACGCCTGCACCGCCTCTTCCGGCCGCCCGACCAGCAGCAGCGATTGACCGAGATAGTAAGGGGCGAGCGCGTCTTTCAGGCGGTACTTCTCGGCCTGGCGAAAGGCGTCGACCGCGCTGGCGTCCTGCCCGCGATGCGCGTCGATCAGCCCCAGAATCATCCAGGCGGCGCTGTCGTCGGGGCGGTTTTTTACCCGCTCTTTCAACTGGCCGATGAATTTCTCGAGTGTCCCGAATTCGACATGATACCCGTAGACGCGATCGAGCGCGGTGCCACGCCTCGGGGTACGCTCCAGAAGTCCGAAGAAGCGTTCGGCAATCTGAGCCTGCCGCGCCTCTTCGGCGGCCGGGTCAATCGAGGTTCCCGGTGCCTGCCCTTGGGCCAGCGGCAAGGCAATCAGAGGCGAGAGCAGGCCGGCAACAACGGAGAAGCGGACCAATCGCCTGGCAAGCGACATCGCTGGACCCTCTCAAGGTGAACTGCCACGGTCTGGAAGCAAGACGACGGTGTTTAAAATCCTAACGGTCGCGCCCGGCACAACACTATATCAAACACGCTCCCTCCAGACAAAATACCTACCACGAAGACAATTATCTAAAAATCTGCTGCCTAAGAGTTTCTCGGTTGCGTTCTCACACGTGGCCGTTTAAGAACGTTTGTCTGCCCACGGCGCGGAGGGCAGTGCGTTTTTTTGCATCGGCTCGGCGAGTTGAGCGAGGATCCTTATGAGCGTGAGCGACCAGTTCCGCGAACAGTTGGACCGCTTTCGTGACGATTTCTCCCGGTTGCGGTCCGAGATCGCGAAGGTCATCGTCGGGCAGACCGAAATCCTCGACGACACGCTGATCGCGCTGGTGGCCGGCGGCCACGTGCTGCTCGAAGGCGTTCCGGGCCTGGGGAAAACGCTGCTCGTGCGGACCCTGGCCGACGCGCTGCATCTGGCATTTCGCCGCATTCAGTTTACACCCGACCTGATGCCCGCTGATCTGATCGGCACCAACGTCGTCAGCGAGACGCCCGAGGGTCGCAAGGAGTTCCGGTTCCAGCGCGGCCCGGTGTTCGCCAATATTCTGCTGGCGGACGAAATCAATCGCGCCACGCCCAAAACACAGTCGGCGCTGCTGGAAGCGATGCAGGAGCATTCCGTAACCGTCGCGGGCGAAACGCACCGTCTGGCCGAGCCGTATTTCGTCATGGCCACGCAGAACCCTTTGGAAATGGAGGGAACTTATCCACTGCCCGAAGCCCAGCTCGACCGGTTCTTCTGCAAGCTGCTGGTGCGATATCCCAAGGCGGCGGAACTCGAAACGATTCTCGATCGCACGACTGAAACCGACGCGCCGCAGGCCTCAGCCGTGCTGAGCGGCGAGCGGATCCTCGAAATGTCGCGACTGGCCCGGCAGATTCCAATTGCCGACGAAGTGCGGCGCTACGGCATCGCTCTGGTTCTGGCGACGCACCCGTCAAACGGCATTGCGCCGGAGCCGACGCGTCGCTACGTGCGGTACGGCGCCAGCCCGCGCGGGGTTCAGGCTTTGATTCTGGGCGCCAAGATTCGCGCCATTCTCGATGATCGCTTTCACGTCGCGCGCGAAGACCTGCGGACGATGGCGCAGCCGGTGCTGCGGCATCGGCTGATCCTCAATTTCGAAGGTCAGGCGGAAGGGATCAGCACCGATCATGTGATCGAGCAGATCATCGGCAAGGTCCCGGACGAGACGCTGGCGCTGGCCTCGGCCTGACCGCTTCCTGCGCCGGCAGCTCCCGCGCGACGCCCCATCCTGGTTAACCGCATGGGCTTGTTCCCGGACGATTTCCTGACACGGCTCGAATATCTGTCGCTCATCTCGCGGCGGATTTTCCGCGGGTCGCTGTTCGCGCAGCGGCGCACGATGCAGATGGGATCAGGCATCGAGTTTGCCGATCATCGCGATTACAGCCCGGGGGATGATTTCCGATATCTCGACTGGAACGTGTATGCACGGCACGGCAACCTCCTGCTGAAGCGTTTTGACGAAGAGCAGGATCTGCATGTCTATCTGCTGCTCGATTGTTCGCGGAGCATGGCGTTCGGCAAAGCGCGGAAATTCGATCTGGCGCGGCAGCTCGTCGCGGCGCTGGCCTATATTGCACTGGCCGATCTCGATCGAATCAGCGTCCTGGCATTTGCCGACGGAGTCGTCGACGAATTTCCGCTGACGCGCGGCAAGGCGCGGATCCTGCCGCTGATGCGTTTTCTCGAGCGGCTCTCGACCGGCGGCAGTGATACGAGCGTCGCCGGTGTCGTGCAGGGTTTGCTCCATCGCGGCGGGCGGCGTGGGATGGCCATCGTTCTGAGCGACCTGTTCGACCCGCAGGGCTTTCAGTCCGCCCTGGATCGGTTGCGACATCGGCGCTACGACTGCCACGTGGTGCAGCTTTACGATGCGGCCGAGGCCGATCCGGCAATTCTGGGGGACGTGGAACTTGTCGACGTCGAGACCGATTCGGTTCGCAAGGTGACCGTCACCGAAAGGAATCTGCGCGCGTATCGCGATCTGTTCGGCGCTCATCAGAAGTCCGTTCGCGAGTACTGCCGCAATTACGCGCTGGGTTGCACCCAGTCCGAGGCAAAAGTGCGATTTGACGATCTCGTTCTGCACATGATGCGCTCGGCACAAATGGGCAGATAGCACACGGTCCACCAGACGCACGATCATGCACAAGCCGATTGCCATCCGGGGAGCGCAGCAATGAACTTTGCCGATCCCCGCGCGTTTCTGTGGGTGCTGGCGGCCCTGCCCATCGTGCTGTTCTATATCCTCAAGGTGCGGCTGCGCCGTGTCCCGACGTCGACCAACCTGTTCTGGAACCAGCTCTACGACGAAAAGCCTCCCCGGTCGATCTGGGAAACATTGCGGCACCTGCTCTCTCTGGCGCTGCAACTGGCGATGCTGATGCTGCTGGTGACGGCGGTCGCCGATCCGTACTTCTCGTGGCAACCGGGCGCCGCCCGGCGCGTCGTTCTGGTTGTCGACAATTCCGCGAGCATGCAGGCTGCCGATGTGCCGCCCACGCGACTGGCTTTGGCGATCGGCGAAGGACTGCGGCTGGCTGACGGATTGCGATTTCGAGACGAAATGGCCGTCGTGGTGGCGGCCGGGGCCCACCCGCACGTGGCCTGCGGCATGAGCGGGCATGTGCCCACTCTGAAGGCTGCGATTCGAGGCATCCAGCCGGCCGATTCGCCCACGGGGGTCCAGGCGGCGGTCGAATTGGGGAAGCGATTGATCGGCGATCACCCGCACGGCCAGATCGTGGTACTGACCGATGGTTGTTTCCCCGAGGCGCCGTCGCTGGCGGCGGATCCTAAGGTCGCGCTGCGCGTATTTGGGACCGTCGCGGGAAATATCGGGATCACGCAGTTGCAGGCCCGCCGCAGCCTGATTGACCCGCTGGGCTACGAAATTCTGGTCTCGGTCCGTAACGCCTCAGGCGCGCGGGTGCACTGCCGTCTGGAAGTCGATCTGGACGATTCACCCGTGGACGTGATCCCGCTGGAACTCGCCCCCGAAGAAACCTGGACGCGCTCGCTCGAAAAGACCTCGCTCGCGGGAGGCAGGCTTGTGGCCAGCCTGCGCGAAATTCGCCGAACCGATAACGACGCGGCGGCGCCGGGCACCGGCAGTTCCGGCGATCTCGCCGACCGGCTGGCGGGCGACGATCGCGCCTGGGCGACTGTTCCGCCGCGAAAAGTGCAGCAGGTGCTGCTCGTCTCGCCCGGGAACCTCTTTCTGCAGAAGGTATTCGAGGCCAACCGCCTCGTTCAGCTTCGTGTGTCGAAAACATTCCCGGACGACTGGTCGGGCTTCGATCTGATCGTCCTGCATCAGCAGATGCCCCCGAAGCTGCCAGCAGGAAACGTCTGGGCCGTCGATCCCGAAAACGGCTGCGACGAATGGCAGATCGAAGGTGACCTGGAGAATCCGCTGGTGACGCAGCAGGATGCGGGTTCGCCGCTGATGACCCACGTCAAGCTCGAGAACGTCCTGCTTCCCAAAGCGCGCAAGCTGACATTCCGGGAAACGCCGCACGTGCTGGCCGGCGCGCTTTCGGGCGAACCTCTGTATGCCGAAATTCGCCGCCGCGCGGGAAAGCTGCTGGTGCTGACCGTCGATCTCGATGAAGGCGATCTCACGTTTCGGACCGCATTCCCGATCATGGTGACCAATGCGCTGGGCTGGTTTGCGGGCCGCGCGGGCGACTACGATCCCGCGCTCACTACGGGCACCGTATCGCGAGTCGCGATTCCAAGCTCCGCTTCCGCATTGATCCACGATCTCAGATTGCGTTCGCCGACAGGGTCTCTCGGTGCTTTGCCGGTCACTGAGCCCGCTCCACCCGGTGGCAGCGACGGAAAGAGCTCAGACGCAAAGTCGGCGCCTGCCGACGGCGCTTTGAGTTACGCTGCAGTCGGTCCGCTCGACCGTTGCGGATTGTGGAGCATCATTGCCGGAGACAACGGGCAGCGCGGCACCGATCTGAATCAGGAGCCGCTTGTGACCCTGTGCTGCAATCTGGCAAACGCCGCGGAAACCGATATTCGCACCCCAGAATCGCTGCAAGCGCAGGCCCACGAGGCTCCGCTGGCTTCGGGAATATTGACCCGCCCGCTGTGGTATTACCTGGCGCTGCTGGCCCTGCTGCTGACCACAACCGAATGGTTCCTGTATCAGAGGCGGGTGATTCGCTGATGCTGACGTTTCCGCTGGAATTGACCCGACCGTGGGCTCTGGCCGCCGCCCTGCTGGCCGTGCCGGTGCTTTTCTACTATTTCGTCTGGAGCCTGAGCGATTTTCCCCGGCGGCAGCGGATCGTCTCACTGGTTGCACGCGTGACCGTCGTCGTGCTCCTGGTTCTGGCCCTGGCCGGCCTGACGCTGCTGCACACCGTCGACGAGCAGTTCGTGATCTTTCTCGTCGACGAGAGTTTGAGCATCGGTGAAGAAGCGCGTCAGAAAGCCGACGAGTATCTCCGCAGCGCCGTCGCGGCCGCCGGCCCGAATCGGCTGGCGTATCTGCCGTTTTCGAGCGTCCCCGGAAATGTGCGCGAAGAGCGATATCGCCCGGGAGGAGCCGGCGAGGCGGATGCTGCCGCGCCAGCGGACGTCGAACAGAATCCGCCGGGCCAGCCGGATGCGGCGGCCGACCAGAAAAACGGAACGAACATCGCGGCAGCCATCGAACTGGCAGCCAGTTTCGTTCCCCCGGGCTATGTGCCTCATCTGGTCGTCCTGACGGACGGAAACGAAACCGCCGGCGATGCGCTGCAGGCGGCGGCGCAGGCTCAGATTCCCGTCTCCACAATACCGCTCCCGCCCCGCTCGGAACCCGAAGTCCAGGTCTCGGAGGTCCTCGTCCCGGCCGAGGTCCGCGAGGGCGAGCCCTTTTACGTCGAGGTCGTCATCCACTCGAACCACGACGACGAAGGGCTGGTCGAAGTCTTCCGCGGCGATCACAAAGTCATCGGAGAGCGCCGCGAGCTGAAGCAGGGGGAAAACCGCTTCCGCTTCCAGCAGTCGGTGGAGCGCGAGCGGCTGGCGCTGTACACAGCCCGCGTGTCGAATCTGCGGGCTGACACACTGGTCGACAATAACGCTGAATCGGGCCTCGTTTACAGCACCGGCAAGCCGCGCGTGCTGATCATCGAAAGCGATCCGAACCTGATCCGCGAGCTGGCGTACGCCCTCGAAGACGAAGGCATTCAGGTCGACGTGCGTCCGCCCCAGGGGATGCCCGAGTCTCTTGCCGATCTGCAGAATTACGAATTGCTGGCGCTGTCGAATGTCCCGGCGACGGCCCTCAACCAGCGGCAGATGGACGTGGCGCGCACCTGGGTGCAGGAGCTTGGGGGAGGCTTCATGATGCTCGGGGGCGAGCAGTCGTTCGGCCTGGGAGGCTACTACAAAAGCACGCTGGAAGAGGTTCTGCCCGTTCGCAGCGACTTCGAGAAAGAGCGCGAAAAGCCCAGCCTGGGAATGGTGCTGGTCATCGACAAGTCCGGCTCGATGACCGGAGAAAAAATCGAGATGGCCAAATCCGCTGCCCGCAGCGCCGTCGAACTGCTGGGGCGCCGCGACCAGGTCGGCGTGCTGGCCTTCGACGGCGCCACGTTCGTGATCAGTGAAATGCAGCCGGCCAGCAACAAGGGCCGCATCAGCGACGAGATCGCCCGCATTGACGCGGGCGGCGGCACCACGATGTACCCCGCGATGGAACAAGCCTACGAAATCCTGCAGGCCGCTACCGCCAAACTCAAGCACGCCATCATCCTGACCGACGGCATTTCAGCGCCCGGCGATTTTGAAGGCCTGGCCCAGCAGATGGCCGCCGGCAAGATAACCGTTTCCACCGTGGCCGTCGGCGACGGTTCCGATACCACCCTGCTCGAAACAATCGCCCGCGTCGGCAAGGGCCGGTACTACTTCACCGACGATCCCTCCATGGTGCCGCAGATTTTCGCCAAGGAGACCGTCACCGCCAGCAAATCGGCCATCGACGAGCAGCCCTTTTTGCCGCAGGTCGTCCGCGCCACGCATGCGCTGGCGGATATCGACCTGGCCTCGGCACCGTTCCTTCTGGGCTACGTGATGACGCGTCCCAAGCCCACGAGCGAGGTGATTCTGGCGACCGAAAAGGGAGACCCGCTCTTGGCCTGGTGGCGCTACGGGTTGGGCATGACCGTCGCTTTCACGTCCGACGCCAAGAGCCGCTGGGCCGCCGAATGGCTCACCTGGCCTGGCTACGGAAAGTTCTGGACTCAGGTCATTCGCAACACCATGCGCAAGAGCGACGCCCGAGGCATCGCCGTCACGGTCGATCGCCGCAACCAGGCCGCAACGCTCTCGGTCGATGCCGTCGACGCGCTGGGACGGTTCCTCAACAGCAGCGAGGTGGAAGTGACGACGATCGACCCGCAGCTCAAGCGCGGTCACCTGGTGCTCAGCCAGAACGCCCCGGGACGGTATTCGCAGTCGTTTGCCACGCCCGCCAGCGGCGCTTACCACCTGGAGATTACCGTCAAACAGCAGGGCCAGCCGGTCTACCGGCAATCACGTGGACTGACAGTCGGTTACAGCGACGAACTGCGCCTGAAGCCGACCAACGAGCGGCTGCTCCGGGAAATCGCCACGAGCACGCAGGGACTTTACGCGCCGCGGGCGGACGAGCTGTTCGCCCGCGCGGGCCAGACGACGCGGCCGACGCCGCTCTGGCCCTGGTTGCTGACGAGCGCTCTGATCCTGTTTGTCGCCGATGTGGCGCTGCGGCGCATCGACTTCAGTCTGCACTGGCCGTTCCGGCGAAACGCGAACGGCCGCGCGTGAGCGCGGCCGTTCGAAGCGAATCGAGGATACTCAGGCGGCCTATTCGCCGGCGTCCCACCACCAGCGACCTTCGGGAATCGCGACGGGGGCCTTCCTCGAACCGATGGAACCAAGGTCAGAAGACTCTCGCGCCAGTTGCTTGTCCCGGGCGATTGCCAGCACGTCGGCCTGCACACCGCCGGCAACCTGCACGACAATGTCTTTGCCGCCGTAAACCTTGTGGTTGATCACCGAGTCGACAACTTTCGGTGCATACACCTGCGCCGGATGATATTCGCCGGCGGAAGCGAACGCGCCCAGGTCCCAGCCGGCCCGTTCATGGAGGCCTTCCTGCCGGAGCAGCGCGGCCGCGAGGGCCATGTCGAAGATGTTCCGCAGGTCGGTGAAGACCGGTTCACGCTCGCACAAGGCGGCGTAGTTCTTCGTGAAGTTTTCGGCGAACGCGCGGTTAACGGGCTCGGCGATGCCCGTCGGCATGTGCTTGCCCTGGGCGGTAACGAACTGGTTCTCGGATTGCAGCAGCACCGACTGGCCCGAAATCTCAAATGCGGCCCGGTCGGGGCTGTGCAGAATCGCGTCGTACTTCATCGTCAGCCACCAGCGCAAAGCCTCCATCGGAGCGCCGGCGGTCTGCTTCGAACGTCGCAACAGGTCGAAGTAGCTCGGAATGTCCGGCCCGCCATCCAGCTTGTCGACGCCGATCAGCTTCATCTTGTAGTCGGCTTCGACCAGCACCTGGGCCACGCGCGTGTCGGCGGGAACGCCATGCACAACGACGTCCTGCAGGCCGAGGCGGCCATGCAGTTCTTTCAGCCACTTCGAAAGCTGGCCCGGCCCCAGGGGACCGGCGCGATTCGAGGCTTCCACAAATTCCTTGACGTTTTTGAGGTTCGCATCGCGTGTATTGATCGAGCAGCCGAACACCTGATCGTTCCCCGGAGCGAACGACCGCAGGACCACGACCAGATCGTCAAGGTCGAGCAGCGGCTGGCCCGACTCGCGGCCGACGGGGCGACCGTTCTCATCGTACGACCAGCCTTCGGCAGGCCCGCCCAGAAGAAGCTCGTGCGACTGCGGGTCGGTCACGACGTATTGAATTCGCGTGAGACCGGCCAGGCGCCGCATCGTTTCCAGAACCGGCTGGCCGTCCTTGAGCCGTTCGGCCACGGCGCGTTCGAGCCGTGGCAGCGAAACGAACCGCAGCTTTGCGGGGCGGGCAAGATCTTCGTTCAGGTTGGCGGGACGGCTGCGGCGTGCGATCTGTTCGAGAGCGCCCGTCTGTTCGACTTTGGTCAACGTGCGCATCAGGCCATTGGGGTCGACATAAACACCGGTATTGTAGGGGCTCATGTTCCCGGTGCCGCCGAGCTGCTGCCACGATTCGGGCTCGACTGTGGTCTGGATCAGCGTCATGAGCTGCTGGAAGTTCGCAGTGCCGCCACCGGCCAGGCTGCTGGCCCGCGCGATCTCTGCCCCGGCGCGGCCGCGGTCGGCCGATTCGGGAATGCTGCGTGCGGTTTCCTCCGCGGCGCGGAAGTCGCCGCTCTGCCGCTGAGCAGTGGTGATTTTCCTGAGCTGCAGCACGCGCTCAGACACATCATTGACGGCGCGGGCCGCATCGAGTGCCGGCCCGAACTCACCGGCAGCCAGCCGCTGCTCGAGCAGGCTGTCTTTTGCGGCAGGGGTCCGATCAGCGGCCAGGGAAACGCTGACAGCAGCCACGACTGCCAAAGCCGCCAAACAGCCCGGAATGGCACGTGGTGCCGTCGATGTGCGGAGATTCATGGATCGCCTCGAGGGAATAAGCCAGCCTGCGCCGGCATTGCGCCAGAAGTTTGCCTGCCTTCAGCATCCTCTCTGCATCGACCGTTTGCAATCAAAAAACATGAAATTTCTCGGGGAAAACAGATGTGCGGTCATTGACAACCTGAATGGCCGTGAGTTTACTACCGACACGGTCCCCCCATGGGGGCGGGCTGGCGATTGAATTGGAATTCCCGAATTTTCAGGAGGTGAAGATGGCCGCAGTCGCGAAACCGAGGTCGATCAGCAAGTCCGAACTGCTCAAGAATCTGTCTGAGACGACCATGCTCAACAAGAAGGACGTCCAGAAGGTTCTCGATGCGCTGGCGGATCTGGTCGGCAAGAATCTCGGAAAGAAAGGGCCGGGAGTGATCGCCCTGCCTGGGCTGGTTAAAATCAAGGTGGTGAATAAGCCCGCCCAGCCGGCCCGCAAAGGGGTGATGGTGCTCGGGCAGCTCCGCGACCTTCCCGCCAAGCCGGCGATGCGCAAAGTCCGCGTGTTGCCGCTCAAGGCCCTCAAGGACATGGTGAAGTAACGGGGCGCGTCGTTCCGGGGGCAACGGTTCTACCGCAAAAGCAGACACCCGATCGGGGCGAAGTTCTTCGGCCGCCGCTTCCCGCGGCGACGGCAGGGCTTCGCCCCGCATCATTTGCAGAGGTTTGCCAATGCCTGGCCTCCGGCAGGCTGTACTGCTCGTGGCCCACGGAAGCCGGCGGCCTGGTGCCAACGACGACCTCGTGCAACTGGCTTGGGCGTTGCGCGAGACCGGGGAGTTTGATCTGGTCGAGACGGCCTATCTCGAACTGGCCCCGCCCGATATTCCTGCAGGCGCCGCGGCCTGTGCAGCAGCCGGCGCGACACACGTGCGAATCCTCCCCTACTTCCTTTCGGCCGGAACGCATGTCGCTGAAGACCTCGAGCGGCATCGGCGGGAATTGGCGCAGCAGTTTCCTCAGGTCGAATTCGTGCTCTGCGGGCCCATCGGTCTGCACCCGCTGATGATCGAGATCGTCCTCGACCGGCTGCGCGAGGCCAGCGGTTCGCGCCCGTGACGCGCGGCAATGTCGCCACGCCCCCCGACGAGCAGACCGATCGCCACTCAGATAATTCCCGCGATCGGCTCGGCCCCTTCCACTCCCACCAGCTTCTGATCGAGGCCGCCGTAAAAGTACGTCAGACTGTTGGGGTCGAGCCCCATCTGATTGAGGATGGTCGCGTGCAGGTTTCGGACGTGACAGCGGTCGCTGACGGCGGCCGAACCCAGCTCGTCCGTTGCGCCGACGCTGACGCCGCCTTTGATGCCCCCGCCAGCCAGCCACATCGTGAAGCCGTAGGCGTTGTGATCGCGGCCTGTCCCTTTCTCGTACTCGGCTGTCGGCTGCCGGCCGAATTCGCCCCCCCAGACCACGATCGTTTCCTCGAGCAGCCCGCGCTGCTTCAGGTCTTTGAGCAGGCCAGCGATGGGCAGATCGGTCGCGCCCGCGTGCTTCGTGTGATTGAGGACAATGTCGGTGTGCGCGTCCCAGTTGTTGTCGTCATGATGGCCGCCTGAGTAGACCTGGACGAACCGCACGCCGCGCTCGACCAGGCGCCGCGCAAGCAGGCACTTGCGGCCGAACTCGGCAGTGCGCGGATTGTCTAATCCATAAAGCGACTGCGTGCCGGCCGTCTCCTGCGAGAAATCCACCGCTTCCGGTGCGTGCGACTGCATCTTGTAAGCCAGCTCGTAGCTGGCGATACGGGCGGCGAGTTCCGAATTGTCGGCCCGCGGCGCCAGATGCTCTTCGTTCTTCTCACGCAGCCGGTCGAGCAACTGCCGCTGCAGGTCGCGCGATGTCCCCGCGGCCCGATCGAGATTGTGGATCGGAACCCCATCGGCCCGGATGACCGTCGCCTGGTAGGCGGCGGGCATGTATCCACTCGACCAGTTTTTGGGCCCGCTGATCGGGCCGCCGGTGCGGTCGAGCATCACGACGAAACCCGGCAGGTTCTCGTTTTCGCTTCCCAGGCCGTAGGTAATCCACGAGCCGAGTGCGGGGTGCCCGCTCAGGATGCGCCCCGAATTCATCATCAGCATCGCCGAGCCATGGATGGGCGACTCGGCGTACATCGAGTGCACGAAGGCCATGTCATCGACGCAGGTCCCCAGATTGGGAAACAGGTCTGAGATGTACTTGCCGCAATGGCCGTACTGACGGAACTCCCACTTCGGCCCGACGACGCGCCCCTGATTCTTCCGCCCGCTGCGACCGAACGTTTTGACCTCGATCGTTTTGCCGTCGAGCGGATACAGCGCGGGCTTGTAATCGAACGTTTCGATATGGCTTGGCCCACCGTACATGAACAGAAAAATGACGCTCTTGGCCCGCGCGTCGAACTGTGGTTTTTTCGGCGCGAGTGGATTGATGAACGGCGTGCGACCATCTGCGGCGAGCGCCTGCCGACTGAGAAACCCGTCGTGCCCGAGCATGCCCGTCAGCGCGAGCGAAGCGAACCCGCCGCCGGCTTCCCACAGGAACTCGCGCCGGGTGCGGCCGCAGAACTGGCGTCGATCTGCGGATGAATCATTTGACATGCTCATACCAGGAGACTCCCGCCAGCGGTTCACACTCTAATCCAGATATAGAAACTCATTCGCATTCAGCACGAGCAAACAGAAATGCCGCAGAGCTTCCTCCGCAGAAAGTCCCGTGTCGCTCAGGCGCCGCACGAATGCAGCATCACGCGCGGCTTCGTCGTCGCCCGGCCGACGCGAGGCGGTCAAACGAATGGCCCGAGCGATCTGCGCCGGCAGATCGTCGCCACATTCCCGCCTGAGTCGCATCGCCAGTTCCCGAGCCTGCTCGTGCGTGAAATCTCCGTTGAGCATCCCCAGCGCCTGCGTTGGCACCGTCGTCGTATAACGCACGGGGCAGCTCGAATCGGTGTCGGCCTGGTCGTGATGTGCCAGGATCGGCACCAGGAGCGAACGTTTGACGTGCACGTAGACGCTACGCCGGGCCGACTCGTCTGGCGGCGACTGTGGCCAGCCTTCGCCGGGACGCGACTGACCGGCCAGCACCTCTTTGGGTATCGGCGGATAAACGCCCGGCCCACCCGCCTTCAGATTGAGCGTGCCGCTGACGGCCAGAATCGAATCGCGGACTTCTTCGGCCGAGAGCCGCCGCATGTTGAATCGCCAGAAGAGCGTATTGGCCGGATCGATTTCGAGGCCGCGCGGGTTGGCCCGCGCCGACATGCGGTACGCATTCGACAGCATGATCAGGCGATGCATCCGCTTCAGCCGCCAGGCGCCCGCCTCTCCCCCCCTTAGCAAGGGGGGGCCGGGGGGGGTCGCGATTTTGGATTTTGGATTTTCGATTTTGGATTCGACGCCCTCACTCCCCCCCTTAGGAAGGGGGGGCTGGGGGGGGTCGATCGTTGGTGAGACCAGTTCGGCGGCCAGCCAGTCGAGCAGTTCGGGATGCGTGGGTGGTTCGCCGAGCTGGCCGAAATCGTTGGGGGTCGGGACGATTCCGCGGCCGAAATGGTGCTGCCAGAGCCGATTCACCAGGACGCGGGCCGTCAGCGGGTTCTCGGGGCTGGTCAGCCATTCGGCCAGCGCCCGACGCCGGCCTCCCGTATCCGGCTGCCCGCTGCTGGCTTTCTGATCCAGCACCGCCGGAACTCCCGCCTCCACCCGCTCTCCTGTCGCATTCGGATTCCCGCGGATCAGCACGTGCGTCGCCTCACGGCCGCGCGTCTCGACACACATCGCCATAATCCCCGGTTCAGGCACAGCAGTCGACCGGCTCTGTTCCAGCTCTTTCGCCAGCGCCGCATGCCGGTCGCTCGGCTCGGGGCCAATGATCTCGCGCCCGTCCCGGCACAGGCGATCGGCGAGAACCTCTCGCGGCGAAGCGCTTCGCAGCCCCACATCGATGTACTGGCCGCCAGCTCGGCGTCGCTGATGGCAGTAAACGGCGATTACATTCTCGCCCGGCTTCAGGGCCGCCCGGGCATCCACTGAGAGCACGACCGGGCGATAGTCCTGCGTGTCTTCCTGCGCACGATGTACGAGCGTGCCGTTGAGATAGATTTCCGCGTCGCCAATATGGTGCGCGTCGAGTGCCAATGCCACGGGAATCTCTTCGATGCGGATTGTCCGCCGCAGCCAGATGTCGGCCCCGTTCCAGCGCGTCCGGGCCAGCGGTGCCGTCGCGCCACCCGCGCCGAAGCCTCCCGGGCCGCTCTTCCAGCCGCCAGCATCGAAGGACACCTGCGTCCAGGTCTCTGCCGGCCGCTCCAGTGTGTACTGCCAGGTCTGAGGCTGCCGCCGCGAATCGGGAAGCAGAACGGCGCGGCCCGATTCCGCACCTTTTGCGTCACTTGCGGCGACCAGCGCACTGCCCGTCTTCTCTGCGAACGCAGCGGAAAACTGCTGCTCGATCTGACGGGCCTCGGCGTCGAGCCGCTCTTCGCGCGTCCGCTTCTCGGCGACGAGCCGGTCGTACTCCTGCTGTTCCTCGCGCGTCGGCACGCGGCGAGTGTTCTTTATTGTCATGTCAGTGATATCGCGGAAGTACGCCAGCAGCCGGTAGTAGTCGCGCTGCGGAATCGGGTCTTTCTTGTGATCGTGGCAGCGGGCGCAGCCGACGGTCGTGCCGAGCACCACCTGCGCCGTCGTCGAGACGATGCCATCGAGGATGTCGTACTTCGCCAGCAGGCGATCGGCGGGCTCGTCGTCCCAGATCCCCAGACGGTAATAGCCGGTGGCGATCATCGTCTCAGGCGTGACTTCGTCCAGCTCGTCCCCGGCCAGTTGCTCGCGCAGAAAAACGTCGTAGGGCTTGTCCTCGTTGAAAGCGTCGATCACGTAATCGCGATACCGCCAGGCAAGCGGCTTGGGCGTGTCGCGCTCGTAGCCGTTCGTCTCGGCATAGCGGACCAGGTCGAGCCAGTGCCGGCCCCACTTTTCGCCATACTGTGGCGAAGCCAGCAGCCGGTCGATCAGCCGCTCGTAAGCGAGCGGATCGGAGTCTTTGACAAACGCATCGACCTCTTCCGGCCTCGGCGGGAGACCGACCAGGTCGTAATACGCGCGGCGGATCAGGGCCACGCGGTCGGCCGGCGCCGACAACGTCAGCCCGCGCGCTTCCAGCTTCTCGAGCAGAAAAGAGTCGATCGCATTGCGGACCTGGTCCGCATGCTGCACGACTGGCACTGCAGGACGCTGGACCTTGCGATACGCCCAGTAGCGGCTCGCGTCTTCGAGTCTGGCGGCCGAATTGGTGGGCGGACCTTTCGACGCGGCCGCCGGCGGTTCGTCGCGCTCCCGGCCCCACGGGACCCCCAGCTTCACCCAGCGAGAAAGCACGGCGATCTCACTGGCGGGAAGTTTGCCGGTCGGCGGCATTTCGAGGCCGTCGTAGTTGATCGCCTTCAGCAGCAGGCTGTCATCCGGCGTGTCGAGCTCGACGACCTTTCCCTGATCGCCTCCTTTGAGCAGCGCACCGCGAGTGGTCAGCCGCAGCCCGCCGCGGATTTTTTCTTCGCCGCCGTGACATTTGAAGCAGCGGGTCGTGAGGATCGGCAGGACTTCTTTCTCGAAGAACTCGACCTGCTCGGCCGCGGCCTTGTCCCCCGCCGGTCGTGCCGGTTCGTCGGCGGCCAGCAGCGTCGTGCCCAGCACGGCGGCATGCCACACGACAGTCAATTGCGTCACCAGACGGGCACGCAGCATCGGGCGGGGCGTTTCAACAGGGGGAAAGTGATTCATCGGTCAATCTGCATAATACCGGCGGATGGCACTCGCTGCATGGATACGTGCCCTCCTGCGACTGCAGAACGCGCATTCGTGCGCCCTGCAGTGAATACTCATGGGGTGAATAACGCGAGCGATCGTTCTGAGCACCGGAATGAATAACCATAGAGTGAATAAAAACTGGTCGTCCAGCGACCAGAAGTGAATACCATGGCGTGAATAATTCAAGACGAGCAAGTCGGGGGTAAGTCGAGGGTAAGTCGTCGGTCTGGACACGTCCGGCGCCCTGTTGCGTGCGTTTGGCGCCGGTTTGACCCGTTTTGAAGCATTTTGCGGAACTTTGCGACAACACGCGGCGGGTGAGCCCGCCGGCGAAACGAAAGGCGCGCGGGGCCCGGAGACGTTCGTACCAACCGGCGGGCTGACGCCGCGCCGCTCGCGGCGGCAGGCTCTGCAGCTTGTCTGCGTTGTGGAAAATGACCCCTCTATTATCCCGGATGCTGCTTCAGACAGAATAGATTAAAGTGAGCGAAATTTTTCCGCAGGGGCGTCGCGAACGCCCGTCGCCCCCCGAGCGGCCCTGCCTCACCGGGCGGGCTGGCGTTTCCGCAGGCGCCACAGCCACCCGTACCGCTGCCGCAGGACGCGCTTGCGGCGGGCTTTGGCATCGGACTGCTCGCTGACATTGGTCGCCACGAATGACATGTTTTCCCGTTTCGTCGCGAAGAGATCGATGAACCCGCGCTGGTACGCCGCGCGGACGATGAGCCATGTGGCCCACGACCAGACGATTCCCGCGACAACCCACACGGTCCCCCAGGCGACCCACATGGCCGGTGTCGCGGAAGCGCCGCGGGAGAAGGATGCCAGAAGCACCAATGACAACTGCACGACCGAATAGCCTGCCGGCACCGAGAAGGCGGGCGAACCCGCCAGCAGCGCGAGCGTCCAGCGTCGATTTGGCCCCAGGAACCGCTTGAATCGCGTCGCGCGATAGAATTGCCAGGCAATCAGATGCCCCTGACTCAGGAATCCCAGCACGGTCAGGGCCACAATGATCCCACCGATGATCGCCAGTTGGGCCATCGCGTACGACGGGTTGACCCGCATCGTAAAACGGGCGGCCAGCCAGCCGGCCGCCGCCAGCATCGGCGAGAGCATCAGCACGCGAGCCAAAGCGACTTTGTACATTGTCCGGCTGATTTCATCGTAACTTACAGGCACGAGCGCGAACCGAGGAACGGTCATCGCGCCATTCCCTTCGCCGTTCATTCCCAGCCAGGGACCGGAGGCCATCTGGAACCAGCAGACCACCCACACGCCGACCACAGCCCCAACGACCGCCGCGTGCAGAAACCACGCCGGCACCGGATGCTCGGAAAAATGAATCCAGTCGCAGAGGAGATCGCACACGAGCGCGATTGCGACCGCCCAGGCCGTGCCGACCCAGACCGCGGACCAGTTCTGGCTGTCGTTCGTCAGAAAATCGAAGACCGCGCTTTCGCGTGGCGAGAGCCAGCGCCGCTCACCGCGCGCGGCAAACGATAGCTGGACGGCCGGACGCGTGCTAAGGAACTCGCGGCTGCGGATGCGGGCGCCTGCCTGTTTTTCGCCGACCAGGTCAACCTCGTCGAGCGACAGCTCATCGACCTTTCCGGAAAGAAATCCCCACAGCGATGCTTCGAGCGGCTGATGCGAGCCGCCGGTCAGCGAAGTCACTGCCGTTGTCCCGGCCCGGCGAATGTTGAGCTCACGGATGCGATAAGTAGCGATCAGGTCGCGGCAGGCCAGGATTCCGAGCACGACCACAACCGCCAGCGGCGCAGCGACCAGCCAGACTGTCAGGAGGCCCTGCCCGTAGGCAAATGTCATCAGCGCGCTGAGCCAGCCGGCGGGACAGAGCGCGTGAATTGCAACGATCGCCATGTGCCTCATCGAGTCCGAAACGTTCACGCCGATGACGTAGCCCGCGATGGCAAATGCGCCCCCCACAAGGAAGGTCGCGAACCACGGAAATCTCGGGGCACGCACCGCCAGAAACGTTCCGAGCGCGATACACAGGGCCCATTGCCCCACCGCAACCAGCAGCGCCAGAACAAAGCCGGTCGCCGGCCACTGTCCCACCACGGCGGCGGTGACGCTCGCCCAGCCCGCATACCAGATCCCGACCGCGCTCCAGCCTGCCAGGTCCCGCCAGATTTGCCGCGCCAGTTCGGCATCCGCCACCGGCAGACACCCCTTCACTCCCAGGATCGGGGAACGGTAGAGCGCGGTCCCCAGAGCTGTGGCAAATCCCCCGGCACAGATTGTTGCCATGATGGCCAGCAGGCCCAGCAATTCGTCGATGCCCATTCCGCGGGCCACGCCGTAACACACGAACCACGGCAGCAGGAAGGCGAACGGGATCACGAGCCCCAGGTAGACCACTGCTTTCAGTTTTCGGTCCCAGGTCCAGTCGCGCATGTTGCGCACGTAGTCGCGCGCCATCCCCCGCCAGGTCGACTCGTGCATCGCCTGCCGGACGCGCGGAGCGAGGTTGTCGGCGGTGTTTCTCATGCGGCAGCTCCGGGCGGTTTTCGGAGCCGCCACAGCCAGCCGTAGCGCCGGCGCAGGGCCCGTCTGCGACGGGAGTCGGCTTCGCCGCGCTCCACCGCGCTCAGCCTGCCACGCAGACCTGCCGGACGCTGCGTGAGCAGATCCGCCAGCGCGCGTCGATACACCATACGGATCACGAGCCAGGCCGCCAGCGGGCATGAGCAGAACGCGATGACGATAAGCCCGAGCTCGGCATACCCCAGATTTCGCAGGCCGCGAACGAAGGCGCCGCGGGAGTTCATGAAAAATACCTGAAATACTGCAATCAGCAGTACACATGCAAAGGCGAACGAGCGGGGCGAGAAGGCGTGCGCGATCCACACCCAGAGTTGGTTGTTCTCATCGCCCCGCTTGAACGTGGTTGCAGTCCAGAACCGCCCGGCGATCGCCAGTGCCTGGCCCACGAGGGCCACGATCATCAGGCCGACAGCCACGGCAATCGCAATCCCGATTGCGAACCATGTATTCGTGGAATGCATCCGATGACAGGCCCGCACGACCAGCCATATCTGTGCGCTCGCGAGAATTGTGACCAATAGCAGCCGCGCCGCGTTGACCTTGAGCATTACCCCGCTGATCTCGTCGAATCCGACGGGCACGAGCGCGAAGCGCGGTACGGCAATCCCACCGGTCCCTTCGGCGCCCATCCCGAGCCAGGGACCCGAAAGCCCTGAATGGGCCCAGAACATGAGCCACAGGACAGCGGCAAAACCCACGACGAGCGCGGAAAGCGGTTCGTACAGATCGGTATAAGGCGTACCCGCCAGGCGCCACCACCCCAGCACGAAATCGGCCGCCAGCAGGATCACCGTCAGTTGGGCCGCCCCCCAACACATCACAGGCCAGCTTTCGCTGTCGTTCGTAAGGAATTCGAAGATCACGTTCTCGCGCGGCGAAAGCCACAGCCGCTCGCCGCGCGCTGCGAACGATCGACGAACAGGCGCCGGGGCTCCCACAAAATCCCGCGTGCGGATCCGCGCGATGGCCTGGTCAACCGCGACCTTCTCGACATCGTCCAGCGACAGCTCGTCGACCCGGCTGGTCAGAATCCCCAGCAGACGGCTTTCGATGTGATCCTGCGGTGCGGGATCGAGAGATGTGCGGGCCGTTGCATCGCCGCTTTGGCGCAGAATAATCTCGCGAATGCGATAGGTCGCCAGAAGCTGCCGATACGACCGCAGGCCCAGCCTTAGAATGATCCCGAACGGCACCAGTCCCAGGAATACCGCAGGCATGCGTCCGGCATAGCCGTAGACGAGCTGCGAATTCAGCCAGCCGGCGGGTGAGAGCACGAGAATCGCCGAGGTCGCGCCTGAAATGCCCGGCACACCTGCTATGCAACAGACGACGTAGACCGCAAACAGAATCAACGTGCCGAGCGCCGCCGTGTTCCAGGGAAAGCGGGGAAAATTCACCGCCAGCCAGGTTCCGAGGGCGGCCCACAGCGCCCCTTGGGCCACGGCCAGCAGCGTTCCGAGAGCGACGCCGGCCATTCCCCAGCGCTCGCACACCGCTGCGAGGATCAGCGCCCACGCCGCCAGGTACACCCCCGCGATACTCCAGACAGCCATCAAGCGCCACGTGTAACGCGCGATCACGGTGTCTGCCAACGGCAGACAGGCCGCCAGCCGCAGCAGCCGGGACGTGTGCAGGCGCGAGTTCAGCGCCCCGGCCAACCAGCCAGTTGCAATCGTTGCCGCCAGCGCCATCATCGCCAGCAGGACTTCGGCTCCCAGAGCGCGATGAATGAAGTAACACAGCCACGCCGGCAGGCCGATCAGAAACAGCGGCAACCGAACGCTCAGTGAGAATGCCAGCCGCAGCTTGAAAGTCCACGGCCGGTTGCCCAGGGCCCGCGCAGCGTCCTTCGCCATCCCCAGCAGCGTCGATTCGCAGCGCACCTGCCGGATGCGGGCGGCCAGATTATCGGCAGTGTCTCTCATGCGGCCGCTCCGCGCGGTTTCCGCAGCCACCACAGCCAGCCGTAGCGGCGGCGCAGGGCGCGGCGTCGTCGCGATTTCGATTCGGTGCGTTCCGCCGCCGACGAGCTGCGCCCCCCGCCGCTCGAGATGGTCGTTAACAGATCAAAGAGCCCCCGGTGGTATCCTTCCCGGACGATGAACCACACGGCCACCGACCAGGCGCTGTACAAGAACAGCCACACGAGTCCCCAGCCGATCTCGAAGCCTGCGCCCAGATTGGGATTCAAAGGAAACCCGAAGTACTTGACGATTACCCAGCCCCAGGTGCCGATGATGACCCCCGCGGCGCAGAACGTTCCACCCGGCGATGCGGCGGTGAGGGCCAGAAGCCACACGCCGGAGCGGGCAGTTCGCCAGTGGACCCGAATCGCACGATAGAGCCGCCACGTGATGAGGTATCCCTGCCCGATGATCGCCAGAATGATTGCGGAGGCGGTGACGCCCGAAACGATCGACATCGCGATGGCCATCGTCTCGGGCGACTTGCGGAACAGGATGTGCGCCAGCAGCCCGTGCGCCAGAACCAACGCCGGCAGCATCAGCGCCAGTCGCGTGAGAGTCACCTTGAACATGACCACGCTGATTTCATCGAACGTGATCGACAGCAGTGCGAACCGGGGTGGCAGCGGACGGCCCGTCGACTCGGCCAGCATCCCGAGCCACGGCCCGGCAAGCATCGAATGCAGACAGACGGCAACAACGATGACCACCAGTGTGCCCGACACGAACAGCGTTGTATCTGCAACGTAACCGACATGGCGGAAGCCCAGCCAGCCCACCGCGACGTCGGCCACGATCGCCACAACCGCGGCGAGCAGCGTGCCGCTCCAGGTGCCGGGCCAGTCTTCCCCGTCGTTCGTGAGAAACCCGAAGAGGCAGTTTTCGCGCGGCGAAAGCCAGTGCCGCTGGCCCCGCGCCGCGAACGTTTGCCCGTCGACCGGACGATCGCGCAGAAAATCACGGCTGCGAATGCGCGCGATTGCCGTTTCGGTGGGGACCGCCTCCACGTCATCAAGCGACAACTCGTCGATTTTGCCGGAAAGAATTCCGAGCAGGCGCGCGTCGAGCCCGTCCTGCGGCGCGTCATCGAGTGACGTGGTGGCGCTCGCTGCACTGTCGTGCCGCAGATGAATTTCCCGAACGCGGTACGTTCCGACAAGTCGCCGGCACGATCGAACCCCCACGCCGAGCACAAGCGCCAGCAGCACCACAGGCAGGCCGGGGGGCAGACTCCCTGCGGCGTATCCGAACGTCAGACTCAGCCAACCGGCCGGTGTGAACAGGAAGATGCCGTGCTCCGCCAGGCCGAAGCCGTGAGTCTTGCTGATCAGGCAGGCCGCCACCAGGACAAATCCGGCAAAGGCGGTGAGCATCCACGGCACGCGCGGCCCCCACGCCGCCAGAAACGTGCCCAGCGCAATGCACAGGGCCCACTGCGCCAAAGCCAGCACGACCGCCAGCGCGAAGCCCGCGACGCCCGTTTTGGCCGCGACGGCGACGGCCACAAATGCGACCACCACGATCGGCAGAGCGAGCGCACTGCGGGCGGCAATACCGAGCCACGTGCATACCACCAGATCGCGATCGGCGATCGGTAACGTGGCCCCGATTCCCAGCAGCCGGGAACGATGCAAAGCGCGCGTCAGATAGCCGGCGAAGAGGCAAGCACAGGCGGTGGCCGTCCCCGATAGCAAGGCCAGCAATGTTTGAGGGCCGAATGCCGACCCCAGCGAAATGCAGGCCCCCAGGGGGAGCGCGATCGCAATCCAGGCAAAGGTACCTGCTCTTACGAGCGCCTCGAGCCGGCGGCCCCACGACCAATGGCGAATCTGGCGGGCGTAATCCCACGCGGTCCCCGCGATCGTCGATTCGCCCAGCACCTGCCGGACGCGCAAGGCGAGGTTATCCGCGGTGTCTCTCATGCGGCCGCTCCGCGCGGTTTCCGCAGCCGCCACAGCCAGCCGTAGCGGCGGCGCAGCGCGCGGCGGCGGCGGGATTTTGCTTCGGAAAGCTCCAGCGATCCGGACGAGCTGCTCCAGTTATTCGTGGAGGCGGAGGCCATCAGATCGACCAGATTGGCCTGGTACGCCTTGCGGATCATCAGCCACACACCGGCCGACCACGCGCAGAAAGCCGGGACCGTCGCCAGGAGGTACAGCCAACCTTCGGGAAAATGCACCGACAACCAGCCCATGGCTGGAAACCACAGCATGCCCAACAGAAACGTCCCGATCGGCGAGAAGGCGAACACCGCCAGAAACCACGGCGCGCTTCGGCCGGCGATGCGCCGGTACACGGTGGCGCCATAAAACTTCCAGCCGATCAGACAGCCCTGGGCGACGAGGGCGAACAGGGCCAGGCACGCGGCTGCGGCAAACGGGATCGCCAGCACTGTCCAGGTCAATCGGCCGGCTGTGTCAGCGCGACGAAACACTCGCGCGAGCAGCCAGCAGGCAATCATCGCGAACGGCCCGAACATCAGCAGCCGGGCCGAGGCCACCTTGAACATGACCCGGCTGATCTCACCGAACCGGATGGGCACCAGGGCGAATCTTGGCACGGAGATTTTTCCCGGACCTTCTCCGGACATTCCCAGCCACGGGCCGGAGAGGATGGAATACAGGCAAAGGATGACGAAAGCCACATAGAACGGCGCAGCCCCTTCCGGGCGCGTGAGGGCCAGGCGGCTTACCACCAGGTCTGCTGCAACCGCGATCGCCGTCAGGATCGCCAACCCCCACCAGACACGGGGCCAGGTGTCGCTGTCGTTTGTGAGGAAATCGAAGATCGGCTTTTCGCGCGGCGCGAGCCACAGCCGCTCACCGCGTGCGGCCAGCGACTCCTGCGCCCGCGGCCCGTCACCGAGAAATGCGCGCGAGCGGATTCTCGCAATCGCCTGCTCGTCGGCAACCGCGTCGACGTCGTCGATCGACAGCTCGTCGACACGGTTCGTGAGTGCCGCCCACAACCGCGACTCGGCATAGTTGTGCAGGGGAAAGTCGGCCTCGGTGACGACCTGCGCCTGCCCGCTGCGCCGCAGCACGACTTCACGGATGCGGTAGGTTTCGACGAGCCGCCGATACGCCCGCCGCCCCAATGCCAGGATGATCCCGCAGGGGATCAGCCCCAGCGCCACGCCCCAGCGTCCCTGGACGTATCCGTAAACCAGTTGCGAATTCACCCAGCCGGCCGGCGTGGCGAGGAGAATCGGTGCCGAAGCGTGCGCTGCGCCGGGTACTTCCGCCCACAGGACGAAAAAGTACGCACACAGCAGAGGCCTGCCCGCGCGTGTCGCCCACCGCCACGGAAAGTCGGGCCACAAAAGCGCCAGCCAGGTTCCCAGCGACAGGTACAGCGCTCCCTGTAACAGGCCTATCAGCAGCGCCAGCGCGATCGCGGCTGCGCCCCAGTTTCTGAGATCGGCCGTAAACACGCCGATCCATGCTGACAAGTACGCGATTCCGGCACCCGCCACGAGCCCGGGCCGCCAGATGTACCGGGCGAAATCGGCATCGGCTACCGGCAGACATGCCCCGTAGTACAGCAGCGACGAAGTATGCAGCCGCTTTTTCAGTTCAGCGGCGAATTCGAAGGTCGAGATCGTCAGCAGCGCGGCGAGAAACGCCAGCAATTGTTCCGGGTCCGCCTGGGCGCAAACGACGCGGCACAGCACCCAGGGGATCAGCACGATGAGCAGCACCATGCCGGCCACGGACGCAATCCACCACAGCCGAAGGTACCACTCCCCTTCGCGGACGTGACGCGCGTAGTCGCGTGCCAGCCCCGGCAGCGTCGATTCGCGCAGCACCTGGCGCACCCGCAGGCCGAGGTTGTCGGCGGTGTCTCTCATCCCGTGGCCCCGCGGAGCTGGCGGAACAGCTCGGAGAGCGCTCCGCCGTCGCCGTTGGTGCTGCGGGCTTTCAGAGCGGCGACCTCTTCGCACACCTGCATGCGGCCGTGCGCCAGCACGCAGACGCGGTCGGCAAACGCCTCAGCCAGCTCCAGAATCTGCGTCGTGAACAGGACAGTCCGGCCCTGCGCTGCCGCATCGCGAGCCGCTTTGCGGAACACGTCGAGGCCGTGCGGGTCCATTCCCGAGGCGAAGGGCTCGTCGATCATCCACAATTCGGGGTCGGCCGCGATCAAAGCCGCGAGGGCCGCTTTGTACGCCTGCCCGCGCGAGAGCGTCTCGAACCAGGCATCGATATACGGAAGCAGATCGAACTCGTGGAGCAGCTCGACGACCCGGTCTTCGACCCCCGGCCGATCGGCCTCGTACAGCTTCAGCACGAGGCCAATGTACCGCAGCACGGTCATCTGCGAATACACGATGGGAAAATCCGGCAGAAAAAACAGACGGCGGCGCTGGTCGAGCCGGTCGCGGAGAAACGGCTCGCCGTCGTAGCGGATTTCACCTTCATCGGGAGCGGCGATAGCCGCCAGGCAGCGAAGCAGCGTCGTCTTGCCGGCGCCGTTGGGGCCGAGCACGGCGACGATCTGACCGGGCGCGAACTCCACAGATACTTCCGCCAGCGCCGGCGTCTTGCCGAACCATTTCGTGAGCGACCGCAATTCGATGTGCATCAGGTTCACCCCGGTTGCGCGGGCCGTGTTTCGATATTTCGATCAGACAAGCATACTCTGGCGGAAACGCGCGGTCGATCTGCGGCGTTGAATTGCGGGGGGAGATACGCCGTCATAAGCATTGATAGAACAGACAGAAAAATTGGGAACAGAAAGATGGCAAAGCAGGCAATTATTTTTCTGTCCCTCATTTTTCTGTCTGGGATGGGTCGATGGGTCGCGAAGCGTGAAGACTGATTTCGCAGAAACGCCGCGAATGACTAACATTGAGCGGCAAAGAGAGTGAATCATCGAGGGTTCTGTAAAGGATCGCTGCTCTATGGCGCCCGCGCAGTTCGTTCGAGTCGGCCGGTCACGTTGCTTGCGCTGGCAGCGCGTGCTGCTGAAGGGCATGTTCCTTTCGTTGATCGCCCTGGGAACTGTCGGACCGGCGGGCGCTGCAGATGATCCCTCGCGTTCGGGTGGCAACACCGTCCAGCCAAAGCCGCACGAGGGAACTGTTCCAGCGACGCCGCCGCGGGACCTTGCCGACTTGATTGCGCGGGTTCGCGCCAACGAGGCTTTGTTTCGCGATCTTGACGTGACGGTCGAATTCGCGAGCGCGTACCGCCGCAGCAAGGAATTGGTCGAGAAGCTCGCCGTCGACCGCGAGACCCCCGATGCCGAAACCGTGCTGCAGCAGACGGCCGAGATGTGCCATGTCGTGACGCGGGGGGACAGGTTTCACTTCTCGAGCGCGGTGGTTTCCGCGATCGACTCGGGCGAGAAACAGCCGCTCGGCAAACGCGTCTCGGTCTTTGACGGAGCCGATACGCTCGCCATCGACTTCGGCAACAGCGCCACCCTCTTCCGCGGCCGCCACGAGCCGGTGCAGTTTGTCCCCCCGCACGCCTGGGGCCTGTTTGCCGTGGAAGTCAACTTTCCGCTGTCGGTGTATCTGGCCGGCACGGAAGAAGTGAAGGTGCATCCCAAGGTGCGGCGCTATCCCGTCGAAAAGGGATCGATCTTCGAACTGTACAAGGTGGAATCCGAACTCACCGGCGAGGAGCGGCTGGGGAGCCTCGATTGCGTCACGGTCAAGGTGCGGCGCTGGTATTACACCAACAACAATCCGCCGGCGATTCAGTATCTCTGGCTGGCCAAAGACCGGAACTACCACGTCGCTCAGTGCCGCGTGGCCCGGACGCGAAACGGACAGGAAGTGCCCGGCGACACGACCCGCGTGACGCGCTGGCGCGAGATCGCCAAAGATGTCTGGCTGCCCGCGGTGGTGACTTCGCAGTTGTTCCGCGGCGACGCTCAGGGGGACGAGGCCGCGCCCTACATGACGCGGAACCTGCTGCTGCACGCGGCGACGCTTAATCCACAAGTCCCGCCGGAACAGTTCCGGCTCCCGGAGATTCCCGAGTCGCTCCCGCGCTTCGTCGTGGACAGAGACGGGACACTGGAAGACGGTCCGCTGCATCCGCGCCCCGCGCCGGGGGCGGCCGGCACCACGCTCGCGACGATCCTCGAGCGGCTGGCCGCCGAAGAGGCGAAGTACGACCGGTTTGATGTGACGACCATCGAGCGATTGGCGTACCTCAGTGATAACGCTGCGAAGGAGGGAGGCGGCCTGCACATGTCGAGCGAATCCCGTGAGCGCAGCGTCGTACTGGACACCCGCCGGTATTACTCGCGACAGCAGAGCGTGCAGCTTGCCAGCGGCGCCGGGCAATCGAGCGCTAGCCTGGAGGCCCACGACGGTCGCTGGACCCGCCGGATGTCGCGACACCAGATCGGCGATGCGGCGCCGCAGGTCTACGCCAGCCTCGTCGTCGGGGGCCGGGACGAAGTGGCGGCTTTTCGTCCGCACACGAGCGTCTTCCGCGGGGACCGGAACCGGCAGTCGCTGGCTCAGTTTTTGAAATTGGGATGGTTTGACGCGAACAGCGGGGACCCGATGGCCGTCGAATATCTCGGCGACGAGCTTGCGGGGGATCTGCATTGCCACAAGCTGCTCTGCGATCTGTCCACAAAAGGCCCGCGCACCGGGAACCATTTCCTGCTGTGGCTGGCCCGCGATCGCAACCTGATCGCGGTGCGCCATGAATGGCGCGAGCCGGTGTGGTCCGACCGGCTGCCCACGGGTATCACCGCCGTCGACGACCTGCGCGAGATGCGTCCGGGATTGTGGTTTCCCTGGCACACGACATTTCTGGCGTTTCAGAAGTTTGACCGTGACGGACTCTCGGCCGGGCGGCCGCTGTTGAACTGGCGTCGCGACATTCAGGTCGAATCTCTGACCTTCAATCCGACTGGGGATGATGCGCTGTTTTCGCAGGTCGCCGTGCCCGAGGGGACCGAAGTGTGGATGTACGACAATCAACACGAATCGATCGGCAAGTTTGTGCAGCCGAAGACGGGCAACATCGAAATCGGCCCGGAGCAGCTAGCCGCCGAGCGCGAGCAGCAGGCGCTGGCTGCCGTCATCGGCGAGATCGCGCCGGCGCTGCCACGAGACGGCTGGCTCGATGCGGAGCCGCAGTCATGGGCCGGGCTGGCGGGCCGGGTGGTGCTCGTTGAATTCTGCGATATCGCCGATGAAACGAGCCGAGGGTCTCTGAAGCGCCTCGGCAACACCCTGCGGCGTTCCCCCGAGCTGGCCAAACTCGACGTGGCGATCATCGCCGTTCAGGCCGCCGGGGCCGATCGCGAGGCAGTGGCAAAACTGGCGGCGACCTGGAATGCGAAATTTCCACTGGCGATCGATGCCCCCGCACCGGCAGGCAGCGGCGCCCGCGGCGCGCTGTTCGACAAGTTCGCCGTGCCGCGGGTGCCGCGCACGTATTTGATCGACCGGGCGGGGAAGATCGTCGCCTCGGGCGAGCAGGGGCGGATGATTTCGGAGGCGCTGCGGCTGGCGCGCGAAACTCCAGGTAAACCGTAACCGGCCAGGAGAGCACGGGGGTGGTCACGGGCCGTCAAGGTAGTGGCTGACCAGAATCGCCGTCACCGACTGACTGTCGTTCACCAGTGCCACATCCCAGTTGCGAGTCATCATCAGGCCGCCGAGGCCGAATCCCTGTTTTCCGACGCCCAGCGACTGCACGCGCTCGCAATCCACGAAGTCGATCCCCTCGTGCCGGGGGTCGTCGTCGCCAAACCAGGTGCGTTCGATAAAGCTTGCGTTCACGCGCTCACGGCACGTGAAGCCTTCCTGCTGCATGAACTGCCGGGCTTCGGCCACGGGTGTTCCGGGCGGGATATGTTCGGCCAGAATTGCCCGCATGGCCTCGGGGCCGTCGATGCTCCACGTCAGTTGCGCGGAGTGCGCACAACCGACGGCGAAGAAAACAGCGGGCAGAAGTGCAAGGCGCTGGGCCACGCCGGCCTCGCGAAGAATGGCTGACTGATGCGGCTACGACATCCGGCGCGAATCCTACTGGCGAAAATCAAGGCCAAAGATGTCACCCGACGCGGCAGAGATACGTGGCAGGCCTGCCCGGCGCGCTGCGGTGACATCGCGCATGACAACGCCATTTTGTGCGGGTATAGTGACGATTTCGATAGCAACTCCCCGGAACCGCAAACCTGGCGAGGTCTGCATGCGCCTGTCCGCTCTCCTGTCTGTCGTCTTGTGCGTCACGATATCAGCGTCGGCGGCTGATCCGCCGGCCGGCCGCCCTGCCGACCTGCTCGCGCACGCCGGGATTTCGCCCGAAGCGGCCGCAAAGGCGATGTCGCTGCCCAAAGGGTTTCGCGCGACGGCCTTTGCCGGCGAGCCCGACGTCATGCAGCCGATTGCCATGACGATCGACGACCGCGGCCGCGTGTGGGTTGCCGAGGCGTACAGCTATCCCATCCGCCTCCCCGAGGCCGAGGCCCGCGATCGCATTCTGATCTTTGAAGACACCAACGGCGACGGCAAATTCGATCGCCGGACCGTGTTCGCCGAGAAGCTCAATCTGGTGAGCGCCCTCGAAGTCGGGTTCGGCGGCGTGTGGGTCGGCGCGGCGCCGAACCTGCTGTTCATTCCCGATCGCGACGAAGACGACAAACCCGACGGCCCGCCCGAAGTCGTTCTCGACGGCTGGGGCTACCAGGACACGCACGAAACCCTCAACTCGATGATCTGGGGGCCCGATGGCTGGCTGTATGGCTGCCACGGCGTGTTCACGCATTCGCGCGTCGGTGCGCCGGGCACACCGGACAAAGATCGCACGCCGCTCAACGCGGGCATCTGGCGGCTCCATCCGGTTGATCGGCGGTTCGAAGTCTTCGCCTATGGCACGAGCAATCCCTGGGGGGTCGATTTCAACGACTACGGCGATACGTTTCTCACCTGCTGCGTGATCCCGCATCTGTTCCACATGATTCAGGGAGCGCGGTACCACCGGCAGGGGGGGCAGCACTTCCAGCAGTACACCTACGACGACATCAAGACGATCGCCCGGCACCGCCACTGGATCGGCGACCAGTGGAACGAAGGGGACCGCGCCAAATCCGACGCCAACGGCGGCGGACACGCGCACGCGGGGGCCATGTTCTACCTCGGTGGGGCGTGGCCGGCGGAGTATCGCGGCCGGCTGTTCATGAACAACATCCACGGCGCGCGGCTCAATGTCGATGTGCTGACGCCTGTCGGATCGGGCTACAGCGGCGACGGCGCACCCGATTTCTGCCGCACGAATGACCTGTGGTCGCAGATCATCTACCTGCGCTACGGTCCTGACGGCCAGATGTATATGATCGACTGGTACGACGAAAACCAGTGCCATCTGAACGACCCGCGCCGGCACGACCGCACGAACGGCCGGATCTTCAAGATCAGTTATGGCGAGACGCCCGCGGTGCAGGTCGATCTGAAGAAAAAGACCGATGCCGAGCTGGCCGCGCTGCAGTTGCACGAAAACGACTGGTACGTGCGCCAGTCCCGACGGATCCTGCAGGAGCGCGCGGCTGCAGGCAAGCTGAACCCGCAGGCGCGAACGGCATTGGCCGAGATTGCGTTCGGCAACGGCGACGTGGCGCGGCGGCTGCGCGGTTTGTGGGCGCTGCATGTGACGGGCGGACTCTCGGCCGAACAACTCGCTCGCGCCGCCGGGGACAGGCATCCGCATATGCGCGGCTGGGCGATTCAACTGGCGCTTGAAGACAAATCGCCGAATGATACGAAGCTGCAGGAGCTGGCGGCGATCGCGCGCAGCGACGAGTCGCCGGTCGTCCGGCGGTTTGTCGCATCGGCACTGCAGCGCATTCCGCTCGAAAAGCGCTGGGACATTCTGACCGGCCTCCTCGCACACGCCGATGACGAGCAGGACCACAATCTGCCGCTCTTGTACTGGTACGCGGCTGAGCCGCTGGCGGGAATCGACACGCGGCGGGCGCTCGATCTGGCGGCGGCCGGCAGAATCCCGCTGGTGTTTGAGTTCATGATCCGGCGTGCCGCCGCGACGGGCGACAAGGCGCTCGACGTGCTCGTCGGGCAACTGGGAAACGCTTCGGAGACGAAGCTGCAACAGGCGTATCTCCGCGGGATTCGCGCGGCCCTCACCGGCCGTCGGCAGGTGCCGATGCCCGCCGGCTGGCAGCCGATTTCCGAACGTCTGCGCGCGAGTGCCGACGAGCAGGTGCACAACGTGTCGTGGGGCCTGGCGGCGACGTTCGGCGACCAGGCGGCGATCGCGACTATGCGCGAGCGGCTCGCCAGCCGCGACACGCCTCTCGGCAGGCGCCGCTTTCCAGCACATTGGGATCCTAAGCTTAGAATTCCACGTGGACAAGTTGTCGC
>JADMIO011331846.1_pt1 | contig 36228 bp, 40 predicted proteins | sample 8958161 | NCBI WGS metagenome assembly JADMIO01 (sample SAMN16585339, study PRJNA669376) | soil metagenome | isolation source: Crop rotation soil | place: USA: Cullars Rotation, Alabama | collected 2011
TTGGAGAAAAAATCACAAGAGGACTGGGAGTTGGAGGAAATCCTGAGATTGGTGAGCAAGCAGCTGAAGAGTCTGTCGAAAAAATAAAAGAAGTATTAGTAGACGTAGACATGGTTTTTGTGACCGCTGGTATGGGTGGTGGAACTGGTACAGGTGCAGCACCTGTTATAGCTCGTTTAGCTCGCGAGTCCGGTGCATTAACAGTAGGCGTGGTTACTAAGCCATTTAACTTTGAAGGTGCTCGACGTATGAACAATGCAGAAGATGGAATAGAGCGACTTAGAAAAGAAGTAGATACTTTAATTGTTATTCCAAACCAAAGACTTCTCGATGTAGTTGATCGTAAAATGACTTTACTCGAAGCTTTCAAAGTTGCAGATGGAGTTTTAGCACAAGCAGTTTCTGGTATCGCAGATATTATTACAACCCCAGGTTTAATTAACGTTGACTTTGCAGACGTTAAAGCAATTATGAAAGATGCAGGTACTGCAATTTTGGGAATTGGTACCGGAGTTGGTGAAAACCGTGCTCAAATGGCCGCCCGTGCAGCAGTTTCATCTCCTCTTTTAGACTTATCAATGGATGGTGCCAGAGGAGTCTTGTTTAATATTGCAGGTGGTGAAGACCTGACCATGTATGAAGTTGATGAGGCAGCCCGTGTAATTTCAGCTGCAGCAGATCCTGATGCTAACATAATCTTTGGTTCAGTCGTAAAGAAAGATTTCTCTGATCAAATTAAAATTACTGTTATTGCAACAGGTTTTGATGAAGGCCCAGAAAGATTTGCACCAGCTGATGTTCGTCCAGCCCAGACAACAGGCCCACAATTACAAGGAGTGGTTAGCGAAGTTAAAAAAGACGACCAACCACCAAGAGAAGAAGAACGCGAAGAACCAAACAATTTTCCTCCAAAGAAAAGAGATGGGGCAGATGAATTTGGTGACGAGTTCGAAATCCCAGCCTTCCTCCGCAAAGTCCACTAATTATCTTAATTTGATATAATCTTATCCTTGAAGTAAATTCGCACCTAAAAAAGGAGTTTTATAATGCCAAATTTAGTAGTGATTAGAAAAACTGGAATGTTCAGTGGATCAACAAGAGAGTATTGGCCCAAGGTAAAAGCTATTAAAAAGGTCGTTATACAGTTAAAAAAGATTACGGGTATTGAAATTTTTAATGAAGAACGAAACGGTATAAAGGTTCATTTAATACCTGGTTACTCTTGGGAAGAAGTTGAACCACAAATTCTTGATACCATCCAAGCCACTTTTCGCTGGGAAATGATGGAAGTCGTAGACTATTGGGACTGGCAAAAGAAACTGAATCAGGAACAAGGAAAAGTCGACGAAGACGACAAACCAATAAATTCAGCTACAACAGAGAATGGTATTGTGATAATAACTGACAAAACTAATCTAAAGTACACTGAAATTTCCTTTGCACCCCCTTGGGTTATAACGCGCCACTCAGAAAGCTTTACTGTACCGCTGACTGAAGTACAAAACGAAAGTGTAACCAAAATAGAAGAGGATGTACTTTCCTTAATATTTAAAGTCTCAATGATAACTGGAATCTTTTGGATTCAAGTTGAAGGTTTTTATTTAACAATTAAAGTCAGCCCTGCATTTGATACTAAACCAATTATCGAAGAGATAGAAAGGATGATAATAAAACCAGAAAATTAAATACTTAAGCGCCGAGGAGTCTCACAAAAAAGCTCACGGCGCTTTATTTTTTTATATCAAATCTTTAAATACCTTGGCTAATTTTTCTGGGTCATGTCTTAGACGTGCAAGGTCAGGAGTTATCGAAAATATATCTGCTCTTATAACTTTTACTCCTTTTTTCTTTAAATTTTTAAATTCAGACTCCTCCCACCCCAAAAAATGTGAATGCTCCCTAGCATAGGAACTTGCAATCTCAGGGTATTGTCTTTCAAACTCTATTTGAGATAAGTTGGGAGCAATGATCGCGTCCATCGGGCGAGAAGCACCAGTATATCTTTTCAAAATTTTCCAATAAGTATCTGGTTTAAAATTGTGAGTTTGATTGCGATTTGAGGAAAGATTTGTAACCATTACTTTGTAGGCTGATGTCTCCTTCATTGCCCGCCTCACCCCAGTTGGTAAGAAGTTAACCAAAAGAGACCCATAAAGACTACCAGGTGAATAGATTACTAAGTCAGCTGTTTTAATAACATCAACTGCCTGAGCTGTTGCATGCACTTTAGGGTCTATCCAAATATCAGTAACCATATTTGCAGACATACTTTGTCTATCTAGTTCGTGCTCGCCTTTAAATTCTTCATTTGTATCAGTAGAAAAATAAATGTTAGTTGGGGTTAGTGATATTGGAATTGCTTCACCTTTAAACTTGATTCCTAAAAGTCTTTCGAAGTGGGATTGAACTTGAGAAAAATCGTTATGATATTTCTCCAAAAGTGCGTAGTAAATGGTATAACCCAAGTTGCGATTTCTTCCATCTATAAAATTTAATATTTCAGTTAAAGCTGCGACTTGTGGATGGTGGTTATCGGTTGGAGTTAAAAGTGAAAGTAAATTTCGTAGTAGATCAGATATGGCAATCACTCGGTCACGCTCATCAGATCTGATATTTCCAGTTTTACCGCCAGAGTCCATTGCTGCACAAATTGCAGTAATTGGAGTAACCCCAGCAGAAATAAGACTACGAATAATAACAGGGGAGCCTGTTCCGCCTCCTATTGTTACAACTTTCATAGTAGAAGCATTATACTCCACACGGCTAAAAATTTGAAAAGTCAGTCAAAATATCTTATAATAATTACTATCGGATAGCCTAAAGGAGTTTGACATGACGCTTTACTTTACGATGAGTAATGAGAATGCGCACGATATCGAGCAAGAAACCTGGAGGCGAGAAAAAGTGGAAGGTGAAGATAGCACCACTTTCAGTTTTTCAACTCAAAACGACACAGTTCTTTGGGTTGCTCCAAACCAACAGGATAATGAAGGCAAACTTGCCAGATTTATAAACTTGCTCAACGAAAAGAAAGTTGAATATAAAGTTTCAGACAAACATGAGCCAAGGAATATAGTCGAGAAACTTTTCTTCGGGTTAATTCATTAGAACCAAGAAGCGCCGAAAGGGTATAAACTTTGCCCCCAGGCGCTTATTTTGTTATACTTCGACACTTTTCTTGCGGTACTTTAAAGGAGGCTTTTGTGCCCAATAACATGATTATCGAGCCATCAGAACTAAGAAAACTAGCGCTTAAACTTCTTGAAAAAGATTACATACCTATCTTTGGAGAGTTTAATGATCCACTTGAAGAAATTGTTCAAGAATGCATAGTTAAAGCAACAGTAGAAGGAAAGAAAAAAGTTACTTTTCTAATAAATAGTGGAGGTGGAAATACTCGCACATTTGCGGCAATGAAAGGCGTGATGTTGGAAAGTGGGATTGAATTTAAAGGTTTAGTTACTGGGCGCGCGTGTTCAAATGCCTTTAATCTTTTGCAGCAATGTAAAAACAGAGTTGCAACAAGAGACGCACTCTTAATGTTTCATTGGGGAACATACCCACTAGACAATCAAGAGCTAGCAACACTAATCGCAGGAGAAATCTGGCCAATAGAGCTTGCTAAAAAGTCGAAAACTCTGTGGCTTGAACAAGTCTCACAACGCACAGGTGTCGCTCAAGCCACACTTATAGAATTCGCCTTACACGAAAGAGGTTTTTACGGTGAGGAAGCTCTAGCCATTAACTTTCTTGACGAAGTCGTTAAAGACCTACCAGCTCAAGTTTATGAAACATTAAAAAATGCAGTGAGTAAAGAATAAGCAAACTAAAGCGCCTGAAACGGACCAAATAACTCCATCAGGCGCTTCTTTTTTGTGCTAAAATAGGCTTATGTCAAATTATTTTGATCCAGTTGACCCACAAATAAATTTTCCACTCCTGGAAGAAGAAATACTAAAATTTTGGAAAGAAAATAAAATATTCGAAAAGTCCATTTCAAACCGCCCTGCTGATAAAACTTGGACCTTTCTTGATGGCCCTCCATTTATAACAGGTCTTCCTCATTACGGCACACTTTTATCCAGTATCCCTAAAGATATTTTCCCAAGGTATTGGACAATGAAAGGTTTTCGAGTACGTCGCGTTTGGGGATGGGATTGTCATGGCTTGCCAGCAGAAAATAAAGTTGAATCAAAACTGGGTATTGTTAATAAAAGAGAAATAGAAGAAAAAATAGGCGTTAAAAAATTTATAGAAGAGTGTAAGTTGTATGTCGGTGAAGTTTCAAGTGAATGGGAATGGTACGTTGATCATATTGGTCGTTGGGTAGACTTTAAAAATTCATACCGCACAATGGATCTTCCTTATATGGAGTCTGTCATGTGGGTTTTTGCCCAAATGTATAAGAAAAACCTAATTTATAAAGGTTTAAGAGTTTCTCTCTATTGTCCTCATTGTGGTACTCCAATCTCAAACTTTGAAGTAGCAATGGATGCAGATAACTACAAAGAATTATCAGAGCCAGCAAATACTTATAAATATAAAGTTGTAGGCAGTGACGATACATACTTTCTTGCTTGGTCCACAACCCCTTGGAACAAAATTGCCACCCCAGCTTTAGCTGTTAACCCAGACTTAACTTATGTAAAAGTGAAAGAGGGTAGTGAGTTTTATATTTTGGCAAAAACAACTCTAAAAATGCTAAAAACTAAAAAATATAAAGTTGTTGAAGAAATGAAGGGAAGTGACCTGATTGGAATGAAATTTGAGCCACATTATGATTTTTTCAAAATTGACGAAGGCAAAAAAGCTTTTGAAATAGTGGGGGCACACTTTGTAACCGCAGACGAGGGAACTGGAATTGTCACAATCGCAGCATATGGTGAAGAAGATTTAGAACTTATGAAAAAAGAAAATATCCAAGTGATAATTCATGTCGACGACGAAGGAAATATTAAAAAAGACGTCCCTGTCTGGGGTGGAATGTATTACTTAAAAGTTAATAAGCTTGTAAATGCCAATCTTGAGTCTCGTGGTTTAATGTACAAAGAAAATCTTCATTCTCATACAATTCCAACTTGTTGGCGTTGTCATACTAGACTTTTCTATGCACCTCAAGATGCTTGGTACGTAGACATTCAAAGTATGAAAAAAGAGTTAGTTCAAACTAACGAAAAAATTAACTGGTTCCCAAAACATTTCAAAACCGGTAGATTTTTAAAAAGTTTAGAAGCGGCACCTGACTGGTGTATTTCAAGAAGTAGGTATTGGGGCTCACCTGTTCCAGTCTGGGAATGTGAGTGTGGTGAACGATTTGTTCCAGAGTCAATTAAAGAATTAGAAGAAAAATCAGGTCAAAAAATAACCGATCTCCATAAGCCAGACATTGATGAAGTAACAGTTAAGTGTGATAAATGTGGCAAAGATACGCGCCGTGTAAAAGAAGTATTAGATAGCTGGATCGAAGCAGGTTCTGCCTCTTTTGCAGAGAGACATTTTCCGTTTGAAAAAGATGTAGACCTTAAAGACTTTTTCCCTCCAGACTTTATAGTCGAATACACGGGCCAAATTAGAGCATGGTTTTATGTTTTACACGTTATCTCAAACGCTCTCTATAAAGACATTGCTTTCAAAAATGTATTAGTAACAGGAGTTATCTTAGGAACAGACGGAAGGAAGATGAGTAAGAATTTTGGAAATTATCCTGATCCAAAAGAAATGATTAATAAATATGGAGGAGACGCACTAAGACTTTATTTGATGGGAACTCCAGTAATGCATGGTGAAGATGCACTTATTTCAGAAGATGTTTATAGAAATCAAATTAAAGAGTTCTCATTAATTCTTTGGAATGTTTATAACTTTTTTGTAACTTACGCTAATTTAAATAATTACAGTCCAGAAAATAAGGTAGAAAGTAAAAATATTCTAGATATTTGGATTAAGCAAAGTTTAATGAATTTAAATAACGAAATATCAAGTGACTTAGAAAATTACGACACAGTTAAAGTAGTAGAAAAAATAAAAGCATTCACTAGAGATGATCTGTCTGGCTGGTATATAAGACGAAGTCGCGACCGCATGGACAAAGAATTTTTCGACACAGCTCACACTGTTTTAGTTGAGTTTACAAAGTTAATTGCACCAATGACACCATTTATTTCAGACGTTATTTATAAAAACTTAACAAAAGAAGAATCTGTTCACTTAGCTGACTGGACAGAAGGCACAAAAATTGATGTAGAACTTTTGTCTCAAATGGCTCTTGCCCGGGGCACTGTCGAAAAAGCTCATGCAATAAGAAAAGAAAAACAAATTCCCGTTAGGCAACCTCTCCAATCTTTAACAATCACACATGAGTTTCCTGACGAAATAAACGAGGTAGTAAAAGAGGAATTAAATATCAAAGAAGTTAAGTTTGGCAAAAGCATTGAACTTGATACAAAAATTACACCAGAATTAGAAGAAGAAGCAAAAGCACGCGAGCTTATAAGAAATATTCAACAAAAAAGAAAAGAAATGGGAGTTAATTTAGACGACAAGATAAAAGTCACAAATGAATGGATTCCTGCAAGTTCAAGTCTTTTAGAAAAAATTCTTTCAAAGACACAAGCCATAAGTCTGGAAAAAGGGGAATTCGATGTCAAATCGGTCTAGTATTAGAAATATTTTCGGAAAAGCAGGAGGCATGCTTTTTTCAATCTCATTTTTGATAGCATTATCTTTTATTACATTGAGGTCAATAGCTCCATTCGTTTTCCCTGTCTATTTTGTATATATTATCGGAGCAGTTTTGTCTTTTATAATTTTTTTACAAATTGACTTTGATATCATCTCTCTTTTTTACAAACACTTTTACGTAGTTTCAGTTTTTGCGCTTGTTGTGACTTTGATAATTGGGCAAGTAACTCGCGGAGCTGTTAGGTGGATACCTTTGGGCCCAGTAAGTATACAACCGACTGAATTAGTACGCCCATTTTTATTATTATTTTTCGCCAAGTTTTTAACTGAAAGGCCGGCTAATCCAAAAAGAATATTGCTTGCATCCATCCTATTTGCAGTGCCGTTTTTTCTTATTTGGTTTCAGCCATCTCTTGGAGTTGCCATTATTACTTCAGTTGGCTTTGTAGGTATTCTTTTCTCAGCAGCCCGAGACAAAAGGTTAGTAGTTTTGGCATTTATCTTATTAATAGTATTAGGACCAGTTATCTGGATGTTTATGAAGCCATATCAAAAAGGCAGAGTATTAAGTTTACTTGGTAAGTCTAGTGATAACTCAGCAAGTAGCTATAACAGTGTCCAGTCAATGATCTCAGTAGGTAGTGGCCAATTTTCAGGCCAAGGTCTAGGTAAAGGTGGTCAAACACAGTTACAATTTTTACCTGAGAAGCATACAGACTTTATTTTTGCCTCAATTGCAGAAGAGCTTGGCTTCGTAGGAGCAGGGCTACTTTTGCTTGTCACTTTTTTCTTACTGGAGCGAGTAATCAGGCTCGCAGAAATAACAGATAATGAAGCAGTCAGAGTCTGGTTGATTGGAGTTTTCTTTTCATTTTTGGTACAGATAATAATTCACGTAGGCATGAATATGGGCATGTTACCTATTACAGGGTTACCTTACCCCCTCGTTTCTTATGGAGGTTCATCTCTTGTCGCTACAATGACGACCTTAGGAATTGTATTAAGCATCAAACGAACCACTTAAACTTGTAATTTTCGCGCACAAACTGTAAAATACATGAAGCTATGAAATACTCAGTAATAAAAATTCAAGGAAAGCAACAAAAAGTAAAAGAAGGCGATACTATTTTGGTTGATAAATTAACCACTAAAGAGCCTGAATACGAAGTTTTACTTACAGTAAACGAAACTGATGTAAAAATCGGAAATCCTACTGTTAAAGGTGCAAAGGTCGACCTTAAAGTTATCGGTGACGAAAAAGGTGACAAAATTTACGTTTCAAAATATAAGGCAAAATCTCGTTTTAGAAAAAGAACAGGTTTTCGAGCCAAATATACCAAGCTCCAAGTTGAGAAAATTTCTTAAGTTATATCAAACCATATCAAACTACTCAGCTTGACAACCGTGAAAAATTAAACTATAGTTTTATATATGTCAAAACATAAAGCAGCAGGAAAAACAAGCCAACACGTACGACCCAGTGGTAAAAGACTAGGGGTCAAAGTTGCTGATGGCCAAAGCGTAAAGACTTCAGAAGTTTTAGTACGACAAAGAGGCACAGTTTTTGCAGCAGGTAAAAATGTAAAAGTTGGTCGTGATCATACACTCTTTTCAACACTCGCAGGAGTTGTTCGCTTTAATCAAAAGCTCGGCAAAAAACAAATAAACGTTTTAGCTAAATAATAATTTTTTAAATATAAAATGGCCGAAGAAATCTTAACTGTTCAAATTGATGAGTTACAACCTAATCCTCTTCAACCTCGTGGTTCAATTACCCCCGAAAGCTTAGTCGACCTTATAGATTCTATTAAAGAACACGGAATACTCGAACCACTAGTTATCGCAAAAACTCCTGCTGGGTATCAAATTATTGCAGGTGAGCGTAGATGGCGCGCTTCCAAATTAGCTGGCCTTAGTCATGTACCAGCAATTATTAGGGAGACTTCACCAAAAGGCATGTTGGAAATGGCCATAGTCGAAAATGTTCAAAGAGTTGACCTTAATGCACTCGACCGTGCAAAAAGCTTTGAAAGATTAATGAATGAATTCGGCTTAACCACCTCAGAAATAGCAGTAAGAATTGGTAAGTCAGTGGCATATGTTTCAAACTCAATGAGGTTACTATCCCTACCAGACGCCCTTAAAGACGGTCTTTTGTCTGGATTAATCACCGAAGGTCATGCCAGGGCACTATCTGCAATTGATGATCTTAATTTAATGGTCGAAGCTTACAAGATAATTTTAAGAAAATCTGGCTCTGTACGTATGGCGGAGGAGCTTGCTCGTCGAATGAAAGCAAAGTCGCAACAAGCACCGAAACCTACAACTAGAGTTGAAACTTTACGTGTAGTTTCAGAAGAAATTGATAAAATTGAAGACGAATTAGAAAAAGCATTAAGTGCATCTGTTAAATTAGTTCGCTCGTCACGAGCTACTAAAATTACTTTTGAATTTAAAGGTAATCTAGAAGATACAGAAGAAAAGCTCCAAAAAATCTACCAGGCACTGAAATAAATTCTTCTTAGAAGACTATCTCTTTAACTACTCCAAAGTTTGGTATTGGCCAATATACAAGCCATGCACGGCCTGTAATCTTACTCTTATCTATGAGTCCAAAATTACGTCCATCAAAAGAGTGTTCACGGTTATCTCCCATTACAAAGTACTCATGGTCAGGCACTGTAAATTCTTTTCCTTCAAGTGCAAAGTTCCCAGCAGATGTATATGCACCCTTTGCAATATAGTCTTCAGTTAATTCAACTCCGTTTAACCAAACCCTACCATTTTGAACCATTACCTTGTCGCCTGGTATTCCCATTATTCTTTTTATATACTCATCTTGGTCATCTGGTGGAGCTTTAAAGACAATAACATCTCCGTGCCTTGGCTCTCGAAGCCTGTAGGTAACTTTATCTGTCAGTAAAAACTCTCCATCATGAAAGTCTGGCTCCATTGAACTGCCTTTAATTTTATGAGGTTGGGCAACAAGAAGATAGATAAATAAAAATATGGAAACTGCAAAAACTAAAACTTGAATAATGTCTAATAAGAAGGCGCCAACTCGTTGTGCAAACATAAAATAATTATATCCCTAATGTGTCTTTCTTTGAAAGAGATCAAATTGGCTAGATTGTCTTAAAGGAGAAGGGTCGATTGATTGAAGTTCATAAATGCTAGATACATTTCTAAATACCATTGCCAAAATTGCATCCTCCAAAAGCATATGAAGGTTATAAGTTAAAGTAGGGTAAACATGGGCAACATAGCTCATATAAGCTTTTGTTGTCTCACCTTCGACAAAAGAGGGGATATTGTAAGGTAGAAGTTTTCCATCCAAAAACTTAGTTCGTGCAGATGCTTCTCCTCCATAAGGCTTAAAAAGCTTTCCACTTTTGTCTGCAGCATAAAGTGCTCCACCTGGTGACTCGATTGTGCCTCCGCTTACTACTCTTGAAACACCAATACCTGAAACACCTAGTAACAAAGACACTGCAATATGGTCAGAAGCACCCCCTTCAACAATTATGGGGAGACTAACTTTCCCTCTTAAATTCCAAACAAGTTCTGGCCAATCAATTACAGATCCACTCCTTACTCCTGTTATGCATCGCCCGCCTCCACCTATTCCGACAGTTATTCCATCAGCTCCGGCAGTTTCCACTCTTTTGGCTTGTTTTACATCAACCAAATGCCCTGCAAATATTTCAATTTCATTTTTAAATTTTTTCCTTAAACTTTTAACCGTTTCTTCAGGCCCAGTTCCGGGTTCAGGTGAATATACTCTAAAAGTACGAACTCCTGCTTCAAACAAAGCTTCTGCTCGTTCAAGTGCTTTGTCTGGGTTTGCCTCAAGTGTCCCCATTACGTTATTTTTCCAATATTTCAAAATTTCTTCTCGATCATTTTTGTCTAATATTTCAACTGCTTCGTCGTCAAGCCATTTAAAGACTTCCTTTGCCAAGTCAGCCTGGCGTTTAACATCAGCCAAAACTCCGTTTCGTGGTATCGCAGCCAGTGCATGTGAAGCCGCCATTGTTGAAATCGCTGCAGCACTATTCCATACATCAGGCGAAGCAGAACCCACAAATGGTATTCTTGCCTGTTTACCCATTTTAATAAATGGTCCTTCAGTATATCGTTCATTCCTACTCGTTCTAGGTTTGTCTGCGCCCATTACTGTTGCTCCCAAATCTCCTATAGATAAAGATATTCCATCTCGTTTTACTCTTTTAAATATTTTTGAATCAATCTCAACAGGTGGCTTAAACTTTGCTTTAGTGACTTTTTTCAATGCCAAAATTCTTTGAGGTTCATTAAATTTTTGAAGAAAGAACTTTCTAATTTCGAGAGTCTTTACAATCTTTTCGTAAGGTAAGCTTTGAAGTCCTGAATAATCTAAATAATCAAATGGAGTACGAAGAAGTCCCTGAGAAGGGTAGACTGACTCTGCTTCTCGGCTTAGCTCATACCACTTTGACAAGCTATCCTTTAGTTTCATAATTTACATATTCACTATATAATATATTGATAAAAAATGAAGAAGATCTTTTTCGCAACTACTAATGAAGGCAAGTTAAAAGAGGCTAGAGAAATCCTTGCTGTCGAAGTTGAAGGTTGTGGGCTTGAGATAGACGAAATCCAATCACTAAATCCAGAAGAAGTAGCAGTCAAAAAGGCTCGTGAATATTATAAAAAATTAAAAAAGCCAATAGTTGTAGAAGATGTTTCGCTGATTTTTAATGCATTAAATAGTCTCCCTGGCCCATATATTAACGATTTTTTAAAGTCGATCGGTAATAGCGGTTTAATAAAACTTCTAAATGGTCAAAAAGACAGATCAGCTGTTGCCATTACAACTTTAGTTTATTTTGATAAAAGTGGAGAACATGTTTTTAAAGGTGAAGTTAAATGCCAAGTTTCCCAAAAAGAAAAAGGTGAGAATGGCTTTGGCTTTGACACAATTTTAATTCCAGAAGGCCAACCAAAAACATTTGCAGAGATGGATATGAAAGAAAAAAATAAATACTCCATGCGCGCCAAGGCTTTTAAAAAATTAAAGACGTATCTAGATTCGCTCGCGTAGCTCAGTTGGTTAGAGCGTTCGATTCACATTCGAAAGGTCCCTGGTTCGAGCCCAGGTGCGAGCACATTCCTATAGTTTGACTGCTTCTTAGTTTTAAATTATAATATTCTTCTGATCTTTAAACATATAAGGGGTGTCGAATATGAGTACAGTTCTAGACCCAAATAAGCTACATAACATATTTATTGATTGCTTGTTAGTAGAAGGAGTTGATATCAAAGAAGATACTATTCAAATAGAAGGCATAAATTGCGAAGTTATTTTTAGCAAAAACAGTCTCGCTGTTCATCGTACTGAAATCGTCGCAATGCTAAATGAACTGTCACCAAGTTTCAAAAATGAAATCGATGGTGGTAACTCATTTTTAGCAGCTTGTATGGACAAAAATGACCAACAGTGGGGAGAGCATCCAGATGTTGAGAGACTTTACATGCTAGGACTAGGTCTTGAAATGATCATTACCATTCCTCGTGAGCTTTGGGAAATTTGTCCTGGTGGAATGCCTTATTTTATAGTTAAATCAGATTAGTTTAGTTTTAAAGCCCTTACAGACAAAAGTTTGCAAGGGCTTATTTTTTTTACCAATCTTTATTTTCAGGGACGTTCTCCATCCATTCAATATTTATATATTTAGGCCGAAGTCTTAAACTACTCAAAATATCTTCTACATGCGTGCACCCGTATACAACTTGCAATCTCATAACTTTGTGTTGTTTTATCAGTGCTCTTGCAGTAATTCTGCCTTCGGGTTTTGCCTCCCAATGATAACCAGAGTCCTGAGGCCGCCGAATATAAAACCAAGTTTCTCCTAAATTGATTTCCTCTTCAGTTGGCCCGTCATCTGGCCCTAAACTATCAAAATACTCAATCATGTCTCTTAGGAAACTTGTCATGTTTTCCTCCTATAGATATCAAAGATCACCAAATTTTACCACACAAAAATAAATTTGATATAATGAAGCCATGGCAGATTTCAATTCATCTCAGGGTTACACCTCAAGAACAGATAGTAGTAGCATCCAATACAAAGCCCAAAGAAGTGTCTTTGAAGTATTAAGACTGGCAATTAGGGGTATAACAGTTGCTATCCGCGGATTTTTCGGTTTTATAAAACTTATTATTTCTCAACTTCTCCATCCAGGACTGTAAGTTAAAACTTCAATTACAAACTGTTTATCTCTGAAGTTAAAAATTGAGTCGAATCGTTATCAATTATTTTAGTATTTGTCTTACGCATTAAATTTATACAAGTTTCCAAAAACCATTTATTGTGAAAGTTTTTAGCCAAAAGAAAATAATATCGCATGTTCAGGTAAAAAGTTTTGTCATGAATGTGCTTATGGTTAAATAGATCATCTAAAATTAAAACTAAATAATCATAGTTAATAACTGGTTTAGTATTAGGCTTAGTTCCTGTAGTAATTAAAAACTCGTCATGTGCGTTAGTAGTTGTAAGCCCTGTAAAGCCTTGCTTCTTAACATTCCCGGCTGAGTCATAAATATATGAATCTAAGTGATAAAAACCATTTGTTCCAAATGATTGGACTTTGTAATTCCCTGTGGGCGGCTTTGCAAAATAGTAAATATTACTACCAGTACCACTTTTTAAAGTCATGGAAATGTCATCAACAATAGGGGACTGAAAATATGATTCTCCTACCTCTTCATTGTTTGAATTGTAAACTTTCAAAGTAGTCTTAGGGTCAGTTACAAGCATAATGTATGAAAGATCTGTATGGCTTGGAGTGAATGTATATATATTTGAAAAACTGGGATAAAAAGACAATAAGTTATGTGTAGTTGCCGGGTCATTAATATAAAAGTCAGAATCATTAATACCCGTTGTAACCACAAAGTGGTTGGGTGGGTTAACTATTGCAGGTCTACCTGAATTTATCTCATTCCTTAGTTTATTAATATCAGATGGATAGCGGTTAAATTCCAATGAAGGCAATGTAGTCGTGGAATGTAGTTTAGTATATCTAGATATGGCAATCCAATTTAAAAGCCCGTCTTTTATATATCCATCACTTTGAGATTTTAACCAGTTATTTAAAGCATCGGGGTTTATATTATGACCATAGTACTTAAGTATCATGGAGGCAGATGTTAAAGCGCATCCCCATCTTTGAATCGTAGGACTATTTGACCATTGATTTGCAGTATCATAAATCTGTTTAGACCACGGGAGTGTGTATTGCTTAACATCAGGTACAGTCAATACAGTGGGTGTCGCCGTTGGAGCAATAGTGGGAGTGGGGGATGCAATTAAATCACTAAAAGTTGACTTGTAAACAGTAGAAAAATAATTAGGTCCGCTGCCTCCAACTAAGTATATAAAACTGCTACCTGTTGTTAGTGAGTTGCAACAGTTAAGTGTTGGTAAGTTTTTACTGCTCACATGCCAGGATTCGGGTAAATTATCTAATCCGGAGTAAGAATAATATATTTTATTTGTGAATTGTGACCCATCATATCCACCAACCATCAAGTAGTAACCATTTATGAAAGTAACAGCAGGCCGCCTTATCGGCGTAGGTAAGTGAGAATACTTGATCCAAGGAGTTAAAGTTCCATCTAAATTTAATGTACTAGATAAAAAGTCGTCCGAAGCTGATAAATTTGACAATAATCCACCAAAGATTGAAACTCGGTTATCTTTTAATAATAAAACAACTTCTGACCGTGGTGCAGGTAGCGGAGAAATAGCTTGCCACTCTCCAAGGTCACCATTAGGTAATATTTCGGCTGTATAAATCGCAGAACTGATCACTCCTTGAGAGTTGTGTGGCGCTCGAACAGTGCCTCCTACGTAATAAATATGATTATTAAAAACGAAACTCCCACCAAGCGCTAGTTTTTCTGGGAGGGGAGTAGTCTCTCTCCAGGGAGTAATAGTTCCGTCGCTATTAATAATTGCGGTATAAACAGTATCCAAACTAACAAGTCCGTCACCAGGAATATTCGATGCTCCACCTAATACAAAGATTTTATCTCCACTAACTGAAACACTATGCCAAATCATTGGAATAGGTAAATTTGAAATTGTATGCCAACTCGAGAGGTTTCCATCGGCGCCAATACTAGACATTAATATATCTGAGTGATATACATCATCAGTGCCCCCTCCTCCAATCACATAAAAATGATTGTCATGTGTTACTGTTTGATGGCTCGCTAGTGTATAAGGAAGAGAAGGCTGTGTGAGCCAATTATTTGACGGCTCATCACTTAGTATAATTTTTGATGAACTTAATATCGTTGATACCATTAACACTAAAACGATACTTAAGAAAAGTTTTTTCATCAGTAATATTATTCTTACTAAGTATTTAATAATAGTCAAGTAAGATTTTTATGAGAAAAACTTTAGTAATTACTGTATTAAATGAAGAAAAATCGATAAGCCAACTGGTTAAATCACTTCTAACTCAAATATTAGCAAAGGATCAAGTAATAATAGTAGATGGAGGTTCTACAGATAAAACTATTGAGGTAGTAAGATTATTACAAAAAAAATATAAGTTTGTAAAACTTTATAAAAAGAAGGGAAATATTTCAGTTGGTAGAAATTATGGGATTAAAATGTCAAAGAGTGAAATAATTGTTTTGACAGACGCTGGTTGCATCACAAAAAAGGATTGGCTTTCAAAGATTACCGCTCCATTTAAAGACCAAAGTGTAGATATGGTCGCAGGTTTTTATGAAATGACTGGAGATCACGATTTTCAAAAAGCTGCAAGATTTTTTCTTGGAGTGTTGCCTCAAAATTATGATAAAGACAATTTTCTTCCTTCAGGCAGGTCTATGGCTTTTAAAAAATCACTTTGGAAAAAAATTGGTGGCTTTAACGAAAACTTAACTGATGCGGGCGAAGATACACTTTTTAACATAGAAGCAGTTAAAAAGCATGCAAAGATTGTTAGAGTAAAGAAAGCGATTGTTTATTGGGAGACACCTAAAAATATAAACCAAGTTTCAAAGAAGTTTTTTAGGTATGCTCTCGCCGATGCAGAAATATTTAATCTTACAAAAACTTTTCAAAAACATACTTTAAAAATTATAAGTATTTATATTAGATATTTAATATTTTTAATTTTTCCACCGTTTTTTTTAATATATCTATATTATTCAATTTATAAATTTAGAAATGTTAAAAAAAATTGGCAAACTACTCTAATAATCCCTATAATTCAATTAACGTCAGACTTCTCGGTAATGTCTGGTTTTATATATGGGTTATTTAAAAGATACAGTTAAAGGAGCCTGGTGGGTAGGAAGCTTACGTGTTGCAACTCGCGTCATTGCTCTTATTAAAACCACGGTTATTGCAAGGATCCTTACTCCAAATGCATTTGGTGTTTTTGGCATAGCAATGATTGTAATGGCCTTTCTAGAAATAATCACAGAAACTGGTATAAATGTTTTTCTAATCCAAGAAGAAGATGATATCGATAGCTACATTAACACTTCATGGGTAGTTTCTATTTTTAGAGGATTGATAATGGCAGCAGTATTAGTATTGTCTTCCGGGCTAATTGCTAACTTCTTTAAGTCCCCTGAAAGCCAAAGTTTAATAATTTTAATTAGTTTAGTGCCACTCGTACGTGGGTTTATTAATCCTTCAGAAGTTAAATTACAAAAAGATTTAATGTTTAGGCGAGACTTTATTTTCCGTTTTGTTATTTTTGCGTTCGACGCATTAGTTGGTGTATTCGCAACTATAGTAACCAAAAGTGCTTCTGGTCCAATTTATGGACTAATTGCAGGTGCAATCCTCGAAGCAGTATTGTCATTTATTATAGTAAATCCTAAACCGAAATTTATATTGGACTTAGAAAAAACTAAAAAAGTTATAAATCGAGGTAAGTGGATTACAGGTGCTGGGATATTTGATTATTTATTTGAAAATATCGATGACGTCGCAATTGGAAGAATAATGGGCTCAGGTCCACTCGGGCTTTATCAAATGGCTTATAAATTGGCAACACTGCCTATAACTGAAGTAGCTGACGTACTTGGTAAAGTGACTCTTCCAATTTATGTAAAAATATCAACTGACTCAAAAAGAATTAAAAAAGCTTTTATAAGAACAACTATCGGAGTCGCTTTTTTAACAATACCATTTGGTCTAATATTAATTTTCTTTTCTAAGAATATAATTTTATTAATTCTAGGACCTAACTGGTTAGGTGCAGTTCCTGCTCTGCAAGTTATTACAATTCATGCAATATTAAGAGCAATAATTAACCCAGCTTTAACTCTTTACCTTGCTGTTAAAAAACAGCACTATGTAACAGCAGTTACATTATTGGGAACACTTGGACTTGGAGCTACAATTATTACTTTAGTATCTAGATTTGGTCTTGTTGGAGCTGGAGTTTCTACTATTTTTTCAATTTTGTTAACTATTCCACTTGTCATCTACTATACTCAAAAAATATTTAAAGAAAAATGGACTTCAACGAGCGCGTAATCCCAAATGTAACTGCCAATTTCTTACTCCAAGAAGCAAAGTCTAGATATTATTTTATTAAAAAGTTCTTAAATAAAAGAAAATTTGTTTTAGATTTAGGGTGTGGCACAGGGTATGGTACAGAAATTTTATCAAGTAACGCCAAGGAAGTATGGGGAGTAGATATTGACGAAGAAGCGATAAAGTACGCAAATAAAAACTTTGCTAAAAATGCCAAATTTAAAAAAGAAAATATAGAAAAGTTGAGTTTTAAAGACAAATATTTCGATCTTATCTGCTCATTTGAAGTAATCGAGCATATAAAAAATCCAGGCAAAAAATATTTTCGAGAGATTAAAAGAGTCTTAAAAAATGATGGATTAGTAATATTTTCCACTCCAAACTCCAAAAACTCTGAAAAACAGGGCTATACAAAAAGTCCATATCATTTTAAAGAATACTCATATAAAGAATTTAATCGTTTGTTGTTAAGGAATTTTTCTAAAGTAGAAATTCTAGGTCAAGAAAAAAACTTAAAAACAAAAAAAGCTTTAAACTACTTTATGAAATCTCAAGAAAAAAGGCAAAAATTTGTTGACGTGGATAAATTTAAGTTAAGAAAGTTAGTTCCTAAAAGCTTTAAAGAATATATATGGAAATATTTAGGCAGTCTATTTGGAAGGCAAGCTCAGGAAAGCCTTACTTATAAAGATTTTATATTTACAAACAAAAATGTAGACAACGCTGAGTACTTTATAGCTATATGCCAAAAATAAAGATATCAATAGTAATCGTTTATCACAATGGCAAAAGAAAGCTTATTAACTGCCTCGACTCAATTTTTAAAAACAAACCAACTTCAAAGTTTGAAATTATTATTGTAGATAACTCAAAAAATGGTCTTAGTATTTCGTTTTTAAATAAATATAAAAGTAAGGTTAAATATATAAAAAGCGAAAGGAATTTAGGTTACGGAGCAGGGAATAACTTGGGTGTTAAAAACTCGTCTGGTGAATATATTTTTATACAAAACCCAGATACCTTAGTACTTAAAGGTTCCATAAATACTTTAATTAGTTTTTTAAATAAGAACAAAGATACTGCGATTGTTGCACCCAACTTGGTCGACAAAAATCTCAAAGTTTTTACACAACTTGGGTCTCGTACATTAACCCCATTAAGAGGGATGATCGCTTTATCTTTTCTTAACAAGATATTTCCAAACAACAAAATCTCGAAAGAGTATTATTTAAAAGACAAAGATTTAAATAAACTCAGAGAAGTCGACGCAGTCCCTGGGTCAGCCTTTTTAATTAGGAAAAAGATATTTGAAAAAGTAGGTGGCTTTGATGAAAAAATGTTCTTATACTTCGAAGAGTCCGACCTTGGAAAAAGAATAAAAGGACTGGGATACAGAATTTTCATTAACCCAAAGTCGAAAGTTGTCCATTTTTGGAAAGATGGTCAAGTTGAAAATCAAAAATTAAAATATATTTTTACAAAAAGCAGGTTTTATTACTTCAAAAAGCATTATGGTTTGATGGATGCTCTCCTAGTAGAAGTGTTTGCCAACTTTTCCAAATATTACTTTGCACTTTTTCTAATATTAATACTTGCTATCTTACTTAGGTTTTACAGAATTCCTCAAAATTTAGTTTTCCATGGTGAACTGGGGGACAACTATTTAAATATTAAAAACTTTATTGCCAACAAAGAAGTTCCTTTGCTTGGTCCACCAACCTCCCACCCCTGGCTTTCATTTAGTCCTTTATATTACTGGGTATTTGTACCTATTTTATATTTATTTAAATTTAACCCTGCTGCAGGGCCATATTTTTTTGCCTTTGAGAATTTAATTTTAATTGCTGTCAATTTTTGGGTAGTTAAAAAAATATTAAATTCAAAGGTGGCAGCAATCTCTTCATATTTAATAGCAATCTCTCCTCTCTGGATGAGCTTAACTCGCGAGTCTAGATTTTTTTCATTAAGTATAATTTTTCTTTACCCAGTTTTATATTTACTTATCAAAAATCCTAAGAAATTTTTCTTGAACGGTATTTTTTTAGGATTGTCTCTCAGCTTTCACTTAACGCCTCTTTTTTTAGTACCATTTTGTCTTTTTGTTTACTTTTTAAATAAAAACTTAAATTTAAAGTCCGTTTTTAAATTTTTGGCAGGGATATTTCTAACACAAGTACCCTTTCTCATTTACAACATTACTCATAAGTTTGTGATGCTAATTAAGTTTTTAGAATGGGTTCCTTATAGAGCGGTAACATCACAAAAAGCATTTTCTGTCAGTACTTTTTATGACTTTATAGCTAAAAGTTTTGTAGCAAACACTAAATTTTTATCAAGTTTAGTTTTTTTATTATTTATTATTACTTTTATTTATTTAGCTATTAAATTTTATAAAAATAAAAAGTCACCAATATTTATTTTAATCAGCTGGTTTATTACAGGAGCTGTTTCACTATTTATACATGGCAACCCACCAAGCCATTATTTAATGCCTTTATATTTTGTTCCAATAATTATCGTTTCTTACACTTTATCTAAAATAAATAGATACATACTCTTAGCCGTATTAATTGCTATTACGTTTATTAATTTAAAATACTATTTTTCAAATAACTGGTTCTATATCCCACAGGACAAAATTGAAAATAACCTTCTAGTGCCTTTCCGGATGCAAAAAGAAGTATCTAAATTTATAATTAACGACGCTAAAGGTGAAAAGTTTAATTTAAGCAGAGTAGGCTATTCTGATCAATTTCAAGATAATTACGACCAAAACTATCAATATCTTTTATGGCTTTACGGCAACACACCTGTAAAGGATAATCAAAAGTTAAAATATGTAGTTATAGAAAGTCCACCGGATATTAAAGTAGTTAAAATACAATGAAAAACAATATAACAGCAGTAGTACTCACTAAAAATGAAGAGAAAAGTATTAGAGACTGTTTAATGAGTTTAAAGTTTTGTGACGAAATATTAATAGTCGACGACTTCTCGACTGACAAGACAACTACACTCGCTAAAGGTAAAAATATAAAAATATATAAACGTCACTTAAATAATGATTTTGCTTCTCAAAGAAATTTTGGATTATCAAAAGCCAAATCAAAGTGGGTATTATTTGTTGATGCAGACGAAATAGTTCCAGAAAAACTAAAAAAAGAAATACTAGTCAAAGTTAAAAATGACAGTGTAGACGGGTTTTTTCTTAAAAGAGAGCTGATTTTTATTAATCAAAAAATTACTCATGGGGAAGTCGGGAAAACCAAGCTTTTACGTTTGGCAAGAGCAGGCAAAGGTGTTTGGAAAAGAAAAGTTCATGAATACTGGGACGTTTCAGAGGAGGTAAAGACACTAGAAAACCCACTCGTTCACAAACAAAACAAAACTATTAGAGAATTTTTATTTGACATAAATTCTTATTCAAAAATCCACTCAAGTGAAGTACTAAATGAAAATAAAAACTTTAATTTTTTATTTATAATATTTCATCCTTTAGGTAAATTTTTTGTAAATTATATTATTCATTTAGGCTTTTTAGATGGTCCTGCTGGGTTTGTACTATCAGTTTTTATGAGTCTTCACTCGTTTTTAAGTTGGAGTAATTTATGGCTAAATCAAAAATAACTAAAATACAAAAATGGCTAATATTTACCTATCTGGTGATTTTTCCATTTGGTCAGCTGGCTCGAATAAATCTAAATACAATTTCTTTTCCCATTCCAGACCTAATTGCCGCACTATCTGGATTATTATTTTTAATTTTTAGCTACAGAGAGTTTTTAAAAGAGAAACTTAAAATAAAAAACTTAATTGCAATTTTAATTTTTTCACTTTTGGTAAATTTAGTGAAAGACTTATCATCAATATTGTATCTATTTAGATTCTTCTTCTATTTAGTTTTTTTGCTAAATATAAAGTTACTTAGTGACCAGGACAAAAAATTCAAAGTTTTGCTTCTAAAATCGTTGGTCATAGTAGGGTTAGTGTCAGCAATTTTTGGGTGGATACAATATATATTTGTTCCAGACCTAAGGCCACTATTTATTTTAGGTTGGGATGATCACTATTACCGCTTGGCAGGTACATTTTTAGATCCCGCCTTTGCAGGAATAATATTTGTTTTAACCTATATACTCTTATTGACTCAAAATTTTATTAAAAATAACTATTTTAAAATTCTAAGTTTAACTTTCATGTTGATTACAATAGGTTTAACCTATTCCAGAAGCAGTATCTTGGCAGCTTTAATATCAACTATTATTTTTCTAGTAATAAGAAATAAAAAAAGATTTGCACTTTTAGTCACTTCATTTATTTTAATAATGGTATTACTTTTGCCAAAGGCCAGTAGTGAAGGCACAAACTTATTGAGAACAGCATCGATAAATTTAAAGATTAATAATTTCCAAACTAGTATTCAGATTATTAAGTCACATCCTCTTTTTGGAGTAGGTTACAATGCAATCTGTAGCTATAAAAGAAACTTTCATATTGATAATAACCCAGAATCTCACTCATGTGGTGGGCTTGATAATAGCTTTTTATTTATGATAGCAACGACGGGCATAACTGGCATTATTATGTTTTTGTACTTCTTTATCGAAATATATAAAAATGTTAGAAAAGACCAAAAAGTTTTAATCTTAGTTTCTTCAATAGCACTTTTTACCCATGCATTATTTACAAATACTATTTTTTACAGCTGTGTAATGGGTTGGTTCGCAATTTTGATAGGAGTAAGTTTAGCTAGTACTATTAATAAGAAGTAAAGTTAACCTTTATCTTTTGTTCAGTTAAATTTCCTGCCTGGTCTGTTGCTTTAATGTCAAAATTATTTTCTCCACTTTGTAAAGTAAATACTGATTTAAAGTTTCCATCATCATTCACTGCTACTATTCTGTCGTTTATTGTTATTGATACATTTGCTTCACTAGTACCTTGGATGGCTTGTTGTTTTTGTGAGTCTCCATAAAAGTTTGCATTATCGGATGGGCTATTTATTGTTAGCTTTGGAGCAGTTTTGTCGAGAACTATTACAAAATGATTTGTTTCATTGCTTTTATTTCCACTATTATCTGTTGCAGTTGCCCAAAATGTGTTATTTCCGGCTGATAACTCAAAATCTCGAGAAAAACTACCATCAGCCCCTGAAACCACCTCTGATTTATTGCCATTCATAAATATTGAAACCGTTGCGCCTGCCTCAGTATTTCCAGTCAAAGTTACTTTATCGTTATTTGTAAAGTCGGGTGGATTTATAAAATTAGGTGGTGGGGGAGCAGTCGTGTCATTTTTTTGAACTGGAGCATTACTATTTTTAATGTCCCCTACAGTCCCGGTTACACGAGCAATAAGCTGTATTCCAAATATTAAAATAACAACAATAGCAACTATTGTTAGGCCACCATAAATAACAGCGCTTCTTACGTTCCTTCTTTCTTCGAGCTTTGATAGTCTAGAGTAATATTTTTTCATAATTGTTCTGAGCCCTCTGTCAGAAATCCCTGCCCGCAAAGGCTGTCGCCTCAAGCGACTGCAGGCGGGGAACTGACGTCTGAGCCGATGGGTGGGATCGAACCACCGACCTCTGCTTTACGAAAGCATTGCTCTACCAACTGAGCTACATCGGCTTATCAGTTGGCCAAGCTTCTTACCAACTGAGCTACATCGGCACCCGTATCAAATTATATCACTTATACCCAGTATATTTTTCAGACAAAATATTTTTATAAGGCACTTTTAGATCTATTAATTTTTCTTCAATATCGTCAACCATATTTGGGGTCCCAGAAATCCAAAAAGTTGTTTCATTATATTTATCCTTAATATTCATAAGTACATCTTTGTCTATTCTTTTGCTCTTACTTTCAGTTAAAAAAAAATCCACTTTAAAATTCTCATAATTCTTTTCCAAATTTTTAATTTCTTCATAAAATGCTACGTCCTCTTCAGTTTTATTTGAATACAAAAGATGGATTGAAACTTTATGGTTAGTTTCTAAACTATATTTTATCCTCCCACGAAACGAAGCGATACCAACTCCTCCCGCAATAAAAACATGGTTGCCTTGAGTTTTTTCATTCCAGTCATATACCCCCTGCGGCCCATCGATATCAACTAGATCGTCAGACTTTAAATTTAAAAGATAATCTTTGTATTGTGAGTGCAGTTTCGGAAAACGCATGACAATCATTATGTCGCCATTTTCTGTAGGCGAAGATGATATAGAAAAGTGCCTCATGTTTCCTCGGGGGTCGTTTTTAAGTTCAGGAAGTATTAAATAAACAAATTTACCAGGTTCATAAATAAACTTAGATTCAGGTTTAAAATAAAAAGAATAAGTATCGCGGGCTTCAAGCTTCTTTTTTACAAAAACAAACTTCATTTTTACTTATAGTGAAGCATACAAATCAATTTTGTATCCATCAGGGTCTTCTACAATTGCGTATCTTTGTCCCCAAAAAGCATCCCAGGGAGTTTTTACAACTTTAAAGCCTGCATCTGATACTCTTTTCGCAGTATCATTTACTTCTTTTGCTGAGTTATATTCAATTGCAAATGAAGAAGTGTTTGCGGGTAGTGGGTCTTCGCCAAGTATATCTTTTATAAGCTTTTTACTGTCAATCATAAGTCTGGCACCATTTTGGTTTGTTGGTTCCAAATGGTCCTCATCATCTTTAAATTCAGGGAATTCAAAACCTAAAATTTTATAAAATTCTACAGTTTTTTTGAGGTTAGATGTGGTTACTCCAATGGCTGCAAGTTTCATAGTATTGCTCTTAGTCTTTATAGTGGTTTAAAATAATAAAGTCAACATATGGCAAAAAAGAAAGAATATTGGTTTAAAGCAAAAACATATGGATGGGGATGGTATCCATCAACCTGGCAAGGCTGGGCAGTAACAATTGCATTCACCGCATTAATTGTCGCCAGCGCAAGCTTAATGCTTTTGCCTTTAACTATGCTATTTGTAATTGGACTAATCGCTGTATGCTTCAAAACAGGCGAAAAACCCAGCTGGCATTGGGGAAATAAAAAGAGCAGCGGTAAGAAAAAGTAATCTCTAACTTCAATAAACTATTAGTACAAAGAAAAGAAAAGCTTTCCCAAGATAAGTGTGTATAACGCGAAGAATAAAAGATCTCCGGTAATATGTAGAAGATAAGTTAACAAAGTATTACCAGTTTTTTCTCGTATTAACCCCAAAATAATACCAGAAGGTATACAAGCAATCATTTGAATAGCGACTACTTGCCAAGGCCAATAAGCCAAGTTAACAATATGCCAAAGAGAAAAAGCCACTGTGCTTAACCAAATAGAGTAAGAAATTTTTAGAAACTTTCCTTTTAAAACATAACTTGCCTCAGTTTGAATAACACCTCTCAAAAGAAATTCTTCTCGAAACACAGTAACTATCCAGTTAGTGAGGTGAATAACAGCTAAATCGTCAAAAAAACCTTTCGCTTTCAAAGAAAAAAGAAAAAGGTAACTCACTCCAAGTAAGGCAAGAAACATTCCAGCTAAAACTTTTCTTAGCTTGCTGGAAATTTCCAGTCCATATTTTCTACCCAAAAAAGCAGTCGGTGCTAGGAGAATTAGAGAAATAGCGCTGACCTTAAAAAGATATATAGAAGTGTCGGGTAAAGGGAAAACAGCAATAAGGGGCTTTAAAATATAACGTTCAATAAATGTAAGAAAAAAAGGTAGAATTAGTAACGCAGAAATAACTTTCAATTTTACAGTTTTCATTCTCAAAGTATATCCGATTGGTTTCTTGGGTCCAATACTGAGCGGGATACCAGAATCGAACTGGCTTCTCATCCTTGGGAAGGACGCATTCTACCGGTGAACTAATCCCGCGAACGAACCTATTATATCAAAAATTAAAAGGACGCATTGGGACTAATTCCATTATATTAGCGGGGGAGTTTGAAGACATTTCCAGCGTGGATTACGCGAGGATTCTCTAAATTATTTGCCGCGGCAATTTCTTTCCATTTATTTCCATCGCCATAAGCTCGCTCTGCAATTTTCCAAAGATTGTCACCATGGACCACAGTGTAAACACCGTTTGTAATAGGTGCATTGTCGGCCGTAGCAGCTGTAGTCGTAGGTGTAGGGCTTGCGGTAGAAGTCGTTGCAGTTGCAACAGGTGATGGCGCAGGGCTAGCTGTAGCTGTCTCAAGACCAGGAATCATGAGTATTTGTCCTACTTCAATTTCTTTTGGATTCTCGATATTGTTTGCCTTTGCAATTTGATTCCATTTAAAACCATCTTTGTAATAATCCTGTGCGATTGACCAAAGAGTTTCTCCTTTTGTTACAGTGTGTTCATTTTGTGAAGTTGCTGATTGATTAGCACCATCATTTGGAAAGGTTTGTCCTAAATTTTTATTATGAAAATAATTGAAGATAAAAATACCAATTATAAAAACGACAATAATTCCAAGTACTCCACTTATTGTAGTTTCATTTATTAAGTTGTTAGTTTTAGTTGCCATAAATTACCTATAAATTATAAGGCAGAATTTATTTAGAAGAATTTATCCCAATAAGAGTTTGCTGTCAATAGGAGAGTTTAAATGCATTTACTCCAAAGACCAAGTTTTTTGACTGAAGCTTCCTTTTGAGCATCTAAAAACCGGGTAGACATGGCAACATCAGGTGGCACAGTAGATGCCTTTGCATATCCATTTCTTACCAAATAGTCATTAACTAAAAGATCCCCTTTGTAAACATAACGAAGAAGTCTGCCGTATTTATCAGTTTCTGAAATATCTTTTACTAAAGATACAGATGACCCTTCAATTAAACTTTTAGTTTCGTTAGATGCTTCTTTTGCAAAACACTGCACTGGCTTTCTGGGGTCAACTACTTCAGGGGTATCAATTCCAATTAGTCTTACCTTTACTCCATTTTCAATTTCAAAAGTATCCCCATCAACTACTCGTATCACCTTTGCAGTTTGCGAAGTAGCACCAATTACCTGGCCGTTTTGGTTTACATGATCTTGTGTAGTAGTAACTGTAGGTAAATTAATTTTGGAGACAAAAAACACTAGAAGAAAAAGGTTGAATATCATTGTAGATATCCCTGCTGCCATTTTTAACTTATTTCTCGACATGCGGCCTGGACGAGACTCGAACTCGCGACCTTCCGCGTGACAGGCGGACGCTCTAACCAACTGAGCTACCAGGCCAAACTTAGTAAGGTATTATAACACGCCTGTGATATTATTAAAATATGACTGAGTCTCTAGAGCTAAAATTTAAAAAAGGCACACTCCCCAAAAACTTAGATGGATTCTATAAAGGCAAACTTCTCAAGTTAACTACTCACACATTAATTAACGCGCTTGGAGAGTTTATTGCACAAATTTGGTTCCCATGGAGTGGTAAAACTTTTTATAAAATAACTGCGACTGGTGATAATGTAGTTTTTGGAACTCACAAAATTCCATTTAAAACTTATGCTTCAAAAAATACTTTAATTTTAGATTATGACCTCCCAGAAAATAACTCAAAGGTAAGGAATGTTGTAGATGAATTAGTTGAAGTAGAAAAGAATAAATATCTGGGTAAAGCTTTTGTTAAAAGGGGAAGCTCTAAAAAACTAATTGCTTATTTTAGCTTAGAAAAAAATTAACACCGAAGCGCTCACATATTTGTGAATCCTCTTCGGTGTATTAATAAAAAACTAATGCTCAGTCACTTCTCCTGCTGTCGTCGCGCTACGGTGATATTCTTGGCGTTTTTTGGCTTGGTCGCGGAGCAAGAAAATACAAAGCGCTGCAACTAAAACTAGCGCCCCCAAGATAACAACGACTGTTACGACTGCTTGCGTCTCAGGAGTAAACGAGTTGAAAATACCCATTCAGGCCTCCATTTGGGCTCAAAGTTATATCCTATATTATATACCAAAACTTCGATTTTGTCAAGTTGCTAGTGCACGAATTTCATCATTTGCAATCGTCAAAGGCTGAGGATAAAGATTAAGATACTTATGTTTTAAGTACCTCGTAGCAATCTTCCAATATGAGATCCAAAGCCGATATACATTTAACTTCTCATCAAGATCAGGCTCGGGTCTTTCCCTCCAATTTTCCCATCCCTTAAGCAAATTTGGCAGCATTGCCGCACCATTTGGCATAACTGAGAAGTACGCCAAGTCATAGACAGGGTCACCAACAAGCATTTGGCTAAAGTCGCCCAGTCCTGAAAAGTTACCAGTAGAATAATCTAGATAGATACTTCCAAGATGAGGGTTTCCATGAAGCAGTTGTGGACGAACATTAAACAGTTCTGCTCGCCTAACAAAGAGTTCACGAACTAACAGACGCTTACTGAAAAGATCCAGCATCATCTCTCGCTGCTCAATTGTGAGCCAGGCATGAAACTTAGATGTCTCATTTTCTTCGGTAAGCACACGCCCGAGATTATACATTTGCTCATCAAACTTATTAATGAGGAAATCATACCAAGTATCATATTCACCGGAGAACATTTTCGTAAATATGGCTTCGCGGATACTAATATAACCAAAACCTTCGCCACGATTCTTATGGATTTGTTCAAGTTCAGCCCCAGCTTTACGCAAGATGGTAGAAACTTCGTCTGTACTCAAATTAATCCTTGCTAAGCCTTCGCTTGTAAAGTAATTCTCAAGTGATTTGCCATGTGGATATTCTCCAAGTCCCAATAGCGGCTTTGCGGCATTTTTAAGGAACATCATTAAACCTCCCGGTCTAAAAACTTAAACTAGGCCACAATTTTAGCATTCACTTGGTATAATGACAAAAATGGCAAAAAAACTTGAATTAAATAATATAGAAATTGCAGATTTGCTTAGAAATATTGCTGCAGCTTACCAATTAAAAGATCAAAATAAATATAAATTTCAAATAATTGCATATCAAAGGGCAGCTGACTCTGTGGAACATGCAACCAGTGAACTTCATGACTTGTGGGAAGAGGGGGAACTTGACCAAGTAGCAGGTATTGGAAAATCTATTCAAGAGCACTTAGGTGATATTTTTAAAACTGGTAAATCAAAACACTTTGACGAATTGACTAAAGGTATTAATCCTTTTGTTTTTGAGCTTATGAAAATTCCAGGAATTGGAGTGAAAACTGCGAGTAAACTTGTTACCCAACTTAAAGTAAAAAATTTAAGTGATCTAAAAAAGTCTGCAAAAGACAACAAAATTGCCGAGATGGAGGGATTTGGTGAAGAGTCTCAAGCAAAAATAGTAAAGTCAATTGAAGAGTATGAGCATAAAGCTCCAACAAGAATGCTTTTGCCATATGCCATGGAAATTGCAAGTGAAGTAATTGACTGGATTAAAAAATGTGAGGGTATTGAAAGAATTGAAACACTAGGCAGTTTGAGGCGTCAAGTTTCAACAATAGGCGACATAGATTTTGCAGTTGCCGCAAAAGATCCTGCAAAAATCTTAGAGCATTTTATAAATTATCCAAAAGCAGGACGCGTACTTGAAAAAGGTGAAAGGACGGCAGCAGTTGTTTTGCCTGGAAATATTAGAGTTGATTTAATGGCTGTTAAACCACCCGCGTTTGGAGCACTTCTTCAGCACTTCACTGGCGGTAAAAACCATAATGTGGCTCTTCGCGAATATGCTTTAAAGAAAGGCATAAGTCTAAGCGACTATGGTATCTATACTACTCCAGGAGACCCTAGTTCTTTAAAAGAAATTGCAACTGAAAAAGAATTTTATGAAAAATATTTAAAGATGGATTGGGTTCCCCCAGAAATTCGCGAAGATGAGGGGGAAATTCAAGCAGCCCTCGCTCATAAATTACCAACTCTTGTTGAGTTAAAGGACATGAAGGGGGACTTACATATTCATTCAGATTTTGACATTGAAACAAGCCACGACCTAGGAAGCTCATCTATGGCAGATATCGTAAAAAGAGCAAAAGAGTTAGGCTATGAATATGTAGCTTTTAGCGAACATAATCCAAGCAAAGGTAAACACAATGAAAAACAAATAGTTGATTTGTTAAAAAGAAAGAGAGAAGCTGTAGATAAGCTCAACTCCAAGCTAAAAGGTTTTAAAGTTTTTAACAGTTTAGAAATAGATATTCTTCCTGATGGTAGCCTCCCTGTTCCACTTGCCGGTCTTGAAACTCTAGACTTTGCACTTGTCTCAATTCACTCAAGTTTTGATATGCCACGAGCTAAAATGACAGATAGAGTTCTTAAAGCATTAAGCCATCCAAGAGTAAAAATATTTGCACATCCTACTGGACGAAAACTTAATGAGAGGCCAAGTATCGACCTTGATTGGGAAAAAGTATTTGAATTATGTATCAGTAAAAATATATTTTTAGAAATAAATGCAGATCCAGCACGCCTCGACTTGCCAGATATTTTAGTCCACGAGGGATTAAAGAAAGGGCTAAAGTTTACAATAGATACAGATACTCATTATGTAGATAGTATGGATAATATGAAGTGGGGAATTTCGGTTGCGCGTCGTGGCTGGTGTGAAGCAAAAGACATAGTAAATACCAGGAATCTCTCAGATTTTATAAGTATGCTACAATAAACATATGATTTGGATATTACCAGTCGCAATAGTTTTGTTAGTTCTCTGGATTGTCTCTGAATACAATTTTTTTGTAAGCAGTAAAGCTCGCATCAAAGGTGCAGTCCAAGAAATTGGAAATCAACTAAAGCGCCAGGCAGATTTAATACCAAACCTTGAGGAATCAGTAAAAGGATACTTAAAACACGAAAAAGATATCTATAAGGAAATAACAGATGCAAGAAAGCAGGTAAGTGCTGCTTCAAAGTCAGGTAATCTTCAAAAAATGTCAGAAGCGGGTACTCGCGTATCTAATTTACTTCCCAAATTAACTATCGCCGTTGAGAGTAATCCCGAATTAAAGGGCTCAACTGTTGTAACTAACCTAATGGATGAATTAAGAGACACAGCTGACAAAGTAATGTATGCCAGACGCTTAGTAATCGACTTAACAGCCGACTATAATGTCAAAAGAGTAACTTTCCCAACTAATATTTTGGCAAACAGTTTTGGTTTTTCTGAACTTCCTGGTCTTATAACCCCAGATAGTGGCGAATTTATGAGCGTTTCTGCCGCTGAAACACAAACTCCAAAAGTTAAGCTTTAAAGAAAATGCAAAATATTTATGAGGCCAAAGCGGCTAACAATAGAAAGAGTGCGATTATATTATTTTTGTTTTTCATATTCGTTGTTGGTGTAATTTATGTTTTGTCTCAAGCTTTTGCTTATTATCTGGGATACGAACCAGGTGGTATTGGCATGATCGGTTTGGCATTTATAGTCTCAGGAATAATGAGTTTTGGAGGATATTACTTTAGTGACAAAATAGTATTAACTCTCTCAGGTGCACGCCCCGCTAGTAAAACAACTGATCGTTTATTTTATACGGTAGTTGAAAATTTATGCATTGGCTCAGGCCTTCCCATGCCAAAGTTATATGTAATTGAGGACAGTGCACCTAACGCTTTTGCAACAGGGCGCGACCCCAAACATGCTGCAATCTGCGCAACTCGTGGACTTTTGGATAAATTAAATAGAACTGAGCTAGAAGGCGTTATTGCACACGAGTTAACTCACGTTAGAAATTATGATACTCGTTTAATGTCCATCGTTTCAGTATTGATTGGTACAGTAGCACTTTTGGGGGATTGGTTTTTAAGAATGAGTTATTTTGGAGGAGGCAGAAGAAGAAATAATGATGATGAAGGAAATGCGGGGCAGATATTTTTAATATTAGGAATAGTTTTTGCGATTTTGTCACCAATCATTGGGCAACTAATTCAACTTGCAATATCACGTCGAAGGGAATATATGGCAGATGCAGGTTCAGTTGAACTAACACGTCAGCCACAAGGACTAATTACCGCGCTTGAAAAAATCTCTGCTGACCCAGAACCTCTTGAAGTTGCAAATAAGGCTACGGCCCATTTGTATATTACAAATCCTTTTGGACACGGTAACGCCGGAGGCCCTGAGCGTAGTCGAAGGGGCGCAGTTAACTGGTTCTCAAATTTGTTTAATACCCACCCCCCAATAGGAGAAAGAATCAAAGCCCTTCAAAAAATGGCCTAAAAGATAGGTCACTAAATAATCCTATAATTTGACTTTTAACTCTAAAAAAAGTAAAATTACCTCAGAAAATATCTAAACTCAAAGGAGAAGATAATGAAACTAGCGACAACTCTGAAAAAAGGTTTACTTATCCTTCTAGCATTAGTTGTTTGGAGCCTTGTGATTACAGGTTTTTTTGTAACATTTTTTCCCAAAGTAGGATACTCTGACAACCTGTATATTATTGTTGTAGGTATTGGCACATACATTGTAACTCGTTTAATTAAAAAATATATAATACATAATTAAACTTTAGATGGGCGGGAATTAATGAAACTTTTACAGTTTCTCCCGCCCAAAATTTACTCAACCCATCTAATTTCTTTTCTTCTCAAAAACCTAAAGCTTACTGGAATTTGTGGCAATTTTTCTGGTATATCATCCTCGATTATGCAAATTGTTTCAAGTTTGCTCCACCTCCAAATAACGCCCCCATTAGGATTGAATTTACGATCAGTTTTATATTGGGTCTGCACTTCTATGGTGTCATCACTTATTACTTCCATTTTAATCAACGAACGCCGAGAACCAATCTTCTTCCATTCCCGTGGCAGTGCATAACCTAGGTCGTTTGGGTCGTTTGGTTCTACCTCAAAAAGTACTGTGCCAACCTCAACATTAGTCCAAGCTCCAGGAAATATTCCCAAATACACTGATCTTGTTTGGATTGTCATGATCCTCTCCTTTATACACAATTCCAAATTTGCCCAAATTATAGCACAATTTGCTATAATACTCTCATTCCTTAATCTCGATAATCAATGAGGTAAGAAATGTCACAAATCGTATTAGTGGTTTTGGATGAAGAAACATTAGAAAAGCGTCTAGTACAAGACTTATCGTTTGTAACTCTTTTAGATATCCTTTTTAGAGTAGAAAAGTACATTTCAGAAAGCTTTTCAGAAGAAGAACAAAAGTCAGCACACTTGTTGCTTCGCCACCTGAAGATTCACAATCTTCGTGAAGGAGTTCTTGAAGAGTTTCCGTATTTGCCTTTGCTTATCCTGAAACTTGTCACAAGCGGTACTGTACCAATAGAGCTAAACTCTGATATTGGATTAAATGTACTCGATGCTTTAATTAGCTATAACATCCAATACACATTTTCTCGAAACAGTTATGTTAAGCTGATACTCGAAATTTGTTCAGTTGACTTATCAGCTAAAAATAATTTAACAGATGAATTTTTGCGTTTAATTTCAACGTTGGTGCTTATGCTGAAAAACGAAATTAAAGTAGCGCTTTTGCAAAATTAAATAAAAGGGTATTTAAGATAAGCTAATCTTGTTCTTAAATACCCTTTCGCTGTATCATATGCCTATATGTCTAAATTAACTGGGAACGAAGTCCAAAAGGTTGCCGAGCTTGCTAAACTAAATCTAACTCCTGAAGAAATTAAAAAATTTGAGTCACAACTTTCTGAAATTGTTAATTTTATAGACGAGCTGTCAGAGGTCGATACTGAAGGAGTTGAGCCTACAAGCCAAACAAATGGGTTAACAGATGTAACAAGAGAGGATGAAATTAGGCCTTTTGATATATTAAAAATTGAAGAAACATATAAAGTAGATAAAATCTTAAAACATAAATGACAGAAGCTCCAAAAACAATAAAAGAGGTTCACTCGGGTTTACTTCAAAAGAAATTCACCGCAGTTGATTTAGTTGACTTTTATTTATCTAAGATAAGCGAAAAGAACAAAGAATTAAATATTTTTATAACTGTTACAGAAGACGTGGCATATAAAAAAGCAAAAGAAGTAGATAAATTAGTTGAAGAGTTAGGTGAAGAGGCTTTTAAAGAGTATCCACTTCTTGGTGCAGTAGTTGCTCACAAAGATTTATTTTTAACTAAAGGGATTAGAACAACAGCAGCTGCAAAAATTTTAGAAGGGTATATTGGCGACTATGACGCAAGTGTAGTTAAAAAAATAGAAAAGGCAGGCGCCATCATGATTGGAAAGCTAAATTGTGATGCATGGGCACATGGATCTTCAGGGGAAAATTCAGACTTTGGTGCAACCTTGAACCCTATTAATAAAGATTATGTACCAGGCGGCTCCTCAAGTGGGTCAGCTGCATCTTTGGCTGCAAATATGGCCTTAATTTCAACAGCAACTGATACTTGTGGCTCAACTCGCTTACCTGCAAATTATTGTGGAGTTGTAGGGCTTAAACCAACTTATGGTGCAATATCCCGATATGGTGTAATTGCAATGGCAAGCTCACTGGACACTGTGGGGACAATGGCAAAAACAGTGGAAGACGTTGAAATTTTATTTAATACGATTAAGGGCCCCGATGGATATGATTCTACTGTTAGTTCAATGAATTCGAAATTAGAAACTAGAAATTCAAAATTTTGCGTCGGGATTCCTAAAGAATTTTTCGGTGAAGGTTTGGACGACGAGATAAGAAAAAACATAGAAGAAGTAAAAAAAGTATATAAGGCGTCAGGTGTAGAGTTTAAAGAAATTTCACTTCCCATGACAAAGTATGGAATTTCAGCTTATTACATAATTCAACCAGCTGAAGTTTCTTCTAACTTAGGCCGTTATGACGGAATTCGTTATGGACTGGATAGATCCAATTTTGGCGAAGAAGCAAAACGCAGAATAATGCTTGGGACATATGTGTTATCAGCGGGCTACTATGATGCATATTATCTAAAAGCTATGAAAGTTCGTACAAAAATTAGTAAAGAAGTCGAAAATGCATTTAGTGAAGTGGACGCCATTTTAGCTCCTGTTGCTCCAACTCCACCATTTAAAATTGGTGAAAAGTTAGAAGACCCAGTTAAGATGTATTTGACCGATATATATGCATCTACTGCTAACTTGTCAGGTATTCCTTCAATCGCAATTCCTTCTGGGTTTACAAAAAAAGGGCTACCTCTGGGCTTCCAACTTATGGGTAACAAGTTCTGCGAAAATACGTTATTTGAATTAGGTAAAATTTATGAAAGGGAGATCAAATGAAAGGACAATTAGGTATATTTAAAAATAAAAAGTTTGTAAATCTTTGGGTTTCTCAACTTTTGTCGCAGCTAACACTAAACATATTAAGCTATTTGATTTTGGTTCACTTGTTTGAGTTAACAGGCTCCTCAATTGCAACTTCTATGCTTTGGATTGCATATACTGTCCCAGCACTTCTTGTTGGGCCTTTTGCTGCAACTTTTGTTGATTGGACAGAAAAAAGAAAAATACTTATGATATCGAACCTTTTACAAGCGGTTACTGTGTTCTTTTATGCAATTTTTGAAAGTACCGGAAAAATATTTTTGCCTTATGCAGTAGTATTTGCTTACTCGCTTTTAAACCAGTTTTATGTTCCAGCTGAAGCAGCAGAGTTACCAAAAATAGTTTCCAAAAAAGATTTGCCAAATGCAAACGGTATATTTTTTATAACTCAACAAACTTCTCTTGTCGTAGGTTTTGGTTTAGCATCCATCCTTCAAAGTATATTTGGTTTTAAACTGACTCTTCTTCTTTGTGGCTTAGGTATATTTGTGGCATTTGTTAGCGTAAGTTTCTTACCACGCGAAAAAGTAGTTCAAAAACTAGCAAAAAGCTTAAGCAAACAATTTGCAATATTTTTTGACCAAATTCTTGAAGGATATAAGTTTATTAAAAATAACGACAATGTTCTTTCACCATTTATACTTCTTGTCATGCTACAGATTGTCTTATCAATGATAGTAGTTAGCTTGCCACTTTTAGGCACTAAAATTGCAAATGTTGGTGCAGGCAGCTCTGGAATAATTATAGTGGCGCCTGCAGGAGTGGGAGCAATTATTGGAACAAACATAGTTGGTAAACTTTTAAACAATAAGTGGAGAAAGAAAAGAGTAATTGAAATTGCACTCACCTTAATGGCAATTAACTTTGTAGGTTTTACTTTAATTCCATATACATCCTTTTTAAGGCCGCTCTTAACAGCTCTCTTGGCATTTTTAACAGGAATATTTTTAGTTGGTGCTTTAATCCCATCTCTTACTTCACTTCAAGAGCAAACTCCAGGAGGATTTTTAGGGCGAGTATTTGGAAACTTCTGGTTTATTACAACAATTGCGACAATCATTCCGGTATTTTTCTCGGGAACGATTACAGAGGTACTTGGGGTAAATGCACTTCTACTTCTATTAAGCTTAACTTGTGTAGCAATGCTTTGTTTATCCAAATTTAACGAAAGGATTTTAAAATATGTTTAAGCCTGTTATTGGTCTCGAAGTCCATATAGAGCAAAATACCAATTCCAAACTTTTCTGTGGGTGCCCTGCTGATCATTTTGGCCGTCCTGCAAATACCCAAGTTTGCCCTATATGTTTAGGACTTCCCGGTGCTCTTCCATATGTAAACAAACTTGCAATAGAAAATACAATTAAATTTGGGCTTTCTCTAAATTGCGAAATTTCAAAGTTCAGTAAATTTGATAGAAAACATTACTTTTACCCCGACCTTCCAAAGGCTTATCAAATTAGCCAGTATGATTTACCTCTTTGTAAAAATGGCGAATTCATGGGAGTCCACATTCGAAGAATACATTTAGAAGAAGATACAGCAAAGCTCCAGCATGGAGTGGATGGAAGTGTAATGGACTTTAACCGCTCAAGCGTACCCTTAATGGAAATGGTTACTGAGCCAGAATTCGATGATGTGGAACAAGTTGCAATTTTTCTTAAAAATATCCAAAAAGTAATTAGATATTTAGGCATCTCAACAGCAGACATGGAAAAAGGGTCAATGAGGTTAGAAGCAAATTTGTCCCTAAGTCCAGATGGAAGTTTGCCTGACTACAAAGTTGAGTTAAAAAATATTAACTCTTT
>JADMIO011565017.1_pt1 | contig 36223 bp, 29 predicted proteins | sample 8958161 | NCBI WGS metagenome assembly JADMIO01 (sample SAMN16585339, study PRJNA669376) | soil metagenome | isolation source: Crop rotation soil | place: USA: Cullars Rotation, Alabama | collected 2011
AGTGCCTCCGCCGTATCCGCGTCAGCGGGCTTTGCAAAAAGAAACCCTTGTCCCGCATCACATTGAAGACGCCGAAGCTCAGCGAGCTGTTCAAACGTTTCCACTCCTTCCGCTACTACGCGAATGCCAAGGCTGTGGGCCAACGTCAGAATCGTTTTGACGATTTCAGCATGATCTCGCTTTTCGCCCATACTCTTAACAAAAGACTTATCTATCTTTAATGAACTGAGGGGCAAGCAATGCAAGTAACTTAAAGAGGAGTAACCTGTACCGAAGTCATCGATCGCCAATTCGATGCCTACGGCTCGAAGCTGCTGTAGCAGAAGGTTTGCGGTTCCTACATTCTCCATCACCACGCTCTCAGTGATCTCAAGCTTCAAGCAACGTGGATCCAGGCGAGCATGCTGCAGTACTGCAATTACCTCGTCTATCAAGTCCGCTTGTACGAATTGCTTACCGGAGAGATTGACGGTAACAGCCAGAGACCTGTGCAAAGGAAACTTTTCCTGCCAGCGCTTCAACTGGAGACAAGCTTCGCGAAGGACCCAATTCCCTATCTTGATGATTGAACCAGTTTCTTCAGCAACGGGGATGAAATCCGATGGTGAAATCAGACCACGTTGGGGATGACACCATCGCACCAGAGCTTCAAAGGCGCACAACTTTCCTGTTTCCAAAGAGACGATTGGTTGGTAATGGAGCGACAACTCCTGTCTTTCGACCGCTTGTTCCAAATCTTGTCCAAGATTCGCAACGTCAAGCGGCGTTGCTAATCGTTCTCTATCAAAAACGCGGTAGCAGGCTTTGCCAGATGATTTCGCGCAATACATTGCGGCGTCAGCATCGCGCAACATTTCTTCCGCTCGTTCATATGCTGGATTGCTGGACGTTACGCCGATGCTTGCGGTAACAAAAATCTCGCGTGTGCCGAGCTTGCAGGGCCGCTGCAACTCATGCTGCAAACGCTCCACAACCCGCAGTGACTCACTTTCATCGCTAAGATCCTCGAGCAGGATCGTAAATTCATCTCCAGCAAGCCGAGCGATGGTATCCGTCGTACGCAAGCACGCCTTTAGACGACGGGAAACCTGGATTAACAATTGATCTCCCATGATATGGCCCAAACTGTCGTTTATGGCCTTAAAGCCATCCAGATCCAGAAAGAGCACTGCAAACACATGGTCCTTCCGGCGCCGTGCTCGTTCTGTCGCCAGTGTCAGGCGATCCATGAATAACGCGCGGTTTGGCAAACCGGTAAGTGCATCATGAAACACATCGTGGACCAGTCTTTCTTCCTCCATCTTTCGATCCGTGATGTCCTGGAATTGAAAGACAAGATGCGCGGAATTTCCCTGGGAGTCGTGCACGGGTGAAATACTCAATAGCATCCAAACGAGATGACCTAACTTGTGAGTAAATCGTTGTTCAGTCTGATGAGACGGGATCCACCCTGCGAGTATTTTTTCTATTTGGACAAGCGTTGCACTGGCATCATCCGGGTGCGCTATATCCGAAAACGACTTTGCGAGCAGCTCTTCATCTGAATAGCCTAAAGCTGCACATAACGAGCGATTGACAGTTAGCCATTGTCCATTTCGAGCAACGAGTGCCATACCGGCGGCCTGATCAAAGACTCGACGAAAGAGTTCCGTCTGATTTTCACAGCTCGCTTCGTTCGTCGTTGGGGCAACTCGAACATCGTTGATGGAAGTGTTGTGTAAGCCACTTGCACCATCACTATGAGCATAAGCAATGTAAGCTATTGCGAAAACCGAGATCATGAGCCATGGATCGATCCGCGCGGCACCTATCAGCCCAGACGCATGGACGGCCCAAACAACACATATTGAGCAAAGGATGAAGAGCCATAACTGGCGGTTGGAGCCCCCAATTACCCGTTCAAAATCGGCAACCGAAGGCTTACGTAGAGTGTTCGATTGTATGGGCCAGGATGAATTCAACGTAATGTCTCCATAAACAATGATGCTGCTGACCGGGGCGGATCCATGTGTTCGCCCGCTATTCTTATTACCGGATCTGCGAGAACTGAGAATATGAGGAAAACAAGGAGTGCTTGTCAGGAGAACTACCGACTTGGCGCGATTCCCTGACGGGTTCAGGTGGAGGTCCTCTGCCAACATAGACCAGGACCGAAAACCCTTAGCCCTTACGCCGCATAGGCCATCGCGCCGGAATACGCAATCAACTTTGCAAGCGCATCGCGCTGGACACTCGAAAGCTGTAGAAATCTTATGCCGAATCCGATTGTTGGCTGGTGATATCGTACCTCGCAACGGATTGGCAAAATCTCCCTGGAGGGCAGGCGAAGTCCCAGGTTCAAAACTTCTCCTACAGTTACGGGGTTAAGTGATTCGATGTAGCAACCACTCAAGCTGACATCGCTCGTAACGTCGGGACTTTGGTTCTCCCATCCGTTCCATTGAACCTCGAGTCTTAACGGTACGCGAGTTTCTCTCCTCTGTTCCTGCATCTCTGGGATCCTCCTTCAGGCGTGCTGGTTTCAAGGTCAGGCCGCACGAGCCCGTTGGGCCAAAGAAACCTGCGATGCACGCAAGTTTATTCCGAGCACCTTAATAAGAGCCGGGGTTGGAACTGGCGTGTAATCCTCCTCAACCGGCGTGCACTTTGCTAACAGTTGCAGTTCGGCACCGCAAAAGTCACAGAGCAAGGCATGCTCCTCAACTCTTTGCCTGGTTAGAGGACTAAGTGAACCTTTAACATGAGCGAGTATTTCGTGAGACGTCGGACAGTTAGATTGTTTGCGAAAGGATTTCATTTAAACTCTCCAGTCGTTCCAAATATTTCGGCCAAGATGCTTGATTGACCCTCAGCTGAAGAAACTATGGAGATCACCATAAGCCCCAATCCCTTTAGCTGTCTGGCAATCTCCATAGTTCTCGCCTCCACCCCCATCCACTAGAGACGAGTGTAGAGTACCCGGGATCAGTCATCTATCGGGAGAATACCAACGGGCTGTCGGGAGCTTCCCTTACGTGTGGGGATCTGTTGAGATTCGCGTTTTCGAGTAAACACCAAGCCTAATCAGGCGGCGGGGCTTAAGCGTCCGGGTTCGGTCTTTATGTGAAGCTTGAGGTGTAAGGCGGTCCACTGGCTCGACGCAAACTGTCCTTCAAAAAATAATCGTTGAAAATCGTCCGCTGGCAGGGGTTTGCTGAAGAGGTATCCCTGAATTTCGTCACACCTCAGCAAGTGGAGAAATCTGAGTTGGTCTTCATTTTCAACACCTTCCGCAACGACCTTCAATCTCAAGTTATGAGCGAGCGTGATAATAGCCATGACAAGCGCAGCATCGTCGGGATCTGTCGACGCATCGTGCACAAATGATCGATCGATCTTCAGAATATCGATTGGTAGTCGCTTCAGGTATGCGAGCGAAGAGAATCCTGTGCCGAAGTCATCAATAGAGATCCGGACACCCGAACTTTGTAAGGCGATGAGTGTCCTAAGGGCGGAGTCGAGATTCGTCATGATCGAGCTTTCGGTAAGCTCCACCTCTACTTGCCCCGGTAGAAGTCTGCCCTCGTCGAGTATTGACATCACCATCGCGAAGAAATTCGGATCTTGAAATTGCCTCGCGGAGATGTTTGATGAAAGCGTTAGCGGTTGTGAGCTGCCCGACCATCTCTTAAGGTCGCTACATGAATTTCGCAGGACCCATTCGCCGATTGGAGCAATAAGGCCGGTTTCTTCTGCCAACGGAATAAACTCCGCCGGCGAAATCAGACCCTTTTCAGGGTGGTTCCACCGAATCAAGGCTTCCGCACCAACAATTCGCCATGTATTAATATCAACTTTGGGTTGGTAGTGAAGAACGAATTCTTCGCGCTCTATCGCCCGTCGCAGGCTGCTTTCCAGTGACAAACGATGAAGCGCTTTCGCATTCATTTCGGCCGTATAAAATTGGTAATTATTTCCCCCTCGCTGTTTCGCCTGGGCCAGCGCTGCCGCGGCATTCTTCATTAGAGTAGCTTCATCCTGGCCATTAAGCGGATGCAGAGCGATACCGATACTCGCCGTGATGTAGATGTCATCGCTCGGTAAAGTGAATTTGGATTCGAGTGTTGCCTGAAGACGTTTGCTAATCTGTATCGCGTCCTCGTTCTTTTCCAACTCACTAAACATGAACGCGAACTCGTCACTTCCCCAATATGCGATTGTGTCTCCTTCACGCATGCTGCTTGTCAGTCGTTCCGCGATATCGCAGATGAGATCATCGGCACATGCCGATCCGAGCGTTTCGCTGACATCCTTGAACCGATCGATAGAGAGAAGAAGCACAGCAACCAGGTCGTTCTCACGCCTGGCAGTTGACAATGCCTGGCTAAGCCGATCGTTGAAGAGCACACGATTGGGTAACTCCGTTAGCACATCGTGATACGACAAGTAATTGAGGCGCTCTTCAGCCCGGTTCCGTTCTGCTATTTCCGTCTCCAGTTTCCTTGTGGTCTCCTGCAAAGCAGCCGTTCTTTCCTGGACCTTCACCTCGAGATCCCTCTCATATTCCCGCTTACTCACACGAAGCTGGTAATACTCAACGCCACGTCGAACGGCAGCCTGCACCAGTCTCAGATCAAACGGCTTCACCAGGTAATCAAAAGCGCCTACTCGCAGGGCCGCAATCGCACTCTCAATAGCCTGCTCACCACTCATAATGATAACGACCATATCGGGAGCTACGGATAGAATTTCAGGCACCATTTCCAGGCCCGTGATGCCCTTCATATTGATATCGCTAATAACCACCGAGAAGCGATCGCGACGTAACACCTCGAGGCCTTCCTCTGCTGACGAAGCGGTCTGACAATCGTAACTATCCCTGAGAGCCTCCAACAAAATACTCCTGATGGGCAGCTCGTCATCTATGATCAATACTCGAGCTCGATCTGTTTCGGTCTCGGACATTTAAGACTCCCTTTTTCGGTCGTGTCCTAATCTCACTTCTCTCTCAAGGCTTCGTGTCAGCTCTTAGGTTCGTAGCTTTGCAGGTTCAGCCGAGCCCAGGCTAGGTTCCAGCGGCTTAGATAGGCCGCCGGGTTGGCGTGGTTCGTCATTATCCAGGACTTCTCGAACGAGTCTAGCCAATGCGTCGAGTGCAAATGGTTTTTGGATGAACCATGTGGCGCCATCTAGGATGCCATGATTCACTACGGCATCATTTGTGTAGCCCGACATGAACAACACCTTCGTCGAGGGCCGAAGAATCGAAACGCGTTCTGCCAATTCCCTCCCGCTCACCTTAGGCATCACAACGTCGCTCAGGATCAAATCGATTGGTTCCTGTAAACGTTCGATAAGCTGTAGTGCTTCAAGTCCGTCCGCGGTAGACAAGACATTGTAACCGCAGTGCGTAAAGCACTCAGACGCCAGCTGGCGTATCTGAGGCTCATCTTCGACGATTAGAATCGTCTCTGTACCCCGAGGTATCACGTCGGCCTTCGCCGCCGCGTTTGTTTCAACATCGGTCTGAATGGCCGACGGTAAGTACACTTTGAATACCGTTCCATGGCCCGGTTCGCTGTATACCCAAATGTTGCCTCCACTTTGTTTGACAATTCCGTAAACGGTGGATAAACCGAGACCTGTCCCTTTCCCTAGTTCTTTGGTTGTAAAGAAGGGTTCGAAAATATGCTTACGAGTCTCGGCATCCATGCCACTTCCTGTGTCACTCACAGCCAACATAACATACGGTCCGGGCGGCACGTTTAAGTGCGTGCTCGCGTAGTCTTCGTCAATCTCAACGCGTGACGTTTCCACTGTGACTCTGCCGCCATTCGCCATTGCGTCGCGAGCATTGACTACGAGGTTCATTAAGACTTGTTCGATCTGACCCGGGTCGGCATTGATCGTCGCTTCTGACCCACAGCACGTGGTCATTTCGATATTCTCGCCAATTAGTCTCTGCAACATCTTGCTCATATCAGCAACGAGATCATTAAGGTTGAATAACTTCGGTTGCAGCACCTGCTTGCGACTAAACGCCAGTAACTGACGAGTTAGTGATGAAGCTCTCAGCGCTGCGCGTTTGATTTCCTCAATCTTGGTGCGATTGGAATCCGATTCATCGAGCCGGGCGAGAACAAGATCACTGTAACCTGTAATGACTGTCAGAAGATTGTTGAAGTCATGAGCCACGCCCCCGGCCAGTTGGCCCACAGCCTCCAGTTTTTGCGACATCCGCAGTTGTTCTTCGCTCAAACGCAACTTCTCTTCACTTTCCCGCAAAGTGGCTTCCGCTTGTTTACGCTTGGTTATATCGCGCGAAACGAGAATGCCATGTTGTGGACGACCCTGCGAATCATAGATCCAGTTACCAAGTGTTTCGAACACCTTCCATTCACCATGTTGATGTCTGGCTCTGAGTTCCAGCCGGTATGGCTTCTTGTCGGCGAAAGATCGCACGGTTGTAACTTCGGCCCTCTCTCTATCGTCCGGATGAATCAACGAAAAGGAGCTCTCGCCAAGTAATAACTCTGGCGTGTAGCCCAGCACCTCGCGGTATGAGGGGCTGACGTAGGTGTAATTTCCCTGGACGTCAAGCACGCAAATCAAGTCGCTGGTGTTCTCTGCAATAAGCCGGTATTGCTCCTCGCTTTTATGCAGCGCCGCTTCTGCACGTATCTTGTCTTCAACGGTTCTTGCTTTCTCCAAAGCATTCAGCACTGCTGAGGGCAGCCGCGTTAAGCTTGTCTTCAGGATGTAATCGTGCGCCCCTTCTTTCATGCAAGCGACCGCCACCTCTTCCGTCAAAGAACCAGTAATCAAAATGAATGGAGTGGATTCGTCGATTTGTTTCAGTAGCCGAAGCGCTTCGGGACCACTAAACTGAGGCAAGTTATAGTCAGACAAAACAATCACCGGCTGGAAGTCGCGCAGGGCTGCCAAAAACGCATCCTTTGTATCAACTCGACGCGAATCAAACAGGATGTTCGCCTTGCGCAGCTCACGTTCTATAAGTTCGGCATCTGCGGCCAGGTCTTCCACTATAAGAATGTTGATCTTTCCACTCATACGTCATCTGATGGTCAGGTGGTCCAAGTCAGCCACTATCACGGAGTTTCATTCAGCAGGAGCCAGTAGAAGCCCAGTTCTGACACCGCCCGAGAGAAATCTTCAAATTCAACGGGCTTCACTACGTAGCCGTTTACACCTCTCTCGTAACAGGTAGCGAGATCCTTGTCTTCGCGTGAGGAAGTCATGACCACCACCGGGATCTTCTTCGTGCGCTCGTCGGACTTAATACGCTGCAGCACCTCGAGTCCATCAACCTTCGGCAGCTTTAAATCCAGGAGCACCACTTTTGGACCATTCTCTACCCTTCGATTTGCAAACGCGCCTTGCGCAAACATAAAGTCTAGGGCCTCGGCGCCGTCTTTAGCGTGAAATAATTTATTAGCCAGATTGCGCTTTTTGAGTGCGCGCATCGTCAACTCCGCATCGCTTGGATTGTCCTCAACCAGGAGGACTTCCACCTCATTGAGCTGTTGCAGGTTGTCCATTGTGTTTGTTCTCCTTTGGGAGACTGAAGTAAAACGTTGCCCCCTCATCGACCTTGCCTTCTGCCCACACACGTCCACCGTGGCGATTAATGATGCGTTGGACGATCGCCAGGCCAACTCCGGTTCCTTCGAACTCTTCAACACTATGCAGCCGCTGAAAAACTCCAAATAACTTTTGCGCGTAGGTCATGTCGAAACCGACTCCGTTATCCTTCACGTAGTAGATGCAGTCTCCATTTTCAGAGCGACCATCCACGTCAATCACTGATTGCGCACGGGTTCTCGAATACTTCGCAGCATTGGCTAAGAGATTGACGAGGACCTGGCGAAGGAGAGACGGATCGCCGGTGGTATCTGGCAAGGTTGCGAGATTGAATTGAATGTTTTGATCTGTAAAGGCGTCTTTCAGTTGTTGAAATACATCGTTGGCGAGCTGGGTCATGTTAACGGGAGAGGCTTCAATTTGTTTGCGACTCAGTCGCGAGAAGGCCAGTAGATCATCGATCAGCCGCCCCATGTTTTGAGTGTTGCTGCGGATCACAGCGAGCACACGTTTGCCAGCTTCATCAAGGTTTTCGGCATAGTCCTCGAGCAGTATTCGAGAGAAGCCATCGATGGCGCGAAGCGGCGCCCGCAAATCGTGCGAGACTGAATAGCTAAACGCTTCCAGTTCTTTGTTGGCTTCTTTGAGTTTCTGAGTTCGTTCCTCGACCCGTTGCTCCAATTCACTGTTAAGATATTGGAGGGATTGCTGGCTTTCACGCAGGGCGTAATCGCCATCGTGGATTCGCGTAAGCATCTGATTGAAAGCATCAGTCAATACGACGAACTCACCTTTTCCTATTTCTGGGGCGCGGACTGAATAGTCTCCACGATCGGCAACCGCTCGCGCGATCTTTGTCAAAGCCAGAATGGGTTCCGAAATCTGTCGTTGAAATCCACGCGACAATCCATACGCCAGCAATAACGAAGCGGCAACCACAATTGTCACAATACAGCCGTAGAGTCGAAACCGTTCGTACATCGCATCCATGTCGGATTTGAGATAAAGCGTGCCAAGGCGCTTTTGTTCGAAGACCACCGGCTGAAATGAAATGAGGTAACTCCCATCGAAACGGTGCCCATCAGCCAGCGGTACAGCAGGAAACGTATCCGTTCCTAAGTGGGCTGGATATTGCGCGAAGAGTTTTCCGTTTTCATCGTATAGACTGGCAGCCTGGATGTGAGGTTCGGCTTGCAGCGCCGCCAGGACTTCCGTCGCGTCGTCAGAGTTCGCGAAAGTTAAAGCCGCGGTGCTGTTGTTCGCCAGTATCGAACCTATGGTTGAAACATTCGTTATGGTGGTCTGCCTAAAGCTATAGAATTCGTAGGCAAAGAACGACGTGCAGGTGAGCAATAACACTGCTCCGCACGTGAGCAAAATAATTGTCATTAACCTGCGCCTGATTGGCGCGTCTCTAAACAACGTCACTGATCTACTCCGAAAACAATCAGCCCAATCGCAATAACTTGGAACTAATGGTTAGGTTTGCTGCTTTTACCGCCTGCACATCGATTTTGAATCGAATCTTGTTTCCTTCGTTGATGAACCGAATCATTACCCCGCCCACGCCTCCCTCCGCGTCCGTAACAATGAGAATCTTTCGATATTTCAGATTTGCCACAATCTGGTCCACCCGCTCAGATTCGGAACGACTGATAAACAGCACCTGGCATTTCTGAATATCCGCTACTGACCGATAGCGCTGCACCGTCAGTTGCCGGCCATTCACCTGTTCGCCACGTACAGTCTCGTCCAAATACGAACCGAAGGGATCCTGGCCCAACACTCCGATGACAAATGGCGTGTTCGCATCGGGAAAGGCGTTTGGCGGCCACTCCACAAATTTTGCAAAATTGAAAAGAAACGCCGCTTTGACCTGATATTCAGCAGCCGCCGACTGCGCTTTTTCAGCACAACAGAACACGGCGACGACTACGAAACAGATCGCAGCCAGAACTCTTGGCCCGCGAAGAATCGGATTGTTAATTAGTGCTTCCACAAGCGCCATACAACCTTTCCATAAACACCGCGCTCAATTTCCTGCCGGGCAGTTGGCAAGCCAAATTCGGCGTGTTTCTTATGTAGAAGATTCTGACCGGCAATTGAGAACTCTAACGACGGTTTCGGCTGCCACGAGAATCGCAGGTCCAGTTCGGCATAACCGGGAAGTTGTTGATTCGCGATCTCACTTACAAATCGGAATGCCGCGTCGAATTGGAGCCGACGAAAAGGCTCAAAGGAAGATCGCAAAAGAAGATGACGATTGGGGTCGTGAGACTCGCCGCTGCCATTTGATCGATCGGTGCTGGTGAATTCCGGACGAAGCTTGATTCGCATTTCGGTAAAGCCGCCGCGCAGTTGCCACCAACCGGTAATGTAATAATCGGCCGTAAGCTCGGCGCCATAAGATTTTCCTTGCAAGCCATTACCGACAATCACCGGAAATAACGCGGGCGGATTGAGCTGTTCAAGACTGCGCAGATTGCTGTAATCGGTGTAAAAACTCGAAACGGAAAGCGAGACACGGTCGTGCGGATGAGATCGATAACCTAGCTCATATCCTAACGATTCTTCCGACTGGAAATTAGGACCACCGGCAAGTAGGAAGGGTGGTTGCGCGGGAATAAAGAGTTCACGATCGAATCGGGACGGTGTACGGACAGCCCGGGAAATCGCGCCCCATGCCATTTGTCGCCGATCTATTTTCCACGCGGCTCTCACGCTGGGTTGAACTTCAATGCCCGTGTAATCGTTATGTTCAATCTTCGCTCCGAGGGTGAGACTAAGCCGGTCTTTAACAACGGCAAGCTCGTCTTGCAGAAACCCACTGAACCGGTGGCGAGTAACTTGCGCAGGCAGAAAGGCCAGGGCGGTAACGTTGTTAATATCATCATGAACCTGGCGAAACCCAAGTCCCCAAACAAATTCATTACGTTCGCCGAGTCGGAAACGGTGTTGAAAGTCGACATCGTAAGTGGACAGATCTTCCGCCAGACTCTGTGGCAGACCTCGATGCGCCCGATCGTAATAGAGTTGAAGACTTAGATCCGACTTACCCGAAAAGACATGCGACCATCGAGCGAGTAGATTACCGCCCTTGATGTCCGTATCAGGAGAGCTGACATGGTCTAATGCACCGTCGTAGAAATCACCTTGCAGCGTAAGGGCATCCGAGTTCGACGGACGCGAGTCCAGACGAAAGCCAGTTTGGCCCAGCTTCCACTCGTTGCCAGTATCGCGGCCATCGGAAAACAAGGTCCGGTCGCGACTAAAGATCTTTCCATATACTCGATAATGGTTATCGGCGCTGAATCGTCCGCCGTAACGAACATTCAGGAAGCCTCTGAGTTGGCTGCCACCACCACTCTCGACGAGCAATCCGTGCGTCTCTCGTGGATGCTTTGTCGTGATGCTAATCACTCCATTAACAGCGTTCGCGCCCCACAACGTCGCACCGGATCCGCTGATTACTTCGATACGATCGATGTCCTCCAATAAAACATCCTGGATGTCCCAAAACACTCCCGCATGCAACGGCGTGTATACCGTGCGGCCATCAATGAGGACCAGCATCTTGTTGGCTATGGTGTTATTGAACCCGCGTGCACTGATGGCCCATTCGCTCGAATCGACTTGGGCAACGTGCAGATTGGAGGCGAAGCGCAATACTTCAGGAATACTGGTAGCTCCGGATCTGCGGATGTCTTCGCTGGTGATTACCTGGACTGCCGATGCCGTCTCTGAGAGTTTTTCCGAGCGTCGCGATACTGAAGTCACCTCGAGATCCATCAATTCTTCGATGCTCAATTTTTTCAGGACAGGTGAGGATTGCGGGGGATTCGCCGTCTGGGCCAGAAGTGCAGTGGGTGCAATGCTAAGACTGAGCGCCAGCCACAGCACTATTCGCATCCATCTGCGCAAGACAGCTTTACAATCTACAGACATTCTCTCTCCTCATGCTTGGCGTTCAGCGACGGCGGGTTTCGGAGGCTAGCGCCGGCAAACGTAGTTGTGTTTGCCCTGCATACTTATCGCATTTGGCCAGTAGATGGGCCATCGGGAAAATAGCAAAGCGTCCGGGTATTCCATTACAAAATTACGATAAGAATCGCGGAACCCGTCGGCTATCAACTCTCCTGAAGCCAGCCATGCCGTACTGCGTAGCGCACAATCTCAGTCCTGCTCGTGAGTTGCAGTTTTTCGAGGAGTCTCGATTTATACGTCTCCACAGTCTTGACGCTAATATCTAATCGAGATGCGATCTCCTTGTTGCTATGTCCCCAGGCGGTCAGCCTGAGCACTTCAGTCTCACGTTCACTGAGTTCGTTCCGGGCGCTGGTGGATTTGGAGATTGGGCGCATGAAAGTAGTCAGCACTTTCCCCGCAAAGGTCGGGTCTATGTAGCAACCATTGCCGGCAACGACGTGTATGGCGTGTATGAGCTGCTCGCCTGCGGCTCGCTTGAGAAGGAACCCTGAGGCGCCGGCTTCCAACATGTGGCGTAGATATGAGTTGTCCTCATGCGCAGTCAGGGCCAGCACCTTTATCGTTGGGCAGAGACTCTTTAACCGGCGGGTAGCATGAGCACCATTCATCTCCGGCATTGAAATATCCATCAGTACGACGTCCGGTTTCAGTTGTTTGCCCTTCTCCACTACGGTCTTTCCATTCTCCGCTTCGCCAACCACTTCCATATCCGGTTCCGCATTCACCAGGACTTTGAGCCCATCCCGTAATAAGGCATGATCGTCGGCTATCAAGATTCTTAGTTTTTCCATCGCGCGAGTTCTCCATTTGTCTCAAATGAAATGGGAATTCGCACGTAAACAGAAGTGCCCCTGCCTTGGGTAGACTCAATGGTGAGGTTTCCACCGACCAGGGCCACTCGTTCCTCCATTCCCACTAATCCAAGTCTTTGCTCCTTCGCAGGATTATTCATTGCGGCCTCGACGTCGAAGCCACAACCATCGTCCTCAATAATCACCGCGACGCGGTCATCGACGCGCTCGAGCAATAGACTTACACTCTGAGCCCTCGCGTGACGCGCAACGTTCGTCAACGCCTCCTGAGCAATGCGATAAATGATTGTTTCAAGATGCGAAGCCAATCTCTTATCACTGAATCCGTTACTGTGAAAATCGAAGGCGATCTGCCAGCGACTGGACCATGTTTCGACATAATTGGAAAGAGCTGCTTCCAATCCGAGGTCGTTGAGCGCTGTTGGACGCAGGTCCAAAGCCAAAGTGTGGACATCCCGCGCCAGTTCGTTGGCGATACCCTGCAATTGCTGAAACTGCAGGCGAGCTTGTTCCTTCGAATCATAAGAATGCGCCAGAGACTTCAGACCTAACATCAGCGCGGCAAGTGATTGGCCCAGCTGGTCGTGAAGTTCGCGGGCGATGCGGTGGCGCTGTTGTTCCTGCACTGTCACCAGTTTCAGTTGTAACTGTGTGTGGGCCGACTTCACTCGCTGGCGTTCGATTGCATAACGGATTGCCTTCACCAGCACGTAACGCTCAACTCTTGATTTGACGAGATAGTCTTGAGCGCCGTCTCGTATCATTTTCAGGCCGAGTTCCTCGTCGCCAAAGCCCGTGAGGACGATGATGGGAACACCGGGAGCACACTTATGAATATGATTAAAACTATGTTCGAAACTTTGACTGTCAGGCAACGACAGATCGAGAAGGATGACATCGAACGCTTCCTCAGCGAGATGTGCTATCGCATGTGCTAAGCATGACGCAGATCTTATGTCGAAGGACGATCCCGAAAGATCCCGCTCGACCAGGCCAGCTAACGCTGACCGCACCAACTGGGCATCGGTTGCGTTGTCTTCAACCAACAGAACTTTCGTGTGGCTTTTCCTGTTATCAGAAGCAGGTTCGGTTCCCGAGGACAAATCCACGAGGGGGGACATTATTTTCAACTCCTGGTAGGCACAGAACGGCGCCCAGCGAAGCCGGGCCGTTCGATATCATCGGCGGCATCGATACCGTTTGACTATCAGGGAAATAACGGGTTTATGTAGGGGAAGTCCCTGTGATTAAAATCCTGCGGTGAGGGGAAAGTTCAAACCGGCGGTCACACCATAAAACCACCGTCGCGTCTTCGCAAGATGGGTTTGCGTTTTATTGGACCTTACGCGTCCTGAAGCCAACCTTGCCGAAGGGCATAACGAACAATTTCCGTGCGATTCTTCAATTCCAGTTTCTGCATCAGGTTAGCCTTGTGAGACTCTACTGTTTTCACAGCTATTTTTAACTGACTGCAGATTTCTTTATTGCTATAACCCTGCGCAATAAGACGTAGCACTTCCTCCTCTCGCTCCGTCAATTCCCGCTGCCGGAGTTCCCCCTTGAGAAACCGCGAACGAAGATATCCCTCGGTAACGCGTTCACTCATCTGCGGATCAAGATATATCCCGCCAGCTGCTACGTGCCGAATCGCACCGATTAGCTCGTCAGCGGCCGACAATTTGAGGACGTATCCGGAAGCCCCAACCTTCAATAATTGATCTAAATAACCTTTGTCCTTGTAGGCGGTTAGCACGAGTACTTTAATTGCGGGACACTCATGCCGAATTAACTCGGTCGCCTGTACCCCATTCAGCTCCGGCATCGATATGTCCATCAGCAAAACATCGGGCAACAGCTCCTTCGCTCTTTCGTGCGCTGTTCGACCGTTATCAGCTTCACCGACAACCATCATATCCGGTTGCACATTTACCAATGCCTTTAAGCCGTCGCGAAGCACCGCGTGATCATCTGCGACCAAAACCCGAAGTTTACTACTCACTCGACCTCCAAACTGTCACGCGACAAATCGATGTGTACGAGAACGGTGGTCCCAACGCCTGGAGTCGATTCTATATTCAAGGTGCCGCCAACGAGAGCTACACGCTCCTGCATTCCGAGAAGTCCAAACCGCCTATTCTTCGCGGGCGTCTTTAGCAGTGCCTCAACATCGAAACCAACGCCATCATCTTCTACAATAATTAGAATCCTATCTCCACGATTCTCTAAAATAATACTGATGTTTTGAGCAGCTGCATGCCTGATTGCGTTATTTAGCGCTTCCTGAACGATTCGATAAATCGCGCTCTCCAGTTGGCTTTCCAGTCGCTGATTCAACATGCCGTTAGAATGAAAATCAATGGCGACAGGCGAACGTTGTGACCATTCCTCTATGTAATTAGATAAGGCCGTCTGTAAACCGAGGTCGTCGAGCGCAGTGGGCCGCAGCTCACGAATGAGGCTGTGCATATCGTCGGCTATGGTGTTGGTGATGTCTTGCAGGCGTTGAATCAAGTTTGTCGCCGGTTCGCCCGTAACAGAATCGCGTAAGGACGTTAGGCCTAACAAGAGTGCAGCCAATGACTGGCCCATCTGATCGTGCAGCTCCCGTGAGATGCGACGCTGTTCATCCTCTTGTGCTCTAACGAGTCGTCTCAACAAATCGCGACGTTGTGCCTCAACTTCCTTGCGTCGAGTGATGTCCTCAACTATTCCTTCGTAGTACAACAACGCGCCCGTTTCATCCCGGACTGCCCGCACGTTTTCGGACGTCCAGATCTTGCTGCCGTCCGTTCGATACGCTTGCAACTCGAAGCCCAGCACTATGCCCTTTTCCTCCATACACTTTTTAAAGATCTTGTGGCGCTCAGGGTCAACATAATGCTCGTGCTCTATATCTTTGCGAGCAGTTATCAAGTGCTCCGCTGAATCATAGCCAAACATCCGAGCCAGGGCGGGATTTGCTGAGATAAATCTTCCGTCTGGCGTCGATTGAAATATTCCCTCAATCGCGTTTTCAAAGATGCTGCGATATTTTTCTTCGGCCTGCTTGAGGGCTGCCTGTGTGTTTCTTTTGTCGGTGATGTCGCGCACTACTTTTGAGAATCCACGAAGTTTACCCGCATCATCTTTCAATACGCTGATAACCACATTGGCCCAGAAGGTTGTTCCATCTTTCCGGACCCGCCATCCTTCTTCTTCATAGCCATCATCGCGGACGGCGGTTTTCAGTGCACGCTCAGGCATGCCAGCCTCGCGTTCTTCCGGTGTGTAGAAGCACGAGAAATGTTTCCCGGCAATTTCTGTGCTCTCGTAGCCATGAATTCTCCTGGCGCCTTCATTCCAACTTACGATAACGCCGTCCTGGTCGAGCATGAAGATGGCGTAATCCCGCACGCCTTCGATCAGCAACCGAAACCGTTCCTCGCTATCACGCAAAGCCTGGCGAGCACGTTTGTGTTCAGTGATGTCACTTACTGCCGAAACAGCGCCCCATTGTTCACCCCTGCCATTGAAAAGAGGATAGGTCGCAATCATGTATGAGCCATCGAGCATGGGAAATGTTGTTTCGACGATGACAGGTGGTCCACCCAAAAGGACAGTCGAATAAGGCGGCGGCGGGTCGGGCGTTGCACTACCCCAATAACATAATGTGTAGTCTAAACCGACAAGCTTGCCATGAGTGGACTCGAATTGATCCCGCATCGCTTTATTGGCGCGAAGAATTGTCCCTTTTAAGTTCAGGATACAGACTTGGTCCGGAACGGAATTGAAGGTTTGCTCCCATTCTGTAGTCGACGCAAGCAATGCTTCTTCGACTTTTTTTCGATCGGCAATTTCCTGCTTCAAAAAGGCATTTGCAGCCACCAACTCGGCCGTACGCTGCAAGACTCTATTTTCCAGCTGTCTATGTACCTCGTGAGTTAACGCTTCGGCTTTTTTAGCGCGCAGTAAGGTCCTGATGTGTGCGAGGAGAGTCCGGCCGTCAATCGGCGCGGTTATGAACCAATCTGCTCCTCCGTCAAACTGGTGTGCCTCATTCACCCCTTCGGTCCTGATGCTGGAAATATTTAGAACTAAAACGTCTGTGCTTCGTTCGTCGCTCTTTATCTTTCGGTAAACGTCAATCGGGTCCATGTCGGGCAAAGCCGCATCCAGAAGGACGAGGTCCCACGCTGCCTCCGTCATTAAGCGTAAACACTCATCGCCTGTTCTCACGCTTTGAACGGTGTAACCGTAACGCCCAAGCAATGCGCAAAAGAAATCGTAGCAATTATCGGGATTGACGAGGAGTAGGCGGGGGGAGTTCATTTCTTGTTTGGTGGACCTTTGTGGATTCCGTCACGGCAAGTGTGAATGATGACTACAGAAAGAGCATGGGGCACTATTGACCATTGGTTGCTAATTTTGAGCGGACCGTCATTAGAAGATCACGAGCTGAGACATTAATATCCAGGTATCCGCTGATCAGTGAGGCCAACGGCTCATCGTTTATCCCAACGGGAGTAATCGAGCCAAGCAGAACTACAGGAGGAGAGTCAGAGTTTAGATTTCGTCGCAGCTTGGCGGCGACTTCCAATCCGTTGGTGTCAGGCATAACAATCGCCATTAAGATCAGATCCGGCAAAACAGAACGAACAGTTCTAAGAACACCCTCTCCCGAATCTGCTTCAGCCACGGCGTACCCGGCCCGAAAAAGAATTTCTACCAAGCGACGCCGAGACTCTGTAGCAGCAACGACGAGGATAGATGGCATGAGGATCTCCTCTCTTGTGCGAACGTTTGGAGAATTGATTCCGATCTCATAGTTCGTAGAGACAAGACCAGTGTAAGTATTTAGCATCGCATTGCGGCGGCTAAATGGCTCGATAACCCTAATTGAAGGTTCGTAAAAAATGCTTTGGAGGAGATGATGCCGCGTGAAAACCTGGACCATTCGCAGAACGGTCGAAGAAGCCCTCCTGTAGTTGCATCAAAAACAGCGTGCCTTGAGCTTGGTCAGGAGCTTACCTGTATTGTGCGTGACGAAATAGTCAGGAAAATCCTTACAAAAAAAGAGAGCGCTTGCCATTTCGTTCTCGCTTCGGGCAGGTCGACAAAACTGAGCGCGCCACTACTGACCGTATCGATTCATTCATGAAGGTTTGTCAGACCTATGCCAATCGCATATCGGACCAAGCCGGCTACATCAGAGATATTTAATCGTTTCTTTATCCGAGCCCGATGCGTTTCAACCGTCTTCGCGCTGATGTTGAGATGCAAAGCAATTTCCTTCGTCCCCTGGCCTTCTGCCATCATCTTCAATATTTCGGACTGGCGTGGTGTCAGTTTGGGCCAGAGGTTCCGAGGAGTTCCCGAGTATTTGCCGAGAGCGTCTTCTAATATTTTCGGGAGATAGTCTTTGCCACTGGCAACTGTTTTGACTGCTAACTCCAGTTCGTTGCTTGTAGCACTCTTGGCAATTAGTCCGGCCGCACCCAAGCGTAATATCGCAACGGCCTGCTCCTCGTCCTCGGCTTCTGTCAGAACAAGCACACGGGTGGAGGGATATTCACGGACCACCTGTTCCAATGACTCAAGCCCATACAAGCCGCGGGTACTTACCTCAAGCAGTAATACATCCTGGTTGAACTCCTCCATGACAATGAGAAGCTGTTGGCTTGACGACGCCTCACGAATCTCTACTGCATTGATGCGCTCAAGCAAAGCTCGGAACCCCGACCGGACCAGCCCCTGGCGAATCGATAGCAAAACGCGCGTTGGTTTTAACGCTTTCTCCGTTCGTGCTGTCTTTCCGCCGGAAAGACGGCGCCAAGGCTTTGACATTTCCAGTCTCGACCAGAAGGCAAACAGATCCGAAATCTGATACCGTTCCTGATGTTCCTGCCAAACCACGATGCATGGGGCTTCCAATCCGTCAAACTCTAAGGGTGAAATTACGAGTCAAACTGCTCCCAATTCACATAAAACCAACTCCAATGATTTCTAGTGTCCAGAATAGACGTCAGGCCTTTGCGATCAACATCAGCATTGGCCTGATTCTAATGTAGGACTTAGCTGTCGATTCTGTCGGGTTGGCCCTACATGCAAAATGAAGTGAGAGCCATCAGGCAGGCGAGCTTCGTACGGCTTAAGTGTCCAAGACTTAGTGAGGACGGTTGGTGGCGCCTCAATCTACAAGTTTATTCTGAATGGCGTAGCGGACCAGATCAGCGTTCGTTTGTATTCCTATTTTTTCGAGTACCCGTGCGCGATAAGTGCTGATGGTTTTGTCGCTAAGCGACAACAGGAGTGCAATCTCGGTAACAGTTTTTCCGGAAGCAATTAATTGCATCACTTCGAACTCACGATCCGATAGCGTTTCATGAGGAGGACGATCTGATCCTCGTTCAAGATCAACTATCAGCTTTTCTGCCAGCGCTCGCGTAATGTACTTCCCTCCCGATGCAACACTGTGTACCGCTTCTGCTAATTCCGCTCTGGAACTGTCTTTCGTAACATAACCTGCCGCGCCGGCCTTAAACGCGCGGCGTGCATACTGCTCTTCCGGGTGCATACTAAGGATCAGCACGGGAAGCTTGGGTCGCACCTGCTTAAACTCTTTCAATAGTTCAAGACCATTCCTGCTCCCTAGAGAGAGGTCGAGCACGACCACATCCCAATCCTGTTCACGTACAAGTCTCAGCGCATCTGGAGCCGCACCGGCTTCCCCAAAAACGATCGTACCGGGTTTCGCGTTGAGGATTCGCTTCACACCTTCACGGACAACTTCATGGTCGTCAACGATCAGGATTTTTTTCATGGTTCTTTCCCTGAGGCTTTGACAGAGACGGGCACACGCAAAGTAACCACAGTCCCCTTTCCTTCAACGCCATTGATTTCGTACTCAGCCCCGATGAGATAAGCGCGTTCTCGCATCCCAAGAATGCCGAGAGATAACGCGCCTGATTTCTCATTCTCGGTAATTCCTCTGCCATTATCACTTATCGTCAGAACGAATTGCCCCTCCTCTTCTCGCATCACGACTTCAACCGCTGTCGCTCTGGCATGCTGGAGGATGTTGGTAAGTGCCTCCTGAAAGATGCGAAAAATCGCTGTTGATTGCTCCGGATCAAGGTCGAAAGTTTCCATCGAGCAATCGCAACGGCAGGCAATCCCTGTCCGGCTTTGAAACTGCTCAGCCTCCCATTCGATTGCCTCCGCCAACCCCAGATCGTCCAGGATGCTTGGTCGTAACTCCGCAGCAATCCTTCTCATGGTGCCGATGGTCATATCCGCCAGTCTCACCATCTCCGCTATCCTCGCCCTCAGAGCTTGCCGTTGCGACCAATCTTCAGATTCAGAAATACTCTCGTCGAGTCTATCCAATTCCCACCTCAGGCTCGCGAGACTCGAACCCATCTCATCGTGGATCTCGCGTGCGATACGGATGTCCTCTTCTTCCTTTGCGGATTGAAGCCTCGCCGAGAGAGCGCGTAGTTGTTCGCTCGTCGCCTTGATGCGCTCTTCAGCACGCATCAATTCCTCAACGTCGGTTGATACTCCGTACCACTTAATAACGTTTCCCTGCTGATCTCGTAGCGGCGCGATGCGAACCAGGAACCAGCGATACTCACCGTCAGCCCGCTGCAAACGCATTTCTGCCTCGTACGGTTCCCCAGCCGCCATCGCCATTAGCCACTTTTCTACCGCTCTTGCTCGGTCTTCCGGATGAACTATGCTGTTAGGGTCTTGAACATACTGATCCCAAGTCAGGCCGGTATAATCAAACCAACGCTTATTGGCGAAATCAACGTTGCCCCCTGGTTGAACACTCCAGGCCATAATGGGAATAGTGTCGATGGCCAGGCGAAGGCGATCTTCGCTTTGGCGCACTGCATCCTCCGCCTGCTTGCGCTCGGTAACGTCTTGCGCGATGACAAGTCTGGTTCCGTCAGAAAGAAGAACGATGGCACAAGCAGCATCAATTACCCGGCCGTCTCTGACTTTGATTTTGAGGTCAACCCACTCACCAGTTGCTGCGTTAACGAAGTCAAGAACCGTTTGCCGGTACTGTGGATCAGGATATGCTTCAGCATATATATCCACATTTTCTTCGTCTAATTCTTTCAGTGTCCATCCGATTGTGCGCTCCCATTCCGGATTGACGAGCTTGACGCAACTGTCCTCATTAACGAAGGCTATCATCACCGGGATATTGACAAAGATCTTCTCGAGAATCTCCTTTTCCTTCTTCAACTGATCTTCTGCGTGCATGCGCTCGGTGATGTCTCGCGTAATTCCCAGGACGTTGACCACTGCTCCGTTGATATCGAGTTCCGGAAACAAGCGGACACTAAGGTATCTCTCGCCATTCAGCATCGGCCATGTGAATTCAAACTCACTCGTTTCACCTGTGTTGAAGACGGACGCTATCCGTTCGCGGATCTGCTCTACCTGACCCTCTTTGACATCGAACCCAGCATCTCTGATCACCGAACCAACGGGTTTACCGAGCATTTTTTCTTCCGGCAGACCATAGGCCCTGGTCACGGCGGGATTGACGTATACTCGACGAAATTCCTGATCGTATCTAATAATCTGATCAGGCGCGTTCTCGACGATGGCTCGAAACTCCTGCTCCCTGGCGTAAAGCAACGCTTCAGCATGCTTGCGCTCGGCATTCTCGGTCCGCAATGCCTGGTTGCTTCGCCTCAGTTCCTGAACTGTTTCTTCCAGAATGTCGCGTGCGCGACGGAGCGACTCTGCCGTGGTCCTTTGTGCGGCGCTCAGGGATACGACAAAGAGAGCTGACACCGCTAAAACCATAAGTCGCGGTATTTCCCTCAGGTCCACGGCAAGAGAATAAAACGGAGTTGCGAAGTAGTATTTGACAGCCAGAAGGGTGAGTACAATCGCGAGCAGACCGGGCTTGAATCCACCGAACCAGGCGCTAAGCATGACCGCGCAAAAAAATGTTGCCACAATCGGAGTCGATCCCTGACCAAGCTGAGTCCGCATCCCAAGAGCGAGGATGAGAGCGACCGCAACTGACAAAACAGCCACTCCATATTTCATGAGGAGAGACTGCCCGGTTCTGTGGTCTTTAAATCCCTGAAGCTCTTTGTTGAGTCTCTCGATTTCGGTCCTGGCTTGCCTTAGCTCCGGTGTTTCAATGACTTCCCATACGCCTCGCCGTCTGACAATTGCAAACTGATGGCTGCGCACCGTATCGAAAACTTGATCACCGCCCATCATCACTAACGGATAGGTGCATGACGCGATTATTGGTAGATCGGAGAACAACTGATCTATTTCTCCTTCAAATTCCCGAAGTGCCCTTGCATCGTTTGGTTGTAGCCAGGCCGGACTTCCGTTAATGCGCATTCCCGCATAGCCCCGGGCCAGCGCTTCATCAAGTTTTTCTTTGAAGCGGTCTGCGACTCTGTGAAGGTCAAGAATACCTTCAGTTAGAAACCATTCGTCGTGCCCGACAATTTCCAGACTTCGTTCAGCCAAATACCGATCAAGATCTGGAAGTGCCCCACGGAGTGCTGTCATTGCTTCTTGCGTCGTCAGCAACTCCGAGTTCGAGATCACCCACAGGCAGAACTCTTTGTTCTCCAAACCGGTTTTGAAGTAGGGAACGAGAATGTCGAGCAAGTCTTCGCGGGTATCGTAAAAGCAACAAAAGTGCGCGCCCCAGGGGATGTCGCCGATAACGCTGATACCCGTCTTACGTAACTCTGTTGCCATGGCCGTGACGGAATTTTAGAAGTTGTATGGGGACACTCGGCCGCGGACACGCTCGCAGGATCGGCGGCGAGGATCGGCTTTATGCTTAGACAGTGGAACGCGAGCACAGGGAGAAGCTAAAGCCGACTTAACAGCACCTGTAGAAAAAGTACGCTGTAGTCATTGTAGGTCTATCGCCTTAGGCTGGCAATCAAGGCAAGGGTTTGGTGGTGCTCTATTTCCGATTTCTCTGTGCAAGCTCTGTTCTCTGTGTCTCCGTGGTCATAGGAATGTGCGGGACAACAACCACAGAGCCACAGAGAACAGAGGTTGCACAGAGAAGAATTTTGAATTAGGTCATTACTGAGTCTTCGTACCACTACTTAATGCTTCACGATTATATTAATAGCTCGTCGCGTGACAGGTTGCGCCTCGAGTTCAATAGTGACCGGAAGGCTCTCAGTTCCCCACGGGGCTCGCGCGCGCACTTCAATTCTCCCTGCGGGAAGGCCACGAAGAAGGTACGCTCCGCTCTCATCGGTGGTTACTTCGGTTGGTCCGGCTATAACGCGTGCTCCGTCGACAGTCTCATCATTGTCCGGATCGAACTTTCCATTTCCATCCTTGTCGATAAAAACGACACCGGACACAGCACGCTCCGCGACTTGTGGAATATCAAGATAGAAGTTTTCTAACGGTTTAACTGTGACCAGCCAAAAACTTTGCGACGGCATACGGAAGTTCGCCGGCAGACTGGCGGGATCGATTTCCAGCTTGTAACTGCCAGGCGATAGATTACGAAACTGATACGCGCCGCTGGTATCAACCATCACAGTGAGAGGCGCCCCGATCTTTCCTACTGAGTGTAAGCTGATGCGGACATCCCTTATGCCTGGCGCGTTCCCTGCCGTTAGTTCACCCTTGAGCGATAGATCATTGAAAATGCGACCGGCGATCGAGCCGAAATTCGAAAGACCAAAAGCCACGTTAACTGTTTGTCTACTGAAAAGTGACACATTCTGTTCGCTCGGCGTAGTCGCTTTCAAACGCACTCCGAAGTCACCTGAAATGATCGCGACATTGTGTTCGCCCGGATCCATCTTGAAGTGAAAACGACCACTCGCGTCGGTTATCGTCGTGTGGTCTCCATCTATTTGCACGGTAATGCCGCTTACACCCGGCTCATCCACATCATCGCTGCCGTTGCCGTTCAGATCGAAAAAGACACGACCCTGAATTTGCCCGCGATTAAATCCAAGCAACCTCGAAAACTGAAAGCCGCCTCCACTCGCAGTGCCAAAGCGATGGACGTAAGAAAAGGTGAGCATGGACTGGCTGCTTGGCGAGTCGAAGGCGAAAGACCTCCAGCCACTCACCTGCACGGAGTTGGCTGCGTCCAACTTCACGTTCATGCTGACTGAAGCGCCAACGTTCCGCTGTTCAGGTGCAAGAATCTCCCCCACGCTGTACCGCACTTCACTGGCGAGATTTATCCGCGAGAATGCGGCCTGAAGACGAAGACCTACTTCGGTCCCACGTGTCTGAGGGAGTTCAATGTCTGGTAGCAACAGGCCGAGTGTGTCGCGATTTGTTTGCATGAAGCGCACGGGGTCAGCAGCGAACGCGCGTTGCATGAGCGGCGGCAAAACCTGCGGATTGCGGACGATGAACCCGGCGAGTGAGGGTGTGCGACGCGTATAGTTTAGGAAGCCCGTGGCGGAGCCTCCCCTAAAAGCAAACCGCAGTTGGTTTCGTAGATCTATCCCACTCTCAGTCCTGGCGTCCGTGCGAGTCTCGCTGCTGTCGTTGAGTCGTAGTTCAAAGTTATTAGCCCAGTTGCGGTTGAAACGAATATCGTGGTTGATCGTGGCGGAATGTGTCTCAAATCGAAAGCGTGGACCCCCTGCAAATCCACTCGTCTCGATCTGTTGTTGCGTATAGCGAAAGCCAAGTCGCGAGTTCTGACTGAGCCGATAGTTTGCGCTCGCAAAGAGTGTCGTGCGGTCAAACGTCGCGCGCCCCGAATTCACTGGTGGTGCAATAGTAGTGTGGTAATAATTAATGAGGGCATTGAAGCGCGTCCGGGGTTGCCAGTGGAAAGCGAATGCTTCTGTCTCACGAGCCCCCGGTTGTGCGCCGATGCTGATTAGTGGTGAGCGTTGATCGAACCGTAGGATTTCTCCATAACCATTGAAAGATTTAGAAATCAGATCAACCCGTGCGCGTCCTGAAAACCCGCCGTCGGCGTATGCGACTTCGCCTTCCACTAGGATGTTTTTGTGTAACGCATAACGTCCGTTGACTTGCCAAACTATGCCCCGTCCGCCCAGCGTGTTGTCCTGGCGGGGAGAGATAAGGAAGACTCCGCCGCGCAATTGCCATGAGTGCCCTTGCGCAATAGGTAAGACTGCTCCCATCAGACGGCCTTCATTCTTGTCAAAGAAAGAGAGTGCAGGACGCGCTAAGCCTGCGAAAAATTCCGCACCATGCAGTTGTGAAGCAGGGGCCGACACCAGGTGAAAGCCGCGCAGCGCATAATTGTTGAAGCTCAGGGTCGAGAGATTGATCTGACTGTCCAAAAGATCCAGTGTGCCGGATGGAGCATCAATGCCAAGAGACATATAGTTCAATCCGAAGCCTGGCGCCGCCGCGCGCACGCCGTCCTGGTCACCGTGGCCCATGAATTTGAACGTGTCGCTGGAAAAGCGGAGTGTGCGCTGTTGCGGCAGCTTCCGCTGAAAATCGAGATTCTGGCGAAGCAATGTGGCGCCTGCGCCAAACGGCGCCGAGTACGACACGGTATATGAACCTGAGATGCCAGCGTGGTCCTGGATGGAAGACCCTGTGGATCGCGGATGCTGTTGCGTCGTAGCCTGGGTTCGCCCGACCACGTCGACAAGGAACGTATGACGCCGTTGTCCATCGAAAGCGATGAGAATGGTCTCGCCAACATGAAGGCCTGAGAGTATTAGATGGCGGTCATTCAATTCTGCGCTGGCGATTTCAGGAGAGACTATCAGGACTGAAGTCATCGGAACTGCAAGCGGAACATCGCGCGTCTCGCCAATGATGACACGCAGGCGTGGAGCCTGAGTTCGTTCAGGCACCGGCGTGGGCGAGATATTCTGCGGCGGCGCTGTCTGTGGGAATAGAGCCAGCGTGACTGCATTCATGCACCGTCCGACTGCCGCAGAAGTCACGTGCGTAATTGGGCAAGGAGCGATCACCGCTAGCACGACTAACAACGGGACGCACAAAAACCTCAGGCGTCGAGAGGTCGCAGAGCGCGATCTTTTGAATGATGATTTTAGGGGGAGCATTGCAGACGATCGAGAGCAGAGCGAATTAAGGAACGACTAAGGGAATTTCATAGACGAGTGTGGCCGGCTCCGTTCCGACGCGCTCATAACTTAGAGTGATGACCGATGTATATTTCCCTGGCGGCAGCGCTCCGGCCCATTCAGTCCGCAGGGTATTTTTCTGACCGGGCAAGTATCTCTTCTCCCGGATAGTGCCGCGCCCCGCAAGACCGCCTGACGAGTTGAGGATGGCGAAGGCTCCGCGCACGCGAACATGTGCAGTGCTGCGGTTGTACAGTTCGAGCTCGACGACAAGCTCGGATGATGCGCTTGGCGGCGAAATTCGACCGCCGAGGATCTCTACATTGTATTCGGAGGAGTCGAGAGTAGTGACCATCATCAAGCCGCGAAAGCGAACGGCGATTGAGGCAGTGGCGGTGCTGGCTTGCGGTGCAGTGGAAACCTGTATTGAGTGATCGGCCGCTGTCGCCTCAAAGACCGGCATGCTGTAATAACCGCCTGCAGCGGTTTGCGGAATAGTGATGATCGCTTTCACTACTGTTGAGCTTCGAGGTTCAACAATCACCTCACTGGGCGAGAACTGCACCCACAATGAGGCCGAGCGCGGTAGCGTACCCGGCTTACCAGTTATCTGGTTATTGTGTTCGTCATACCAGATATCTCCCACGGAACATTGAAAACGCAGCCGTGTCGCGGTGTTATTGGTAAGGTTGAATATCTGCGTATAACTGGCGCCGCGCTTCACCTTTGCGTCAATGGAAACAGGTGTTACCGCGATGGAATCTTGCTGGGCGTGAGCCTTACCGAAACAGAGAGTTAGAATGGCACACGCAACAAGGATGAAGAACTTCGGCCGAATCATGTTGTTTCTCTTTTTGAAATCTGTGTTTAATTTGAAATGCCCGCTTGCCGCACACGATAGTTTGGTTCTCTCAGCCGATCCGAGAGGAACGTGTCGTTATTCAGCAAGCGAGCGGAAAGACTGTTGAAGGTATCGAGAAGAATTCTTACAACTGGACTGTGATCGTGTAGATGAGCGTTGCCGTCTTTGCGCCAGCTACTTCCGTCCTCGGGATGTAGAAGCCTACAAAACGTTCGTTGTTAGAGCCGCTAGCCGCATTCGAAATCACACTTACGGGTGTGGCGCTGACCGTTGAACTCGAAGTGATGGCTGAGCTACCTTCGCGTGCCAGACCTTCATCGCCGCTCGTGCCGGCCTCTACAGTGATATCTGCGGTTTCGGTATCGAACCCCGAGTAGACCGGCGTGAGATTGATGGGAGTCTTATAAAGCGCGCCAGATGAGTCCACCACAACGCTAACTCCGGCTGTCGGAGTGCCGAGCCCCAGACCGTTGACGTTCCCGAAAGCGATGCTGAAGAGGCCCGTTGACGAATTGCCGCTCACAGTCGCGCCGCCAGCACCGGTTGATATGTTGAGCTGTACTGCCGTCTGGACGGTAGCTGTCATTTCCAGATTAGAGGTTGTTGTGTCGTTGTCAGCCACAGGCCCCTGCGCAGCGGCTGTTCCGGCGAAGACGCATAGGGCTGCCAGCATAAATGAGTATCGTAGAAAGTCTTTCAGTGACATTTAATCGTTGCTCCTTGGAGTTGGTTGAATTTACCGGGGGCATGGGAGTAGGACGTTTGCTATTCCTTGTAATTCACCCGGTTTAAGAGTCAAGAGCAGAAATCCTGCATGGCGGCCTTACTCGCAGCGCGTGTATTTCTGCCACCTCTTTTATCGCACGCACAGACATAAGGAACATATAGGGAAATGCAAAACGAGATGTCAGGAGATTCCCCTGTCAAAAGAAAGATTGCCTACTTCAAGCAATACCAGAACTTAGGCTGGATAATAAGATCGGCAGAAAGTAGATCCTCCCGAGCGATGTGAACCAAGACGGCAAAGTGACTTAGTCACAAGCACTGCAGGAGGGGAACATCTTAACTTGTGCTGTTTTACCGGTGCCCAATTTCCCAATGCCGAGTTATCGCCGACACCTGGCTAATCGATGGTGAAGAACTGGCCAACAAAATGGGTGAGACGCCAAACGAGATCTTGGGAAGACCGGGAGTATTGGGGCGACGCGAATGCGATGATCTTCCTCCGCGACCGCATCACCAAAGAGAGTTTCCGCTGCGCGCTTTTTCACCGAATCGAGCTATCGGTTTCGTTTGTACGCCAGAAACCATCAAGATTGCTTTCTTAAAATTGCGCAATCTGCTTCACCGGCAGATTCCTGTGGCCGGGAGTGACTGATACCCCCGACAGTTCTTAGATCTGAGAGTTCAAGACTCTGGGCGCTATGATCGGCCGGTTACCACCTCGATGTCGCTTTCGTACATTCGGGGCACTCGCATTTGAGTAGAAACGCCATGGCCCTTCTTTTTCTCACGAAGATCACATCTCTCCCTACGGCTGGAAGGGGATTGTGTTCGCCGCGATCATGGTCTTCGTTATGGTCAAGGGCGTTAGATGGCTTGCAGGGCGCAAGTTAAGGCGACTCCCAGGTCACAAAAATGGGAATACAAAAAGGAAAGGCTTTCAACCCCGCACGCGTCGCTAGCAGGAACCGCGTGGTGGCCTCCGCTGTCGCAGAGACCTTACTTCATTCAGGCATGAGGTAGATTAATATGATTGCATGTTTAAGAGCGACGTTGGCGCAAAGAAAGCTCGGACGCGTTTTGATAGGCACGTGAGAGCACTCGCCATCTTTCTCGCATGTGTTTCTTTTCTGGCCTGTCATTTTCGTGGCTCACTACTCGAAAGGGCTTGCAAAGTTTCTGGTTTTTCAAGACCGATAAGCTCGTTATTCCCCGACTCAGTTATTGGATCGCTTTTGGTTTACTCATCGTTATTGGGTGGGCTGCAGGGTATTTCGTTTCCCGATCGCGAAGTTGGTTCCCGTTCGGTCTAACGCAATCCAATCGACGGCTTCTTGCCACTGGCGCTCTTATAACAGCGTCTGCACCTCTTCTGTACCTCTTATCGCTCGTCATGAACATGCTGTTCGGTTTGGTTGGGGGGGCCTTGTAGCACCCATCGCTTTCCTCATTATGTTGTCGGCGGCGTCGTGCATTCTTACTTGCGCTTTGCGTCTCTTGCCATTAGCGTTCATCTGGCATCTCATTTTCATAACAGCAGCTATTGTTATCGTGTATGTGATCGTGCGTTCCTTGACTAACGCAATGGGCTGGTACGAGTTCGTGGAGTGGCCAGTAATTGAATCTATGTTGGCTTTGTCTTTCGGCGGCTGGCTGATCCTGCGGGGAGATCGATCCGTCAAAGCAGCCACAAGAACCTAACAATGACTGAGAGTCATTCGTTTGACTGGAGGTGGGAATGAAACGAAGAAGCTTTCTGCGGGGACTTGGCGGTGGGCTTGCGCTGTCACTGGCACCCAACAAATCATCCGGACAATCAGACGAGAGCACAGCGCTGATTCGGCCAAGAGTTTTACGAGCAGGCGATCTGATTGGCCTAATCACACCCGCCACCTATGTACCCGATCCTGATCGAATCGCGCTGGCCCAGCGCACCCTCAAATACTTCGGCTTGCGGATCAAACTCGCCAAGAACGCGGGCAAGCGGATGGGCGACTATCATATTTCCGTTGATGAGCGCCTCGATGACATCCACACGATGTTCCGCGACAACGACGTAAATGGGGTGTTCGCAATTCGCGGCGGGTATGGGTCAATGCATTTGCTGGATCGCATCGACTACGATCTGATCCGTCGCAATCCAAAGATCTTTCTTGGTTACAGCGACATCACCGCGATGCATCTTGCGATCAACAAGCACGCGAAGATGGTGACGTTTCATGGCCCGATCGCTCTTTCTCGGTTCACCGACTACACGCAGAAGTATTTCCGCAAGGCCCTGTTCGAAATTCAACCTATCGGCAAGGTGACTAATCCTCCCGAAAGCAATGAGCTGCGGCCTGGTCATTCCTTGCGGACCATACGGCCCGGTGTAGCTTCCGGTAAATTGATTGGCGGTAATCTTACGCTGATCTCAAACACCTTGGGAACGCCGTATGAGATGGATACGCAGCGCAAGATATTATTTCTCGAAGACGTTGACGAAGAACCCTACAGCATCGATCGGATGTTGACTCATTTGCGACTGGCCGGAAAATTTGCTGGCGTGGGTGGGGTGATCTTTGGCGAGTGCCAGGATTGCCGCCCCAAAGACTACAAGCCCTCCTCAACGATTCCCTACGGCCTGGGCGAAGTCCTGGATAACATTCTTGGCGATCTGAAAGTGCCCGTGGTGTACGGATTGACAATTGGTCACACCGACGATCAACTCACTCTGCCCATCGGTGTAACCGCTACCCTGGACGCAACCATTGGCACCATTGACATCAAAGAGGCAGCAGTCCACTAAACCTTCGCCGTTTCGACTATTCCGGCTTACCGCCCAGCTCAAAAGTAAACTTGACTACGGCTCCAACGCGATTAGTCAATGAGGTGACGCCTATGGGAATGCCGAACCGCAACTCGGTGCGTCGCTGCAAACGCCAGATGTAAGATGGCGTAACTGTGAAATGTGTTTCGCGGCCGTGGTCACTGCGATTGCTGGTAAGGGAAACCTCGCCCACTGCCCAACCATGCCCCGCATGGACCGTCACACCGCTGTTGGAAAATAAACTGTTGCGCGGCACTTCCTGAGTGGGATCGAGTCGCCGGCGTTTCACCACAAAATCCAGTCCTGTAGTAGTGAAGATCTGGTACTTGCCTTTACCGAGTTCACGAGATACCAGAATTGATGGCAAGACTGTGTAAGCACCTTCTCCGAGTCCGCGTTGCACATCGCCTGTCGGAAGGCCAGCGTCGAACGCCAACGCAACGTGCGTGAATTCAGAACCCAGTGCCTTCGGCCGCCCACTGAAGAACGGCGAATCTGCGAAATGAAAAGGTTGCGCAAGCAAACGCGCAGATAGCCGTCGAGGTTTTCAATCTGACCGAGGGATGGACGGCTCAGCGTGAATTGAATGAAAGCGTCCTGAACGAGATCTTCTGCTCGGTCCCAGTCCCCCTCAGTCATGTCACCAGCCCACAACAAAAGTTGTTCATAACGAGCAATAAACAAATCTTCGTAGCCTTGGGAAGCGCAGTCCGATCCATTATCTGGGACAACCAGATGTAAACGAGGCTTCGACATTCACTCTCAATGACGCTAAAAAATGCGTCTATCTGAAAGCATGTGGGAACTAGGGCAGCAACTTTTCAACAAGCTGTTTCAAATTTGGATTGAGCAGTTGCTAGGGCATCATCAATGACTTGTCTTCCGAGCAGATGACGGTGCCATGTCGCGTTGCGGAGCTAAGCAATCCGGTTTGAATAGAACAGTGAGTATACTCTTGGGGTATTGTTTGGATTGGATCGCAAGGGAAGCTTTTATTGGGTTATCTGAAGCGACCCCTTCACGCTGGTGTCTTCATCTTCAATCATGCGGAAGCGCCTCGAGCGGGTGGGTCCTGCTGGCTCGCAACGCCGGCAGCAAACATCTCGATGGTCGTAGTTGATCGATCAGTAAGAGTCCGAGACTGCAACTCCCTATCTTCCATCCAGTTTTTTGGTGCTGCGCGATTGTTTGATCGAGAAATTCCGGGGTCAAATAAAACTCGCCATCAAAGACCTTGCGTGAACCTTTTTTGATGCATTCGTTCCAGTATTCGAGATGTTTCTTGTCAAGCTCGCCCGTCGAACTCTCAACCGATTTCCCACCTTCGCCTTTCAGAGTGAGCCAGTAAGCATAAGTCATTCCGTCGCCCGACTTGTCCGAGAACACCGCTTCGAAATAAGTTCTTTCTCCTTCAAGTGTCGCAACCGCCGCCACACGGTTGCGGCGCAAATAATCCATCCACTCCTTGAACTTCTGTTCCTTGCCTGCAACGACTTCAAACCGCTGCAATTTCGCCGCGAGCGGAAATTCGAAAATCGTTTTGGCGCCCCGCGCCTCCACTGTTTTCAGCAAAAACATGGTGACTGCCGCGCCCGCGCAAGCAGCTATCACGACTGCCGCAATAGTTTGGGTTTTAGAGTTCATTGTTCTCATTTTCGGGTTTCTATTTCGCCGAGATTAACCAGCGGTTCGTCTATGCTGACCGGCGGCGTGGCCGTGTAATACATAACCACGCCGGTGAAGGGTGCGCGCACCTCCTGCACGCGGTTACCGAAATAATCCGTGACGTAGCCCAGCAGTTGCCTTTCTTTGACTCTTTGATTTTTGACGATGAGCGAATAGAAGAGTCCCGTCGTGGTGCTTCGCAAAGTCTGGTCACGTTTTATGAACGTTTGATTTTTGAAGCGAACGACTTTACCCGGAAGCATTTCGAGCGCGCGCATAACGTTCAATAACCCGCGGTCAATGCGGCGGACATCCTCCATATGGGGTTTCCCAAGTTCACCCGATTCGATGGCAATCGAGGGTTTGCCCAGGAGGGCCGCTGCATTCGTGGAATACGCGGCCATGTTGAAATCCATCGAGCGCCCGGTCGCTACCTTGATAAAATCAATGCCCATGGCTCTGGCCATTCTGGCACTCGTTTCGACAAATTCTTTCGTCGATAACGCATTCTTGGTGAAACCGGTATAGGGCCGCAGTGATTCGTTGTTATCGCCGCAGTGAACATCAATAATGTAATCGGCGCGCTTCATCAGTTGTTCCGTCAAGACGTAGGCGATGCGCTCGGAAATCGTGCCATCTGCTTTCCCCGGAAAGACGCGGTTCAAGTTTTTGCCGTCTGCGCCGTAATAAATCGTGCGTTTCAAGAATGAAGGTAGATTGGCAACGTGAACCAATATGACTGTTCCGGATAATTCCTTTGGGTTAATTTTTTTGGCGAGGTTTTGCAGCGCCAGAACCGGCACATACTCCGAGCCGTGAACGCCCGCGATAATCAACAAGACTTTGCCTTCCTTCGCGCCCTGAAAGATGGTCAAAGGAATCTGGGTCGCATCATCCCGACCCGCCGGAACTTGCATAAAGCCGGAGGCTTTCTCTCCAACGCGTGCGGTGACACCGCCCAGTTCGTAGCCTGTACGAGTTTGCGCCAAAGAAGGTCCAGCCAGTGCGGCAATAACTGCCAGGGATCCGCACAAAAAGTGAAGGTGTTTTCCTTTGTTCATGTTCTTCATAATTTTCGGTTGCCGGTGACAAGAGATGTGGCTCTTACCCCTTCGCACTGATTTCCCGAAGGGCTGCCACCAAACGATCGAGGTCTGCTTCCGCCGTGTAGAGCGCGGGCGTTACGCGGATGGCATCGCCCCTGGCAATACCCTTCCGGGCCGCAGTCAGGATTCGATACTTTCCCACCAGAGTTTTTTGTAGCGATAGGACATCGCTGGTAGATCCCTTCCCTTTGAACCGGAATGAGGTCAAACCGCAATGCAGTGCCGGATCATCCGGCGTAAGGATTTCGAGATCTTTGATCTCTCTGACACGCTCAACCCAATAGTCTCGCAGGTGACGGAGCCGCGCTTCCTTTCGGGGGGCTCCGACATGTGTATGAAATGACAGGGCATCCGGCACGGTTAGCTGGCTGGCAAAATTTGACGTCCCGGTAAGCACTCGGCTGCGGATGTCATGGCCGGGCCAATCACGGTTCTTAAAGTGCGGGTCGATATCCGGCAGCCGGCCTGCCTTCACATACAGGCAACCGGTTCCTAGCGGCGCGCCCATCCACTTGTGTAGACTAAAACCAACAAAGTCCGCACCTAAGTCGGAAACCTTGAAATCCACCTGTCCCCAGGATTGCGCCGCATCGACGATCACATCGACTCCAAAAGAGCGGGCGAGACGCGTGATCTCGGCGACTGGCAAGAGCAGACCCGTACGATGGGAAATGTGTGTCAGAAGCAGCAGCTTTGGCCGGGATATATTTCGCAGAACTCGCTCGTAGGACGCCAGAATATTGGCTCTGCTAGCGGGTTCAGGAATATCGATTCTCACTACCTTCACGCCGCGACGTTCTACGAGGAAGTCCATTGCGAATTGCATCGCATCGAAATCCAAGTCGGCATAAATCACTGCATCGCCCGGCAAGAGAACTCTGTAGTTAACAATCAGATTCTGCAGGGCCTCTGTCCCGCTTCGGGTAAGAGCTATTTCGTTCGCAGCAGAACCAAGCGTATGCGCCACTGTCTGACGAACGCCTTCCAAATCCTTTGAAAAGGAAGCTGCCTGATATGCATCGCGAACGTAAACGACATTGAATCGATTTACGAATTTGATCTTCTCCAGGTATGTCTCCTGTACAGAGCGGGCCATGATGTCCCAATAGGCATTCTCCAGATTCGTCACGCCACGGTCGACGTCATATTGAGCCGCAACCTTATCCCAGAGAGAGTTGTCCCTTGCTGCTGCTTGTGGCGGAACCTCTGGCAACCGTGGAAATTGTCCAGGCAACACCTTTTCCAGGGAATGGAGTCGTACTCCTGCGCCGAAAGCCGTGAGCATTTTGAAGAAGCGTCTTCGTCCCTGTTGTTCAGTCGCTCGCAACATTTCAACTTCTCTTCGGTTGTTGACTTAACTTCCTGACCGAGCGCGGCAGCATAGTGGTTGCGGAATGATCGTTGGACCGATTTTCAACGGGACGTGGCGAATTCCCAGTGAGCCGTTTATTTGCGCTTGTGAATGGTCAACTCAAAGCAGAAGCCGGCGGAGTAGTGGGCCATATGATCAAGCTATGACCGTTCGAGGAGGCAACGAGTTGGGCCGAGATTGATCCGAACCATAATCAGAAAACAGCGGTTGATGTAACCAAAGTTCAGACCGGGCATATCTGTTGAACCTGCGGGAATGACCATTCGTTGAAAATTCGTCGCGGCTAACAAGCAGAGCGAATACGTTCGTTCGGCACGTTGTTCCTGACGCCCATTGAGGAGACCAAAGGCTATTGGGCACGTAAAGATCACAAGGCTCTCCTAACACGCTCCGCAAATATGGGTGTCAGGTTGGGGAAACCAGAATCACGAGGAGGCGACATTGGTCAGAATGTTTGCTAGCAGCGACAACCCGCTCGACCGCGTCGGTATGATCGCGTCATGCGCTTGCGCAATACACTGCGCGCTGATGCCTTTCATCATTGCACTCCTACCGCTTACGGGTCTGAGCCTGCTTGCTGACCTGCGAACGGAATGGGCGTTCGTTGGTGTCTCAATAGCGGTTGGTCTGGCGAGTCTTGTACCCTCGTATGTGCGGCGTCATCGGCGAGCAATGCCTTTAGCCATCTTTGCCGGTGGCCTTTGTCTCATCTTGCTCGCGCGCCTCGGCTTCGAGGCTGGTCCGTTGGTCGAAATTTCAATCGTGGTGATCGGTGCGTTGCTGCTTGCCGCCTCACATCTGCTGAATCGCACTATCCGGTGAGACTCAAGAGGGGAAGAGCACCTTCACCGTCGAAGGGCAATCACCCGCCGAACAGCAACGCAATCCTTATCTTAACGATCTGCGGGTGAGCCCGGGCTACTTGCAAGCTATGGGTATTGCCTTGCTCCGTGGCCGCTTCTTTAATGACTTCGACACGAGTAAGAGCGATCGCGTCGGCGTCGTCAGCCGCCGCCTCGCTGAACGGCTCTGGCCCGGACAGGATCCAATCGGCAAGCGCCTTAAGGTGGGCGGGTCAGATTCTAAGGCGCAGTGGACCACGATCATTGGCGTCGCAAGCGATGTGAAGCATGAACAGATTGCCGGTGACAGCGGTCTGGATCTCTACGTCTCTTACCAGCAGGTCCTGGACTCGTCCATGTATTTGCTGCTGCGCACGAAAGTTCCTCCCGAAACGTTAGCTGAGGGGGCGACCAAGGCCGTGTGGGACAGCGATCCTGAACAATCCACCTTTAACATCGTTACCATGGACACACGCGTCGCCGACACAGTCTGGCAGCGCCGGCTCTCAGGGACATTGGTCCTCATCTTCGCAGGCCTGGCCCTGGTCCTTGCCGCCGTCGGGATCTATGGCGTCATGTCTTATGCGGTCAGCCAACGCACCCGCGAGTTGGGGATTCGTATTGCGATGGGCGCGAAACCTGCGGACGTCATGCGCCTTGTGATCCAGCAAGGCGCAAAGTTGATACTACTTGGCGTGGGCGTGAGATTGATGTTTGCTTTTGCGGTTACTCGGATCATGACCAGCTTGCTCTATAGTGTCAGCCCAACCGATTCTTTTACCTATGTCTCTGTGCCGGTTTTTTTGACTTTGTTGGGCTTAACCGCTTGCCTGATTCCAGCCCGCAGGGCGACACGCGTGGATCCGGTAGTGGCTTTACGCCAGGAATGATTGACACCTTCGCAAATCACCCTTAGATTCGAACAACCGCTCCGCTAAATCCCTGCCGCCCGTGAGTCAGTACGCTTGATTCTCAAATGGACCCAGATTGGTCATCACGAGGCCTCGCCTGAGACAGTTTGGATTGTTTCCGCGATGGACCGAGAATGAGTTCTCATCTTTTTCCTCATACTCTTGCGGGCAATAGTAGAATCAGGTGAGTACCCCCAAACCGGACTTAAAATCCTCATTCCGACCTGTTACCTAGTGCCACGAAACGATACTAAGCAGTATTTACCGACGTTTTAGCCGTTGAAAGTAGCTTACGTCCTGCTTCGTATTACTAGGTGATCCATGCATCTTCCACGCATCTTTGGACCAAGAAAGAAAGAGTTTTTCTGACGGAGGCATCGGGGACGCACCACTCGCAGAACTCCAAAAAGTTTCCCACGAAGAACAAAGTCCGAGGGCGAGGTCTCAACCCGAAGACGAAGTTGCCAGAATCTTTCCAGCACATTGGGATCCTAAGCTTAG
>JADMIO012779120.1_pt1 | contig 36220 bp, 34 predicted proteins | sample 8958161 | NCBI WGS metagenome assembly JADMIO01 (sample SAMN16585339, study PRJNA669376) | soil metagenome | isolation source: Crop rotation soil | place: USA: Cullars Rotation, Alabama | collected 2011
GCGACAACTTGTCCACGTGGAATTCTAAGCTTAGGATCCCAATGTGCTGGAAAGCAGTGGTCAAGGGCGACACCGATCGCGATCTCGATTGGATTGCCGCGAAGCTTGCCGGGCTGCGAATCTTCCGAAGTGAAGATGGGTCGAAGCACTTCGACCGCGACGTGCGCGAGATCGGGGGCTCGATCCTGCTCGTGAGCAACTTCACAGTCTCCGCAGCCACCCGCCAGGGCCGGCGGCCATCGCTCGATCGCGCCGCCGAACCCGCCGTCGCCGAAACTATGTTCGCAAAGTTTGTCGACATCGTGAAAGCCCAGGGCGTTCCCGTCTCCACCGGCCAATTCGCCGCCGACATGAAAGTCACCCTCACCAACGACGGTCCGGCGACATTCGTAATCAACAGCTCGTCTTCGTAGCTTTCACTTCGCCTGTCGGAGCAGATCATCCAGATCCAGCGGCTGCGTGGTCATGGCGAGATTGCCTTTCGCATCGCGCGGCCACTCGCTTGGCTCGCGGTCGACGTACAACTCGACGCCGTTGTTGTCGGGGTCGCGGAGGTAGAGCGCTTCGCTGACGCCGTGATCGCTCGCGCCGTCGAGGGGAATGCCGGCGGCGACGAGACGCTTGAGCGCATCCCCGAGTTCGGCGCGCGTCGGATAGAGGATCGCGACGTGATAGAGGCCGGTAGTTCCGGGAGCCGGGGGATGGCCGCCGGCGCTTTCCCAGGTGTTCAACCCGAGGTGGTGGTGATACCCGCCCGCCGACAGGAACGCGGCCTGCGTCCCGTACCGCTGCGTGACCTGAAATCCGAGGACGTCGCGATAGAACTGGATCGCGCGTTCCAGATCAGCCACCTTCAGATGAACATGCCCGATTCGCGTTTGCGGATGTACCGGCGTCACGCAAAAAATTTTACGATATTGCGAAGAAAAGGTAGACCGCGGGGGCGGTTTTAACGTAATAACCCCGGCGAGTTCGGCGGCGGATTGACGTGGGTCCCGCGGCCGTGTTGTTCGCACCCCCTGTCGTTCCTCTCGGGTCAACGGGTGCCCAAAGCGAATCGCGCATGAGCCCGCATCGGGCCGCGCTCTTTGTACGCAAACAACTTTGATCAACACCAGTGGAGGCGTAGGGCGATGTCGAAGAAAAACCGCAGGCTCAACCGTCGTCGATTCAAGTTCGTTGAGAAGCTGGAAAACCGCCAGATGCTCGCGAGCACGCTCGTGATCACCAAGGGCGGCACATACAGCGGCACGTGGGAAAGCAGCGATGGACGCATTCCCGCCGTGCTCGTCAAAACCTCCGAGCCCGTGACGATCGAGAATTCCGTCATCAAGGGCCCCGGCGATCTCATCGCCAGTGGCGTGGATCACACCAAGATCACCGTCCGCAACGTCGCCGGCTACGGTCTCAATCCCAACGTCTACGGCTACTCCACCGGCCGATTCTTCACGGCGGAAGTTTTCGACAGCGCAATCCTCGAAGACAACTATCTCGAAGGCACCGCCGGCATCTACATGCTCAATTACGCCGGCAATCACACCGTCGATCAGACAGTGAAGGTCGTCGGCAATAAGGCCAAGAACATCGACGGCCGAAAGAGCGACGGGAAGGGCGGGTACCTCGACTTCAACACGCGCATCAGCAAGGCCGACGGCCGCGCCGAAGACGGCATGGAGCTGATGCAGTTCCTGCAGTTCGACAAAATTCTCAACGTCCCCGGAATCGACATCGGCTGGAACTCGGTCGTCAACGAGGCGGGCAAGAGCCGCGTCGAAGACAACATCAGCATCTACAAATCCAGCGGCACGTCCGCCAGCCCCATCCTCATCCACGACAACTACATCGAAGGCGCCTACACGATCAAGCCATGGCAGGGCGACACCAGCGACGCGAATTACAACTACGACTGGAGCTTCTCCGGCGGCGGGATCATGCTCGGCGACGGAGTCGGTTCCAACGCGGCCGGCGATCCCGCCTTCGTCAAAGCCTTCAGCAATACCGTCATCTCCACGACCAACTACGGCATTGCCCTTTCCGCCGGCCACGATCTCGAGGCCTACAACAATCGCGTCTTCTCCTCCGGCAAGCTCGCCGACGGGCGGACGATTCAGAATCAGAACGTCGGGATCTACGTCTGGGATTCCTATCACGCCGGAACATCGCACTTCTTCAACAACAAAGCGCACGACAACATGGTCGGCTGGGTGCAGGGGAGCGGGCGAAACGATACTTGGACGCCGGATTCCAGCACCATCACCGCGACCGCGAAATACTCCGGCTCAATCACGACCGCGACCGAGCGCGCCGAGCAGGCGGCGTGGCAGGCGCGATTCGACACCGCCAATCCGCATGACACCCCCAATTGGCCGGTCGATCCGGCGCCGACCGACCCGATCCCGGTTGATCCGACGCCTGTCGATCCGGTCGTTCCTGTGACGCCGGTTGATCCTGTGACTCCCGTCGATCCGACGCCTGTCGATCCGGTCGTTCCTGTGACGCCGGTTGATCCTGTGACTCCCGTCGATCCGACGCCTGTCGATCCGGTCGTTCCTGTGACGCCGGTTGATCCTGTGACTCCCGTCGATCCGACGCCTGTCGATCCGGTCGTTCCTGTGACGCCGGTTGATCCTGTGACTCCCGTCGATCCGACACCTGTCGATCCGGTGGTCCCCGTGACGCCTGTCGATCCTGTCGTTCCGGTGACACCAGTTGACCCTGTCGTGCCCGTGACGCCCGTCGACCCCGTCACGCCTCTTGAGCCGGATGCGCCGATCGACCCGATCGATTTTCCCGATGTGCCGCAGGAGGATCCCGTCACGCCGATCGACACCACCGTTGAGCCGCTCGATTTCAGCGGCGTGGTCTACCAGGACACCGATGGCGACGGCGTCCGCGACACCGGCGAGGTCGGTCTCTCCGGCCGCACGGTCTACATCGACGAGAATGACAACGCCAAGCTCGACGCCGACGAGACCCGCGATCTCACCGATTCGTCCGGGCGATACAACCTCAGCGCGCTGCCCGGCGATTACACGATTCGGCAAGTCGTGCCCAACGGCTGGTATCAAACCGCCGGCAAGAACGGTCTCGATTTCACGCTCGCAGCTTCCGGCATCGATGGCGATGTCAACTTCGGCGCCGCCAAATTCGCGACCGTCGCCGGCACCGTCTTCCGCGACAAGGACAAGGACGGCAAGCGTGACGCCGGCGAAGCCGGAATCTCCGGCTGGACAGTCTTCATCGACGCGAACAACAACGGCTGGAAGGACAAGGGCGACAAGACCGTCGCCACCGATTCCAAGGGGAACTTCAAGTTCACGAACGTCCCTGCGGGAACCTACAACATCCGCGTCGTGCAGAAGAACAATTCGTGGCGGCGCACGACCGCGAGTTATCGCAAGCACAAGGTGTTCAGCGGACAAGCCATCACGGAAGACCTGTTCGGTTACGCGTAAGTTTGTTGATAGCCGCGTGCGGAAGCACGCGGTTGCGGCGGCGGTCGCTACCGGTCTTTGCGATTCGCTTCGATCACTTGTCGCAGATACCCCTTGAGCGTCCAATCCGTCACGCGCGGCATCAGCGTCGCTAATCCAATCCCAATTCGCGTCGCCCGATGCGGCCACACTTCGGGGATTGGATGCTCGATCGCCCGGATCATCCGCCGTGCGACGTGATCGACGCTCTGCCGGAATGACCTTTCATCGCGCGGTAGCTTCACATCGCTCTGCTGCTCCGCGGCCGCGCCGAATTCGGTTTTGGTCATGATCGGATGAACGCTGGTCACCGCGATGCCGTGCGGCTTCAGCTCGACGCGCATCGCTTCCGCCAGCGACAACTGCGCCGCCTTCGTCGCGGAGTACGGGCCGATGAAGGGTGTCGCGCGGCGCGCCGCGGCGGATGAAACGAGCATGATCTGCCCACGCCAGCCATCGCGCTCCGACTGCTTCAGCATCGCAGGCGCGGCCGCGTGAATGACATCGGTCGTCCCTAAGACGTTCGTCGCGAACATCGCGCGCATCTGCTCCGGCGTGAACTCGTGCGTCAGTCGATACAGGCCGTAACCCGCGTTGCACACGAGCGTGTCGATCCGGCCGAAGTGCTCGAGCGCCCTTGCGATGAACGCCTCGCAATCTGCCTGCACGGAGACATCTGCGCGCACGACGAGATGCGCACCGCCGAGCGAGCGATTCAGCTCTTCCAGTTTTTCCAATCGCCGCGCCGACAGCGCCAGTTTCGCTTTCGCCGCCGACAGTTGCACCGCCAGCTCGCGTCCGATGCCGGCGCTCGCGCCGGTAATGGCGACGACCATGTCTTGGAGTTTCCGCTTCATCCCGGCTCCGCCGCGCGAACGCGCTTTTCGAATTGCTGAATCTCGCCCTTTGTTCCCGCGGCGGCGTAACCCATCAGGCGGTAGTAATTCACCAGCTTCGCATTCGCCGCCGAACAATCGAGACGCGATAATGGCTTGTTTCGTGATGCGATGAGCTGCTCGGCGAAGCGAAGCATGCGCTGCCCGATCCTGCAATGATGCCGCCGCCGCGCGACCGCCAAGGTGTGAATGTAACCGGCCATCGAATCGTTGCCGCGCGCGTCCCAATGATCGACATCATTCCACTGAATGCAACACGTTCCGACGAGTTGCTCATTGTCAAATGCGACGAAAAATTCCCGTCCGCCCGCGCCCATGACGGCATAACGAATTTCCCGCAGCCCCGTGGGTTTGAGGTATACTTGCCACTGGGGGATGTTGCGCTCGCGCAGCCAAACCGCCGTGTCGTGTACGAGCGCGACGACGGCTTCCACATCGTCCTCGGTCGCCGCGCGAATCGTCAATTCCTGTTCCATTTTGCTCGCTTGTTTCGCGCGGTCGCGCGTCTATGCTTAGCTCCGATGTTCACCGGCATCGTCGAGCGCACGATTCGCGTCGCGTCGGTAAGCGAAGGGACCGGCTTCCGCCGGCTCAACCTCGCCGCCGACATTCATGACGTCAAGCCCGGCGAGAGCATCGCGATCAACGGCGTCTGCCTCACCGTCGCGGAAATCATGCCGCCCGTCATCGGCTTCGATGTCATTCCCGAAACGCTGTCGAAGACGAACCTTGGCCTCCTCAACGCTGGCGACATGGTCAACATCGAGCGCTCGCTGCGCGTCGGCGATCGGATGGACGGCCATTTCGTCCAGGGCCACGTCGACGGCACCGCGCGACTCGTCGCACAGAAGGGCGATGAACAGGAATGGCGGCTGACGGTGCAGCCGCCGATCGACCTGATGAAGTTCGTCGCGCCCAAAGGCTCGGTTTGCATCGACGGCGTCAGCCTCACAGTCGCCAAGCTGGAAAAAGACCGCTTCGACGTCGCGCTGATTCCCACGACGCTGAAGATGACGACGCTCGCGACGCGCCCGATCGGCTGGCCTTTCAATTTTGAAGCGGACATGGTGGCGAAGACGATCGTTTCATGGTTGGAACGACAGAGAACTTGAGCTATGGACTATAGACCGACCATCGGCATCACCCTCGGCGATCCCGCCGGCATCGGGCCGGAGGTGATCGTCAAGGCGCTCGCCGATCCGGTCCTGCGCCACAAGGCCAAGTACATCATCTACGGGATGAACGAGCTCCTCGCTTACGCGGCGGACCTGGCGGAGTTCGACGTCTTCTGGTGGCGCGATCAATTCAACGGCCGCCTCCGGCCTTATCCCCACGATGTCGTCGTTGTCGATTACGACCAGTATTCAATCCTCGGCCACGCGGTACGCGCGCCCAGTCGCGTCGGCGGCGAAGCGTCGATGCGCTTCTGTCTCGATGCGATCGACGCCGCCCAGAAAAAGATCATAGACGCCGTCGTCACCGCGCCGATCGCCAAGGAATCCTGGAAGTTGGCCGGGTATCACTTCCCGGGACATACGGAATTGTTCGCGCAGCGCACCGGCGCGCGAAGATTTGCAATGATGTTCGCGGGCGGGCCGATCAAGGTCGTGCTCGCGACAGTTCACGTGCCGCTCAATAGCCTGTGGGGACGGCTGAATATCGGCGCGGTGTTTCAGCCGATCGAGCTGCTGCATGAGGCGCTGGTAAACTGGTTCGACATTCCAAAGCCGCGCATCGCGGTGGCCGGCGTGAATCCGCACGCGAGCGAGAACGGGCAGTTCGGCGACGAGGAGGAGCGCATCATCTCCCCAGCGATCCTGATGGCCCGCGAGCAGGGGATCGATTGCACCGGCCCATACCCGCCCGACACGGTTTTTCTCGCCGCCCGCGACGGAAAGTTCGACGCCGTCGTCGCGATGTATCACGATCAGGGTCTCATTCCTGTGAAGCTTCTCGCGTTCGACCGCGCGGTCAACATCACTCTGGGCCTGCCGATCGTCCGCACCAGCCCGGACCACGGCACCGCCTTCGACATCGTCGGGCGAAACAGAGCAAATCCCGGAAGCATGCGCGCCGCGATCGAGCTGGCGATCGATCTGGCGGTCAAGCGGCATGGGCGGGTCAAAGCATCCGGCGAAGAACATCTCGCTCGCTAGTTAGCGCACGCCGAATGGGTTGCATACAGCGCAGATTCGTTGGACGTCCCTCGTCGCCCGCATTATTATTTCCTGCTGGGCATCGCAGGGAATCGAAGGTGCAGCGAGTCCTCGTCCTATTCTCCAACCCGCCCGGACACGAGCATTTGCGGCTCGACCGCGAAGACAAGCTGCTCGACAGGCTGTCCCTACAACATCCGAAAACAGTGTATCTACGACGCGTGCACGCGTCAGACGTTCAGGATGTGAAAGCACTGCTCAGCCATGAAGCTTTTGACGTGATCCAGTTTTCCGGTCATGGCGATGAGAGTGGCGTGGTGCTCGACCGCAGCGACATGGCGCGTGGAGGAGAGTTAGTCAGCGCGCAAAGGCTTAACGACATTCTGCGCCTCTCTGACAAGCAACCGACGCTGGTTATTGCCCTCTGTTGTTACTCCGCGGCCTCAGTCAACATGCTGGTTGAGACGGCGCCCTGGGTAATCACAGCGATTGGAAAGGTTTCAGACCTCTGCTGCTTGACCTTCGCAGAGGGATTCTACGAGCGGTTTTTTGCGGGACACAGCATTCAGACCTCGTATGACCACGCGATTCGGATGCTGACAGCTGCGGGACTGCGCGACGATGGGTTTCGCCTCGATCGTCGCTGCCTGGTCACTCGCGGCTCCGAGAAACTGCTTGAGGTTCGGCCGGCTGGCGCGCCGCAGAGCATCATGATTAACATGACCGCCGTCGCGGACCGACTCGCCCCGCTTGCGATGACTGAGGAACAACTCTGTCACCTTCTGGCGCGCAAGCTGCAGGTGCATCATTGGATCTTTCGAACGCCGCGGGAAAGCTGCTTAATTACCGTCGGCCCGCTGATGTTTGGGAAGTTTCGTTGGCAAAACACGCACGATCCGATCTATTGCGACAAGCTCGTACGTTTGTCCAAGGACGTTTCGGCTGAACAGTGGTCAACGTGGTCAAGGCTTCTGTTCGCCTACAACGACCTGATGGCGTGCGAATACCGGCGCGAAGGCAACCGCGCAAACGGCACGAATCACGGCGTGTTCGTCGACGCAGTCAAGCTCTTTGACGCACACAACGAATTCTATCTCAAGCCAGCGCGCCAAAGCGTCGGGCGTCTCAAGATCGGCGCAGCGGTCGCGCATCTCGAGTTCGCGATCAATGCCTGCGACAGTGCGAAGTTCCATCTACGATTGAAGCGCTACGAGGAACTTGTCGGGCATCTCGAGGCCGCGGTGATGAATCTCCATCAGGTTCTCGATTGCCTCCAGCCGCGGGAGGAAATCCCGTGAACGCGCGACAGCGCGACGTCGCGCGCTACCTCCTACACGACGCCGTCTTCGACGCATGCCTGGCAGCGCGGGATAAGTCCAGTGCGATCACCGCGATGGTTTGTAAGACCGTTGCTGCGCTCGGATTGGGGCACGACGCGCAACAGTCCGCCATTGCTGCGGTGTTGGACCGGGAAGCAACCCGAACCACCGCCATCGGTAACGGGTTGGCCTTTCCTCATGCTCTGACCAACGCCGTGCCGGACCTGATGATCGGATGGTTTCGCCTCGAACAGCCAATGCACTTTCAGGCCCTCGACGGCAGGCCAGTCACAATAGCAGTGTGTATGGTACTGCCACTCGGCTACAATCACATTTTTGCGCTTACGCAACTCAGCCGGTTGTTCACGGCGTTACGGCCCGCAGAGCGGCGACAGCTTGAGACAGCGGCAGACACTGCCAGCTTCAAGGGCATGATCATGAGTGCGTACGGCCGTGCTTGCCCGCAATAGTATTGAGCAAGTCGATCCGTGACGACTTTGGGCTTCAGCTCGGCAACGCGCGCCCGGTAGGAGCAGAATATGGCGGCCCAACCAATTCCCAATGGATATCACATGCTCACGCCGTACCTGATGGTCCGCGACATTCCGCGCATGATGGATTTCCTGCAGCGCGCCTTCGACGCGAAAGTCTCGCATCACATCAAGCTGGACGACGGCACGGTGATGCACGCCGATCTCGTCGTCGGGGATTCGCATGTAATGATCGGGCAGGCGCGCGACCAGTGGCAGCCGATGCCATGCGGGCTGGTCATGTACACGCCCGACTGCGACGCCGTCTACAAACGTGCCCTCGACGCAGGCGCGACTTCAATCCAGGAACCGAAGAATCAGTTCTATGGCGATCGCATGGGCGGCGTGAAAGATGACGCCGGCAACATCTGGTGGATCTCGACGCACATCGAAGACATGCCTGACGACGAGATGCAACGGCGCTCACAAGCGGCAATGGGACAGCGGAAGAAATAGCTATTTCGTCGCTGTCACGCGGGCGCGCGGCTTCTTCTTCGCGTTTTTTCCGCGCCCAGCTTTCAGTGCCGCTGCCTTCTCGATGATCTCGCGCAGCATCTTCCCCGCGGCGCCGCCTTCGGCAGGTTTGTGGGATTCCCACACGTCCGGTTTGTCTTTGGCGAGAATGTCCGGGAAGTCGCCGTTGCTCTTGACGCTCAGCGGCGCAAACGCCGTGATCTCCACGTCGCCGGCCCAGTCGTCCCGGTGCTTGATCAGCAGCCACGATCGATCATCGCGCAGGCGGACGAGCACCCACCCGCCTTTGAGCTTCACGCCGTTCAAATGAAATTTCAGCTCCCCTTTGTTGAGCGCGCGGTCGATGTCTTCGAACCCCGGGTCCGCCGACCAGGTCCCTTCGTCCCAAAGCATGACGATGCCCGCGCCGTACCCCTCCGGAATGACGCCCTCGAACTGGCGATAGTCCCACGGGTGATCCTCGACGCGCATCGCCAGCCGCTTGTCCTTCGGATTCAGCGACGGCCCTTTCGGAACGGCCCAGGACAGCAGCACGCCTTTGTGTTCGAGGCGGAAGTCGTAATGCAAATGTGACGCGAGATGCTTCTGCACGCAGAAGAACAGCTCCTTCTTCTTCGCCGCGCGCTTCGCGTCTTTGGTCGAATCGCCTTTGGGTTCCGGCGTCGAGCTGAAGTTGCGTTTGCGATGATATTCCTTGAGCGATCGCGCGGCCTTGGCCATTTGGCGTGATCGTAAGCGATCTTGCGGGGGCGCGCGAATCGCTATAGTTTCGCCGGACTATGAAAATCCGTGACGCCAAAGATTGCCGGTTTGATCTTGTCAGTTTGGGCGAATGCATGCTGCGCCTTTCGCCGCCTCAGCATGGCAGGCTGGAGTTCGCGCCGCTGCTCGAAGTGTGGGTCGGCGGCGGGGAGTACAACGTCGCGTACGCGCTCGCTCGCCTTGGCCTGCGCACCGGTTGGGTGGGCGGACTGAATTCTTCGCCGATGGGGGCGATCATCCGAAACCACGCGCGATCCGCCGGCATGAGCGTCGATTACGTCGTCGAGCGCAAGTACGACGGCGTCGGGAAAAAAGACCGCATCGGCCTGAACTTCACCGAAGTCGGAGTCGCCAAACGCGGCTCGGTCACACTCTATGACCGCGGTCACACAGCGACTGCGGGCATGAAGAGCGGCGACGTGAACTGGAACAAGCTGTTCAAGGAAGACGGCGTGCGTTGGCTGCACACGGGCGGAATTTTCTCGGCGCTTTCAGAGACGACGCGCCAGGTCGCCGCCGAAGCGGTCAAAGCAGCTCATGAAGCTGGCACAATCGTCTCCTACGATCTCAACTTTCGCTCCAAGCTCTGGAGCAGCAAGGACGCCATCGCGACGACCAAGCCGCTCGTGCCGTACATCGATTGTCTCATCGGAAACGAAGAGGACTTCGAGCAGGTGCTCGGCTACGAAGCCGAAGGCGTCGATGTCCACAAGGCCGGCGCGCTCGACGTCGGCCCGTTCAAGAAGATGGTCGAGCGCGTTGTGAAGGACTACCCGAATATCAGAGTTGTCGGCACCACGCTGCGCGGCGTGAAGACCGCGACGATCAACGACTGGTCCGCCATCATGTGGGCCGATGGAAAGTTCTATGACGGACCGAATTTCGAGAACCTGGAGATCGAAGACCGGGTCGGCGGAGGCGACGGCTTCGCCTCCGGTTTCACCTACGGCTTCCTCTCCGGCGCCGAGCCGCAGCAATGCGTCAACCTCGGCGTCGCGCACGGCGCGCTGCTGATGAGCACCATGGGGGACACCAGCCAGATCACGCTGGAAGAGCTGACGCACATCGCCGGCGGCGGCAGCGCCCGCATCAAGCGGTAAGAAAAATGAGGAACCGCCCCTTCGCTACAAGCCGGGCCGGAAGGCCCGGATTTTTCAGGTCCGCATCTTTCGCACGGAAACTCATCCGGGCCTTCCGGCCCGGCTTGAAGCGGGAATGAAGGTGGCGAGGTGATCGCTACTTCTGCAGCGGCGCCTCTTCCATGAGGATGTTGTTGTAGCGCAGCAACGTCCCCTTGGCGCGCTCGAGCTTGGAGATGGCGATCTGGTAGCGCGACACCGCCTGCGCTTCGAGCCGCGCCGCCTCGGCGAGCTGCTGCTGGAGGTCAAGCTTGCGATTGACGAACTCCGGCGTCAGCGCTTCGTTGGCGCGTTCACGCTCTTCGACGGCGGCGAGGGCGTCGGCGGCGGCGAAACGCGTCGCCCGCGTCCCCGCCATCTCTTCCCACGTCGTCTCAACCTCGCGCACCGCCGTCTTCACCGTCACGGCGACTTCATCCACCAGCGCGCGGTACTGGTCGATCGCTTGGAGACGCTGGAGCTGGGCGCGTCGCCAGATCGCACGGGCCGCGCGATTGCCGATCGGAATCTCCAGCTGCACGCCCAGCGAGTAGCCGAGGTGATCGAAGCTGAATTGATCGTCCAGCGCGTCGCCGATCTCCCCACCCAGCCCCTGGATGCCGACCGATCCGACGAAGTTGAATTGCGGCAGCAGGTTGTTCTTCGCCACGTCCGCTGCGACGGCGGCGTTCTCGCTGCGAAGCTGCTGCTGGCCGAGCTCGAAGCGATGCTCCATCCCGGTGTTGATCTGGTCTTCGAGGTTGAAGCGGATCTGCTCTTCGGTTGGCTCATCCGCGGGAAGAATGAGCGTGTTGCCCGTCACCGGAAGCTCTGGATCATTCATCAATCGCTTGAGCTGATCGGAGAGATCGCGAACGTGCGCGCGCGCTCGAATGAGCGCCGTCCGGCGCTGCTCCAGCGACGAACTCGCCTGCGAGATCTGCACCCGCCCGACGTCCTGATGCCGCCGCTCCCACAGAATCTGCCCCGTCGACATCGTTCGCCGCAGCAGCTCCTCGAAGATCCACACATCGCGCTCCGCCTCGACGAGCGACCAGTACGCTTCCTCGATGTCGGCGACGTTTTTCTCCAGTGCGTCGCGGAAATCGAGAAGGCTGATCCGCTGGTTGTTGCGGTTGATCACGATGCGGGCGCGATTCACGTCCGCGCCGAAATCACGCAGCAGCGGCTGAGTGATCTGCAGCGTCAGGTCGCTCGTCCAGAACGGATTGACCGCGTCAGGATCGTTGAAACCCGGATAGCGATGCGTGTAACGCGGCTCATACCGCAGCTCAACTCGCCCGCCGCTCTCCAGGTCCTGACGAATGCCGACCTGCGCCGAGTAAGTCTTGAACGTCGTCTCGCCCAGTGCGGGGTTGGTGGTCGGAATGATCGAGACATTCTCTGGCGTCGGGGCGAGGACGCGCTCTACGCTGTAGCTGAAGTTGGTGAAGAAAAGCGGATCGAATCTCGCCTCGGCTTCGGTCACGCGCGTCTCGTCGATCGCGGGCTGATACCCGGCGACGCGGACATCGAGGCTGTTGGCGACGGCGCGCTGCACGACCTCGCGCAGCGGCATGCGCACCATCGCCTCGTCGATGCCCAGCGCCTGACCGGTCGCGGGGGGGACCTTCTGCGTCGTCGGAGCGGCGTCGGGGGTATTGCTCGTTGTCTCGTTCTCGAAGGGGCTCTGCAGGGTCGTCGGAAGCGGGCGAATGGGCTCCTGCGGCGCGTTGCGCGATGCTTCACGCTCGCTCTCCTGCAACGCGCGCGGGTCGAAAGGGGCGATGTGAACGTCGTAATTCTTACAACCCGCCGCGATCGCCAGCGCCACCACCGCGCAGCCAGCGGCGAGTGGCAGGGGCTCAAGAAACTTGCGCATGCTCAAGACTCCATTCCTCCGACTTCAATGCAACCCCTCCTCCGGGCGACGGCGCGGATTATAGGGATGACCGCTCCCAACGCAAAAGAACAGTACCCGTTGCGACGGCACAAATTGCAACGCTTCTCCATCGCCCCATCCCGCCTCGCTCTCAATCACTCCGCCCCTTTGTTCGCCGTTGCCGCATGCGCCTTTGTTTTGATAGATTACTTCTAATGCCCTCCGAGCCCGTCCATCCCGAAAAGACGCTTGAAGAAGTCGTCGAGGAGGTCGGAGCCTATCCGATACAGGCGTACGAATTCATCCAGCGCGGGCTGGGGTATACAGTTGAGAAAATCCACGGCGACGTGAAGGATCCCAAAGCCAGCCGCCACGTTTCCGGGCGCGATCTCTGCGAGGGGCTGCGCGAGTTCGCGCTGCTTCAGTGGGGCCTGATGGCCAAGACCGTCCTCAATCGCTGGAACATCCGCCGAACCTTCGACTTCGGCCGCATCGTCTTCGCGCTGGTCGACTACGGGCACATGCAGAAGACCGACGACGACACCATCGACGACTTCCGCGACGTCTACGATTTCGCCAGCGCCTTCGACGGCGGGTATCGCATCGAGAGCAAGGTATGACCCGCCGCATCGGCGCCGATCCGCCAACTCCAGACAAGCCAAAAGTTGTCACGATCATCCCCATGAAGCCGCGGCGGGGATTGTTCATCCTGTCGCTGTGCGTGTTTGGGTTGTGGGTTGGCATGCTGCTGTGGATGTACTTCGCGACGGTGTTGCCGCACCGGAATCAACCGCCGACCCGCCCGCGCGCGACGGCGCCGGCACTGGCAAATGGACGTGGTTGATTTTGCGGCGGTAATCCCACACATAAGCGGCCGCGGTAAGCATCAATTCACCCACCACCGTCCAGAGTCTCAGGAGAAATCCCAGCAGCACGAGCAATCCTGACAACGCCGCAGGGTTGGCGAACTTTTCGCGGATCTGATGCGGCAGAATCGCCTGCATCGTCGCGACGAACACCAGCTCGCGCACACCAATCCCTCCCGGCGCCCAGAACGCTAAGAATCCTGCAATCCATGCCAGGCAATACGCCCCGGCGACAACCCACCACCAAGCGCTCTTGAAATGCAGCACCGGGTCGACGATCAGATAAACCGCCACGCTCTGCCACACCAGCCCGAGCATCATCCACGCGAGCAGCGCGATGAGCTTCTTCCCGCGCAGGCGTTTGACGATCTCCGGCTTGCCGACTTTGCGAAGGATCGCGTTCGCCGCGGTGTAGAAAATCTTCGGATGAAGCAGCAGGCCAAGCGTCGGGACCAGAGCCAGCGCGGTGATCAGCCACGGCCGCGCGGGCGAATGATTCATCATCATCATCTTCTGCCCGAACCAGAGCAGACATGCGCTGGCGATCAGCACGTTGGCGAAGAGGAAGACGCAGACTTCGAGAATCTGACTGGTCGACACGATTTCGCCGGGGATGCCGTACGGCTTACAGAGGTAGACACGCCCGATGACTTGCCAGATCGCGCCGGGGAGATAGCGCGCCAGCTCCGAGACCGACCAGATCCTCGCCGCCGCCGGATACGGGAGCTTGTAGCCGAATCCCTTGAGCGCCCGCCGCCATGAGAATGCGCGGAAGCAGAGCAGGAACACCGCGAACATCCCCGACGCCAGCATGAACCGCCACAACTCCAGCGCCGCGACATGCTCCTTCACCGCCGGCCAGTTGTTGCGCAGCGGGCGGATCATGATCGCGACGATCCAGACCGTCACGCCCACCGCGAGCAATCGTTTCACCCACGGCTGCGCCCTCTTCCATAGCGCGCGATATCGCTTGCGCTGCTTCGCGTCGAACTCCAGGATCTCATCCTCCGCCGGCGCCTCCCGCGGCGCCTTGCGACGGCGGGGCGGAAGCAGCTTGAGTCCCTTCTTCTGAAGCCATGGGCGGAACTTCCGCCGGAACCGCGGCAGCAATCGCAGCAGCCCGTTGAGAAGCTTCAGTGACAATCGCGTGACGAGCCACGTCACCAGCACCGCGATCAGTGCCGTCAACACGAAGACGCTCTTCTTAGGCGTGTACTCTTCGATGAGCTGTCGGATGCGATGCTCGTACCGCGCCCAGACCGCCCACCACGCCAGCCCCGGGATCGCGATCGCCAGAAAAGCTGCCGTAAACGCATACGCGCGGTCTTCCAGCCGCAGCCGACGTCCGCGCAGCACGCGCGCCGTCAGCTTCCGTTTCCCCGGAAACGTCACCAGCGCAAACCCTATGATGAAGATCGGCAATCCCCCCGGCCCCGGCACAACCAACCCAACCGGCAACGCCGCCACGATCAGCAGCCAACCGATCACGTTGCGCACGATGACCCACGAGTAATCGCGAAGGAACTGCTGGATGCGGTCGGTGGAAATCTCGGACATCGGTGTCGGACGAATTCTAGCAGCGTAGTCGCCGCAATGCTCATCGGCTAGAGTGGCCGCATGCAACGCGACATCGACCGCATCCTGATCTCGCAGGAAAAAATTGCCCAGCGCGTCGCACAGCTCGCGCAGCAGATTGTTGCCGACCACACGCCCCCGCGCATGGCGGGCGAAGCGGAGATCACCATCGTCCCCATCCTCACCGGCGCGATGATCTTCTGCTGCGACTTGATCCGCCAAATCCCCATCGCCATGAAGATCGGCCTGATGACCGTCTCCAGCTACCCCGGCTCGAGCATCCGCACGCAAGGCTCACAAATGCTCGGCCAGCAGCTCGGCGACGTGAAGGGGCGGCACGTTCTGCTCATCGACGACATCCTCGACTCCGGCGGCACGATCAAGCTCGTCGTCCCGTTCGTCAAATCCCTCGGCGCCGCCACCGTTAAAACCGCCGTGCTCCTCCGCAAAGACCGCCCCGCCGCGAAGGAGACGCCGGTGGAGTATGTAGGCTTCGAAATCCCCGACGAGTTCGTGGTAGGCTACGGCCTGGATTACAACAACTATTACCGCAATCTCCCGGACATCGTCACGCTGAAGCGCGAGGCGATTGCCCGACACGAATGAGACACGAGCGCATCCATCCCGCCGAAGGCGCCGCCGCCGCCGGCGTCGTCACACCCGCAGCCACTTCCCTCGCCCAACTCGTCAGCCGTCACGTCCTGCGCGATGGCGAGCTCGTCATCCTGCTGCTCAAGCCATCGCACTGGTACATCCTTCTCAGCAGCCTGCGCTTCATCGCGGTGGTGTTGCTGATCATGATCGCGACGCGCGTCTTCGACGACAATCTCCCGCCCCTCAACCGCTTCGCCGTCCTCGAAGCCGGCATCTTCCTCATCGTCGGCCGCCTCACCTGGGCCGCCCTGCAATGGAGCAGTCGGCTGTACGTCCTGACCGACATGCGCATTGTCGCCATCTCCGGTGTCTTCACCGCGACGATCTTCGATTGCCCCCTGCGCAAGATCGCGCGCACGCGCCTGATCTTCTCCGCCCGCGAGCGCCTCTTCCGCTGCGGCACCGTCGAGATCATCCCGCTCGCGGAGGATCAGCCAGAGGGGTTGTGGCAGACGGTCGCAAAGCCGAAATTCGTCCACGAGCAGATCGTCGCCACGATCAACAAGGCGAAGCAGGGCGGATGTTTGACTTGAAGGATTGTCCCATCTGCAACCGAAAAATGCGTCGCCTTCCTTTGGCCTGCAGGTGCTGCCACCCTGCTGCTATCAAAGCGATCCCGTGAACCTCTTAAGATTCGTGAAGCCGCGGTAAACCGAGTCCCGTGCCCCGCTTTCGGACCTTGAGACGCCCTCACACCTCAACAGGTAATCTGCAAAACGCCCGAAATCTGGCCGAAAATGTCGATCCAGGAGGGTAGAATGATCGCCGGGCGAGAGTGAGTGACTGTGCAGACTCAACGCCTAAAAAGGTGGGAATGACCAACGCGAACACTGGAACGGTCAAAACAAAGCCAACTCGCCGCGCACGCGCCGGAAATCACGCTGCGGTCAAGGGTTACGACATCAGTGAGGGCGCAAGCCACCAGTGGCGGACCCGTCATCCGTTCTTTGAAAACCGAATACAAGTCCCGTCCCGCGAAAGCCAGACTTCGCCGGGGACGCGGTCGGATTCGAGTAGCTCACGGAGCGGATCATCCGATGAGACGTCGAAGACCGTGAAGTCGGCGTGACGCGGCGTCGGTGGCGTCGCGAGTTTCCAGATTGATTGCACCGCATGCTCCGGCGCCAGCTCGTGCAGCAAGCGGAGCTCGGCGACGATGTTCAAATCCGGCGAGCTGGCGCAACTGTCGGTGCCGACCACGACCTTGATTCCGCGCGAGAGCATCTCACGCCAGCGGTGAGGCGGATGATTGAAGTAACGGTGCGTGCGCGGACAGTACACCACCGTCGCTTGCGCCTTCGCGAGCAGATCGAGATCGGCGTCGGTGCAGTAGTTCACGTGCGCGAGCACCGTCGGGTAGTCGAGCAATCCAAGCGACTTGGCGAACTGCACGGGTGTCCCGTCGAACGTCCCGGGGAAATCCTCCCACGACCCAAGTCGCTCCCACATCTCGCGGAGCGGACCCGAATGCGATCGCAGGAACTCCTCTTCGTCCGGCGTTTCCGCGAGATGGATGGCAAGCGGAAGCTGCCGCTGCCGCGCGAGAGTGACGCATCGCCGGATCGCGTCCGGCTCGAGCGTGTAAGGAGAGTGGGGCGTGAGGCCGATCGTCAATCGGTCGCTCGCTTGCGAGTCGTCGATCGCCATCGGGAGGAGTTCTTCGAATCGCGAGCGGCGTTTGCCCAGCCCGATCACTTCGCCGTAGCTGATGGCGCGGAGCGGCGACGCGCGGAGGAGCGGACGAGTCACGTGCATCTGCTGCGAGATGTCGCCGACAGATGTGACGCCGAAGCGCAGGCACTGTTCGATGCCGAGGCGCGTCGATTCGGCGAAGAGCGCGTCGGCGCGCTGGTTGGGCTCGCGTCCGATACGGCGGGGCATGCTGAGGATCCAGTCGACGAAGGACGTTGGTGATTCACCCGCAGCGCAACTGCTCAGCTCCAGGTGGGTGTGAGCGTTGACCAGACCGGGGAGGATGATCGCGGAACCGAGTTCGGTGACTTCCGCGTCCGGATGGTCGCGGCGTAACTGGCTCGCGTCGCCGCAAGCGGCGATCTTTCCATCTGCGACGAGCACCCCTGCGTCGCGGCGGATCGTGGAATCGATGAGAGCGACCCACGACGCGGTGAGCAATTGCTTACGGGACGTCGCCGTTGAGCTCATCATCCAGAAGTTTCGCGATCTGGCGGAGATTCTCCAACCGCAGCTTCGCGAGTCGGCGGACGGGTTCGAAGTGGAAGCCGTCCTTCAAGCGCGCTTCCCAGTAGCCGTACTGCTCGCGCTTCTGGTTGCCTTCGACGATCTGGCTGACGCCTTCGCCTTGCCGCCCGAGCTGGATGGTGCGCGTGACGAAGCCGATGATGCCGAAGTCGTCGAGGTTGAGCGCGTCGGCGAGGAGCTTGGCTTCCTCGTGCTCGGGAACGCGGTGGGGGAGTGCGATGAGGATGTTGGTGGCACGATCGATGAGCTCTTCGGAAGCTTCGCGTCCGACCGCGCCGACGAGCAGCTCCGCCGCCTGCTCGGTGCGATCGCGAAGATTGGTGCGGCCTAATTTTCCAGCGGGGAGATTCGCGGAGGAGCGCATCGGGAGCTGGAGCGCGAAACAGGCCAGCTCGAGCGCATCACGATCGGAGTCTTCGGGAATGAGACCGAGCTTTAACAGCGCCTGCACGCGCCGCCACAGGCGATCGGCATCGTCGACCAGACGAGACCCCGCGGTCCCCTGTTCGTCGACTAGCCTGAGCGCGCTCATCAAGCGCTGTCGCACTTTGGAGTCCACGACCGTCGCCTCCCTGCGGCGCCGCGGGTGGTCGAACATTGACACTTCCCCGGAAACTCTCTGCCACCCACTGACTGGCCAACCGGCCCGCGTCTTTTACCATATCGCCATGAGACTGCTAAGAGCTTGGACGATCTTTCTGCACGCGCTGATTCTGCTTGTGAGCGGCTGCGTCAACCGCCCGCACAGCGAAACTGAAGTTTTGACCGACGTTAGGCAACTCACCCATGGATTCGCCCGCGCCGGGGAGGCGTACTTCTCACCGAGCATGCGCTGGATCATCTTCCAAGCCACGCCTCCCGGCGAGACCGATTACCAGATGTACGTCGCCGCACTGAAGAACGCCTCCATCGATCCCCCCATCCGCATCTCACCGATGGGATCGAAGAACACCTGCGGCTTCTTCTCCCCCGACGAGAACGTCGTCATTTTCGCCTCCACCGCGGCGCGGAAGTTCCTCTCCGGGAACGAACCTGCCATGTCTCTCGCGACCGGCTATCAACGATCAACTGGGACATATCGCTGGGAATTCCCCGCCGAGATGGAGATCTTCCGCGCTGATGCGTGGCAGCGCCTCGTGCTCAACCTCGAAGCAATCAGGCAGAATGTCGGTCCGTCCGGGCGCTACTTGTTCAAAGACCCGCTGCTCGCGCAGACATCGATCACCAGCAACGACGCCTACGACGCCGAGTGCGCATACTCGCCCGATGGCAAGTCGATCGTCTTCACCTCCAACCGCACGGGCGATCTGGAGCTGTTCGCGATGCGGCCGGATGGGAGCGATGTCGTGCAATTGACGCATTCGCGCGGGTACGACGGCGGGGCGTTCGTCTCGCCGGATGGGGAGCGGCTCGTCTATCGCTCCGATCGCGCGGGGAACGATCTGCTCCAGATCTTCACATCGCGCACCAGGCGCGACGCGACCGGCAAGATCGTTGGTCTCTCCCATGAGCGGCAGCTCACGCACGACAAGAACGTCAACTGGGGCCCGTTCTGGCATCCGGATGGGAAGCACATCATCTACGCAACCAGCGCCCATGGTCATGAGAATTACGAGCTGTACCTGATGCGGGCCGACGGCGAGCGAAAGACGCGCATCACATTCAAGCAGGGTTTCGACGGCCTGCCGGTCTTCTCGCCAGACGGGAAATACCTCATGTGGTCGAGCAAGCGGACGAGCGACGGCACGACGCAGGTCTTCATCGCTCGCTTCAAGATGCCGCTGGGAGCGTGAAATCGGGTGAAGCTGGCAGGCGACGAGCGAAGAGATCCGATGGGGGGACACTATGAAGCGCCCGCTGCATGGGAAGCTGGCGAAGATTGAGACAAACGCCGCGACAAAGCGCCGCGCGGCCGAATCAGAACCGGTGCAGCGCCGCTTCGAGCTCGACTTTGTCGGCGCGGAAGGGGACGCCTTCTTGGATGAGGAGCTTGCGCTTTTTGGGAAGTCCGCCGGCGAAGCCGGTCAGGGCGCCGGTGGAGCCGACGACGCGATGACAGGGGACATCGGGCGCGTAGGGGTTTTTGTTCAAGGCGTTGCCGACGGCGCGGGCGCCGTTGCACTTGAGGGCGCGGGCGATGTCGCCGTAGGTAGCAACTTTGCCGGCGGGAATGCGACTCGTCATCGCCCAGACCTTCTGGTTAAACGTCATGCCGGGGTGAAGCTTGCCGCGATGGATTTCGGTTTCGAACATGATCAGCTCCTCCGATCAAATCGTCAGGTCAAAGCGTGGCTTGAGACTGGAGAGTTTAGCCGTGTCGAGCCGCAAACCAAAGCCGGGGGCATCGGGAATTTTCGCGAAACCGTCTTTGATCGCGTAGCCGTCGGTGATGATAAGCGGCGAAGTGAGCGCGTCCTGCTCTCCGGAGAAGAAGTTGTCGATGGCGGCGGCGACGTGGAGCTGCGCGTAGAAGCCCATCAAGGTGCCGAAGGTATGCGGCGCAATCGCCAGGCCGCGAGCAGCGGTGAGACGCGACTCCTCCATCAGACCTTCGATGCCGACGGCGTTGACGTCGAGTTGGAACAGATCGATCGCCTGCGCCTCGATGAACGGCTTGAGCGGTTCGACGTTGCGTTGCGTTTCGCCGTCGGCGACGAGAGTCTTGAGTCCGCGCTCGCGCAGGAAGGATTTGAGCTCGAGATCGAGCTTCACCTCCTCGGGAAACATCTCCTCGATGAAGAGGAAGTTGAAGTCCGGCAAGGCGTCGAGGAGCTCTTTGGTGCGCGGGAGGTCGTAGCCGTTGTTCGCGTCGACGGCGATGGAGATGTCCTTGCCGGCGTGGGCGCGGAGAAGACGCAGGACGTCGATGTCGCGCGCGTCCCCTTCATCGCGCGGCATCCACTTGTTGCCGCGGCCGATCTTGGCTTTGAAAGCGCGGTGGCCACGGGATGTGAGCTCGTCGATTTCCCATTTGAAGCGGTCGCGCCAGTCGGCGGCGTGATCTTTGAGAAGGTCGGTGAAGTAGACCGAGCCGTCGTAGACTTTGATTGCGTGATGGGGTGGTTGAGTGGTGGAGTTGAGGAGTTGATGGACCGGCTTCTTCTGGAGTTTTCCAAGCAGGTCCCACGCGGGCATGGTGTGAACGCCGAGGCCCGCGGTGGTGGGCGGTTTTCCGAGCAGCGCGGCGAGCGCTTTTTCGTCCGCGCCGCAGCAGCCGAAGCCCTGCGACCCGTCGCTGGCGTGAAGAATGACCATGCGGTCGCGTGAGGAATCGCCGTGATCGTCGAGACGGGCGTTTTTGCCGATGAATTTGGGACGTTTGGTTGGAACGTCGAACGCCGTGATTCGGGTGATCTTGATGTCAGCCGGCGCGTCCGCAAACGCGGAGCGTGCGAGTGCGGCGGCGGCGAGAAAGAGGAACTGGCGGCGGTTCATCTGTTGTATTCATCCACCGGCGGGCAGGCGCACACCAGATTCCGATCGCCGTACGGATTGTCGATCCGCGCCACCGCGGGCCAGAATTTCCTCTCCTTCACCCACGGCGCGGGGAAGGCGGCGAGCTGGCGCGAATACTTGTGCGGCCAATCGTCCGATGCAATCGCCGTCGCTGTGTGCGGGGCGTGTTTGAGGACATTGTCGGCCCGGTCGGATTCATTCGATTCGATCGCGCGGATCTCGCCGCGGATTTTGATCAGCGCTTCGCAGAAGCGGTCGAGCTCCTGCTTCGACTCCGACTCCGTCGGCTCGATCATGAGCGTCCCCGGCACCGGCCAGGACATCGTCGGGGCGTGGAAGCCATAGTCCATCAGGCGCTTGGCGATGTCCTCGACCTTGATCCCCGCGCTGCGCTCGAACTCGCGGCAGTCGAGGATGAACTCGTGGGCGCAGAATCCGTTGCGTCCGCGGAATAGGACTGGGTAGTGGGATTCGAGCTTGCGCGCCATGTAGTTGGCGTTGAGGATGGCGACTTCGGAGGCGCGCTTGAGACCGGGTCCTCCCATCAGGGCGATGTAGATGTAGGGGATGACGAGGATGCTGGCGCTTCCATAGTCCGCTGCGCTGACAGGACCCACCGCACAGCGGTGGGCTTTCGCCTGGAGCGCCGCGCTGGGGAGAAAGGGCGCGAGGTGTTGTGCAACCGCGATCGGTCCCATTCCCGGTCCACCACCTCCGTGGGGGATGCAGAAGGTTTTGTGGAGGTTGAGGTGACAAACATCCGCGCCGATCGCGCCGGGACTTGTCAGTCCTACTTGCGCGTTCATGTTGGCGCCGTCCATGTAGACCTGCCCGCCGTGGGCGTGGACGACCTTGCAGATTTCCTTCACGTCCTCTTCGAAAACGCCGTGCGTGCTGGGGTAGGTGATCATCAGGCAGGCGACATCGCGTTCGTGCTCGCATGCTTTGGCGCGGAGGTCATCGAGGTTGATGTTGCCGCGATCGTCACACGCGATGGCGACGACTTTGAACCCGGCGATGACTGCGCTGGCGGGATTGGTGCCGTGGGCGCTGGTGGGAATGAGGCAGATGTTGCGGTTGGTTTGTCCGCGCGATTCGTGATAGGCGCGGATGGCGAGCAGACCGGCGTACTCACCTTGTGATCCGGCGTTGGGTTGCAATGAGACAGCGGCGAAGCCGGTGATGTCGGCGAGCCATTTCTCCAAGTCCGCAAAGAGGCGGGCATACCCTTGCGTCTGTTCCGCGGGGGCGAGTGGATGGAGCTGTGCGAATTCGCGCCAAGTGACCGGGAGCATCTCCGCCGTCGCATTGAGCTTCATCGTGCACGACCCGAGCGGGATCATCGATTGCGTCAGCGAGAGATCGCGCGATTCGAGCTTGCGGATGTAGCGGAGCATCTCGTGCTCGGCGTGGTGACGATGGAATACCGGATGCTCGAGGATCTGCGATTTGCGATTTGCGATTTGCAATTGAACGGCGTCGGCGTTGGAAAGCTCGTCGACGTTCAGGCGGAACGTGCTGCCGCCGGCGAAGCACTGCAGGATTTGCTCGACGTCGTTGCGCGTCGTCGTTTCGTCCAGCGAGATGCCGATGGAGCCGTCATCGTAGCGCCGGAAGTTCATAGAGAACGCGCGGGCGGCGGCGTGAATGGAGTCGGCGGGCAGACCGTTTACGCGGACGCGCAGCGTGTCGAAAAAGGCGTCCCCGCCGGTGTCGTGACCAAGACGCTGCAAGCCGGCGGCGAGCGCGCGCGTGAGAGAATGGACGCGGTTGGCGATGCGGCGCAGGCCATGCGGGCCGTGCCAGACGGCGTACATGCTCGCCATAACCGCGAGCAGGACCTGTGCGGTGCAGATGTTGCTCGTGGCCTTCTCGCGGCGGATGTGCTGCTCGCGCGTTTGAAGCGCGAGGCGATAGGCGGGATTGCCGTGCGCATCGCGCGAGACGCCGACGATTCGACCGGGCATCTTGCGGGCGTGCTCAGTTTTCGTCGACATGAAGGCGGCGTGGGGTCCGCCGAAACCCATCGGGACGCCGAAACGCTGGGTGGAGCCGATGCAGATATCGGCGCCGAATTCCCCGGGGGGTTTCAGAAGCGTCAGTGCGAGGAGATCGGACGCGAAGACGACAAGCGAACCGCCAGAGTGGGCGGCGTCCACGAGGTCGGAGTAGTCGACGATGCGACCGTCGGTGGTCGGATACTGAACGAGGATTCCAAATGCATTTGCGATTTGCGATTTGCAATTTGCGATTGAAACGACGATGCACTCGATCCCCATCGAGCGGGCGCGCGTCTTGACCACCGCGATCGCCTGCGGATGACAGTCGTCCGCGACGAGAAACGTCGTTTTGGTTGCGTCTGATACGATCGACCTGCACATCGCCATCGCCTCGGCGGCGGCGGTGGCTTCGTCGAGGAGGGAGCTGTTGGCCAGCGACAGACCCGTCAGGTCGGCAACCATCGTCTGGAAATTGAGCAGCGCCTCCAGCCGGCCCTGCGCGATCTCCGCCTGGTAAGGCGTGTACTGCGTGTACCAGCCGGGGTTTTCCAGGATGTTCCTCTGGATGACCGGCGGCGTGAAGGTGTCGTAATAGCCTTGGCCGATGAAGGAGCGAAAGACCTGGTTCTTGTTGGCGATCGCGCGCAGCTCGGTGAGCACATCGAGCTCGCCGCGCGGGTCGCCGATGTTGAGCGGACGGTCGACGCGGATCGACGCGGGCACCGTCTTGTCGATCAATTCATCGAGCGAATCGACGCCGAGCGTCTCGAGCATCGCGCGGATGTCATCGGGGCTCGGGCCGATGTGACGGTGGACGAAGTTTTCGCTTGAAGCGGCGGCGGTAACGCCGGGGGCGGCGCGATCGGCGATGCTGCTCATGTCGCGCGGATTGTAGCGGATCAGTCCCCGCTCTTCTTCTCGTAGTCGTCGGCGGAAAGAAGCTGCCCGAACTCGGTCGAATTACTCGGCTTGATCTTGATCATCCATCCCGCCGCGTAGGGATCGGAATTCACCAGACCCGGGTTTTTCGCCAACTCGTTATTGACGGCGGCGACGGTACCGGAGACGCCGGTATACAAATCGCTCGTCGCTTTCACCGATTCGATATCGCCCCAGCGCTCGCCCCTGGTCACTTTCTCACCCACCTTCGGCAGGCCGACGTAGGTGATGTCGGTCAGCTCATCGGCGGCAATCTTGGAGATGCCGATGGCGATCGTGCCGTCGGGCTCCTTGCGGTGCCATTCGTGGGATTCGAGGAAGCGGTATTCTTTGGGTGTGTCTGGCATGATGTTCTCACTGCGGCCGTTTGTAGAACGGCAGCTTGACGACTTTCGCGGGAATGACGGTCCCTTTCAAGTCGGCGGCGAGCAAAGTCCCCTCGGCGGCGCGATCAGAATCGACGTACGCCATTGCGATGCTCTTCTGAAGCGTCGGCGATAGTGTGCCGCTCGTCACTTCGCCGATCTGCTTTCCATCCGCGACCATCGGCGTCCCCTGACGGGCGATGCGCTGGCCTTCAAGCTCCAAGCCGACCAGCTTGCGCTTTGGACCGGTCTCGCTGATCTTTCGCAGCGCCGCCACGCCGATGAAATTCTTGGCCAGATCGACGGCGAAGCTCAACCCCGCCGAAAGCGGATCGATTTCCTCCGTCAGCTCATGTCCATACAGCGGCATGCCCGCTTCGAGTCGGAGCGTGTCGCGCGCGCCCAGGCCGGCGGGCTTGATCGTCGCGTCCGGCTTGTCGGTTTTGCCGGCGATGAGTTTCATCGCCATGCCGGCGACTTTCGCGGGGATGATCACCTCGACGCCGTCTTCTCCCGTGTAACCGCTGCGAAAGATCGTGAACTTCAGCATCCCCATGTAACTGCCGGATTCGAACTGGTAACGCTTCAGAGCTTTCACGTCGACGGGCAGGATGCCCGCGATGCGCTCGATGATCTTCGGTCCCTGGAGCGCGACCATGGCGGTGCTCTCGGTGTTGTCGGCCATGTCGAAGTCGAGGTTGAGATCATGGCGAAGCTGCGTGAAATGCTTGATCAGCTTCTCGCGGTTGGAGGCGTTGCAGACCAGGATCCAGTTCTTCACGTCCTTGGAGATGATGACGTCATCCATCACGCCGCCGGCCGCGTTGCAGACGAGCGAATAGCGGCTCTGTCCGACCTTCTGCTCGGTGACGTTTCGCGTGAGCACCTTGTTCAAAAACGCCGTGGCGTCCGCGCCGGAAAAGTGGATCCGTCCCATGTGCGAGACGTCGAAAATCGACCCGCTGTTTCGCGTCTGCTGATGCTCGTCGGTGATGGAGCGGTAGAGGATGGGCATTTCCCATCCGGCGAAATCGACGAGCTTGGCGCCGGTTTGAACGTGAAAATCGTAGAACGGCGTGCGCTTGAGCATGCGGCGGTCATTTGTCACTTGTCACTTGCCACTTGTCAAAGACGCGCGATCGCGCACTCCCTGACAACTGACCAGTGACAAGTGACGAGTGACACATTAATCATCCGTCGGCAACAACACGCTGTCGTCATCGTTCACCTGCGATGCAAGGAGTTGGTTGTCCTTGGTCGTGTAGATGTTGTCTCGCGCGATGCCGACGAATGGGTTGTTCTCAAAACTTACATGCCCGTCGGCGTACAGGATGTTCTGCCCGTCCTTCTCGTGGTTGTTTGAGTTGGCGCTGCGCATTTGAACCGCGGAAGAAGTGCTGGACGGGAACATGACATTGTCGCCGGTTCCCGAAGCGCCGGGATTGAGGTCGGCGGCGACGGCAAAATCGGCGGACATCGCATTTGTCCAGAAGGTCTTGCCGGTCAGGACGATCACGCCCTCGTTCGGATACGGGTTGTGCATGCTGTAACTGAGGTTTTTCTTCAGGTCGGTGAAGTTGGAGCGTTCGATCGGCGGATGCCCATTGAGCATGTCCCGCTCCGCGTTGCTGTTCGGGCAGACGAAGACTTCGGTGGTGATGTCCTGCGTCCGCAGGAGCAGAAACAGCGCGGCCGTCACATCATTCGGCGCCGGCCCGGGCGACTTGAATGGATCGAGATAATCCGGCCCGCTGCCGACGTTCGTCGGCTGGCCCGGTACATAAATCGTGCGCGGGTAATGGCCGCGGTTGTCATTGCTGTAGAGCAGCATCGCCTGCCCGATCTGGCGGAGATTGCTCGCACACTTGACGCGGTTCGAACAGCCGTAACCGCTCCGCCGCACCGGCAGGAGAAACGAAATCCCGACCGCCAGCAGAGCCAGCACGACGAGCAACTCGATGTACGTGAACCCCTTCGCTTTGACTGCGTACACGTGTCGGCTGTGAAGATAAAGTTGCGTCATAGGACGCTCCTTTCGTCGATCTAAGCGCAGTTAGTCGTTCGTCGGCAGCAAGATGCTGTCGTAATAATCCACCGGGGACGCGATGACCTTGCCGTCGCGCGTGGTGTAAATGTTGTCGCGCTTCACGCCGACGAACGGGCTGCTCTCCCATGCGACGTGTCCGTCCATATAGAGGATGTTTTGGCCGTCGGCGTCGTGGTCCGGGCTGTTCGCCTGCCGCATGTCCTTTGCGGATGAACTGGTCGATGGCGCGAGCACGTTGCAGCCGGTGCTGGTGGTGCCGGGACTCAGGTCGGCAGCGATGGCGATCTCCTCCGTCGCCAAGCTTTGCGTCGCCCCCTTGTCAATCGACGCTGCGCTGCATGCGGGGCTTGGATAAACGTTTTGGAAGCTGTAGCTCAGGTTCTTTTTGATGTCAGTGAAGTTCGAGCGCTCGATCGGATTCTTTCCATCAAATATATCCTTCTCCGCATTGGTGCTAGGGCAAGTGAATACCTCGGCGGTGATGTCCTGCGTGCGAAGAAGGAGGAAGAGAGCGGCAGAAACATCGTTGGGCGCGGGGCCTGTCTCGCTGAACGGATCGTGCGAAGCGGCGCCCGTCCCCCAGGTTGGAACCGGCGAGTCGCCGACGCTCGCGCGGGTGCGGGGGTACGTACCGTCATTGTCGTTCTGGTACAGCGTCAGCGCCTGCCCAATCTGCCGGAGATTGCTCGCACACTTCACGCGGTTGGCGGTCTCGCGACTGCGACATCCCGAGTGCCAGCAGCCGACTGCGACAACCGGCAGTACGCACAGAATTACTACCAGATCGACGTAGGTGAACGCGCAGGGGCAACGCCTGCGACAATTGAGTCGCGTCATACGACGCTCCTTTCATCAGACTGCCGCTGCGGGGGGTTTCTGCGGTGCGCTTGGGCGGGTCGATCGTGGCTATGGATGAATTAGATGATGGCCGATCCACCGATGTTGGTGGTTGAACCGATCGCGACGCCGGCTGCGGACGTTGGAATCTCCCGAGCGACGACCAAAGGATCTCGCCGGCGACCGCCGCCGGCGGTACGAGCGCATTGTCCCGCGCGGGGTCGAAACTGGCTACTGAAATCCCGCGTGATTGATCTTTCATACCCCCGCCTGTACAAACGATCGCGTTCGATCGACTGCCGCGGCGTCATTCCGACGACCGGCGGCTCGCGAGGTTCTGGTGGGCATATCTGGTGAGATTCTGCCAAACGAGGAACACCGTCCCAAACCCAGGCCGGCTTCATTTGGCGAAGACTTCAGACGCTTCTTCGTCTCCGGGATGGCGGCGCTGCTGCCGACCCTGATCACCCTCTGGCTGCTCGTCTGGGCGTGGAATTTCCTTTGGGAAAGCCTGGGACGGCACATCATCTTCGGAATCAAGTGGATGTGGCTCTCGATGGCCGAGAGCGGACTGGTTCGCCCGGAACCGGCGGGATACATCGGGCGATACTGGAGTGAAGACCGCCTGCTCACGCGGATCATCGGCGTTGGGCTGGCAGTCGTGTTGGTTTATTTGATCGGCGTGATCGCGGGCAATTTCATCGGGCGCACGTTCTATCGCATCGCAGAACGCGCTGTGATGCGCATCCCACTGGTGCGCGCGGTTTACCCGGCGGTCAAACAGGTGACGGATTTCCTTCTGACCAAGCGCGGGCAGGGGCAGTTCGCCGGCAGCCGCGTCGTCGCCGTTCAGCCGCACGCTTCGGAAATCTGGTCGATCGGATTGGTGACCGGCGGCGGAGTGAAGCCGCTGTCGGATGCAACCGGCGAAGAAATGGTGACGGTTTTCGTTCCGTCTTCGCCGACAGCGTTCAGTGGTTACGTCATGGTCGCGCCGCGGAAGCACGTGATCGAGCTCCCGCTCACAGTGGAAGAGGCCATGCGATTGCTTGTGAGCGGCGGGGTGATCGTGCCGGGCGAGGGAATTCGAGTCATTTCTCCCCCCAATCCGGCGCCCGATGCGTTGTCAATGGAAGAACGGCGTGCGGCCGGATAACGATGAGTCCGGCGAATGCTTCGCGCGCGGATGGAACTACGACTTTCCGCTACAATGCGTCGAAGCAATAGTTGTGGTGCGGCCAGTCATTCGCACCAAGGAAAGGAGACAACGTGCTGGTAACCGTTTCCTCGCGGCATATGGAGGTGACGCCGCCCCTCAAGACCTACGCGGAACAGAAGGCGACGAAACTGAGCAAGTATTACGATCGAATCCAGGAAATCGAAGTCGTATTCGACAACGGCAAAGACGCGACGCGCGTGGAAATGATCGTCAACGCCGAGCATAAGCACACCTTCATCGCCCACCACGACAACGGCGACGCGTATGCATGCATCGACGGATGCGTTCACAAGCTGGAGCGGCAGCTCAGCGATCACAAAAAGAAAATCCGCAACCGGAAACATCCCGACGAACTCACGCCCAAGCGCGGAGGGTCGGAAGCGTAGGGACCGCGATAGCCCGCGTGCAAACACGCGCGGAGCGCGCATGCTCTGGGAGCGTACACATCGCAATGAAACTCAAGGACTTCATCCTCACCGACGCGATCGTCGCGGACTTGAAAGCGAGCGATAAGAACGAGGCGCTGCGCGAGCTGGTCACGTCGCTCGCCGCCGCCGGCGCCATCGCGAACGACGACGTCGATGACGTCGTCGCCGCCTTGATCAAGCGCGAACAGAATGGCTCGACCGGTTTCGGCAAGGGCGTCGCGGTGCCGCATGTGAAGCATGCGGCGGTGAAGAAGATGTCCGGGACGGTGGGGCGCAGCGCGAGCGGAATCGACTTCGCCGCCCTGGATCATCAGCCGGTCTACAGCATCGTGCTGCTGCTCAGTCCCGAGAATCAGCCGCAGCAGCATCTCCAGGCCATGAACATCGTTTTCTCCAACCTGCAAAAAGACATGTTCCGCCGGTTCCTGCGACAGAGCGCGACCAAGCAGGCGATAGCGGAGCTGCTGGACGAGGCGGATCAAGGCAAATGAATCGGGTTTCGGGTCTCGGGTCTCGGGTTTCGGGTAAGACAAATGCCTGAACCCGAAACCCGATACCCGAAACCCGAAACCCGACGCACATGCCTACCGCCTCGAAAGACATCGTCGTCAGCAACAAGCTCGGCCTGCACGCGCGGCCGGCGATGCAGTTCGTGGACGTCGCGAATTCGTTCAAGAGCGATATCACGGTTCACAAATTCGGCGAGGAGCCGGGCGAAGCAGACGGCAAGAGCGTGATGCAGATGATCATCCTGGCCGCCACCGAGGGAACGAAGATGCGCATCGACGCGAACGGCGACGATGCCGATGAAGCGGTCACGAAGCTCGCCGAGCTGTTTGAAACCAAGTTCGGCGAAGAAGACTAAACCCCCATGGAGATCAAGAAAGGCATTGGCGTTTCTCCCGGCGTGGTGATCGGCACGGCTGTCGTGCTCGACGCCGAAGATATCGTCGTTCCCAAGCGACAAGTCGAGGAGGGTCAGGTCGCCGACGAGATGAAACGTCTCGATAAAGCATTGGCGGCTGGTGCGTCGGATCTGACCGAACTGGTCGATGAGACCAAGGCGAAGCACGGGGAAGAGATCGGGAAGATCTTCGATTTCCACATCGGCATCCTGCGCGACAAATCGCTTTACAGGCAGATCAGCGCCGAAGTCACAAACCACCGCTGGACCGCTGAGTACGCGATCAGCGTCGTGATGCGCAAGTACGCGCAGCAGTTCCTGGAGATGAAGGACCAGTACCTGCGCGAGCGCGTTCGCGATATCCACGACATCGAGAAACGCCTGCTCCGCCACCTGATCGGGCAGAAGCGCGAAGACCTCACGCATCTCACCCGCGACGTCGTCGTCATTGCCCACGACATGCTCCCGAGTCAGACCGCGGCGCTCGATAAGCTGCACGTACGCGGCTTCGCGACCGACGTCGGCGGGCGGACCAGCCATACCGCGATCGTCGCACGCGCGATGGGAATTCCCGCGGTCGTGGGGCTGGGAGACATTACCGGTGAAGTCAGCGGCGGGGACACCGTCATCATCGACGGCAACCGCGGCGTCGTCATCGTCAATCCCGATGCCGAGCAGCTTGAAGAGCATCGCGAGCTCGAGCGCAAGCAGGTGCGCTTCGAGGCGGAGCTGAAGACGATCGCAGAGCTGCCGGCGCGCACGACGGATGGGCATGAAGTGAGCCTGTGGGCGAACATCGAATTCCCTGAGGACATCGATTCGGCTGTTGCGCGCGGCGCGGGCGGAATCGGGCTGTATCGCACCGAGTTCCTCTTCCTCGCCGCCGATCATGAACCCAGTGAGGACGAGCACTACGCCAGCTACGTCGATGCGCTCAAGCGATTGAAAGGTAAGCCGCTCGTTATTCGCACGCTCGACCTGGGCGCCGATAAGCAGACGCAGGCGAAGTCGATCGCTCCCGAGAGAAATCCATTCCTCGGCGATCGCAGCATCCGCATGTGCCTGCACGATATTCCGATGTTCAAGCGGCAGCTCCGCGCGATCATGCGGGCCAGCATCCTGGGCGATGTGCGCATCATGTTCCCGATGATCAGCACGCTGATGGAGCTTCGGCAGGCGCGCATGGTGCTCAACGACGTGATGGAAGAGCTGGAGGATGACGACATAGAATTCCGCAAGGAGATTCCGATCGGGATCATGATCGAAGTCCCCGCCGCCGCCTACATGGCCAGCCATTTCGCCAAGGAAGTGAACTTCTTTTCGATCGGCACCAACGACCTCATTCAGTACACGCTGGCGGTCGATCGCACCAACGAGCGCGTTGCCGGGCTGTTCTGTCCGGCGCATCCGGCGGTGCTGGGACTGGTGCGCGATGTCATCCGAGCCGGGACGCGCGGGCAGATTGGCGTGAGCGTCTGTGGTGAAATGGCCGGCGATCCCCTGTACACTCTGCTGCTCCTGGGACTTGGCCTGACCACGTTCAGCATGAACGGGCCTGACATCCCGGAAGTGAAAAAGATCATCCGCTCAACGACCATGGAAAACGCGCGTCATGTGGCGCGCAAGGTCATGAGCTTCGATAGTGAACGCCAGGTGATGCACTTCCTGCGCGAAGAGACGCGGAAGTTTATTCCCGAGGCATTTTAGGAGCTTTGGATTGCAGGCACGAAGGCACGAAGGCACGGTGGCACGAAGGGAAATGTAGGCGACTGACCGCTTTTCTTCCCTTCGTGCCAACGTGCCTTGGTGCCTTCGTGCCTCTCCTGTACATCATGTCTAAAGAGATGCTGATCAACGTCAGCGAAGGCGAAGAATGCCGAATCGCATTGCTGGACGACGGACGACTTGAAGAACTTTACATGGAGCGAACCAGCTCCACCTCCCACGTTGGGAACATCTACAAAGGACGCGTCACCAACGTCGAGCCGAGCATTCAGGCGGCGTTCGTGGATTTCGGGCTCGGGCGCAACGGCTTCCTGCACATCTCCGATTTGATGCCGAGCTATTTCGGCCGCAAGGGCGACGACATCCAGGAATCGGTCGGACGGAAGATGGCGCGACGGGATCGTCCGCCGATCCAGCGCTGCCTCCGCCGCGGCGACGAGATCATCGTGCAGATCATCAAGGAAGGGATCGGCACCAAGGGGCCGACGCTTTCGACGTATCTCTCCATCCCGGGCCGCATCCTCGTGATGATGCCGGGCATGGGGAAGATGGGCGTCTCGAAGAAGATCGAAGATGAGGAAGAACGGCGGCGGCTGCGGACGATTCTCGATTCTCTCAAGCCGCCCAAGGGCGTCGGATTCATCATCCGCACCGCGGGGATCGGAAAATCGAAGCAGGAAATCCAGCGCGATCTCACCTATCTCTCCCGCCTCTGGATGCAGATCGAGAAGAAGCGCACGAGCGGCAAAGGGCCAACGGAGCTTTACACCGAGGGCGATCTGGTCGCGCGCACGGTGCGCGATGTCTATTCAACCGATGTCGAGCGGATCGTCATCGACAACAAGGACGTCGCAAAAAGAGTCAAGGAAGTCATCAAGATCACCAGCCCGCGCACCAAGGACAAGCTCGAGGTCTACGAAGAGCCCATCCCGCTCTTCCACAAGTACGGCATCGAGAAAGACATCGAATTGATGTACAGCCGGCACGTTCCGCTGCCCAGCGGCGGGTCGCTCGTGATCGATTCGACCGAGGCGATCGTGGCGATCGACGTGAACAGCGGAAAGTTCCGCGATCACAGCGACGCGGAGATGACCGCGTTCAAGACCGACATGGAAGCGGCGGATGAAATTCCGCGGCAGCTCAAGCTGCGCGACCTGGGTGGCGTGATCATCTGCGATTTCATCGACCTGCGCTACGAACGCCATCGCCGCGAGCTGGAAGAAAAGCTGCACGAAAACTTCAAGAAGGACCGGGCGAAGACGAAAGTCCTGCGGATGAGCCAGTTCGGCATCATCGAGATCACCCGGCAGCGGATGCGCCCGTCGCTGAAGCGATCGATCTATTTCGACTGCCCGCATTGCAAGGGCGCGGGCCTGGTGAAGACGCCGGAGTCGATGTCGCTGGATGTGATGCGGAAGCTCGCGATCGCGGCGCACAACGAGAAGGTCGCGCGGCTTGAGCTGTCCGTCTGCCCGGACGTGAGTTTCTATCTCCAAAACAAGAAGCGCGCGACGATCGCGCAGCTCGAAACGGAGGCGAAGAAGCGGATCGTCATCCGCACCGATTCGCATCTCGGATTGGACGAGATGAAGTTCGACCTGTTCGATGCGCGCGATGGGCTGGTGATGATCGAAGAGCTGGGGATGATCTCACAGCCGCCGCACGTGTCGCAGCTCAACGTTCGCCCGCACGGGCACAAGGGGCGTGGCGGGCGAGACCGGGGCGGACGCGGGCAGCCGCGCGGCGGGCATAAGCAGCTTCCACCCCCGCGACGCGAGGATGAGCTGGAACTCGACGACGCCGAAGACGCCCTCGATGAACGCGAGGAGCGTCGCGAGCGCACGCCCGCGGATGATGCTTTGGTCGCCGCGATCGCGCCGAAAGTCGTCCATGATGATTCGGACGTCGCGCCCCGCGACGAAGCGCCCCAGCGCGACGACGATCGTGATGAAGGCGATGAGGAGGAGCGTGATGAGAACGTCGTCGACGTCGATGACGGTCACAGCGCGCTCGGCGAGCGGCCGGCGGGGGAGTGGGATCGACAAGGATATGGCGGACATGGGGGTCACGGCGATCAGCGCGGCGGGGGCAAGCGCCGCCGCCGCCGGGGTGGACGCGGAAGAGGACGCGATGGATTTGACCAGCCGCCGCAACAGCAGGGGACGGGCGGCGGCGGACAGCGCGATATGCGCGATCAACGCGACCGCGGCGATCAGCGGGACCCTGGGAATTCGCGCGACCGTGGGCCCCAAGGATATCGCGATCAGCAAGGGCGGCGGGACCAGCATGGGCCGCGCGATCGGCAGGGGCAGCACCCGCAGCAGCGTCCGCCGCAGCAGCAGCGGCCACCCGCGCAGCCCGCGCCGATAGGTGCTCCGCCCGGCGATGAATTTGAGGATGAAATAGCGCCTCCCGGGAACCAGAAATTCGACGCGGGCCACCCGATTCCCGCCGCGCCTGCTGGCGAGGAGGGCGGGAAGCGTCGCCGTCGGCGTCGCGGAGGCCGGCGTCATCGCCGCCGTCGCGAGCGCGAGCGCATGGCGCAGCAAGGCGGGCTCCCGTTCGATCCGAACGCCCCGCAACCACATCACGACGATCAGCCGGTTGAGTCCTATCAGGACGAGGACCGCGATGACGAACAGCAAAGCAACGTCGGCGAGACGGTCGAAGCGCGTTCGGCTCGGCAAGCCGAGCCCGAACCAGTGCGTGAGCCCGAGCCCGTTGATGAGATCCGTCAGCCGGAGCCCGAGCCTGCGCCGGAGGAACCACCGAAGAAGAAGTCCCGTCGGGGCGGCGGGCGCAAGGCGGCGGCGACATCATCAACCCGTCGTTCGCCTGCGAAGCGCACACCGCCGAAAAAGTCGGGCTCGACGGCGTCATCGCGCCAAGCGACGCCGATTGAGTTGCCGCCGGTCGTGAAGACCGGATCGACGGACAAGCATCTCGTGCACGATGAACCTGTTGAGCCGCAACCGGCGCGGCGTCCGCGGGCGCGCGATGACCTGGATGCGATTCCGGATGATTTCGACTAGGCGGCGTGATGACCCGGGGCAAAGCCGCGGGCTTTGGGCGGCGTGTTACGCGAGGGAATTCAGGATTTCGCATCCCTGCTTCAGCTTCTCATCGGTGGTCGCGTAGCTGATGCGGAAGTGGGTGTCGCGCTCGCTGAAGACGTTGCCGGGGATGATCAGCACGTTTTTCTCGATCGCCTTGGCGACGAAGTCGCTCGCGCTGATCCCGGCCGGAGCCTTGGGGAAGATGTAGAACGCGCCGGTCGGCTGGACGACTTCGAACTTCTTCGACAGCGTCTCGAAGGCGATGTCGCGCTTCTTGCGATAGGCGTCGACCGCGCCCTTCATCGGCACATCCATCGCCTTCAGCGCCGCGTATTGCATCGCCGAGGGCGCACACACGTACGTGTACTGCTGAAGCTTGGTCATCTGCGAGATGATCGCTTCCGGCCCGGCGGCGTAGCCGAGCCGCCAGCCGGTCATCGCGTGGCTCTTGCTGAAACCGCGCAGCAGGATCGTCTTGTCGTACGTTTTCATCGGCGACGGCAGTCCGCCGACATCTCCGTCGGCGTCTTTGCCGTACAGGAATGGCTCGTAAATCTCATCGGAAACCAGCAGCAGATCGTGCTTTGCCGCGATCTCTACTGCCGCGTTCACCTCCACATCGCTCATCACCACGCCGGTCGGATTCGAGGGCGAATTCAGGATGAGCAGCTTAGTCTTCGGCGTGATCGCTCTCTCGACGCGGTCGGCGTGGAAGCGGAAATCCGGGTAGCTGTCGACCATCACCGACTTTCCGCCGGCGATGGTGAGCAGGTGCTTGTACATCACGAAGTATGGGTCGAGGAAGATCGCTTCGTCACCCGGGTTGATCGTCGCGAGGATCGAGAGGAAGAGCCCTCCCGAAACGCCGGAGGTGATCAGCACATCGCCGACGTCGTGTCCGATCTCGCGCGTCAGCTCAGCGCGAAGTCGCGTGCGCAGCGGCTCGATCCCCTGGGTTTGCGTGTAACGATTCTGACCGGAGCGGATCGCGTCGATGGCCGCGGTTTTGGCGATCTCGGGAACGTCGAAATCGGGAAGGCCGATCGAGAGATTGATCGGATCTTTCATCTTAGCCGCGAGGTCGAAGACTTTGCGAATGCCGGAGGCATCGACGGCGTGGGCGCGGGTGGAGATGTAGTCGGCGGGGGAGCGCATGCGCAGATATGGAGGAGTGGTTGAGTGGCGGTGTAGTGGAGTAAGTCACGCCACCACACCACCACTCAATCACGCGACTACTTCTTCTTGGCGGCTGGCGCGGCCTTCGCGCCGGCAGCCGGGGCGGCGGCCTTGGCGCCGGCGGCGGGAGCAGCGCCCTTCGC
>JADMIO011000767.1_pt1 | contig 36219 bp, 23 predicted proteins | sample 8958161 | NCBI WGS metagenome assembly JADMIO01 (sample SAMN16585339, study PRJNA669376) | soil metagenome | isolation source: Crop rotation soil | place: USA: Cullars Rotation, Alabama | collected 2011
CCGCCGGAGCACTGATCACGACGGCGCTCGCGAGCCTGTCCCCCACGCTGGTCTTCTACGCCAACGAGGGCAAGCCCTACGGCAGCGACGCGCTCGTCACCGTGGCCGTGCTCGCGGCGGCGCTCGGCGTGCGGGATCGGCCTTCCTCCGCCGGCCGGTGGAGCGTTTTCGCGGCCGCCGGGGTCCTCGGCCTCCTCCTTTCCATCCCGGCCGCGTTCGTGCTGCCGTCGGCGCTGGCCGCGCTGCTCCTCGATCCCGCCGTGCGCGCCGAGAGGCGGGCGTGGCTCGTGGCCACCACGATCGCCTGGGTGGCGACGCTGGCCGCGGTCTATCTGTTCATCTACGGCGTCGCCGCGCGCAACCCCCATCAGCAGCAGGGATACGACCAGGCCTTCCTCTTCCCGGGCCCGGGGTTCGAGTCCCGCGCCCATCTCGCGATGCGGGGGTCGATCTGGCCCACGTTCGCCGGCATCGGCTCCCACATTCCGAGCCTGCCCGATTGGATGCTGGGCGCGACCGTCGTCGTGCTGGCCGCGGGGCTGGTCGTGCTCGTCCGTGGAAACGGCCTGGCCGCGGGCAGCCTGGTGGCGCTTCCCATCGTGCTGGCGACGGCGGCCTCCGTGCTCCGCCGCTATCCGCTGGGCGTGCCGCGCCTGATGGTCTTCGCGGCGCCCCTCTGGATCCTGATGGCGGCCGCCGCTCTCGCCGCCGTCGCGGCGCGGCTGCGTCCCTACGTGCGGCCGCGGTTCCTGGTGGCCGCGGGCCTCCTCGCCCTGCTCCCCCTCGTCAAGGCCCGCGTCGCCGAGGCTCGGGATCCTCCACAGGGCGAAGATGCGCGGACGCTGGTGGCGGCCTTCCGCGAGCGGCCCGCCTCCGGGGAGGCGGTCTACGTCGCCGCGCGCGGGATCCCGTCCTGGGTCTTCTACACCACGAACTGGGCGAAGCCCGACCGCGACCGCCTGGCCTTCTACGCGCGTGCGGCCGGCGACGGACCGTCCTTCGAGAACGCGCCCAGCCGCGGCCATCCCGTCGTGGACGAGGGAAACGATCTCGTCTACTACGTGCGCGGCCGGCGGCCGGAGCTTCTCGGCATCGCCACCGGGCGGCAGTGGCGATGGCCCAGCTACGTGAGCGCCGGCCCCGACGAGGGCTGGGCCGCGAACGAGGCGCGGCGCATCGCGGCCGCGGCCGATCCCTGCACGTGGATGTACTTCACGCACCTGAGCGAGCGCGCGAACAAGCCCATCACCTGGCACCTGCGAGACGACTACCAGGGACGGGTGCACACGCTGGTGGAGGCTCCGGGCGGCGTGCTGTACCGCTACTGCTTCCCGCGGACGCCCGAGCAGCTCGAGCGCATGGAGCGCTGGAAGCGGGAAACGGGCTACTGACCGCCGCCGGTCAGCCCGCGACCCGGAAAACGGCCATCCACTCGTCCTCGTAGACGGGGGCGCCGTAGCGCGCACGGTAGCGCGCGATCCAGGGCTCGATGCCGAGGCCGGAATCGGTGGCGGCGCCCGTCATCTCCTTCTCGATCCTCTTGTGCAGGACCACGAGGGTGGCACCGCTGCGGCGCAGCCCCTCCGCGTCGCCGAGGTGTACGAAGCTGCGGAAGCGGTACCGTTGCGGCTGGGCGAGGATCGGCAGCTCACCCGGGCGCGGCAATCCCTTCTTCGCCACTCCGTCGAACACTCCTCCCACGAAGCCGATGCGCATGTCCTGGCGGTGCCGAAGCTGGTCGCAGTGGAAGCGATTTCCCGAAGCGGCGAACAGCCACGGCGCCTCCACCAGCCGCTCGCTTCCCGGCGGCTCCCGGGCCAGGCGGTCGTAGAAGGGCGGGACCACGTGGCCGGGATCGCAGGGCGGGACGAGGTACGAATACTGGAATGCGGGGTGGTTCGTCCAGGCGTTCGGCCGCCGGTAGGTGTGCGGCAGCGGGCCGAGGGCGACGAGGACGACGGCGATCAGGGGACCGGCCACGGAAACGAGCGCAAACGTTCGCGGGCCCGCCCGGGCCACCGCCCACTCGATCGCACAGGCCGCGAGCAGCAAGGCGAGGGGCAGGACGATCAGCGCGTAGCGCACGAAGACGATGGGCAGCTCGATGAGGGCGGGATGCGTGGCCAACGGCATTCCGAGCGCAAGCGCGGCGACGGTCCCCAGGAAGGCCAGGAGGCGGGGATGCCGATGTCCCAGCGCCGCGGCCCCGCCCACGACGGCCAGTCCCATCACGACGATCACGCCTGTCCGTGCGGATCCCGCCATCAGCGACGCGGCTCCGGCCAGCATCTCCGCGTGAAGCTCGCCGCGGCCCGCCTTGTAGGCCAGCGCCTGGTGATCGACCAGCAGGGGCGGGCCGAGCAAAGCCCCGAGACCGGCCGCGACGGCCAGGGTGAGGATCGACAAGGTGGAAGTGGACGGTCCCTCCCGTCGCGTCCAACGGACGGCCCAGGCGATGGCCAGGGGCAGGAGGACGACAGGCAGCGTGGTGAGGTGGAAATAGGGCGCCAGGACGGCGGCGCCGGCGTAGACCCACCGCCACCTCCGCCCGTCCGCGAGCGAGGCGCGGGGGAGCGCGAAGACGGCGAGGAACCCGAGCAGCAGCGCGATGCTGTAGGGGCGGGCGTAGCGACTGAAGTAGACGTGCAGCGGGGACACGGCCAGGAGCCACGCGAACACGGCGGACGTCTCGCGGCCCACCCACGGCCGCACGGCGAGGGGCATGACGACGAGAGAGACGAGGCCGGCGATGAGGACGGGCAGCCGCAGCCACAACTCGGAAAGGCCGACCGTGTCCGCAATCGCCTTGTCGAACAACGTCAGGGGGATGCAGTAGTCCGTCCAGCCGAAGTGTGTCGCGACGTGGGCGTAGCCGAACCGCTCGACGGCGTGAAGGGCGTGCCACTCGTCGTCGAGCGGGATCTGGAGGCCGATCTGGTCCAGGCGCAGCGCCCCCCCGGCCAGGACGGCGAGCAGGAAGGACCCTTCTTCGCGCAGCCTCACGACCGGCACCTCGGAGACGTCTGTATCAGAAGGCGAGCCCGGCCCGGAAGTAGGCCCGCGTCTCGCCGCGGTCGGCGAAGCCGCGGGCCACGCCGGCGGTCACCGTCAGGGGCAACCCGTGACCGACGAAGACATCCGCGCCGACGGCCGCGCCCGCCGCCGTCTTGACGTCGCTCCACCGGAAGTCCCCGCTCCACGCGTGCCCCGCGTCCGCGAACACGGTGCCGTGGAGATGGCGCACGAACACGGGCAGCAGCCGGTAGCCGCGCTGGGGGTGGGCGAGCGGGAAACGGTACTCGACGTTGGCGTCCAGGAAGCGCCGTCCGGTGAACGCATCGTCCGCGTAGCCGCGCAGGACGGAGTGGTTCGTGCCCACCACGTCGAAGAGGGCGCCGTCCGCGAAGCCGCCGATGGCGAACGACCGCACGAAGTCGGGGCTGCCCAGGGTGAAGCCGCCGGCGAGGTGCAGGGCAAGGGCGTCGTCCTCGCGCAGCAGGCGCCGGTAGGCGCGGCCATCCACCAGCACCTTGGCCAGCGACACCTCGCTGCCGAGGCCGGGGGCTTCCTTCACGACGGCGACGCGGAGCCGCTGGCCCTCCACGGGCGAGATCGAATACGGGAACGATCGCGCGGTGGAGAGGCTCCAGGAGACCTCCAGGCCGCCGAGGTCGAGACGGTCCGGCTTGTCCGTCTGCTCGGCCGTCTCCCGGCGCCGCCGCCAGGCCAGGCCCAGGCTGTGGGCGGCGCGAAACGTCCGATGCAGCGGGACGGTCGCGCGCACGGTCAGCTCCTGCGAGTGCACGAAGCCGACGCGCGCCTCGTCGCTGTCGTCCTCCGCGCTGACGCTGAAGGTCGGCCAGAAGCGGTCGTATTGATAGAAGAGGCGGCCGCCGGCGCGGTCCGTGCCCGTACCGTAATGCGCGTCCGCCGCCCAGGCGTGGCGGAAGAGGGCGTCCGTCCCTCCGCTCACCGCGCCGAACTTGGTCTCGCGCGAGGACCGGCTGAAATACGGCGTCCAGAAGCGCGGGATCAGCAGCCGGCCCGGACGATAGGGACGGTCGGGCGCGCTCACGGGCGGCGGCTCCGCCACCGCGGGCGGATAAGGGTCCGCGAACGGCTCCGCGGGGACCAGCGAAGACGGATCGAAGGACATCACGTGCACGTCGTAGCCGCGCGCGCTGTAGTTCGCGAACGCGATCTCGCGTCCATCCGCGGACACGTCCGGCGTGAAGGCGCCGCCGAGGACGTTGGTCACGCGGAAGAGAGTCCCGTCGGCGACGCGCACGGCATGGAGGTTCGAGACGCCGTCGCGGTCGGACCGGAAGACGACGTACGCGCCGTCCGGCGTCCACGCCGGCTCCACGTCCTTGGCGCGGTCCTGGGTGAGGAGGGTCGCCGCGCCCGAGGCGGGATCCACGCGCACGATGTCGAGCGCGCCCCCGGGCCGCCAGCGCGAGGCCACGAGGGCGTCTCCGGCCGGGCTCCAGCGGGGGCCGCTCCAGCGCGTGTCCACCTCCGACTGGGTGACGTCGCGAAGGCCGGTCCCGTCGAAGCCCACGAGGGCGAGCTCGCTGCGGTCGCCCTTCTGGCGCACGAAGACGATCGTCCGTCCGTCCGGCGAGACGTCCGGATCGCTCGCGCGCTGGCCGTGCGTGATCCACCGCGTCTTCCGCGTGCCCAGGTCGATCGTGCGCAGATCCGCGCGCACGCGGAAGAGCCGGTAGTTCTCGGGCTCGTCGTAGACGAGCGCGTGGCCGTCGGGCGTCCAGGCCACGGACGAGCCGCCGTTTCGCTTGACGACCGTGTGCTCGTCGCCGCCGTCGCGGCTCACGATGTGGATGGACCGGAAGTGGGTGAGGTCGCGGTCCGTGAACGCGATCCAGTGGCCGTCGGGGCTGAACACCGGCCCCGCCTGGCGCACCCCGCGCCGGGTGAGGGCGCGCGAGGCCGTGAGTCCTCGCCCCCGGATCGCTTCCGCCTCCTGCGCGAACGTCGCCGTCGCGTTGAGCCGCCACTGCGACCAGAGGGCGTGGAAGGTGGAGCCCGTGACCTTGCGCGCCGTGAACTCGTCCAGGAACGGGAGCACGTGCCCGGAATGCGCACGGGCCAGGTCGGGCAGCACGGCGGGGCCGCTGCGGGCGGCGAGGTCGGCCAGGAAGCTCTCGCCGAAGAAATAGGCGGCCTGTCCCGCCGGCCAGCGGTCGAGGCCGGCCACGGCGGCGTCTTCGCCCGGGAACTGCTCCTCCAGCGCCGACGCGCGCACGACCATGCGCACGTCGGGGTTCCGCCCGCGCCCGAACGCGGTCCCTTGCGTCTCCTCGTAGGTGGCGAGGCCTTCGACCATCCAGGTCGGGGTGAAGGCATTCGGAAAGAGGAAAGGGGCCCGCCCGAGCACGTGGCGCGCGACGCGCACCAGGCCACGCGCCTCGTCCAGATGGACGATGTGCAGGAGCTCGTGCGTCAGCACCAGGCGCAGCCAGTCGTCGTAGTTTCCGAAGTCTTCGCTCCCGTCCGGGGCCACCGCGCGTACATGCACGAGCGGATAGGGCAGGGGCGAGGCGAAGCCGTTGGGGTCGTCCTCGACGTCGGCCAGCACGAGGTTGACGCGGCCCACGTGCACGCCGTAGCGCGCCTCGTGCCTCTGCAGGATCTCGGTGGCGAGCGCGGCCGCCCGGCGCGCCATCTCCTCCAGGCCCTGGTGGAAGTGCACGGTGACGCGATCGGTGGAAACGCTGCGGAAGCGGAGATCGGGAGGGAACGACGCGGGGCGTGCCGCCGCGGCGCCGGCCAGGAGCAAGAAGGCTGTGAGGAGCAGCCGGCCGGCGCGGCGACCCATGAACGGACGAGGGTACCATAGCCGCCATGACGCTCTCCCGCCGTGAGCTCGTCCGTCTCTCCCTCGCCTCCGCCGCCGTTGCCCTCGGACCGCGCGCGTCCGCCGCGCAATCACCGGCGCCCGCCGGCGAGACGCCGCCCGCCATCGACGCCCTTCGGCCGATGACGGACGGCGTGACCCCGATCACGCTCGACGAGCACCGAACACGCCTCGCGCGCGCACAGGCGCTGATGCGCGGCGAGAACCTCGACGCGATCGTGCTCGCCTCCGGCTCCGGGCTCGAGTACTTCACGGGCGCGGAGTGGGGCCTGAGCGAGCGGTTCTTCGGGGCCGTGATCACGCGCGAGGGCGACCCGGCCTGGGTCACGCCCGCCTTCGAGAAGGCGCGCGGCCTCGAGCAGATCCAGATCGGCACGGACGTGCGGGCGTGGGAGGAGCACGAGAGCCCGTCCGCGCTCGTCGCCGCCATCCTGCGCGACCGCAAGGCCACGGGCGTCGTCGGCATCGAGGAGACGATGCCGTTCACGTTCGCGAATGCGATCGCCACCGCCCTGCCCACGGCCAACGTGGTGAGCGCGACCCCCGTCACCGCGGGCTGCCGCGTGATCAAGGACGCGCACGAGCTGGCCCTCATGCGCCGCGCCAACGAGATCACGATGGCCGCCCACCGCGCCGTGTTCCAGTCCCTGCGCGAGGGCCTCACGCAGTCGCAGGTCTCCGCGCTGAGCGCGCAGGCCCACCGGAAGCTGGGCATGCCGGGCGGCGCCCTCGTCCTCTTCGGCCCCGACGCCGCCTTCCCCCACGGAACGACGCGGCCGGCGCCCTTGCGCCGGGGCGACGTCGTCCTCATCGACGGGGGCGGCCGCCTCCACGGCTACGCGAGCGACATCACGCGCACGGGCGTGTTCAGCGCCCCGCCCACGGAGCGGCAGCGCAAGGTGTGGGAGATCGTGCGCCGCGCGCAGCAGGCCGCCTTCGAGACCGCGAAGCCGGGGGTCGAGGCCCAGGCCGTGGACGCGGCCGCGCGGCGCGTGGTCGAGGAGGCCGGCTTCGGCCCCGACTACAAATACTTCACCCATCGCGTCGGGCACGGCATCGGCATGGACGGCCACGAGTGGACCTACTTCGTGCGCGGCAACAACACGAAGCTGCGTCCGGGGATGTGCTTCAGCGACGAGCCCGGCATCTACATCCCGGGCGAGATGGGCATCCGCCACGAGGACTGCATCTTCATCACGGAGACGGGCGCGGCGAACTTTACGAAGTGGACGGGGTCGCCGGAGGAGCCCGCGATCGTCTAGGCCCTTGCGATTCGCTTGGAAATCCCTCGGTCCCGTCTAGGGGATCCCCGAGGGGCGCTTGCGCGATCGTCTCGCCGTCGGAGGGCCCGTCTTCGGGCCTCCGAAGGAGGCGAGACATGTGGAGCGCAGTGCTGGTCCTGGCCGCGTTGGCGGCGCCCGCGGATCCGGGCCCGTTCCGATGCGAAGCGACGGACGTCGCGGGCGTTCCCGCGGACGACGCCGTCACCGCCGTCGCGATCACCTGCGACGAGCTGGCGGCCGTCTCGCGCCGCTCCGGGGCCTACGGGGTCAGCGTGCGCGCGCTGGGCGAATCGATGGTGATGACGGTACGCCGGCTCGACACGGGTGAAAGCCGCCGACTCGTGCTGGACGGCTTGAAGGAGGTACCCACGGCCGCACGCCGCCTGGCCGAGGCGGTCGTCCTGGGCAAGCCCGTCGAGGACACGCGGCTGGTCGACAACCTCGTGGAGAGCGAGGGCCGGAAGCTGGTGACGCAATCCGGAAGCGTCAAGTTCGAGCTGGGCGCGCTGGCCCTCGCCGCGGGCTCCGGAACGGGGGCCGGCTTCTCCACCGCCCTGTCCTACGACACTCCCACCTTTGCGATCCCGGCCGAGCTCCGCTTCGCGAGCTCCTCGAGCGGCAGCCGCACGACGTCCTTCTTCTCCGTCGCCAGCGGCGCGCGCTTCTTCTCCTCCAAGCGCGACGTGAGCCCGTTCGTTGGCGGAGGATTCTCGGTCCTCTACCTTTCGCGGTCGGACCAGGGCGACGCCTTCGGCTACTCGTACCTGGAAGACAGCCACTGGGGCCCGGGCCTCTATGCGGAGGCGGGCGTCCAAATCTTCCGGCTGCATCGCGGGCGCCTGACGGCCCGCGTACGTGCCGACTTCCCCCTGTATTCGCTCCACCCCACCGGCTACGACAGCCGGCCGCGCGGCGGACCCACACCCATCGACGGCGGCGCGGTCTACCTCGTGCCCGTCACCTTCGGCCTGACCATGAGCTTCTAGGGGCGGACGGCCCCTAACCGCCGGACAGCTTCTGGCGGGCGGCGCGCTTCCAGGGCGCGACCTCGCGGCGCCGGAAGGGAGGCATGGTGTCCACGGCCTCCACGCAGGCGCGGAACTGCGCCGCCGCCCCCGCCTCGTCCCCCGCCGCGCGCAGGACCTCGCCGAAGCGGAAGAGGCCCTCGGGATCGTGGGGCCGGCGCTCGACGTATTTCGACAGGGCCCAGCGCGCGTGCTCGATGGAGCCGGACTCGAGGTAGGTCGAGCCGATCTCGCGCCAGACCTCGCTGCGCGCGAAGGCGTCGTCGCGGGCCACCACCTGCTCGAAGTGCTTGATGGCGTCTTCGTACCGCTTCTCCTCGCGCGCGATGCGGCCGAGCTGGAAGTGCGCGTCGAGCTCGGCGGGGTCGATCTCCACCGCGCGCCGGAAGCGCTCCTGCGCCTCCGCGTATTGGCGCCGCTGCTGGTGGATGAGCCCGAGGTTGTAATGTGCGCCCGCGTCGCGGGGGTTCAGGGTCGAGGCCTGGAGGTGGCGCTTGAAGCTCTGGCGGGCGCCGAAGCTCCAGGTCACGTCCCCGAGGTCCCCGCGGAAGTAGCGCCAGGCGAAGAAGAGCACGAACGGGGAGGCCAGGAAGGCGAGGACGGGCTGGAGGAGGAGGGCGACGGGCGCGAGGGCCGCGACGGCCACCGCGCTCCCCAGTCGCGCGCCGAACGTCGTCTGCAGGCCGACCACCATCAGGGCGGCGAAGACGAGCCCGCCCGCCGCCCAGAGCGCGAGGTAGGCCAGCAGCCCCCGCGGGCCGAGGCCGAGGAACGGGATGGCCAGGGAGAGCAGCGCAAAAGGCAGGCGCGCCGCGGCCCAGGCGAAGAACGTGCAGGCGAGGAGGGGGCCGAAGTCGCGGCGGAAGGCCACGCCGAAGCTCCCGACCGGCTCGAACACGGTGAGCGCGAGCAGCGCGAAGGGCGCGTACAGGAGGGCCAGCCCGAAGACGTCGCCCAGGCTCGAGGTGAGCGAGGCCAGGGCGGGCAGGCTGTAGGGCGACGGCGGCACGGGCGCGCCCTCGGCCTCGTCTTCGGCTTCCGCCGCCGCCGATGCCGGCGGCCGCGCGGACGGTCGATGCGTCGGGACGGGGACCAGGCCCGCGGACGCGATCAGCGTCTGCACGGTCAGGCCGGCGGCCATGATCCCCGAGACCATCACGACGAGGGCCGCTCCGAACAGGATGCTGCCCTGGTCCAGGATGCCGGAGAACGCGCGGCGGGGACGCCGATAGAGGTCCAGGAAGAGCGCGAGGTTCTCGAACAGCATGGGCGGGCGATCCTACCGCGCGGCCAGCGCGCGCTCCACCGCGTCCGCCATCGGCCCCACGCAGGCGGGATGGGCCCGCGCCTGCGTGAGGGCCCGCTGCGCGGCCGCCGCGTCTCCGGCCTGGCGGAGGATCTCCGCGCGCCGCAGCAGCGCACGCACCACACCGGGATCTTCCGGCTGTCGCTCGATCAGCCCGCTGTACGCCTCCAGCGCGAGATCCCAGTCCCCGCGTTTCTCCAGGAGCGAGCCCGCGCTCAGGAAGACGCGCGCGGGCAGAGGACCGCGCGTCCGGCCCACGAGGTCGCGCAGCAGGTCCACCACGAGGTCCCGCTCTCCCGCGCGCGTGTAGAGGTCGACGAGCCGCGACCCGCTGCGGCCGAGCTCGGCTTCGTCGGCGGCGTCGGCGGCGATGTCGTAGGACTCGCGCCAGGCGTCCGGGTTCGAGGGATCGCGGCGGAGCACGGCCCCGATCTCGCGGCGCGCCTTGACGAGGTCGCCGGCGACGCGCGCCTCCAGCGCCCGCTCCAGCCCGGGGTCCTGCTCGAGGCCGAGCTCCTTCTCGATCGAGGGATGGATCCACTTCTCCTCGACGCGCGCCGCGCGCACGCCGAGGGCGAAGAGGGCGCCGAAGAGGAAGCCGCCCACGTGGGCCCAGAAGGCGACGCCGGATTCCTCGCCCGCGTGGTGCGCGTACCAGAACTGCTCCCCGAACCAGAGGGGGGCGATCACGAAGGCGGGCACGCCGAAGGTGAACCGCGGACGGGGCAGGGGGAAGAAGGGCATGTACAACATGTGGATCTTGCGGCGGGCGTAGCGGACGAGGAACGCCCCCATGATTCCCGCGATCGCGCCCGAGGCCCCGATGAGGGGGAGCTCGCTGTGCGGGAACTTGGCCACGTGGGTGGCGAGAGCGGCGAACCCGGACAGGAAATAGAGGAGGGCGAAGACGGCCCGCCCGAAGACGTCTTCGACGAACGGCCCCGTGACCCAGAGGAACAGCATGTTGCCGAGGAGATGGAGCCAGCCCCCGTGCACGAACATGGAGCTCAGCGCTCGGTCCGCCTTGCCCTCGGCGGGCACGTACCCGAAGCGGCGGGACGGCAGCTTGTTGCGCAAGGCGTGCAGCTCGCGGCCCATCTCGTCGAGCTTCCGCTGCTGCTCGGCCACGATCCACTCCGGGGGCAGCGCGGACTTCCGCGCGAAGGCCTGGCGCTGGGCCTCGATTTCCGCCTGGCACTCCGCGTCGCGGCACAAGAGGGCGAGGTCGGGAGGCAGCTCGAGGTAGGGCCGCTCGTTGAAGTACGCGACCATGTCGCTGATCTTGGACACGACCGCGTTGCGCCAGGCCACGCCCGGGCCCGTGGCCGACGTGACCAGGAAGAAGAAGGTGTTGAGGGCGAGCAGGGCGTAGGTCACCCAGGGATGACGCCGGACGGTCGAGTCCTCCTGGCCGATCGGGATCAGCATGGGCGGGAAGCGCGGGGCGGCGTCATTCCTTGAGCGCCGCCTCCGCCGCCCGCAGGCGGAACTCGCCCAGGAGCCGGCGGAACTCCGAAGCGCTGAGCCGGCGGCGGCGCCGCTGGCGCCAGCGCTCGCGGACGATGTGCGGGAGGGCGCGCAGGGCGGAAGCCTGGGCCCGCAGCGCGATGAAGGCGAGATGGATCATGGGCGTGCTGGCGGCCAGGCGTCCGGCCGCGCCGCGTCCGGTGAGCGCGCCCCACGCCTGAAGGGCAAAGCGGACCGCAGTGTACGCGGGACTGACCACGATGAGGGAGAGCGGGAACAGGCGGAAGAGGACGAGGATGCGGTTGCGCTCGACGTAGAAGGCCTTGAGGCGGGAGTAGGGTCCAGCGCTGCGCGAGTAATGGTGGTACGCGATCGCGCGCGGAGCCAGCGCGCATTGCCAGCCGGCCAGGCGGCCCCGCAGCCCCAGTTCGGCGTCGTCGCCGTACAGGAAGAAGCGCTCGTCGAAGAGACCGACGTCGTCGAGCATGCGGCGCGTGTAGAGAGCGGCCGCTCCGCTCGGGAAGAGCGTGGTGCGGCAGGCGTCGTATTGCCCTCGGTCCTCTTCAAGGCGTCCGCGTCCGCGGTTGAGCCCGTCCGGGTAGAGCAGGTGCCCGACCGTGTCGAGCACGTGGCGGCGCGCGTACTCCAGCACCTTGGCCGCGACCATGCCGACGGCGGCGTCCGCTTCCGCCGCCGCCACCAGCTCGCGGGCGAAAGACGGCGCGGCCACGGCGTCGTTGTTGAGCAGGATGAGGTGCCGGCCCCGCGCCTGCCGGATGCCCAGGTTGTTCCCCGCCCCGAAGCCGAGGTTGCGCGGCGAGCGCACCATGCGTACGCGGCCGGCGAAGGCGCCCTCGATCTCGTCGCCGGATCCGTCCTCGGAGCCGTTGTCGACCACGAGCACTTCGAGGCCGGGCAGGTCCTGCTCGAGCAGGCTGCGCACGGACTCGAGGGCGAAGCCGCGCCCGTTGTAGTTGAGGACGATGGCGGACGCGACCGGGACATCGCTCATGGCAGCTCGCGCTGCAGGCGGGCGATCGTCTCCGCCTCCTCGCCCGAGCTCGGGAACCGCGCGACCGTGGCCAGGAGCGGCCGCGCCTTCTCCGGCTGGCCCCGGCGCAGGTGGAGCGCGGCCAGGTTGATGTACGGCTGCGCGAACTGGGGCTCGGCGGCGATGGCGGCCTCGAACTCCGCGGCCGCCTCGTCCTCCCGGCCCAGGCCCTGCAAGAGCTGGCCCAGGTAGTCGCGCACGGTGCCCTCGCGCGGGTTGCGCTCGACGGCGGCGCGCAGCGCCTTCACCGCCTCCTCGTAGCGCCGCTGGTCGCCGTAGTAGAGGCCGAGGTTGGCCCAGTACCGGTAGTTGTCGGGCGCGGCAAGAGTGGCGCGCTGGAAGGCCGCTTCCGCGCGCGCGTCGCCCCGGGCGGCGTAGGACTCGCCGAGGGCGGTGAGCGCATCCGTGGAGTTCGGGGCCCGGGCCACCGCGTCCTCCCAGGCCCGCACCGGGTCGCCGAGCACGCGTTCGTAGGCCACGCTCCGCGCGGCCATGAGCACGACGACGACGAGGCCCAGCCGCGCTCGGCCCAGCCGCCAGAGGAGATCGCCCAGGGCGAAGGCGATGCCGAAGCTTCCGAAGTAGGCGCGATGGTCCACCACCATCTCGTTGAGCGCGACCAGCGAGGACGACGGCAAGAGGCCGGCGGCGAGGCAGGCCACGGCAAAGGACCACTCCGGCCAGACGCGGCGGCGCGCGACGGTCCCGGCCACAATCGCGAGCGTGAGCAGCACGCCCAGCACCACCCACGCGCCTGGTGGCCAGGTGGCGGGCGGGTGGCCGCGATAGAGCGCGGGGTCGAAGGGAATGAGCGCACGGAGGAAGTAAGCGGGAAAAGCCGCGGCCTGGGTGAGGAGATAGAGACCGGTCGGGATGGCCGGCGGTGGCAGCCAGGACCCCGTCATCGCGCGGCGAGCGAGGAGGCCCAGGGGAAGCGTGATCAGGAAGAGGGCGTGGATCCACGCGCGCGGCCGGAGGGCGCTCCACCGCTGTCCGGCCACGAAGAAGTAGTCGAGGGCCACCAGCATCAGCGGAATGGCCGCTGCCTCTTCCTTGGTGAGCCCGGCCAGGCCGAAGAGGACGAGGGCGGCGGCCAGGCGCGCGCGCGGCCCGCCGTCCAGCACGCTGGCGGCCAGGCGCAGGCTGGCCAGTCCGAGCAGGGCGACGAGCGCGCTCGATCGGCTGGCGACGTAGGCGACCGTCTCCGCGGCCATCGGCGTCGCGGCGAAGAGGCAGGCGCCGAGCAGCGCGAGCGAGTCCGCGTCCGGACGGCCCCGCTTCCGTGCCATCCATCGGAAGAGCGAGACGAGGAGCGCGGCATTGGCCGCATGGATGAGCACGTTGACGAAGTGGTACGGCCACGGCCGGTCGCCTCCGAGCGCATGGTTGAGGGCCCAGGTCCAGGTGAGGAGCGGACGCGCGGGCTCGTAGCCGAAGATGTTCCGCCAGGCGGTCAGGTCGCGGATCGACGGGTTGCGCAGGATCAGCTCGCCGTCGTCGTAGACGAAGCCGCCCGCGATCGACGGCGCGTAGACGATCGCGGCGACGGCGGCGGCGAGGAGGGGAAAGCGCCAGGCCGGGACGGGGCGAGGCGCCGGCGACGCGGCGGCAGCGGGGAGGTGGTCGCGGCGGTGTCGCTTGCTCAGGCGCGCGCTCCCAGCACTTCCGCGTAGACGCACTCGACCGCGGCCGCCGCCGCGTCCCAGGTGAGATGGCGGCGCGCGAAGTCGGCCACCGCCCGCGCCTCCGCGCGTCCGCGTTCCGGCTCCTCCAGGCGCAAGCGCACGGCCGCCAGGAGCGCGACGGGGTCGTCGGGCGGGATCACACACCCGCCCGCGCGCGCGAACCATTCGCCGCAGCCGTGGTCTCCGGCCACGACCGCCGGAGTTCCCGCCAGCGCGGCCTCGAACGGAACGAGGCCGAAGGCCTCCCCCACCGCGGGATGCACGACGACGTCGGCGCTCGCATATTCCGCGGCCAGGGCGTCGCCGGCGAGCACGCCGCAGGCGGTCACCCGCTCGGCCGCGGCGCCGAAGGCTCGGCGGAAGCCCGCCCCGAAGCGTCCGGCCAGGTGCAGATCGACGGAGGGCAGGGCGGACAGGAGGGCGGGAAGGAGACTCCCGCGCTTCTGCGGACGGTCCGTGCCCACGAAGAGGAGACGCGGCCGTGGGCGCGGGCCCGGCGGCGCCGATGGCGCGGGCCCGCACGGCTCGACGCCGTTGGGGACGACGCGCGCGGGGCGTGGAAGGTCGCGCGCCTCGCCGTCGCTGACGGCGAGGAGGACGGCCGCCCCCTGCACGATCCGGTCGCCCAGCAGGCGGTCGAAGATCGCTTTCGTCCGCGGGTACTGGCCGTGGGCGGGGTACGTGCCGTGGGGCATCAGCACGAAGGGGAGGCGCGACGCGCGCAGCGCGCGCGCCGCCGTGACGGCGAGGCCGTTACGGTGGCCGTGCAGGTGCGCGAGATCGAACGAGCCCCTCTCGCGGTCCAGGAAGGCGCGTAACCCCGGGGCCCACGGGACGAGCCGCGCCTTCAGCAGCTCCGGGCCCTCGAACCGGAGGACGCGCACGCCATCGCGCTCCTCCTCCCGTGCCGAGTCCGGATCGAGCCGGGCGGTCGTCACCGTCACCTCGTGGCCGTGCCGGGCCAGGGCCCGGCAGAGAGCGGCCGAAGAGCGCGCCATGCCGCCGTAGGCCCAGGCCGGCTCGTAGAAGGGAGCGACGTGGAGGAGCCTCAGAGGCCCACGATGATAGACCGACGTTGACCACCCGGGATCGGGCGGCTAACGTGGCGCGGGATGGGACGAGAGGACCTGCTGGCCGACGTGCTCGAGCTCGCGCGGCGCGAGGGCGCCCTCGAAGGCGAGGCCCTGTTGGCCTTCCTCACCGCGCTCCGCGAGCGCGCCGAGCTCATCGTCGCCCAGCGTCTCGAGGAGAACGAGTGGCGGCGCGAGTCCATGGCCGGCCTGGAGGCGGAGCTGCGCGCGGTAGCCGCGCTCCCGGTCCTCCGGCGGCGTGAGGCGCGCCGGCGCCTGCTCGCCCTGGCCGACACCCTCCGCCGCGAGGTCCCGTGATCAGCGCGGTCGTGCCCACGCGGGGCGCCGCGGACCGCCTCCGGCGATACCTCCCCAGCGTGCGGGCCTCGCTCGCGGCCAGCGGAGACACCTGGGAGGTCCTCGTCGTGGACGACGGCGCGTCCCTCGGGACGACCTCGTTCGAGGGCGTGCGGCTGGTGTCCGTGCCGGAAGGGCGTGGCTACGGCCCCGCCGTCAACACCGGCGCCGCCGCCGCCGGCGGCGACCTCCTCCTCGTCCTCAACGACGACGTGCGCCTGGAGGAGCCGACCGTCCGCGTCCTGCGCGAGGCACTGGCCTCGCGTGCGGACGTCTTCGCAGTGGCGCCCGCCATCCTCTCGCCGCTCGCGCGTTGCGGCGACGAAGGTGGCAAGGCGGGCCGCGTGAGGGCCGGCCTCATCGAGATCGACGAGGCGCCGTCGGCGGCGGCGCAGCCCACGTTGTATCCGGTGGGTTGCTGCTACCTCTGCCCGCGCCAGGTCTTCCGGGACCTCGGCGGCTACGACGACGTCTACGCGCCGTTCTTCTTCGAGGACGTGGACCTCGGCTACCGCGCCTGGAGGCGCGGGCTGGCCTCCTGGCACGTGCCCGCGGCCGTCTGCCACCACGAGGGATCGGCGACGATCGGCCGGCGCCCGATGGCGGAGCGGCTCGCCGCCTGGCACCGGAGCGGCGCCCTCTTCCACCTTCGCAACGTGCAGGACCGCCGCCTGCGTGCGGCGAACTACGGGGCCTGGGCCGCCTACGCCCTCTTCGACGGGCGCTCCGCGGTGGCCGAAGGCCTCGCCCAGGCCCTGAGCCGTTTCGCGGCGGCGGGACCGCGGCCCGAGGAGGGCCTCTCCGACGCGGAGATCCTCGCCCGGGCAGGCGGCCGGTGAATGTCGTCTTCCTCTGCCCGAACGTGCCCCATCCGCCCCTCAACGGGGGCCATCACCGCAGTCTCCGGCTGATCCGGTCGCTCGCGCGCTTCGCTTCCCTGCACGTATTCGCGATCGGCGATCCGCGCGGAGAGCGCTCCCAGCGCGCCTGCGCCGCGCTGTCCGAGGAAGGCATCACCTGCAGCGTCCACGCGCCGACCGGCCCCGGCCGGGCGGAGGACGACGAGGAGGACACCGATCGCCGGCCCGACGCCGCCGCGCACTTCCGGAGCCCGGAGCTCGCCGACTGCCTCTCACGCCACGTCGCGCAAGGCCGCGTCGACGTCGCTCACGTCGAGGAGGTGGTCATGGCGCAATACGCCGAGCTCCTCCCCTGTCCGCGCGTCATCGACCGCCAGAAGGTGGATTGGGCGTACCACGAAGGCATGGCGCGCGTCGTGGCCTCGCCGGCGGGCGCGCGCGCCCACCTGCGGGAGGCGGCCCGGTTCCGCTGGTGGGAGCGCCGGCTCGTGGGGACGTTCGACCGGATGCTCGTGCCCGGCGAGGGCGACCGGGAGCTCCTGGAGCCCCTGCATGGTCCCGGACTCGTGAGCGTCGTGCCCATCGGGATCGGCGACGACCTCACGCCACCCGCCGCGACCACACGCCACGTCGGCCACGTCCTACTCTACGGCGCGCGTGACTACGGCCCGAACGTCGAAGCGGAGCGGTGGTTCTTTCGCGAGGCCTGGCCGGCGTTGCACGCGGCCATCCCATCCCTCGAGGTGGTGCTGGCCGGGTCGGGACGGCCGCCCCTTCGCGCGGATCCGCCGCCGGCGGACGCATCGGTGCGCGTCCTCGGCTTCGTTCCCGAAATCGCGGCAGTGTTGCGCGGACCCGGCGTCCTCGTCGTTCCACTGCATGTCGGAGGCGGAGGGCGCACGAAGGTGCTGGAGGCGCTCGCCTGCGGCATGCCCGTCGTGTCCACGGCCGTGGGCGTCGAGAACCTCGGGCTCGTCCCTGGGCGCGATTACCTGCGCGCCGAGACCGCGGCCGAGTTCGTGACGGCCGTGTCGCGCCTGGCCCGCGACCCGAACCTCGTCGTGTCTCTGGGAAACGCGGGAGCGGCGCGGGCGGAAGCGTTCCGCTGGCGCCGGATCGAAACGGCGCTCGAGCCGCTCTATCGCCAGGCCGCCGGGAGCGGGGCCGCGGCGCGGGAAGCGAGCGCCGCTCATGCCGCCCGATCCGGATGGACGGCTCCGGCGGAGATCGTGCAGCTCCAGTCCGAGCTCCTCGCGCCTCGACGCCGCTCCCCCGCCGTCCGCCTCGCTGCCCGCGGGCTCCGGCGGCTGCGGCGATCCACGGCCTTCCTCGGCGCGGAAGCCGCGGCCGCACGCTGGATCGCGGGAGCCGACACAGCGGGCGGCGGGGGGAGCCTCCGCCTCCGTCTCGCCGACCTGCTGCGCCGGCTGGCGCGTCAGCTCGCGGCCAGGGACCGGTAGCGCGCCTCCAGGCGATCGACGTAGCCGTCGAGGTCGAAGCGCACACGCGCGGCGCGGGCGGCGTTCTCGCCGAGACGGAGGCGGAGCGCGTCGTCGGCGGCGAGCCGCGCGAGCGCACGCGCCATCCCGTCCGGATCGGCGGGAGGAACGAGGAGCCCGGTCTCGCCGTCCACGATCGCCTCCGGCGTCCCTCCCGCCGTCGTGGCCACCACGGCCATCCCGCAGCTCATGGCCTCGATGGGCACGGCCGCGAAGGGCTCGTCCCACTCACTCGGGAAGACGAGCACGTCGTCTTGCTGGCAGAGGCGGCGCACCACGTCGCGGTCGACGCGGCCGTGCAGCGTGACGGCGTCGGCCACGCCTTCTTCCGCGATGACCTGGCGCAGGACCTTCGCGAACGACTCCGGCCCCGACCCGCAGATGTCGAGGTGGGCGCGCCCGCCGGAGCGCAGGAAACGGCCCAGCGCCCGCACCGCGGTGTGCGGCCCCTTGCCTTCCCAGAGGGACCCGACGAACAGGAGCTTCAGGGGCGCGTCCGCCGGTCGGGGCGCGCGCGGCGCGGACGTGAACACGGCCGTCGGGATGCCGAGGTGGATGACGTCGATCGCCTCGGAGGCGATGCCCGCCTTCACGTAGAAGGCCTTCATGAATTCGCTGATGGCCACCAGGCGGCGAGGCCGCGCCCGGGCCCGCAACAGGGGCTGCACCGTCCGGCGCGCCAGGGCGAGGGCGGCTCGCTTCCACCAGACGGTCGCGACCAGGAGCGCTTCGATGTCGTAGAGGCCGAAGTAGAGCCACTTGTCGCAGACGTGCACCACGACGGGCGTGCCGCTGCGAACGGCGGCCAGGAGGGGAGCCATCGACGCCATGTAGAGGTTCCAGACCACCACGAGGTCGGGACGGCGCGCCGCGATCTCACGCCGGGTGGCGGCGTAGGACGCGGCGCTGTAGAAGTGCAGGCGCATCGCCTCCGCCGCCGACGGGACGCGCCCGCCGAGGAGGGTCTCCTCCTTGCGATCGAGATCGAGAGAGAGCGCGCCCACGACGTCGGGATGGGAGGGAAGGTCGCGGCCGCGCCCGCACAGGACCGACACCTGATGCCCGCGCCGGCGAAGCCCTTGTACGACGTCGTCGCACAGCATCTCGTTCCCACCGACGACGTACGGCGGATAGAGGTTGGTGAGGAAGAGGAGGCGCACTACGCGAGGAGTCTAGCGCGCCGCTCCGGTGGCGCGGACGAACTTCCAGGCCTGCACGGCCGCGAGGGAGGAGACCTCGGCCTCGACGGGGACCTCCCTGAAGGCGTCCAGGGCACGCGCGTCGGCGAGGATCCGTTCCGTCTGGCCCGGAACCTCGCCGGCGGGATTGCCGGCCACGAGATAGAAGCGGGGCACTCCTTCCAGCAGGACCTCCAGGTCGTGACGGCCCTGGTAGCTCCAATACGGCTCGGGCACGGAGACGCGGCCGTCGCCGATACAGCGGATCTGGTTGGCGAGCCCCCACTCCCCGGCCACGAACATCGTGTCGGCGGGCTGGCGAGCGGCGAATTCCGCGAGGCGGGTGAAGGAGGGGTGCCAGTTGCGCGAGGTGTGCCCTGCCCACAGCGACCGCTCGAGGGAGACCGCCGACCAGACGCGCAGGATCAGGAACAGGGACAGCAGGGGCGCGAAGCCGTAGGCGAGCGCCCGGCCGCGAGCAGTGCCTCGGACCTCGCCCCGGGCCACGGCACCGGCCAGGAACCCCCAGGAGACGTATTGGAACGGCGTCCCGATCACCCAGTGATGGACCCAGGTGTCGGCGGGAAGAGCCGCCACCAAGAGTCCCACGGCCACGTAGAGCAGGGCGAGCACGCCTCCCGCGCGGAGCCGCCGCGCCTCGGGCGGAGCGCGGAACGCGGCCAGCGCGGCGGTGAGGCACAGGAGGGCCACCAGCACGCCCTCTGCGGTGACGAGCTCGGGCGGCATCGCGTCGCCGAGGATCCATTCGCGCAGCACGGCTCCGGAGCCGAGCGTCACGTATCGGCCGAGGAATTCGACGAGGGGAGGGAACGCCTCTCCGGTGAGGGCATCACTGCTCAGCGACACCAGCGCGTGCGTGGTCACCCACGAATGGACGTTCACCAGGACGAGCGGCGCCGCTCCGGCCAGGCCGCCGAGGAGGCCGAGGCCGAGGTGGCGGATCCGGCGGCGGTGCGGGTCAAGGAGGAAGCCGGCGGCGACGGGGAGGACCAGCACCACCGAGCTGAGCTTCTCGTACACGGCGAGGCCGAGCAGAAAGCCCATGGCCACGGACTCGCCGGGTCGGGCGTCTTCACGCGACCAGGCCCGTGCCCACAGGGCGAGGAGGGTGAGCCTCAGCGCCAACGCCAGGGCCACCGGCCCCCAGTCGTGGCGTGTGGCGAGAATTACGGTGGCGTCCGTGATCAGGAGCAGGCCCAGCACGAGCGCGCCTTCGGCGGAGACCCATCTCGCGAAGGAGGCGCAGACGAGCAGTGTGCCCCCGGCGGCGAGAAGGCAGCCCAGCGCGCGCCAGCTCGCCACGGTGAACGGCCTCCCGGACACGCGCAGCCAGGCTCCGTAGAGCGCGCTCTTGATGGCGCCGCTGTAAGGCATGGTCAACGCGGGCAGGCCGGACACGCTGTAGGCGGCCGCCCAGTTGCGGCTGGGGACGAACGCGAAGGCGGCGGGGGCCTGGTGAAGCTCGTCGTATTGAAGGCCCTGCGCGGTGAGCCGCGGCGTGGCCAGGGCGAGATAGCCGAGGAAGAACCCGGCCGCGATCATAACGGGGACGGCGTACGCGGGTCCGGGCCGCCGCATCATTCCGTCCCGGGCGCGGGCGCGATGGGATGCACCTCCACCCGGTGCACCACGACGGGATGTGCGTCGTCGGGCGCATCGATCACGAGGCCGGCCCGTCGCGCCTCCGGGGGCCGGCGGACGAAGAAGGCAGAGCGCGTGGCGTCGCTTCGGCAATCGAAGCTGAACCGGTCGGCGGCCACGTCGCCGAAGCCGGTGGCATCGGCCCAGAAGAGGTTGACGCGCACGACGTCGTCGCCGGCGCAACGGGCGGTCACCGCGATCTCCATGCTGTCGGCGAGGGGCCGGATCTCCTGGTTCAGGAAGTTGTGCAGGGTCACCCGCGGGTAGCGTCCCTCCGCCAGATCCGTGCGCTCGGCCTGGCTCCAGGCCGAGAGCCCCTTCGTGAAATCGCCGTTCTCGATGAGGTCCATCTCGCCGGCGCGCGCCTCGGTCTCGGCACGCCCGGCCTGGAAGTGGTCCCAGACCGCGCCGTCCTCGCGATGGAACGCCTCCAGCTCGCGTGGGTCGAGGGCGGCGGCGGCGGGAAGGCGGCCCGGAAACAGCTCACGGAGGAGGGCGCGGGCGACCAGCCGGTTCGCCACTTCCGTCACGTGCATGGCATCCAGGAAGACGTCTTCGCTGGCGGGCAGGACGCCGAAGGCGCCGGAGAGATCGGTGCTGGGGGTGCCCTGTGCGGCCAGCGCCTCGCCGGCCCGGCGCAGGGGCTCCTGCCCGAAGGTGAAGACTTCGCGGAACCCTCCGTAGACCACACGCGGGTTCGCGGCCAATTGCTCTTCGTAGCGCGTGCGCAGGGGCGCGCTGAAGAGGCTGGGCTGGAGGAAATGAAGGAAGCGCGCCCCGTGGGCACGGGCCAGCGCGTGCGCTTCGCGGAGGCCCTCCGCGTAGACCTCCGCCACCTGGGCGCAGAGCCGGCCACGCGTCCCTGGCTCCTGAACGTGGGCCGGCACCTCCCGGTAGGTGGAGGGCACGAGGACGTAGTCGAGGAGATAGGAATGGCGGACGAGCGGCAGGCGGGCGAGCGTGAAGACGCCGCGCTGCAGGAGGGTGAGGCGCCCGTAGTGGTCCCGCTCCGTGCCCGAGAGCGTCGCCCGCGCGGCCTGGAAATAGACACCCTCGATGAGGTCGTTGATGCCGTCGTAGAAGACGACGGTGTCGTCCGCGCCGAGCGGAATCGTGCGCAAGCGCGAGAGCTGCTGGGCCACGTTCACGGACGAGACCCCGGCGTTGACCACCTGGAATTGCCCGGGAGCGGCCTCGTTCAGGAGGCGCTGCAGGTAGCTCGGGATGGTGAACGGATCCGGGACCTCGGCCGAATAGACCGTCGATCCGCCGAAGACCAGGATGCGCCGCGGCGCTCCCACCGGCGCATCCGTCGTCACCCGGAAGCCGCCGACGTTGTTGATGAACGCCCCTTGCGCGTCGCGGACGAGGATGAGGTCGGTCCCGGGCGGGGTGAAGAACGAGCTGGCCCGGAACTCCTGCTCCTCGACGAAGGGCTTCGAGTAGTAGGGCGAGCGCGCGTAGGGAGAGGGGTGGGTGCGCAGGAGCCGGCCGGCCGTCTCCCCCAGGGCAGGATGCGTCTTCGCCCAGACGGCCGTGGCGCCTTCGCAGGCGAGGAGGGTGATCACGGTGGAGCCGAGCAACAACCCGAGGTTGACGAGCTTGGAGCGCGCGGCCACGGGGTGGCAGTGTGCCACAACGACCAGGCTCGAGCTGCGCTACCATTCCGCGCCGAACGAGGCGTCACCGCCTTTCTCGCGCGGGAGCGGCATGGGTTCATGGCGGGCGGCCGGCGTGGACCGCAGTCCGGCGCGTCTGGCCGGTGCGTGCCTGGGCGCGGTGCTGGCCTTCTCGGCCGTCGATGCCCTCCTCTTCCGTACCGACCTCTACGCCTCGTTCCTCGAGCCGGATTCCTCGGCCGGGCAGTTCGAGCTGATCCTGCGCCGCGAGCTCGAGGCCCAGCGCCGTCACGGGGACAACGTGGTCGTCACCCTGGGCGACTCGCGCTTCGCCTACTCGCCGCGTCTCTGCAACGCCCTCACCCCCCGGTCTGGCCTCGTGTTCCGCAACGCCGGAGTGGCGGGCACGGACGCACGTGCGTGGTATTACATGCTTCGCGACCTCGATCCGGCCGCGGACCGCTACCGGGCGATCGTCTTCGGCGTCGAAGACTTCGACGACGTCGACGACTCGCCCGACCATGCGAACGACGAACGCACGCTCCACTACGTGATCCACCGCCTGCGTCTGTCGGACGTCCCCGACTTCGTGGGTTCCTTCCACGACCCCGAGCTCCGCTGGCAGGCCGGGCGCGGCGCTCTCTGGAAGGGCTTCGTCCACGCCCAGGACGTCCGCGCCTTCCTCGACCATCCCCGGCGGAGGGTGGATTACGTGCGCCTTTGCCGCCAGGGATTCGAGGAATGGACCTACGAATACGAGGAAAGCCCCAAGACCATGGTCGGGGTCGAGGTCGATTGGGAGAAGGGGCGCGCGACCTTCCCGCCGGACGCCGACCAGAACCAGCGGGATACCGTGAACAGCCAGCTCGCCGCCCCGCCCGTCCCCCAGGTCCACCTCGCCGAGTTCCGGCGGCTCTGGTTCGGACGAATACTCGAGCGATACCACGAGTCTCGGACCGCGGTCGTGTTCGTGCAGCTCCCGCGCGGCCCCTTCCCGCGGCCGGCGTCGGGGGTCCCGCCCGCCACCACGTCTTCATTGCGGGAGCTGGCCGCGGAGTTCGGGGCGGCCTTCGTGGACGCGCACGCCTTCGAATTCCTGGAGCACCCCGAGCTGTTCAAGGACGGTACGCACCTCAACCGCGAGGGCATCGCGCGCTTCTCGCCGCAGCTCGTCGCCGAAGTGGGCGCGGTCCTGGACCGGAGCGCGCACCGCTAGCCCCGCATGCTCTTCAACACGGCGCGCTTCTTCCTCTTCCTGGGCGCTTCCCTCGCCCTCTTCTACGCCTGCCCACGCCCCGCCCGGAAGTACGTCCTTCTCGCCGCCAGCTATTTCTTCTACGCCAGCTGGAACGTCCGCTTCCTCCCCCTGCTCGCCGCCCTCACCCTGATCGACTACACGGCCGCGATCGCGCTGGAGAGGGTCCGCCCCTCGCGCAAACGGGCGGTGCTCGTCGTGAGCCTGGGCGCCAACCTCGGCTTTCTCGGCTTCTTCAAGTACGCGAACTTCCTGGGCGAGAACTTCGCCTGGCTCTTCGGCGCGGACCCCGCCTCCCTGCACCTGTCCGTGATCCTGCCCCTGGGCATCAGCTTCCACACCTTCCAAAGCATGTCCTACGTGATCGACGTCTACCGAGGCGAGCAGGCGGCCGTGCGCAACCTCGCGGACTACGCGCTCTTCATCTCGTTCTTTCCCCAGCTCGTCGCCGGTCCGATCGTGCGCGCCCGGACCTTCTTCCGCGACCTCCTGGACTGGCGCTCTCCCCTGACCGCCGACGTGGCCCGTGGCCTGCTCCTGGTCGCGGTGGGCCTGGCCAAGAAGATGGCGTTCGCCGACCCGTTCGCCCTCGTCGCCGACGGTTACTTCGGAGACGTGGCCGGTCATCCCGGATGGGCGGCGGCCTGGAGCGGCGTCGTCGCCTTCGCCCTCCAGATCTACTTCGACTTCTCGGGCTACACCGACATGGCCATCGGCATGGCTCTCTTCTTCGGCTTCCACTTCCCGCCGAACTTCCGCCGGCCCTATCTGGCCGCGAGCATCACGGACTTCTGGCGGCGCTGGCACATCTCGCTCTCCACGTGGCTGCGCGACTACCTGTACGTGCCCCTCGGCGGCAATCGCGGCGGCCGCCTCCGCACCTACCGCAACCTCATGGTCACGATGCTCCTCGGCGGGCTCTGGCATGGCGCGAGCTGGAACTTCGTCGTCTGGGGCGGATACCACGGCGCCCTGCTGGGGCTGGAGCGGGCGGGACGCGGAAGGGAAAATTCCGCGGCCAGGTCGTCCCCCTCGCGACGCTGGCTCTATCCGCTGCGCGCGCTGCTCACGTTCGTCCTCGTGGGCATCGGCTGGGTCTTCTTCCGCAGCGCGAGCCTCGCCCAGAGCGGGCAGGTCCTCCGGCAGATGGTCGCCGGGGGCGCGGGCGCGGGCCTCCTCGAGAGCTGGCACGTCGGGCTCGCCCTCCTGGCCCTGGTCGTGGCCCTGGGCGAAGAGCACCGGGGATGGTTCGAACGCCTGTTGCGCGCGCCCGCCTGGGCGTATGCCGCCGTCCTCGCCACCGTCCTGCTGTGCGTCGAGATCTTCGGGGTCATCGACCGTCAGATCCCCTTCATCTATTTCCAGTTCTGAGGGCGGCGGCGCCGATCACCGGCCCTCGCGAGGGCGTGTGTTAAGGTCCCCGCGCGTGCGCTTCTGGCTCGAGTCGCTGCGCCTCCGCTACGTGCTCCTGCGGTACTCGATGTCGTCGCTGCTCTCGGCCCTCGTCGACAACGCCGTGTTCCTCGCCGCCTTCGCGGCCACGTCGAGCATCCTCGGCGCGCAGGCCCTCGGCCGGTGCGCCAGCGTGGCCCTCAACTACGGGCTGAACCGGACGCAGGTCTTCCACTCGCACGCATCCGGGCCGCGCGCCTTCGCGCGCTATCTGGCCCTCGTCGCCGCATCCGGAGCCGCGAGCTACGGGCTCATCCGCGTGCTGGTCGCGGCGGGGGCGTCGGTCCTGCCGGCGAAGCTGGCCGCGGAATCGCTCCTCTTCTTCGGGAACTTCGCGGTGCAGCGGGCGCGCATCTTCCCGCTCGATCGCGCCGCGGTGTCCCGGTCCGCGCGCAGGCCGGCATGACGGACTCGGGGGAACCGGTCGCGCCGCGTCCCGATGCGCGCACGCTCGCCCTGGCCGTGCTCTTCGCGGCGGGCGCGCTGGCCCTCATTCACGGCTTCGCGGCCACGCGCGTGATCGAAGACGGGCTGCGCACGGCCTGGCAGCCGAAAGGCGTCCGTCAGTTCACGGTGTTCGTGGCCAGCGCCGCCGCCTTCTTCCTGGCGGCGGCGCACCGCGGCCGCTCCCGCGTTCCGGTGGCGCTGGTGGCGGCGGGGTGGCTCGTGGTCGCCTTCGGCCTCGCCGCGGTCGCCGCCGTCACCCTGATCGCGGCCGCGGCCCTCGCGCTCGGCGGACGGATCGCCCAGGGGGCGGCCTTCGCCGAGGCCGAGGCCGAGGCCGATCCGCTGGAGGCCGCCGTGCTGCGGGCGGCGGCCGGGCTCGCTCTGCTCCTCGCCGTCGTGCAGCTCCTGGCCCATTTCCCGGTGAACACCGTGGCCGTGCACCTGGCCCTGCTGGCCGTGGCGGTGGGCGTCGGCCGCGACGCACTCCGTGGCGACGCCGCTCACCTGGCCGCGTTCCTCCGCGGCGCGCCCGGCCCCCGCACGTCCGTGAATGCCGGCGTGGCGCTGCTCGTGGTCCTGGCCGCGCACTCCGCGGTCGCGGCGGCTCCGGAAGCGGCCAGCGACGCGCTGGCCATGCACTTGATGGTGCCGCACCAGGTCGCGGCCCAAGGCCGGTGGTCCTTCGACTTTCATTCCTATCTCTGGGCGGTCGTGCCCATGGGGGCGGACTGGCTCTACACCACGGCGAGCCTGCTCGGAAGCGAGGCCGCGGCCCGGCTGAGCAACTTCACCCTGCTCGTCGCCGTCGCGCTGCTCGTGCATGGACAGGTCCGGCGCTCGCTGCCCGGCCCGCTGGCTTCGCTCCTCGTGGCGGGATGCGCCGCGGCCCCCATCGTGTTCCAGGAGTCGTTCTCGCTCTGGGTCGAGAACCTCGTGACGCTGTTCCTCCTGGCCGCCGCGCTCATCGTCGCCCGGTCCTGGGCCCGGCCGCGCGGGCCGGACCTTGCTGCGTTCGCGCAGGTCGCGGGCGGAGCGCTGATGACGAAATCGCTCGGCCTGCTGGGCCTGCCCCTCGTGGCCGCCCTGGCCGCGAGCGTGATCGCCGGGCCCGCGGCGACCCGGGCGCGGCACGCGGCTCTGGCCCTGCTCCTGCTGCTCGCGGTGGGAGGAGGACCGTATCTCTACGCCTTCGCGGTGACGGGCAACCCGCTGTACCCGTATTTCAACGAGGTCTTCAAGTCCCCGTATGAGACCGGCCGGCTCGTGGACGAGCGCTGGATGGGGCATGGCTCACCGGCGCTGCTCTACGAGATGACGTTCCGCTCGTCGGTCTTCGGCGAGCTCTACGACGGGGCCTTCGGCTTCCACCACCTGCTCCTGCTGCCGGCGGGGGTGCTCGTCGCCTTCCTCCGCTGGCCGCGCGCGGCGCGCGCCGTGCTGGCGGCGACCCTCACCCTGGCCACCCTGCTCGTCCTGGGCATGCAATACATCCGCTACCTCTACCCGCTCCTGTGGGCGGCGGCGGCGCTGGAAGCGGAAGCGCTGGCCGTCCTCCTCCGCCTCCCCGCGCTGAGGAAGCCGGTCCTCGTGACGGTGGGCGCCGCCATGGTAGCCAACCTCGCCTTCATGCCGACCGGCTTCTACCTGCTGCGCGATTTCCCCGTGGACACGGCCTTCTCGCGCGCGGCGCGGGAGAGGTTCGTGACGGACGAGGCGCCCTACCGCAAGCTCAACGAAGCCATCAATGCCGACGGAGGGGCGCGGACCCGCGTGCTCTACCTCGGCGCACCCTGGGGCGCGTTCCTCGAAGGAGTGCCCATCTACTCGAACTGGTACAACCCCGCGTTGGCGGCACGTGTGGCCGACGCGGCCACGGAAGAGATGGCGGTACGCATCCTGGCCGAGGAGCGGGTCACCCACGTGATCCTGGACGCCGACCCCGATTTGCCCGTGTTCCGTCGCTGGCTGACCGCGCACGGCCGGCGGCTTCTGTCCCTGGGCGGCTCGGACGTCTACGCGATCGAGGTGCCGGCCGCCGCCAAGGAGGACACGGGGGTCACTCCCCCGGCAGCCGCGGCCGGAGAGCCACCCGCTCGATGACGACGCAGAGACGCCGATCGTCGGCGGTCGTGGTCCCGAGGTCGTTCGGAGAGTGCGTCGGGCCGCAGCGGACGACGAGCGCGCCCGGCCCGTCCGCGTCCACGTTCCCCTCGATGCGGAACCGGCCGCCGCGAGTCAGGGTGCGGACGGCGATGGGAGCCCCGTCGACCTCGAGCGTCATGCGGAGCGCCGTGAGGCCGACCTTGCGGAAAAGGTAGTCCGGCGCGTACGCCTCGACCACGAGGCGGGCGGGGCCGGGAGGCCGGAGAGTCGCCCGGGCCTCCTCTCCGATCCAGCCGTCCGGGAACCACCCGCTCGTCTTGAAGATCGCCTCCCGAGCTTCGGGAGGAACCCCCGGCGCCAGGAAAACGCTCTCGGCGTCGACGACGGCGCCGTCCGCGGCCACCGCGCTCCGCCGCATGTCGCCCATGTCCAGGGCATGGTCGGCCACGTCGAAGACGAAAACGTCGGCGGCCCGCGACGTGCCACCGCCCACCAGTCGAACGGAAGCCGGAGACCGGCCCTCGGCGACGCGGCCTCCGAGGAGACGGGCGCTCCACGGCGAGCGGTCGTAGACCATGACCAGCTCCGAGACCAGCGGCCGAGGCGGCTCCTCCAGCCGTCGCACGTGGGCGAACACGAGGTACTGGCCCCGGCCGGGAGTGGGCTGCACCTGCTTCAGGTAGTAGAACCCCTGGGCCGCGACGGCGGCCGGGATGCGCTCGGGCCGATCGGCGACGGTCACGCGGCGGCCCCCGCGGCGCGTGAAGTAGAACGTCCAGAAGTTCTCGTATCGGGGATCCGCGGAGGGGCGAGGGTCGATGGCGGACCCGACGAAATTGATGGTGCGGATGCTCTGGAAGAGGGACGGCGCGTAGAGCATGGCGCCCTCGGGGATCACCGCGTAGTCCGGGCTCTCGATGAACGCGTCCACCATCGCGAACCGGTGGCGGCCCCGCGCCTGCATCTCCGCGATCCCGGCGTTCGTGTAGTCGACGGCCAGGCTCGCCATGGCCAGGACCGCGGCCGTCACCGCCACCCACGCGGATCGAATCCTTCCGCGAAGCCGCGCGGCGCACAGCGGCAGCAGCAGCGTCGCCAGCCCGATCCAGGCGAAGGTCGAGAAATACGAGACCTGCATGCCCAGCTCGTGCTCGACCTCCGACTGGTACCGCTCGGTGAGCGCGGGGAGGAAGGAGGGCGCGAAGAAATAGACGACGCCGGCCGCGGCGAGCGCGATCGTCCGGCGCGGGCCGAGGCGAATCGCACTCGGCGGCCGCCTCATCAGGATCACGTAGGCGGTCGTCACCGCCGCCGCCTTGATGAGGGAGCCGGCACTGAGGGCGACCCACAGGCCCTGCCATCCGGCCTCGCGGCGCAGCGCTTCGAGCAGGAAGCCGTATTTGGGCACGAAGAAGAAATACGAGGGCAGGGACGAGACGCTGAACTGCCAGATGACGCGGGCAAAGCGATGGACGTCGAACGCGCGCGGGATCGTGACGCCGGCATAGTCGCCGACGCGGAAGGCGTGGGACGCGAACCAGGCGGCCAGGTAGAGGGCGAGAGCCGTGAGGTGGAGCCCAAGGGCTCGCAAGGCCGCGCGCGGCGGCCGTCCCGCCCAGAGGGCGAGGCCGAAGAAGAGGGGCATGTAGACGACGTACATCTCGTACGAACAGAGGACGAGCAGGAAGAGGACCGCGCTGAGGGCACGGGCGGCCGGGGCCCCGCGCTCGAGGAACCGCTGGAACGCGAGCAGGGAGCCGAGGAGATAGGCGAGGGTGATGGTGAAGAGGCCGGGGAACGCGGTGACCGGGCTGTGCTCCCAGCTGTTCTGCAGGCCGACGAGCCCGAGCAGCAGGGCGAGGGAGAAGGCGGCGCGGTCGCGCAGCACCGAGCGGACGAGCTGGGCGAAGAGGATGAGATCGGCCGCGATGGCGGCCAGGGTCACGGCCTTGAAGTAGACGAAGCTGTCCAGCGCGAACGGCACGTACCAGCTGAGGATCTGCGCGAGGTCGAGGCGGCCGTCGCGCCGGGTGAAGGACCACAGGACGGAAGCGACTCCGCGTGCCCCGCGATCGAGGGCGGCGTTGGCGAGCTTGAGATCGTCGTTCGTGACCAGCCCGACCGAGAGCAAGGGAAAAAGAGTCTGGATCGCGATGACGGCGAGGAGGATCCAGAGGACGAGGGTCGGGCCGTCGCCGTCGCGTTCCCCCTGCCCGTCTGGCGGCTCCATCCTAGGATCGCCCGGCGAGCACGGCGGCGATCGCCTCCTGCAAGCGCGCCCCGACCGCGGACCGCCCGTGGACCTCCTCCACCGCGCGCCGCCCCTGGCGCGAGAGCGCGCGCCAGGTCTCGTCGTCCTCGGCCAGGCGGGCGATGCCGGCCGCGAAGGCGTCCGGCCCGTCCGCGACCCAGACCTCCCGTCCGGCCGCCAGGCCGTAGCCCTCGATGCCGACGGTGGTGGACACGCAGGGCGTGCCCGCGCGAAGGGCGTGGAGGAGCTTCGCCTTCGTGCCCGCTCCCTGCCTCAGGGGGACGAGCGCGATGCGCGCCCCTTCCAGGTAGGGCTCGAGCGAAGGCACCCAGCCCACGGCATGCACGTGCGGATGATGGGCCAGGGGCCCGAGCAGGCGCGTCTCGAGCGCGTTGCCCACGATGGACAGCGGATGCGCGGCCAGGAGCGCGGGAGGGAGCCGGGCCACGACTTCGGCCAGGAAGCCGAGGGCGTCGACGTTCGGGGGATGGCGGAAGTTTCCCACGAAGACGAGGCCGCGGCGCTCTTCCAGAGGCCGCGTCAGGGCGGGCCCATCCTCGAGCAGGGGCACGCAGTGGGCGTGGCCGGCCGCGCCGACGAGGTCGTCCACCCAGCCCGCCTCCTTGGCGGAGACGGCGAGCACGCCGTCGGCCGTGCCGTACACGTTGAGCTCGCGTCGCAGCTCGTCCGCGAAGCGGCCGTCGAGCGGATCGGGGCGCGCCTCCCGCCGCGCCCGCCCGAAGGCGCTCCGGGCCTGGCGGAGGAAATGCAGGTCGACCGAGTCCACGAGCACGCGCGTCTTCGGCGAGCGCGCGCGCAAGTCGGGCAGGTACAGCTCGGCCACGTGCCAGAAGGCGATGAGAGCCAGATCGAAGGACTCGCGCGCCAGCAGCGACGCACGATCGGCCAGACGCTCGGGCCCGGCGTCCCGGGTCAAGGGCCCGGCGTAGGTGGCGGCCCCGAGCTGGCGGACAGCGCGCGCGTAACGCTGTCCGCCCGTCGCGTTCTCGACGATCACGCTGACCGCCCAGCCCGACTCGAGAAGGAGGTCGATCAGGTGGAAGGCGCGGCGCGAGCCGCCCTCGCGGTCGAGCTCGGGCATGGTCGGGAGCATGACCAGCGCCCGCCGGCCCTCTCGTGCGTGCAGCCGGTGGAAGGCGTCCCGGTCGAAGGCCGCGGGGCGCGAGGGCTGGCGGGCGAGGGCGCCTCGCCACCGTGCCGCGAAGGTCTCGCGGTTGTGGACTTGCTGGGCCTTCGGGCCTTTCGCGGCGTCCCGCCCGGCGGTGCCGCCCTCGACGTGCACCACGATGGCCGCGGGCTGGTAGAGCACGCGGTAACCGCCTTCCCGGAGGCGGAAGGCATAGTCGGCGTCTTCGTAGTAGGCGGGAGCGTAACTGGGATCGAATCCGCCCAGGCTCGTGAAGAGCGCGCGCGGCGTCGCCAGCAGGGCGCCCGAGCAGTAGTCGACCTCGCGTACGTGGTCGAAGAGCGGGTGGCCGGACTCGGGATCACCCTTGCCGAAGTTGCAGGCGTCGCCGTCCGAGAAGACGACGCCACCCGCTTCCTGCAAGACCCCGTCGGGATAGAGCAGCTTGCCGCCGACGGCGCCCACGCGGCCGCGCGCCAGCGCGCCCAGAAGCGGAGTCAGCCACCCCGGGCGGGGGACGGTGTCGTTGTTCAAGAAGACCAGCACCTCGCCCGTCGCGGCCGCCGCCCCCGCGTTCGCGGCCGCGATGAACCCGCGGTTCTCGGGCTGGGCGAGCCGGCGCACGCGGCGGTCACGCGCGCTCCACTCCGCCACGAGCTCCGCGGTGCCGTCGGTGGATCCGTCATCCACCACGAGCACTTCGCCCTCGACCGTTTCCGGCCACGTCTCCAGCACGGCGCGAAGGCAGGCATCGGTGAGGGTGCTCTGGTTGTAGACGGGGATGACGATGCTCACGGTCGGCCAGCGGCGGGCGCGGACGGCGCCTTGCCAGAGGATCTGGAGAGCGCCCTCCCGTGCCATGCGGACCACGGCGCAAACGGCCAGCCGCCGGGCCAGGGCGACACGGTCCGGCTCGTCGCGGTCCACGGCGACCACGTCGAAGCTGTGGTCGGCGTAGGGCAGGCGGGTGGCGTCGAGCGGCGTCACCACCAGCTCGCCGGGCAGGACGGCGGCGAACCCCAGGCCGGTGGCATCCAACAGCGTCGGATCCCGGTCCCGCTCATCTCGCAACCGCGCGAGCAGCCGGCCCAGCTCGCCGGCGGCCGCGATCTCGTCCGCGGGGCGCGCCGCGGCGGGCCGATCGGCGAGGGCAGGTGGCCGCACGGGGGCCGGCGGCGACGGCGCGATCGCGATTCCGGCATCTCGGGACGCCGCCGCGGCCACCGGGCCACGCACGATGTTCACGTCCCGCGCCGCCCGCCGCCCCTTGCCGTCGATGGCCACGACGGAGAGGGTCATAGGGCCGGGAGGCAGGCCGTCCAGGGGCACCCGGCCCGCGAAGCCGCAGGCGACCCCGCATCCGTGGACGGCGGCCACGTCGGCGCGCGGGCGGCCATGGGCGAGCGGAACGGGTGGAGCGCTGCCGAGCGCCGCTTCGATCCTCTCGATGGCCGCGCCGCGCGAGAAGGCCCAGCCGGAGACTTCGATCGTCCCCGCCACCGCGGCGCCGGGCAGGGGCCGGTCCACTTCGATCCGCGGTCCGCCGCGCCGCCACATCTAATGCGCCATGGATCCGCCGGCAATTCTACCGCTCGAGGCGTGATAGAAATGGCGTCTACGACTGCCCGCGGCCCTCTCGGCACCGCCTATCGCCGCGCACTGGGGCACCTGCACTCCGCGACGACGGCCCGGCTCGACGCGGAAGACGCGTCGGACGCGGCTCTGCAGCCTTCGCTCGGGGAGCTGCTCTCGATGCTTCAGCAGAGTGGCGAGCGCGCCCTGGCCGACCGGATCCTGTCGCGCCTGCTCGCCGCCCAGCGCGCGGACGGCTCGTGGGCGGCCTCTTCCGGCCGCTCCGCGGCGCGCGAGACGGGCGACGCCCTGCGGGGGCTCCTCGAAGCTCTACCGAGCCGGCCGTCGCTGGAGGCCGCGATCCGGCGTGCCTGCGGCTGGTGTCTCGAGCCCGAGCACGGGCGGCGAGGCGCCTCGATCGGATGGCGCGATCCGACGGCGGCCCTCGCCCTGGCCGCCGCGCTGGATGCGGCGGCAGCGACGCTGGAGGAACCGCGGCTGCGGGATGCGGCGCGCGAGATCGAGCGACGCGCAACCTCGTGGTGGCGGTCGGCGAGGCGCGCCGCCGCGACGCTCGCGGGTCTCGCACCCCACGCGCACGAGGATCGTCTTGGTCTTCTCCTCGATCTCGGGCGGCGCGACCCGGTGGAGCGGCGCCTCGCGGACGCGGAACGGGAGCAACGGGCAGACGGCGCCGTCCCCGCCGGCCACCGCGCAACGTGGTCGTGTCCGAGATGCGTGGCTCAGCTCGCGGCCGCCTGGTATCGGGCCGGGAAACGCGTGCCCGCGGACCGGGCCCTCGCGTACCTGCTCGCGAACCAGGGCGAATCGGGGGCGCTGCCGGACCGCACGGACTCGGGCCCGGCCCGTCGTGATTCGCCGGCGGCGACGAGGGAGCTGCTCGACGCCATCCGCTGGCACATCGCCACCGCCTTCGCGAATCAGGTCGGCGGCTTCGAGGATCACACCCGTCAGGGTGACGGCCGCCTCGGCTTCCTCCTCCGCGAAGCGGGATCTCTGGCGGGCCGCCGCGTGCTCGATGCCGGCTGCGGGCGGGGCGCGCTCTCCCGCGCCCTGCTGACGGCCTACCCGTCGGCGGACCTCACCGCGGTGGACCTCTCTCCGGAGATGCTCGCCCATGCGCCCGCCGGCGCGACCCGGCGCCCCGGGTCCATCCAGAGCCTGCCCTTCGAGGACGCCACCTTCGACGTCGTCTACTGCGTGGAGGCGCTCGAACATGCCGGCAATCCGCAAGGCGCGGTGGACGAGCTCTGTCGCGTCGTCCGCCCGGGCGGCCGGGTATTGATCGTCGACAAGAACGCGGAGCGCGCGGGCGCGCTGGAAATCGAGGCCTGGGAGAGCTGGTTCGGCCGGAGGGAGGTGGAGAGCTGGCTGCGTCGGCACTGCGCCGACGTGCGCTCCGACACGCTCCTCCACTGTCCGGAGCTCGGCCCGGACTTGTTCATCGGCTGGCGCGGCACACGGTCGCGGGGCTGAGGCCGGATGCTACCATCCGCACCGTGCCCGTCTTCGGCCAGAGCGGGAACCGCATTCGCGAGGCCCTCGAGTCGCTGGAATGCGCGTACGAGCGCCGGCGCCTGCGGGCCTTTCGCAATCTCCACGTCGCCCAGCGCCGCTGCTTCCTGATCGGGAACGGCCCTTCCCTCCTGCAACAGGACCTCAGCGTGCTCAGGGGCGAGGTCGTGTTCGTGACGAATCGTTTCGTCCTCCATCCCCAGCACGACGAGATCGCACCCCGCTACTACTGCGTCTCGGACGCCGCCTTCTTCGACATCCTGACCCCGGAGCTGGCCCGCGTCGTGAGGGAGAAGGCCGCGCGCATGGTCAGCTTCGTGCCCTACGTGAGGAAACGGGTCATCCGGAAGGCGCGCCTCTTTCCACGGCGGTCCGTGTACTACGTCCAGGAGGCGCAAGGGGCCGGCCTCTGGGATGGGGGGACGATGGTCCTCGACCCCAGCCTGCGCGCGGAGAACGGCGAGACGGTGATCATCGACCACTGCCTGCCCCTGGCCCATTACATGGGGTTCTCCGAGGTCTATCTCCTGGGGTGTGACACCGACTATGGCGTCGACCGGGCCGAGGACTACTCGCGCGCGTACTTCTACGACGTCAAGGCCCATCCCCCCGCGCGCGATGCCATTCACCACACGACGGTGTGGTACGACCGGGTCACGAGATCGTACGAAGTCGCGCGACGCCTGTTCGAGCGGGACGGCCGCCGTATCTGCAACGCCACCCTCGGGGGCCGGCTCGAGGTCTTCCCGCGGGTGGACCTCCGAGACCTCCGCCGAGCGCTCTAGGCCCGGTCGCCGAACAGCGCGTCCAGGTGATCGGCCAGGGCCTCGACGCCGAAGGCCCCGATCTCGTTTCGAGGAAGGTCGAGGGGATCGTCCCAGGGACGCACCAGCCCGGGGCGCGTCGAGACGCCGCACGAAAAGCCGGCTTGCCGCGCGATCTCGACCGTCTCCCGCGTGCTCTCGCCGTAGGGATAGGCGAACGCGCGCACCGGCCTCTCCAGAATCCTCTCCAGGGACGCCTTGTCGTCGCGGATCTCGGCGCGCTGCAGCGCGGGCGAATGGGCGGGCAGGAGCAGGTGATGAACGGTGTGCGCGCCGATCGCGTGCCCCGGCCGGCCCGCCAGCTCGCGCAGCTCGGCGGTGACGAGGACGCGGTGGCTGTCGCGGGGCCGCAGCTCCTGGCCGCTCCAGGCGCGGACTCTCTCGATCAGGCCTTCTCGACCGAGGGGCGACAGGCCGCGTCCGAGATGGTAGAGAGCATCGAAGGCGGCGCGCCGCGCGGGCCCGCCCGCGGTCGGCAGCACGAGGGGCGCCCCCGCGAGCTGCAGCTCCAGCCGGGGCGGGAGGGGCGCGGCGGAAAGAAAGATGCTTTCGAGCACTTCCTGCCAGGCCTCGTGCGGCCGCTCGATCGCGTCCGAGTTCACGAAGAACGTGGCGGGGATCTCCAGCTCCTGGAGGATCCGTGACGCGTCGAGGGCGTCCCGATAGCCGTCGTCGAAGGTCACGACGACCGCGCGCTCGGGGACGTCGCCGGCGTCGAGCGCACGCAGCAGCCCCTCGAGCGGCAGGGGCTGGGCGCGCCGGCGCAGGTACTCCATGTGGGCGCGGAACAGGGCCGGGGGCGTGCAGAGGCCGAAGGGGTCGGGGGCCAGCTCGGCGACGCGGTGGTAGCAGAGGATCGCTCCTCCCGGAGCGCCCTTTCCGGCCCACGCCGACTCGCGCGCGAGGTCCGGCGCCGGGCGCTCACGCTCCGCCTGCGCGATCTCGGCCGCGAGCCGGACCCGCGTCGCTTCCAGCTCCTCGCGGCTCACCATGAGCTGGGCGCGGTCCTCCACGCGCAGGCGCAGATGGGCGCGCTTGGCCTCGGCCACCTCTTCGCCCAGCCGTGCCAGCAGCGGGGCGCGCCGCTCGAGCACGGTGCGCACGGCGGCCGCGAACCGTTCGCGGACGAGCCCACGCTCGTCGCGGGAGCCGCTGCGGATGCGGTAACGAAAGAGCGGCTCCGCCACGACGGCCCCGCGGTGGCCTCGCTCGAGCGCGCGCAACCAGAAGTCCCAGTCCTCCGCGGCGGAGAGGGTGGGATCGCAGCCCCCGATCGTCTCCCAGAGACGGCGCCGGAAGAGGCTGGTGATGCAGAAGGAGCCCTCGGCGAGATGGCGGACGAGGTCCGGCGGCTCCGGCGGAATCCAGGCGCCGGTCGCTTCCCCGAACATCTCCGTGCCCGTGGCCACGAAGTCGAGGGAGGGGTCGCGGTCGAGGCGCTCCGCCGTCTTCTCCAGGAAGGTCGGGTCCAGCAGGTCGTCCGCGTCCAGCCACAAGAGGTAGGGAGAAGAGGTGCCCCGGCAGCCGTGGTCGCGGGCTCGCGCGACGCCGCCATGAGGGACGCGCTCCACGCGGCCCCGCCCGCCGGTGAGTTCGGGTATCCGCGCCAGGACCTCGAGGGTGCGCGGGTCGTCGGAGCCGTCGTCGACCACCACGATCTCCGCCGCGGGCCGCGTCTGCGCGCGCACGCTC
>JADMIO011529832.1_pt1 | contig 36219 bp, 27 predicted proteins | sample 8958161 | NCBI WGS metagenome assembly JADMIO01 (sample SAMN16585339, study PRJNA669376) | soil metagenome | isolation source: Crop rotation soil | place: USA: Cullars Rotation, Alabama | collected 2011
GTAACCGGAACAACCACCGATGCGCTGACATACACAACCCAGGGCACTTACATGATCCATTGGAAATTTGACGATGGCAACGGAAACATCTCCACCGCTACACAAACTGTGATAGTGAAAGATGTGACCGCACCAACTGTTCCAATGCTCGCAACCGTAACAGGTGAATGTTCTGCAACAGCTACTGTTCCAACCACAACTGATAATTGTGCAGGCACAGTAACCGGAACAACTACCGATGCACTGTCATACAATACACAAGGCACTTATACGATCCATTGGACATTCAATGATGGCAATGGCAATACATCAACAGCTACACAAAGTGTGATAGTGAAAGACGTGACCGCGCCGGTTGCTCCATTGCTTACCAAGGTAACTGCGGAGTGTACTGCTACAGTAACCGCGCCAACAGCTACCGACAATTGCGCAGGAACCATAACCGGAACCACAACCGATCCGTTGACGTATACCGCACAAGGCAGCTACACCATTCATTGGACATTCAATGATGGTAATGGTAATACTTCTACCGCTACACAAATGGTGATAGTGAAGGATATTACCAAACCGGTTCTGAGTGCCGCACCTGCTAACACCACTGTAGAATGCAATGCAGTACCTGCTGCAGCGATACTGACTGCAACAGATAATTGTTCTGCCGCCACCGTTGTTATGACAGAGTCAAGAACCAATGGCAGCTGCTCAGGAAATTACATCCTTACCAGGACCTGGACAGCGACAGATGCGAATGGCAACAGCTGTAGCAAAACGCAGGTGATAACTGTACAGGATACACAAGCTCCTGTGCTGAGTGTAGCACCAGCCAATATCACGGTAGAGTGTAACGCAGTGCCGGCAGCGGCTGTATTAACGGCAACGGATAACTGTTCAACACCAACGGTTACTTATACTGAAGTAAAAACCTATGGCCTCTGCGCGGGTAACTATACCCTGACCAGAACCTGGACCGCAACCGATGCCTGTGGCAATGCTTCCAGCAAAACACAGGTGATCACGGTACGTGATACCCAGGCCCCTGTATTGAGTACAGCACCGGCCAATACAACGGTAGAGTGTAATGCAGTACCAGCCGCGGCAGTAGTAACGGCAACGGATAACTGCTCAACACCAACAGTGGTGTACACACAAACGAGCACCCAGAACGCGAATCCTAATACAGCGGGTTACTATAATTACACACTCACCCGCAAATGGACCGCAACGGATGCCTGTGGCAATACCACCAGCAGCACCCAGGTGATCACGGTACAGGATACCCAAAAACCAATAGTGGTATGCCCTGTGGTAGCAGCCAGCTGTAATAACCAGACAGGTAACAGCAAAACGGTGACCCTCACGGCCACGGATAACTGCGGTCCTGTAACGGTAGCCTATACCTTAACCGGTGCCACCGTACTCAATGCAGGAACGGGCGCATCGTTAACGCAGAACTTCAATGTAGGAACCACTTACATCAACTGGACAGTAAAAGATGCAACGGGTAATACAGCTACCTGCACCACCACGGTAGTGATCAATGCACTGCCTGTGGCAAGTATCACGGCCTCTTCAACGGATGCGTTCTGTAACAACTTTGTGCTCACGGGTAACAGCACCCTGAACGGTCCGTTTACTTACCAGTGGCTGTTCAATAACCAAACCACCTGCTCAACCCAGCAGTTAACACTCGGCCTGACCAACCCTGACGGGGTATATACTTTATACACCACAGACGGCAACGGTTGCAGAAGTGCATTGGGTGCTACGTATACCTACCAGAAACAAAACCTGGTGAACAGCTATACGATCCTTACGTATAAAGATGTAAGCATCGGCAAATACAACAAGGTACAGTCGGGCAGCATTGGCGTGATGACCTCGAAAGGGGATGCAGACTTCAAAGCCTACAGTTCGGTAACCGGTGCGGGCTCTTTTGTAAAAGCGCCACAGATAGATAAGAACGGATCGGGTATCGTGCTCAACAGCCAGGTGATCGGTATAGCCACACCAACGTTACCGGCCATGCAGTACAATACGGCCAGCACGAAGAACCTGCCTGACTATACAGTGGCCCAATACACAACAGTAACCCTGAACGGCAACTACGATAAACTGACGGTAAGAAAGGGATCGAATGTAACGGTAACCGGCAACACGTTCGGCACGATCAACCTTGAATACGGAGCGAGCATTAAGTTCACAAGCGCAAACCTGAACATCGAGAGCCTGCTGGTGGACGACGGAGCCAAAGACAACAGCTACAGCTATATCCGTTTTGCACCGAACACGGCGGCGAAGATCAGCAACAAGGTAAGCATCGGCAGCCAGGTAAGGTTTAACCCTGATAACAACAAGGTAACGATCTACATGGGCGATCTTAAGAGCGATGAAGAGAAGTTCACGGTGAAAGGCGGTGATACCAAAGTGATAGCCAATGTGCTGATGCCAAACGGCAAGCTGCGTGTAACGGCAACCGACTCCGATGATGATGACCACGACAACTGCGACCACCGCGCACACAGCAGCTGGTTGTGCAAACACAGGAACCATGGCCACAATGCCTGCAACCACGGAGCACACAATGCATCGGATTGTACGGATGATGTGTACATGACGGGCCAGTTCATAGTGGAATCATTAGACAGCAAAGGCAATACAGTGATCTGGAACAGCTACGATTGCGGCAGCGCATCAGGCCCTGTGGTGCTGAACCTGGCGACACCACCGGTATTAACGGCCACATCAGAAACACAGGCTACCACGAAAGCGGAAGTAGCGGTAAGCGAAGAAGAGCTGAAAGTAACCGTGATGCCGAACCCAAGCACTACCTTCTTCACCCTGAAACTGGAGAGCAAATATGAAACACCTGTGAACATGCGTGTGATGGATGCGAGAGGCAGGGTAGTGGATGCCAAATCGAAGATCGGAGCGAACAGCACCATACAGATCGGACATAATTACAGCAGCGGAACCTACTATGCAGAACTGATACAGGGTACGCAGCGAAAAGTAGTACAGTTGATAAAAGCACGAGGATAGTATTTGGGGTACTTATCCAACCTGCCGGTATAATATACCAGGGCCCGCCCGAAAGGAGCGGGCCCTTTGTATTTCATAACCGGTGTTTTGCATTTGATACCATTTTTTTCGGCAAAACAAAATGCCGGTTCACTTTTCCATTGAAAAAATTTACCCCTGATTAAATATCCGTACCCACTGCTTGCACAAGGCAAACAGGATACCGCGGATAGTACAGAACAGCAGTGGATACTATTGGCGTAATATTCAAAAGCGACAGATCCTGTACATCAAACCCATGCATTATGCACGGGTTTCTTTTTTTATTGATAGCTTGCGATACAGAGATCATTATGCGCACATTTGCAGAAAAAGTTATTCATTTTAATAAAACACTTTCCTTCAGCGGAGAACTGCCAAGCGGTATCAGTATCATGAACCCGTTCCGGGAAGATAAAAAAGTGAATGCGGTAGCCGCATCATTCTATCGCAAATATTACAACGATCATCTTACACGAAATATCATATTAGGCATTAACCCAGGAAGGTTTGGTGGTGGTATCACAGGTATCCCGTTCACCGACCCCAAAAGACTCATCGAAAAATGTGGCATCAGCTTTCATGGCGAAATGAAACACGAACCCTCCTCAGCTTTTATTTATGAAATGATCGAAGCGTTTGGCGGACCTGAAAAATTCTATCAAAAAATATACATCAATTCTGTTTGTCCGCTGGGATTTACATTCCGTAACGCCAAAGGCAAAGAAGTAAACTATAACTACTACGACAGCAAAGAACTCACCGCCGCTGTGTATGAACTGATCACAGAAAGCATTCAAAAACAGATACGATTCGGCATAGATACCGACACCGCGTTCTGTTTCGGTACTGGTAAGAACGAGAAGTTCCTGAAAGAATTGAACGAAGAAAAAAAATATTTCAAAAAGATCATCGCCCTCGAACATCCCCGTTTTATTATGCAGTATAAGGCGAAGAATAAGAAAATATATATTGATAAGTATATTAAAACACTAAACACCTAAACCTCAACTCACCCCCCAGCCCCCAAAGGGGGAGCCGGTATAGTTTTCTAAAAAAAGAAATGCGATACATGATTGTATCGCATTTCTTTTTTGATGCTCTTTTCAAACTCCCCTTTTAGGGGGCTGGGGGGTATGGTTTCAGCAATTCCCCTGCCTTCTCATTGATCAGTTCTTTGATCTTCCCTTTGAACAAAGAAGCTGCAAAAGGAAGTTCGGCATCAAGATCAACATTTTTTTCATTAACAGTTAATGTACCTGCAATCTCAAAACCCATTATAACAAAGCTGAACTCACCTTTGTTGCCGCTCCACTTTTCTGTAAGCTGACTGATCTTATCGCCATGCTCTTTTTTTGTTTCAGTTAACAGGGTTTGAATTCTTTGCAATGCTTCCTGTTGTGATAAACTGTGGGGAATGCTCATGTCAAAATGTGCCATAGAATGTATTTGATCTGACACAAAAAAACCTGTGCCAGCGGATATTGTCAAACATCACATCATAAAAAAACATTGCCTGCATAACAGGCAATGTTTTGTATGACCTGCAAATTATTTCTTATCGTAAGCAGCTTTGGTTGAAACATCGCCCTGCGGTGTGGTGAGTGCATTCTGCATCATAAGTGTTTTCCCATCAGCAGAAAGACTCCATGTTTCAACGCCCTTGATTTCAAACGACTGGCCGTTCCTTTCAAAAACAGTATTTGTAACAATGGTAAATGTATTTCCATCGGCCGCCCATTTCAGAACTGATTTCTTTTTGGCTGTTCCAAACACGGTGGTCTCTGATTCTTTACCTTCTACCAGCGTTTCGGGAACATCGCTCGCAGTACCATCAAACCCTGTAATTGTCCGGGTAATGCTTATACCATCTGTTTTCTGGTCAATCACAATTTTACTGGCTGCACCACGCGAGCCAAACTGGCCCAACTCACTTTTCCCTTCATTCAGCGACCAGGTTCCGGAGAAGTTGGCCTGGTAGGTTTTAGGCCCTGTAAAGGCAAAAAGAAAGGTTGTTGCCACTAATAAGAAAGTAAGTTTTTTCAATGATTGGTTCATAACGGTTATTTTCCTAAATATAAGAAGAAAATGTATCCGGGGAAAGGCCGTGTTTGTATACCGAATAATGTTGCCAAACCATTATGATATTAATAAATAAAGTATATTTTAGTACAAAACTAACAGCTTGAGACAACGATACCAGATCGCCGGCATTTTTGTTTTTTTCCTCCTTTGCCATACGGGATATTCGCAGGAGTCGAAAGATCTCATTAACAGTGGTGAACTCCTCGAAAAAGCTGCACAGCTGCAGCAGGAACACAAGAACAAAGAAGCGATAGCCCTTTACAAACAGATCTCACGAAGCGATACCAACTATAGAAGAGCGCTGAACGAACTTTCCTTCTGCCTCTCGCGCGACAGTAATTTTACCGACAGTAAAAAATACGCTGAGATCGGGTTGAAATTATTTCCTGCCGCCGCATCCGATTGGTTCAATCTTATTGCCAACGCGTATGACGACCTTGGCAACAAAACGGAAGCACAGGCGTACTACGACAGCAGCCTGCGCAAGGATCCCAATAAATATATGGCCTGGTTTAACAAAGGCATCTCTTATTATAACCAAAAAAAATACGCCGAAGCGGGCCCCTGTTTCGAAAAATGCCTGCTTATCTATCCTTATTATACATCTGCCCATTATTTCCTCGGAAGGGTTGCAGAAGAAGAAGGAGATATCGTAAAAGCCATGTTATGTTTTACTACCAATCTTTTTATGGATCCCCAAAACAACTACCACAACAGTGCGGTTACTGCTTTGGCCAATATTGCCGGTGTAAAAGACATGACACAGGCAAGGGTGAATGCAAGGAAAACCGGCGTGGGACAGGGTTTTGAGCTACCCGAAGAGATCCTGCTCAGTAAAGTGGCCCTGGATACAAAATATAAACTGGTCACCGATGTAGAAGACCCCATCACCAGACAACTACAGGTATTACTGGAGAAAATGGAATACGCCGCGGACCAGAAAAGTTTTACCATGCAGTTCTATGTACCCATCTATAAAAAACTGTTTGAGGATAACAAGTATAACCTGCTGGTGAATCACATCTTCAGCGGCATCGATATCAAATCCATACAGGAATTTGGGAAAAAACATAAAAAAGAAATTGACGATTTTATCCAGTATAGTGTGCCCTATTTCAATAAGATCCGGCAAACGCGAACACTCGATTTTGCGGCCAGGAATGAGGCAAAAATATTTTACCTGTTCAACAACGGCACCTGTACGGGCAAAGGAGCATGGACCGAAAATAACGGCAACCTGGTACTCTACGGCCCATGGGAATTTTATTACAACAACGGGCAACTTAAATCAAAAGGCATTTTTGGTGATAATGAGGCCCGTGAAGGAGAATGGATCTTTTATTATGAGACAGGTATCAGAAAAGAGCTGTCTTCTTTCAGGAATGATACAGCAGAAGGAAAAAGCATTCTCTGGTTTGATAATGGCACTATGAGTGAGGACCGCTCTTTGAAGAAGGGCGAGATAGATGGCGAAATGAAAACCTATTTTTATAACGGGTTGCTTCGTTCGGTCGGAAATTATTCCATGGGGAAAAAGAACGGACCTATGAAAGGATATAGGTCTACAGGCGAACTGGAATATACATCCGAATTTAAAAATGACCTGCAGGATGGCAGGACCGTGTTCTATCATGCAAATGGCAAAGAAGCTTCTGTGTCCAATTTCGTAAACGGACTGGCTGAGGGCAAATACCAGAAAATGTACGATAACGGGGCAGTGGAAACAGAAGGCAGCAATACAAAGGGAAAAAACAACGGAACCGTTAAAGATTATTATCCCTCCGGTAAACTAAAAGATCAATATGTTCAGGTTGATGATCTGATCGAGGGAGAGTTCACCAGTTATTACGAGAATGGGAAAATAAAAGAAAAACTTTTTTATGTAAAAGGAAAGCTTGAGAAAAAAGATGAAGAGTTTGACGAAAAAGGAAGGCTATACGCTGAAACCATTTACGAAAAAGGAAAGCTACGCGATACAAAATCGATTGACACAACCGGTAAGGTACTCAGCCAGGGAACGCTTCGTAACGGACCGGCCAAACTCAGTTTTTATGATATGTACCTGCGAAAACACAACGAAGGCATGTTTAATAAAGATGGCCAGCGGCATGGAAAAAGCACGTACTATTTTATCACAGGAAAGGTCAGTAATGTTTCCGAATTCGTAGACGGATCATTGAATGGGACCCGTACGATCTACTATAGAAACAACGCAGAATCGGAAAAGGTCAATTTTACCGATGACAAAGAAAACGGGTATTTCACCTCTTTTTACCCCGATGGAAAACCGAAAGAGGAAGGCTGGTATGTCGAAGAAAAAAGACAGGGCAATTTTATTGGGTACAACTCATTGAGCAGGCGCATCTCCGATATCTATTACCGGAACAATGAACTGGATGGCTACACTAATTACTATCATGCAGATGGCAAAAAAGATTATGAGATGTTATTTGACGAAGGCTGGCTGAAACGGATCACACAATTCGATACTCTGGGTAAAGTGCTTTCAGAAACAGACCTCCACAACGGAGACGGTGAACTTCTTTTTAAACACTATAACGGCAAACCGTACATTAAAACAAGTTACCGACACTATTACAAAAATGGAAGATCTGATGTTTTTTATTTCGATGGAACGGTGAACTCTGTTGATTTTTATAAGAACGGGATGCGCGACAGTATCTCACGTGATTATTTTTATGGCGGACAGCTTCAATACGAAGGCGTATTTGTTAATGGTAATAAAGAAGGCATTTGGAAAACTTATTATGAAAATGGAAAACTCAGCATGAAAGAGTCGTTTAAACACGGCAATTATGACGGCAAACTCATCACCTATAATGAAGACGGCTCGCTGGATAAAGAAATAAATTACAAAGATGGATCATTGGACGGCGAACACCGGTACTATGGCGATAATGGTGCGCTTGCACTGGTATTGAACTATCGTAACAGCGAGCTGGAAAGTTACACGTACGAGAACAAAGAAGGCAAACTCATCCCGCCTGTTCAAATGAAAAATGGCACGGGCCTGGTAACCGGCTATTATAAGAACGGGCAAAAAAGCGCGGAGATCAACTTTGAAGAAGGACAGGTATACGGGATGCGTAAACTATATTTTACCAACGGAAATATATATATCGATGGCCCACGCACGATGAATCTTGAACACGGTACCAAAAAGATCTATGACAAAAACGGCCAGTTATTACGCCAGGAAGTGTCTGTCTATGATAACAGGCAGGGCCCATCGGTTACGTATTATGCCAGCGGAAAACTCCGGTCAGAAGAGAACTGGTATTGCGATGGATTGCATGGGACATCTAAATATTATGATGAAACCGGTAAATTAAAAGAAACAAGAATATACTATTATGGACTGCTTCAGGCGGTTATTAAACCATAATACATTCATTTAACAAGGAGAAAGATCTTATGTCGCGTACTGATTCCGTTTTTAACAAAGCTCTCATTTTTTTTATGTTGACAGGCTTTGCCCTCTCATCGCGCTCACAAACGGTTGCTGAGCTGATCGCACGGTATCCCAATGCCCACGCGGTTGTTTTAAACTATACGGAAGACACCAAACTGTCGATAGAAAATGACCAGCCGGTTGCAGAAACAAAGATCACCAAGGAAATATTGGTGCTGAACGACAAAGCCAATGGCCTGTATAACAAGTATTCTGTTTTTCATGGCTCCTTCGATGAGATAAAAGAAATAGAAGCTTATACAAAAGTTCCTGCCGGTAACGGCTATACCAGGATAAAAGTGCAGGAGATAAAAACATCCAGTTCAAGAAGCCAGAATGTTTTTTATGATGATGTGAAAGAAACCAAATTCGACTTTCCTGCGTTGACAACAGGCGCCATTGCTTATATCAGTTATACGATCGTTGACAAGGATGTGCATTTACTTTCGCCATTTTATTTCCGGTCCTACATACCAGTTGTAAAAGAAAAATTTTCTGTTAGCTATCCTTCTGATATCGAATTGTTATATACGGTAAAGAACGATCACGGCGGGATCATCAAAATAACAGAAGACAAAAAAGGCCGGACCCAAAGCAGCACATTTAATGCGTTCGATGTAAAAGAGTCTGAAAGATATGGCAACGGCCCTTCGGCTGCTTATTATGAACCCCATGTGATCTTTCGCGTAGGCTCATACAAAAATGCGGAAGGGAAACAGGTCAGGTTTCTAAGGGATCTCGATGACCTCTATCAATGGAACTATGCATTCACCAAAGAAGTACAGACGGCGGATGATAAAGAATTGAAACAGCTGGCAGATAGCCTCACACATAACATTACATCTGAAAAAGAGAAAACAAGAAAGATTTATCAGTGGGTGCAACAGAACATCAAATATGTTGCATTCGAAAACGGGCTGGAAGGGTTTATTCCGCGCCCGGCAGCGCTTGTGTGCAGCAGGCGTTTTGGCGATTGCAAGGATATGGCCAGCCTGATCACCATCCTGTTGCGAATGGCAGGCGTCAAAGCCTATTTTACATGGATAGGCACACGTTCCATTCCTTATGATTATAAAGAAGTGCCTTTGCCAATAACGGATAACCACATGATCTCGTCAGTGCACATAGACAATCAATGGATCTTTCTCGATGGCACCGACCCGAACTGTATTTTCGGGTTCCCCAGTGGATTCATACAGGGAAAACAGGCATTGGTGGGGATCTCGGATAAAGAATACCAATTGGTACGTGTACCGGAAGTGGAAGCGGATAAGAACATGGCGCTCGATAGTACCTTTGTTTCCATTAATGACAAAGGTATCACCGGTAAAAGCAGTGTAACCTATTCGGGCTACTATGGCACAGATGTGAACAATGCTCTGTTTTACAAAGACGCAAACGGCACCAGGGATTATGTAAAATACAGGATGGGAAAAGCCAGCAATAAATTTATGCTTACCGACTATTCCATCCACCACACCGATCCGGATAATAAAACAGTGAACATAAAGGCAGGATTTGAAGTGCCCGACTATGGAAAAAAGATCGGCAACGAATGGTACATTAACCTGAACCTTGAAAAATTCTTTACCAATGCATCCGTCATTGACACGGCCAAACGAAAAGTAGGTTTTGAATCGGAGTATAAGTTTGTCATAAGGCAATACGCGATCCTCGATGTTCCTGCAGATTATACGGCAAGTTATATACCCGCCAATTTTTCACTCTCAAACGATGTGGTCGGCTTTTCCATAAACTACAAACAGGAGTCGGGTAAGGTGATCGCCTGCCAGGAGTACCGGGCCAACACGCTTTTGATGACACCGGATAAATTTAATTTGTGGAACGACAGCATAAAAAAAATATTGACACAATACAAGGAACAGGTGGTTTTGCAAAAAAAATAAAATAAGAATTGATGAAAAGAATACTTCTGTTAACGGTATTTACAGGTGCCGCATGTTTGGTAAATGCGCAGTCATTCGATTTCCAGGTAAAGAACCGCTGGGCAAACGTCCCCGTGTTGCATAAGGTGAACGCTGCCTTTGATTCTTCGAGCGCGGTGTGCATACTCGACGACAGGCAAACAGAATATAAAGCAGAGGGAAACGACATCAATATATACTACAGCTATCACAAGATCGTAGCGATCAAGGACGACAAAGGCATAGAATCGTTCAATAAAATGTACATACAGGTAAACAATGGTTCAGAAATCGTACAGATCAAAGCGAGAACCATTTTAAAGAATGGCAGGGTCATCAATATCGATAGCTCAAAAATAAAACAGATAGAAGAAGAAGGAAGAGAATATAAACTATTTGCCTTTGACGGGCTTGAAAAAGGCGCCCAGATAGAATATGTATATGTGATCAAAAGACCACTGTTCCTGTTTGGTTCGGAAACTTACCAGAACGGCAGCCTCCCCTGCCAGGAAGCAAGGTTCGCATTGATTACACCATCCAACCTGCGCTTCAGCGTAAAGGGATACAATGGAATGAAGGTGAGTACTGACTCTGTAATAGGAGAAAAAAGGATCATTGTTGGCTTCGATACCGACATCCCCGAACTGCCCGAGGAAAAATATGCGTACCGCGATAAATTCCTGAAACACATCGACTACAAACTCAGCTACAATTTAGCCACGGCACCCAACACAAGAATGTACACCTGGAAAGATCTTGCCAAAAAAGCTTTTTCTCGTTATACAGACAGAACAGAGAAAGATGAAAAAGCGCTCGATGCATTTATCACACAAATGAAAATACCTCCTTTGAGTGATGAAGCTGCCAAACTTCAGTTCGCTGAAGATTATATCAAGACCAATATCAACATCGATAAAAAACTCGTGGCGCAGGAAGCTGCCAGCGTAATAGAAACAGTGGTGAAACTGAAAGCCGCTAACCAGGAAGGGATTGTGAAATTATTTTGCGGCGTGTTTGATAAGCTGAACGTGAATTACCAGATCGTTTTTTCAGGAGACAGAGACAGTTATGGTATTGATGAAGAGCTGGAGGATTGGAATAAACTCGATAACATGATCCTTTATTTCCCCGCCCTGGCAAAATTTCTCTCACCAATGAATGTGGAACTGCGTTATCCATACATACCTTTCACCCAGGCGGGCACAAGGGGACTCTTTCTGAAAACCACCACCATCGGCACGTTTAAAACTGCGGTAGCAGCCTGGGCCGATGTTAAAATGGAACCGTATACCGAACACAAGCACAACCTCGAAGCCGATATCAGGTTTAATGCAACACTGGATACTTTATATATAAAGAGTAAACAGATATTCAACGGCTATGCCGCGAACATGTACAGACCCATCTATGTTTTCTTACCAAAAGACAAACAGGATGAAGCGACAAAAGAAATTATCAGGTCCGTTGTAAATAGTACCGATATCTCAAACATGGAAGTAGTTAATACCAAACTCACCGATGGTGGCCTTGTTAATAAACCACTGATCCTGTCAGGAGAAGTAAAAAGCACAGATCTGCTGGAAAATGCAGGACAGAAGATCCTTTTTAAAGTAGGCGAAGTGATCGGGCCACAGGTGCAGATGTACCAGGAAAAACCGCGGCAACTGCCTGTGGAGATCGAATACCCGCATGTATTGAACCGTAAAATAGTGATCCACCTTCCGGCAGGATATACGGTTGAGAACCTCAAGGATCTTGACTTTGATGTATCGTATAAAGAGGACGGGGATCTTACGATGGGGTTTGTTACCACCCGCGAGCAGAAAGGAAATGATATCGAATTGAATATTTATGAGACCTATAAAAAAGCGAGCTACCCCTTGACACAATTTGACATTTTCAAAAAAGTGATCAATGCATCTGCGGATTTTAATAAAGTCACGCTTGTGTTGAAGAAAAATTAAAAGGGGCAACGACCGGTTATTCCTGGTCGCCGGCGCAACTTCCGGATTTTTTCTCTGTGAGACGCTGTGATCTCAGCGTCTCTGTGTTGAAAAAATACTCGTTAAGATGCTTTTTTATTACAGAGACTCCGGCCCCACATTTAAAAATCTGATATGAAAAATATACTGCTCATACTTTCTGCTTTTCTTGTTACTCATTTACATGCACAAACCCCCGCGACCATCGGTCCTGAAAAAGGTTCATTGGTCATTGTTGGCGGCGGAACGGTAGGCCCTGAGATCTGGACTAAGTTTGTTGAACTCGCGGGCGGGGCGGCCAATGCCAATATCATCATCATTCCCACTGCCGACGAAGATTCATCTATTGCAAAAGGCGCATCTGTTGAAAGGGATGCGTTGCAGAAATTGGGCGTGCAGCAGATCACCTTCCTTCATACACGTGATACAAAAATGGCTGATTCAGAAGCATTCGCAGCAGCCATCAAAAAAGCCACCGGCATCTGGTTCCGTGGCGGAAGACAATGGAAACTGGCAGACGCTTACCTCAATACCCGCGCACAAAAAGCATTTAATGAAGTGCTGAATAACGGCGGGGTGATTGGCGGCACTTCTGCAGGAGCAACAATACAGGGTTCATTTATGGTACGCGGCGACACCAAAGGAAATACGCTTATGATCGGCGATCATACCGAAGGACTCGACTTTATACATAAAGTGGCCATCGATCAGCATCATTTAAAAAGAAACAGGGTGTTTGATATGGTGGATGTGATTAAAAAATACCCGGATCTTTTAGGCATCGGGCTCGATGAAAGCACTGCTATCGTTGTTCAGAAAGACAGGTTCGAGGTGATCGGTGCTTCCTATGTATGCATTTATGATATCGACCAGATCAATGGCAAACCAAAGAACCCGGGATCACCTAATAGTCCGACCGGCCCATTTTACTTTTTAAGCAAGGGGCAAAAATTTGATCTAAAATTGAGGCAGATAACGCGGTAGGTTTAATCAGCCGCTTCTTCTGAATTGCCGGAAGCCGAAGCCGCTTCCTCTTTCGGTGTAACGTTCTTCAGGCTCAGCTGAAATTTGGTATTAAGGGAAACCACGTAGTGATTCTGTAATAACAAAGCTTTTATATTCGGTTCTTCCAGCATCACAAAAGCAAGGTCAGAAGCCAACGCCGATCCGCTTATGATATTGGCCACACGGCCCTTTGTAAATTCGATGGAAAATTTATACCCGGCTTTACGACCGCTACCGGCTCTTTCAAAATCAATACGGTTCAGATCCAATACCTGGTCGCCATTAACGGTCCGCTTCAATAATATCTTGATAATGGGAAGGTATTTGCTCCAGATCTGTGTATACATGAGAACGCTTTATAATGAATGTATTTGCCGTTTTTGGCTATAGAAACTACTGCAAAGGTGCATTATTTATGGCCGAAAAACGAATTTGCTTTTGCGCACAAGGCAAGAGCGACAAATTTCCTGCCAAAAGACAGTCCGGAGCCCGGGATCTCGCAAACACCAGGCTCCGGACTTCTAACTCCGGACTACCCGCTATCTTCGCGTTTATGACAAGCATCGACAGCGTAGAACTGCAACAGGTTATCGTTCACAAAGTGGGGAATCCCACCAGGGGCGAGGAACTGAAATTATCGGTCAACCCACTGACCCTGAATGACAGTATCGTGCGGGGTTTACTGGCAAAATATTTTCTCGGCCCGTTCAATGAGCATGAACAGTACCGTTTTACGCATATCAGCGATCTGGGTATGAATGAAGTGTATCACTACGTGAGCCGGATATTTGACAGTCCCAAACAGTTTACCCAGCAAAGCGTTCAGCTTGCACAGTTCCTGTATAACAAAAGCACGCATGCCAAAGTAAAAGAAGGCGAGTTGTACGTGGTGCATTTCAACAATGTTCCGTTCGGAACGGAATACACTGAGGCGGTCGGTATTTTTAAAAGTGAGACCAAAGAAACCTTCCTGAAAGTATTTCCGCATGGCGAGAACTGGGAAGTGATCGCGGAAGACGGCATCAACATCAATAAACTTGACAAAGGCTGCCTGGTATTTAAACAAAACCGCGAAGAAGGATACGTGGTTTGTGTGGTAGACAATACCAACAAACAAAACGATGCCCAATATTGGGTAAACGATTTTTTACAGGTAACGCGCAGCGCCAACAGCTATCATTACACCGATGCGGCCCTGGGCATGTGTAAACTGTTTATCAGCAATGAGCTTTCTGAAAAATTTGATGTAAACAAAAGCGAACAGATAGACATGCTCAACCGGAGCATGGAATATTTTAAAACAAAAGACGAATTTAAGTTCAGCGAATTTGCAGAAGAAGTTTTGCACCATCCCGAAGTGATAGACAGTTTTACCCAGTACAAACAAACCTATGAAGTAGCCCGTCAGGTAAATATTGAAGATGAGTTCGATATCCATTTGTCTGCAGTAAAAAAACAAGAGCGCGTTTTCAAAAGCGTATTAAAACTGGATAAGAATTTTCACGTGTATATCCATGGCCGCCGCGATCTGATCGAAAAAGGATATGATGAGATGACGGGCAAGCACTACTACAAATTGTATTTTGACCAGGAGTCTTGATTGCTAAGAGTGTAAGAGAAAAAGAGAGCAAGAGAGGGTCATTCCCACCACACGCTTTCTCTTCTTTTCTCCCATCTCGCTTAGCTAACCTACTTCCGCTTCCCGAATAGCTTGGTCAGGAGCGAACCCTCTTCCAGCACCAGTTCTTCCAGGTCTTTTTTAAAATCATATTGAAGATCCTCGTGCAATGGTTTCAATGCCGCATGGATCTTTTTGAGCTGCGACAGGTATAAATTATGCAGCACCGTACTCCGTTGAATATTCGGAACAACCGCTTTCATTCTTTGGCAGAAATAGATCAGCAACGCCACTTCCGCCTGTTTAGATCCTGTGTATTTGATGTATTTATTGGTGATGCGGAGGATCTTGCGAAGGCTTTTTTTGGTGAGGTATGTAGTTGATTTCGGTAATTCGGAAAATCCTTCGTCGATCAGAACTTTTACACTGCTGATATACGCTTCTTCATCATGCGCTTCAAACAAAAGATAGGTGAGCAGTTCTTTGTTCTCTTTTTTAAACTTAGCCAGCCGCAGGCAGAGGTCCAGTAGTTTCGATTGACTGGTTTCCTGCAGTTCCTGTTTTAATTCCTGGATAGAAGCGGTTTTCATAGATGCAAGGTAAATTATTATGAATGTTGAATGCTAAATTTTGAATGAATGATCTCTATTTAAAATGTAGCATTCAACATTCAAAATAAAGTAAACCCAGGGAACTGAACACACATACATTTTACCTGTCGACTTTGAATGAGTATTTTCACACCATGCCTTTCGATACCTCGCAACCACATCCCGAATTGTTACTCGAACTCGTAACCATGCGGATGCCCTTCGGCAAATACAAAGACCGGGTGCTCTGCGATCTTCCCGATCATTACCTGGAATGGTTCCAGCGCGAAGGTTTCCCCAAAGGCAAACTCGGCATCCTGCTGGAAACGATGTATGTCATCAAACTAAATGGCCTCTCCTATTTATTAGATCCCTTAAAAAAGCGGTGATTTCTCTGTGTAACGCTGTGTCTTTGTGTCTCTGTGGTAAAACCTCGCTTCGATAGGAGCCTGCCGGCAGTTTGGTTTCTTTTTCACCGCAGAGGCACAAAGACACGGAGTTACACAGAGAGTTGTTTATATTCATGGATATAAACCGGCCAGATATGAATCGTTCAAGACGTGCTTTTATTCAGAACACTGCAATGCTTATTACAGGAAGTTCTTTCCTTTCCAAACAGTTGCTCGCTGCCACCCCCAAAATGATCACAGGTATTCAACTGTATTCTGTTCGTGATGAAATGAAGAAAGATCCATTGGGCACTTTGAAAGCTTTGGCAGATATGGGTTATCAATACGTAGAGCATGCCAACTACATCAACCGTAAATTTTATGGCTATAGCGCTACAGAATTCAAAAAGATCCTTGACGGCCACGGAATGAAAATGCTCAGCGGCCATACCGTAATGGGTAAGGACCATTGGGATGCTGCCAAAAAAGAATTCACCGATGCCTGGAAGTATACCGTGGACGATGCCGCCGTGATAGGACAGGAATATGTGATCAGTCCCTGGCTTGACGAGGGCCTCCGGAAAACCTATGATGATATGAAACGTTATATGGAGGTCTTTAACAAAAGCGGTGAACTGTGTAAGAAATCGGGGATGAGGTTTGGATACCACAACCACAATTTTGAATTCACTGCAACCCTGAACGGACAGAAAGTGTATGATATTATTTTAGAACAGACAGATCCTTCACTGGTTGTTCAGCAACTGGATATGGGTAATTTATACGGAACCGGCGCCGATGCCTACGAGATCATCAAAAAACATCCGGGCAGGTTTGTTTCCTTGCATGTAAAAGATGAGATCCCCGTAAAAAAAGGCGAAGAGATCATGACCGGCAGTTATGAAAGCACGATACTCGGCACAGGTGTTGCCAACACAAAAGCCGTAACCGATCTTGGGAAAACATCCGGCGGCACCTTGCATTTTATCATCGAACAGGAATCTTACCAGGGAAAAACACCTTTGGAATGTGTGAAAGAGGATCTGAAAATAATGAAGCGCTGGGGTTACTAGGAGCTAAGAGATAAGGAGTAAAAGAGATCAAAGAGAAGAATTAAATCGTCTGCACCGTCTCTTTTATCTCTTAGCATTAAAATTGCCGCACATTCTTATAAATCCCTCTCTCCAGCGCATACGTAATAATTCCCGCAATACTTTTTGCACCAATCTTGTCCATGATGCGTGTTCTGTGTCCTTCCACTGTCCGTTTGCTGAGGTGTAATGTGATGGCGATCTCTTTGCTGGTGCATTCGCGGCAGATCAGACGCATGATATCTTTTTCCCTTTCGGTAAAATGTATATCCGCCTGCGGTGGCATCTGGTAATTCTTTGAAACGATCTCCGTTAGTTTTTCAGTGATCTCGCGACAGAAATAGGGTTTGTGATTATATACCGTTCGGATGGCTTCGGAGATCTCTTCGGCTTCCGCACTTTTTAAAACATAACCGAGGGCGCCGGCTTCCAGCATTTTTAGAATGGGCTCTTCCCTGCCGTAGGCAGATAGTACAATGATGCGGCAGCCTAATTTTCGCTTCGCGATCTCTTTGGTGGCGAGCACACCGTCCATCACCGGCATGCCGATATCGGTAAGAATGACATCAGGCATAAGTTCTATCGATCGTTTTACCAGTTCCTGACCGTTGGCGGCTTCGCCAACTACATCAATGTTCCTGACCTGCGTTAAGAGGTTTCGCAGGCCGTTCCTGTACAAAACATGATCATCGGCGATCATAACCCTGATGCTTCGCTTTTCCATATGCAGTGTTTAGAGGTAAAGAATTACCGGTATTGTTACGCGTTAATTTTACCGAATGCAAAGCAAACACAACTGCATAGCCGGGGGGATCTGTACCTGTGGATGGTACATTCTTAGTTCGGCAATTTGGTAAGTCTAAAGTAGTTCTTCCACCTGGCCGGCAGCACCGTTTAAACACGGTATTTTCGGAAAGAAATAAGACACAAGGATCAAGACACAAGGCATGAATCCCTGGTCTTGCGTCTTGATTCTTGAACCTTGGGTCTTTAAGTCCTGGGGATCTTATATTCTTCCAGGAGTTCCGTAAGATCCATATCAAGTCCCTGTGCTAATGCGATCAGGGTGGTAAAAGCAAAATTGACCTTCCCCTTTTCTATCCGCTGCACCTGGCTGTACTCCAGTCCCGAAGCAGCAGCAAGCTGGCGGATGCTCAAACCCTTTTCCTGTCGCAGTTTTGTGAGATGCGCGGCAAAACGGGCCAATATCTTTTCCCTGTTACTCATTATGTAACAAGGTCAATGCAACTGACATATTTTTTGACGTATGATTATACGTCACCACTGATTATTGTCTATATTAGTAGAACAATGTCAAACACCATTGTACTTTACCATGAAACAAGCTTTCTTATCCGCTTCTTCCAAAGAAATGCGTCATATGATCCTCTATGCATTGGTCATCCATAAATGCCGGTCGCGACGTTAAAACGGTCTGAATGGTATCTTCATTGATGTGCTTCTGCGGCAACTTCCTTCCCGATCCATCAAAGCGTAACACATAGCTGTTAATAAATTGCCACATAAATGTGGAGTATTAAGCCTGTGCAAATTCAATATCCATCTATATTTTATTGAAATTTAAACTTATTAGGTCTTTAATCCTCAACGCTTATGATCACAGCTGTTACTTCGGCTTACAAAATGGTAAGCAAACATGGTTTCGCAGACATTATGCAAAACAGTATAACAGGTGAAAAATCATTGCACGCAGCTGCCTTCTTTGATGCAGGTGATATGATCAGTGAATTCTCTGCCGACAAAATTTTAGAGACACCTACCTATCTCACTGTTCAGACAGGAGAGAATAAACACATTACATTAATGCCAGAGTTCCTGCAGTATATTAACCATAGCTGTGAGCCAAATGTTTTTTTTGATACAACCGGTATGCGGGTTATCGCATTAAAAGAAATTCAACCCGGAGATGAACTGATGTTTTTTTATCCATCCAGCGAATGGGCCATGACACAGGCTTTCGATTGTTTTTGCGGAACAGCAAAATGCCTGCACCGCATACAGGGCGCTTCGCATTTAACGGATGAAGAAGCGGCACGTTATAAGCTCACAGATTTTATTCAGGAGCAACTCTTAAACAGAAAGAAGAAATAAACCCATGTCTCTCTCTACCGAATGGATCCCTGCGGTACCGCGCAACAGGCTGAAAGTTTGGGTGCTGGCTCCCTATCTCATAACAAACGACGCGAATATTGATTACTACTACGATTTTTCGCAAAGCATTGCCGAATACACAAAAACATTTGCAGAACTTGACATTCCCTGGCAATGGCAGCCGGTAACAGTAGACGATTATGAATCGATCATTGAAAATATTGTTGCGGAAAAAGAAGAAGGAATTTTTTTCCCGCTTGTATTGAACTTGTGTGATGGCGATGAAGTAAACGGCACGCCCGGTATATCCGTTGTGCAATTACTGGATGCCAACGAACTGGTGTACACAGGATCGGATGAACATTTTTACCGCATCACCACTTCCAAGATCCCGATGAAACAGGCTTTTGATAAAGCCGGTGTTGCCAATGCAAAGTGGGAGGCGATCACCTCGCGTGAACAAAATACAGATGCTGTTTTAGAAAGACTGGGCACGCCTGTTATTGTAAAACCTGCCGTATCGGGTGGCAGCATGGGTGTGGGCATCAAAAATGTTGTACATACCCGGGAGCAGCTGGACCAACAGTTGCAAAATATGTTCGATGGTTACCGGGGCTGGAACCTCGCCACCGACGGTATTATTGCCGAAGAATTTATTACCGGCCCCGAATTCACCACCATGATCGTGGGCTCTGCAAAATTTCCCAAACAATGCAAAGTATTGGAGCCCGTTGAAAGAGTATTTCATCCATCCCTTCCCGATACAGAAAAATTTCTTTCTTTCGATCGTTTGTGGGAGATCTATGAAGAAGAGACACCTATGCCAGGCGAAGATAATTTTTACGAGTACCGGTCTCCCGATCCATCCCTGCATGCTGCCATCAAACAGTTAAGTCTTGATGCATATATCGCAACAGGCGGCACGGGTTATACACGGGTCGATATCCGCATGGACCAGTCAACCCAAAAATTATACGTACTTGAAGTAAATGCGCAATGTGGGCTAAGCGAAGACGAGGATTATACTTCTATCGGTGCTATATTGCGCATGAGTGGCATTTCATTCACCGAACTCGTTGTTGCGATCATCAATGATGCGTTCCGGAGAAAAGAAGCCATGCGTAAACCAAAACAATTCATCGCACCGCCTGTCCGCCGGAAAGCAGGTTAATGCCTTGTGAGAAAAATGAAGATCTGCGTACTACAACCCGACTACTCAACCTCCGATGTGGATTACAAAAATTATGATCCACCCCGCGATCTGTCTGCATTGCTGCCTGGTGATCACGTGGATCATGTGTTCCTGAATAAACTTACCACTTACAAACAACTCAAGGCGCTTCAGCACAAAGGCTATGATATTTTTGTGAACCTCTGCGAAGGATATCTGGAATGGGAAGTGCCTTCGATAGATGTGATCTATACACTCGACCTGCTGAAACTTCCCTATACGGGCCCTACTACTTTATTGTACGATCCGCCTAAAGAACTGATGAAGTATGTGGCTTATTGTGAAGGGATCGCCGCACCCAATTATGTACTGATTGAAGAGACTGCCGATATCGAAAACGCTTGTAAACGTTTGCAATTCCCTTTGTTTGTGAAACCGGCCAAGGCCGGTGATAGTTTAGGTGTTGATGACCATTCGCTGGTGCACAACAAAGAAGAACTTATCGAAAAAGTGAATGCAACATTGCCGGAATATCCGCAATTACTCGCCGAAGAATACATTGCCGGCAGCGAGTTCACCGTACTCATCGCAGCGAATGCGGATGGAAAAACCGCAACAACATTTAAACCGGTCGAATATATTTTTCCCGAAGGATTTGCTTTCAAGACCTATGCATTAAAAACATCGGAGCTTCATCCCAATGCCAATATTCCCTGCAACGATCCCGTTATCGAAAAACAACTCCGCGAAGCGGCGGAAAAAATATTCAGAGGATTTAACGGTGCGGGCTATGCACGCCTCGACTTCCGGCTGGATGATAAAGGGCAATTGTATTTTCTGGAGATCAATTTTACCTGCTCTGTTTTTTACGGTGAAGGATACGAAGGCTCGGCCGACCATATCCTCAGACACGATGGCACGGGACAGGCCGCTTTTCTCCGGCTCATGATCGCCGAAGGCATGGCTCGCTATGAACGCATACAAAAAAAATATATAGTTAAAGGAAATGCCATTGCCGGTTATGGCATCTACGCCACAAGACAGATCCAGCCTAAAGAGCTGGTGTTCAGGGGAGAGGGGCGCCAACAACGCATTATAACCCGCCGTTTTGTAGAAGAGAACTGGCCGGATAATGAAAAGTTAATCTTCCGTCGCTATGCCTATCCGCTGAGTAATGAAGTATTTTTGCTCTGGGATGATGATCCGGCGGAATGGGCTCCCCAAAACCATTGTTGCCAACCCAACACAGCCTATGATGGTCTGAACGTGATCGCAATCACACAGATCAACCCGGGCCAGGAACTAACCCTCGACTATGCATCTTTCCTGGATGCAAACATGGAGCCCTTCGAATGCCGGTGCGGTGCAGCCAATTGCCGTGGCCTGGTAACAGGTAAACCGGGTAATTCGGTTACCGAAAGAGAAAGCAATACTTCGTCTTAAACATTGTCCCTTTTTTAAAGTCTGACTACTACCCATTAAGAAAGACTGAATTGGTCCATAGCCAATAGAACATAGTTGCGTAACCCCTGCTATGGATCATTATCTATGGATAAAAAGCCAGGCACCGAATGATATTGGTAACAACCAGCGTCTAACAGGTGCCCATAAGAAAGGAAGCGCTACATGTCAAGATTTGAGATTCTTCGAAAGCTGATGCAGAAACACCGTGCCCAACTGGTGTTGACCTACCTGTTGTTCTCACTCGAGATGCTGGGTTCATTGTTGCGGCCTTTCTTTTTGGGAGAGGCAGTGAATGACCTGATCGGCGGAAGTTACCGTGGATTGATCGTGCTCTCCTGTGTGCATCTTGCCTGGATAGTGATCGGAACTCTGCGCCACAGGTATGACACGCGTACCTATTCGGCCATCTATACATCATTGGTAACACGTTTTTTGTCAAGACGCATCGACCAGTCTGAAGTTTCTAAACTCAGTGCCCATTCTACACTGGCCCGTGAGTTTGTTGATTTCCTTGAATTCGACCTTGTTTATGTAATAGAAGCCGTGTATAATTTATTGGGCTCAGCTATCCTCTTATATTTTTACGACAGCTCCGTTGTTGTTTTATGCCTGGCTATTCTGTTACCGGTAGTAGGCATCAGTTATGTGTATGGCAAGCGGATGAAACGCCTGAACCGTTTAAAGAATGATGAACTGGAACAGCAGGTAGATATCATTTCTTCAGGAGATAAAAGCGCCATCTTTACACACTTTAATAATCTCCGCCACTGGCAGGTGCGCATCAGCGACCAGGAAGCCTGGAACTTCGGTATTATGGAACTGATGGTGATGATCGTGATCGGTATCTCACTGCTCGTAACCAACACCGTTACCGCGGGGCCCGTACTCGCCGGTAACCTGATCGGCATTTATACTTACCTCTTGCGATTCGTCTCCGGGCTGGATACGATCCCTTACACCGTTCAGCGCCTCACCTCATTGAACGATATCACAAGAAGAATTGAGTTACAGGCAGAAGATTTTCCAACGGAAGGAACGGAAAATATACAACGAGATAAGACCATTCGCCTCTCCAAAATGGCGAAACCCATTATTTAATTTGAAAATGATCATCCTCCTGGCGGCGGGGTTTCATTTTCAAATTGCCACATTTTCAAATTATTCTCCCAAAAAATTCTTATTTTCTCTTCTCTTAATTGTTCAGTTATGCCATCAAGAAGAAATTTTCTCCGTAACACTGCATACATGGCAGGCGGCAGTATGCTTGCTTCAACGGTTAACAACAAAGCATTTGCCTATTTTAAAAACCGCGTGGCACCCAGCGACCAGCTGAATGTTGCCGCTATCGGGATCAATGGCCAGGGCTGGTCAAATGTAAATGCCGCGGTAAAAGTGCCCGGCGTTAACATCGTAGCCTTGTGCGATGTAGATAAGAATGTACTCGATAAACGCATGGCCGATCTTGCGAAAATAAAAACGCAGACCGCTAAAGCAGAGACCTATGATGATTACCGCAAACTGCTGGAAAGAAAAGACATTGATGCAGTGATCATCGGCACACCCGACCACTGGCATGCTTTGCAGATGATACATGCATCGGAGGCGGGTAAAGATATTTTTGTAGAAAAGCCGGTCGGCAATTCTATCGGCGAATGCCGCGCGATGGTAAAAGCACAGCAACGCTACAACAACGTTGTACAATGCGGGCAATGGCAAAGAAGCCAGCAGCATTTTAAAGATGCCATCGACTATGTACACAGCGGTAAACTCGGAAATATCCGTACCGTAAAAGTGTGGTGCTATCTCGACTGGAAACAACCTCTCGATATCAGGCCTAATACGATAACACCTCCGGGCATTGATTATAAATCCTGGTTAGGCCCTGCGCCAACCAGGCCATTCAATATTAACCGTTATCATTTTACCTTTCGGTGGTTCTGGGATTATGCAGGAGGACTGATGACAGACTGGGGCGTGCATTTATTGGATTATGCACTCATTGGGATGAAACAGGCCAATCCCAAATCTATTGTAACCGTAGGCGGAAAATTTGCCAAACCGGATTCTGCCGATGAAACACCCGATACATTAATGGCGCTGTATGAGTTCGATGGATTTAATATTGTTTGGGACCACGCCGTAGGAATTGGTAACGGCAACTATGGAAAAGACCACGGTATCGCTTTCATCGGAAACAATGGAACACTTGTGTTGAACCGCGGTGGCTGGGAAGTGCTCGAAGAAAAAAAGAACGAACACAAAGTGGTAGAACCATTCCATAAATCAGCAGATAATGGTTTGGATAAACACTGGGTTAATTTTGTGGATGTGATCAAATCAAGAAATGTAAAGGGCCTTAACTGTCCGATACAGGCAGGATCAGACATCGCCAGCTTTGCACAAATGGGCAATATCGCTTACCGCTCCGGCCAGAAATTATTCTGGGACGCCGACAAACAACGCTTCAAAGACGATGCGATCAACAAAAAATATCTAATGAAAGAGTACAACAACGGATACCAGTTACCCAAAGTATAAACTTCTCTCTGTGAACCTCTGTGTACTCTGTGTCTCTGTGGTGAAAAAAGATCAAAGCGAAGGCTTTACCACAGAGACACAGAGTACACAGAGGTTCACAGAGGGTTTTTAATGGTACAAGTTATTAGACTGGTAGGGACATCTCGAAAGAGGGAGAATCAAAAAAGCAATTTTATGAAACACACATTTTTAGCGGCAACCACATTATTTGTTTTTACAACCTCAGCAAAAGCACAACGGGCCAACCAGGACAGCCTTGTTAAAGAATCTGCTAAAACAGAAGTATGGGAACCGGTCCCTAAAATGGTTGACCCGGGGAACAACTACGGCGACGCACCTTCCGATGCGATCGTGATCTTTAACGGGAAGAATGTTGATCAACTGCAAAAAGAAAACGGCGGGCCGGTAGGATGGAAGATAGATCCTGACGGTGCGTTGACTGTTGTAAAAGGATCGGGCACGATCGCTACCAAACAAAAATTTGGCAGTTGCCAGTTACACATTGAATGGCGACAGCCTGCAATCATCAAAGGTGCCAGCCAGACACGCGGTAACAGCGGAATTTTCTTTATGGGAAAATATGAACTGCAGGTATTGGATTCATACAACAATCCAACTTATGTAAACGGACAGGCGGGAAGCATCTACAAGCAACACATTCCATTGGTCAATGCCAGTCGCAAACCCGGTGAATGGCAGGCCTATGATGTGATCTTTACCGCGCCGAAATTTAATGCGGATGGCTCTCTGCAATCACCAGCGCGTATCACTGTCTTGCACAATGGCGTATTGGTGCAAAACAATGTAGAGATCAAGGGAAATACAGAATGGATCGGCCAGCCTAAATACACTAAGGTGGGAGACAAAGAACCCATCACGCTACAGGACCATGGCAGGGACGGAGGAGAACCGATGAGTTACCGGAATATCTGGATAAGAGAATTGTAGGTCTGAAGTTTCGCTAAGAGATATAAAGAGAAAAGGAGATAAAGAGTGTCTAATAATTCTCTTTATCTCCTTTTCTCTTTATATCTCTTAGCAACAAAGTCACCCATTCGGCAACCCAAACTGATTTGAATCGATCCACTCTGCTTTGGTCATCGTCCACCAGTCGTCTGCAATACCGCAAAGCACATACTCATACGGGATCCATCCATATCCATCCTCGCCCCAGTCTGTTCCCCATGAATTCCTGATCATGATGGCGCCGGTGGTTACAACAGATTTATTGAGCGGGTTTACAATTTTCATTGTATCATCATATCCTACAGCCATTACTGCATGGCCCCCGTCCGTATCTTCTTTTTTATCAGGGAAAGGAATTTTCCCTTTCACCGCCTGGTCGAGTGATGTGTACACGGTAAACCCAAAAATAGAAGGCAATCCTTTTCGTAAATGATCTTTGATGGTTTCCAATAGTTGCGGACGTGTAACGCCATTGCCATCCAGCCGGTAATAAGTGATCGCCTGGAAATTCTGTGCATAGGAATAAAGAAATGCGCTGGGTTCTTCATTCACTTTTTCTTCATGATAGGGCCAGTATTTTTCAGGCACCACGCCAAACAGCGCCATCGATGCCATAGCGGTTCGCAAATACGCGCCATCGTCGCCCGTTTTCTTTAACAGGTTTCGCGTTGCCTTGTACTGGAACAAGCGTGATCCATCAATATGCCGCCCGAATGCCCTTCTTTCAAAATATTCATACAACCCGATGGAAGCATGTGCGGTGCAGGAACCCAGTGAACCCTGGTCCTCAACAGGCGAGCACCATTGACGCAGGTCGACACGGGTATCAACTTTTGTTTTCGCTGTTGTTTTTTTAGCGGTAGTGGTTTTGGTAGCAGGCGCAAGACTTTTCTGATCTGTTTCCACATCAATTTTTTTGAGCATCGCCTGCACCGGCTGCTTCACACCTCTTGCGGCCTGCTTACCGGTTACTTCTTTGGTGCGCGGCGTTTGATCACGATAATCGGGATAATCTTTCAACCATCCTTTTCCTTTACCGCTAACGGAGTTTTTCATAGGATACGACTTTAAACAATTAGTAATTTTTGGTTCGTGTTAAGTTAGCGGTAAATGGTGAAATGTAAAACAACACAAAACAACCAACCCCCGCAACGGGAAAAACACCCGTTTTTTGCGTAATAACACTTTCCAAAGTCTTGGTGGCCGATATTATCTTGCAGTCCTATTTATGCATACCATCGCCCAACCACATACTATTCTTGAATCTGTCTTTGGGTACACCGGTTTCCGCCACAACCAGGAAGAGATCATCACGCATCTATTAAAAGGAAAAGATGCGATCGTTCTTATGCCTACAGGCGGCGGCAAAAGCCTTTGCTACCAGGTGCCCGCTCTATGCCTGCCGGGTGTAACGATCGTGGTAAGCCCCCTGATCGCACTGATGAAGGACCAGGTTGATGCGCTGGTGCTTAGCGGGGTGAGTGCAGCTTTCCTCAATAGCTCGCAAAGCAGCAGCGAGCAATCGTTCATTATGCAGCAACTCAGGCGGAATGAACTGAAATTATTATATGTAGCGCCCGAGCGCCTGGTGGGTGAAGAGATACAGTTCCTCCGTTTTCTCCAGGAGATCCCCGTTTCTTTATTCGCCATAGATGAGGCGCATTGCATCAGTCAATGGGGACATGATTTCAGACCAGAGTATCGCGTACTGAGCCAGTTGAAAGAAACATTTCCATCCGTGCCCATCATCGGTTTAACGGCAACGGCAGATGCTTTGACGAAAAAAGATATCATTGAACAATTACATGTTACCGATTACCGCGTTTTCGAGAACAGTTTTAACCGGCCGAACATCTATTATTATATCAAACCCAAAAAAGGATTTTATGATGTACTGGTAGATTACCTCGAAGAACACAAAGACGACAGCGGCATCATTTATTGTTTGAGCCGTGCGGCGACAGAAAAATTAGCCGAGGACCTGCGTGCGGATGGTATCAGTGCGGCCGCGTATCACGCAGGACTTGACAAAAACATACGCGATGAAAGACAGGATCTTTTTCTGAAAGATGATATCCGTGTGATGGTGGCCACCATCGCATTTGGAATGGGCATCAACAAAAGCAATGTGCGTTTTGTGGTGCATGCAGACCTGCCCAAGAACCTGGAAGGCTACTACCAGGAGACAGGCCGCGCCGGCCGCGACGGATTGCATAGCGAAGCCATTTTATTTTATGGCGCCGGTGATGTGATGAAACTGCGTGGTTTTGCACAGGTAGAAGATAACCCTGAGCAGACAAAGATCCTTTTACAAAAACTCGACCAGATGGTGGGTCTCTGCGAAACACGAACCTGCCGCAGAAAATACCTGCTCAATTATTTTGGAGAATCGGCGCCCGATCATTGCGGTAGTTGTGATAACTGTTTGGACAAGCCGGAAGTAACGGACGCCACGATCATCGCACAAAAAATATTGAGCACTGTTTACCGCCTTAATCAGTCTTTTGGGATGAACTATGTCGTGGATATTCTCAAAGGAAGCAACAGCGAGAAGATCAGGGAACAACATAAAAAATTATCCGTCTACGGAATTGGGAAAGATACACCGAGGGAAGAATGGCTGCATTATGTACGCGAACTGCTTCGCTATGGATACCTGCAGAACAGCGGCGGCGAATTCCCGGTAATGAAACTGACGGATAAGAGTAACGCAGTTCTCTTCAATAAAGAAAAAGCGTATTTGTCGGCACCGGTACAGGTAACCATTGTAAAAGAACCGGTGATCTACCAACAATACGATTATGAAAAACCATTGTTTGAAGAATTAAAAAAACTGCGGAACAGGATCGCGCACGAAGAAAACGTACCCGCTTACCTGATCTTCAGCGACAGCAGCTTACTGGATCTTGCCACCTACCTGCCTGTTTCAAAAACAGATCTTCCCGGCATCTCCGGTTTTGGTGCATATAAAATTGAGCGGTATGGCGACGCGTTTTTAGAAAAAGTGCAGGATTATTGTAATGACCACTCGCTTACTACACGCATCGCTTTAAAGCAACCTGCCAAAACCAAAAAAGCACCCGTTCAAAAAGTACCGCGGGAAAGAACAACCGATACAAAGAAGATCAGTTACGAGATGTACCGTGCAGGCAGCACGCTACCAGAGATCGCTGCTGCGCGTGGGTTTTCACTTATGACCATTGAGGCGCATTTAAGTCATTTTGTAACTACCGGCGAGTTGGATGTAAATGAATTTGTTTCAGAAGAAAAACAGGAAATGATCAGGGCCGCCGCAAATAAATACGGAAGATTGGGTTTGAAGATGCTGAAAGATAATTTACCCGACAGGATCAACTACCTGGAGATAAAGATGACGGTGGCGGCGTTGAACCGGGGATAAAATTTAAATAGGAGACAATAGTAGGAGGCTTCCGTGCCGCGCCCTTCAGGGCGTGGATAAAGAAAAGTCTATTTGATTTTTCTTTCGGGGCTTTAGCCCCGCATGTAAATATACCGGGGGCTAAAGCCCCGAATGTGAGAAGGGCGTTACATCTTTATCCACACCCTGAAGGGCGCGGCAAGATTCCGAAATCCTATCGATCTTTCATTGCAAATTGCAATGCCCTCAACTCCGCCCACGAATACTCCGAACCTGCCAGCATAAAACCACAATGGCCGCCACGTTCCGGTGTTTCCATAAAAAGATTTTCATTGTTTGCGGCTTCCTCATAACAAAAACATTCCGGAGACAAAAAACTGTCGTTCATTGCCTGAACGATCAGCGAGGGGATTCGGATATTGGGTAAATACGGTTTAACACTGGCGCGGGTATAAAAATCATAAGCGTCTGTAAAACCATGCAGGGGCGCTGTATAACGATTGTCAAAATCTACAAAGTGTTTGATCTTTTCATAACCATCGTAACTGATCAGCTCGGGAAATATCTTTTCCTTCTGTTTTATTTTCTCACCAAGTTTTCGGAGGAAACGTTTACTGTAGATCTTATTTGTTTTTTGTGAGAGGATCCTGACACTGCTCAGCAGATCGCAGGGAACAGAAAATGCGATCACTTTTTTTACCTGTGAAGGAACTTCATCGGGATATTCTGCCACAGCGCGCAAACTTAAACTGCCACCCATGCTAAAACCGGTTAATACAATTTCGCCGTACCCATGTTTTTGGATCGCGTGAAGGATCACTGACCGAAGGTCGCCCGCATCGCCATGATGATAAAAACGCGAAAGGCGGTTCAACTCACCGCTGCAACTGCGGCAGTTCCAGCCCAGTGCATCAAAACCGTTTGCTGTAAATATTTTGGCCATGCCCAGTACATAGTGCCTGTGTGAATCACCTTCGAGCCCGTGGGTGATGATCACTAATTTTTTTCTTTCACCGGGTAGTAAATGCCAGTCGAGGTCCACAAAATCGCCGTCGGGCAGTTCCAGTCTTTCTCTCTGCTGGTATGTAAAGTTCACTTTCCTGAAAAGGCTGGGCACGATCGTTTGCATGTGCCCGCCTATCTGCCAGAAAGGAGTGCTGAAGGAAGGTTTGGGAAGTACAGGCATTAAGAGATCAATTATGCACAAATGTAAAAAGAACGGTCTAATAGGCAGTGCCTCAATTTTTTTTAACCGTTAAGACACGGACACAAAGGACCTAAAAGTCGTACATAAATTACTCTTTGCGTCCTTGCGTCTTCGCGGTTAAGTTTTTCAAAAAAAGACACTACCCGGTTTTACCCTTTCTTTTTGTAATTCGCTAATTCGTACCTTCAATGCATGGAGAATAAATACCTCAAATACTTCAAGGTGGCTTCGTTGTTTAATACCAGGCGTACAAGGGATATTTTCCATGTGAACCCGACTGCACCACCCAAACGTGAGGAGGCCAGTGAAATAAAAGTTTGTGTATTCGACTATTCATCACAGGAACTGCATGAGCAATGCCTGGAAAGCATAGAGCAGAGTTTTGATTTCAGGGACAATACACATATTACCTGGATCAATGTAGATGGATTGCGGAAAGATGCGGTTGATAAGATCTGCGGCCATTTCAATGTACACCCGCTGATCACCGAAGATATTATGAGCATCGGCCAGCGACCTAAGATGGATGAGATGGACCCGATCCTGTTTTGTTTGCTCAACATGCTTTATTTTAATGAACGTACCGGCGCAGTAGAAACCGAACAGATCAGTATTGTATTGGGAAAAGATTTTGTGATCTCTTTCCAGGAAGATTCTCACCGCGATGTGTTCAATGCGATACGCGATAAGTTGCGCATACCGGGGAGTAAGCTGCGGCAAAGCAAAGCGGACTACCTGTGTTATGCACTGCTCGATATGATCATCGATCACTATTATGTGGTGATGGAAAATTTGGGAGAGAAGATAGAACTGCTGGAAGAAAAGATCGTTCGTGCAAGCAATACGCGTGCGTTGGCAGAGATTAATAATCTTCGCAAAGAATTAATTGTATTAAAACGGAATGTGAGTCCCGTCCGCGACCTGATCAATGGATTTATCCGCAGCGACAGTGAGCTGCTGGAAGAACGCACTACGAAATATTTTAAAGACATCTATGATCATATCCTGCAGGCGAATGACCTGGCAGAGAACTACCGTGATATGATGATGAACCTGCAGGACCTCTACCTCAGCAATGTGAACCTGAAGACAAATGAAGTGATGAAAGTGATGGCGGTAGTAACCTGCCTGCTCGCGCCTGCTACGGTGATCGGCGGGATCTTCGGAATGAACTTCGACCGTATTCCCTACCTGCACAACCAATACGGGTTTTTTATCGCAATAGGGCTTATGCTCATCGTTCCCATCTGGATGATCTTTGTATTCAAGCGTCGTGGATGGTTTTAGAAATCAATTAGCGGGTTGGCGGATTACGGATTTGCGAATTGTATCATCCGCAAATCCGTTAATCCGCAATCCGCCAATTCGTTAAATCCTGATCGCTTTCCATTTTCCTTTCTTAAACAATATCACACTGGTAATAGTGATGCAGGTCTCTGTTACCACGATGGCGATGAACACGCCCGTGGATCCCATCTTCCAAACATGCGCTAAGAGATAGGCGAACGGGATCTGGAAGATCCAGAACCAGAACAGGTTGATCCATGTGGGTGTTTTACTATCGCCCGCGCCATTAAATGCATTTATCATGACCATTCCTACGCCATAAAAAATATAACCGCAACTTACAATACGCAATGCGAGTACGGCATTCCTGATCACTTCAGGGTCCTTGTCATCTATCAGTTTTACAAAAAATTCAGCACAGGTGATGAACAGCAAAGAAACAATTCCCATGAAGATCGCATTGTATTGCGCTGTTTTCCAAACAGATTTCTCTGCACGTTCGGGTTGTTTGGCGCCAAGGTTTTGTCCTACCAGCGTTGCCGCCGCATTGCTCAATCCCCATGCGGGCATCAAAAAGAAAATAAGTAAACGTATCGCGATCGTGTATCCTGCTACTGCCTCACTTCCAAAACCTGAAATGATGCGAGCCATTGCGATCCAGCTGGCAGAGCCGATCAGGAACTGTAATGTGCCCGTAGAGGCGATATTGAAAATAGGTTTCAATACACTCATGTCGGGTTTGAAATGATGCAGGTGAATTTTGATGACGCCTTTTCCTTTGAACAGGTGGTATACCTGGTAGATCACTCCAATGCTTCTTCCGGTAGTGGTTGCCATAGCAGCACCGGGCAGGCCGAACTGATGTATCAATATCGGGCAGAGAATGATGTTGCAGATATTGGCCAGCCATAAGCTGCGCATGGCAATGGCCGCATCCCCCGCTCCGCGGAAAATTCCGTTGATAAGGAACAACAGCATGATCACTACATTACCGGTGAGCATGATGCGCGTATACGTCGCACCCATTGCGATCACTTCGGGACCAGCTCCGATCAAACGCAAAATATCTGCAGAGAAAAATAAGCCAAGGCAACTGATGACGATGGTTACAATGAAAGAAAGTAACGCGGCCTGTGCACCGGCTTTGGCCGCATCATCGTAATTTTTTTCACCTACACGTCTCGCCACCATGGCGGTAGCCGCCATGCTTAGTCCGATGGCAACGGAATAAACAAGGGTTAAAAAAGATTCCGTAAGACCGACAGTGGCCATTGCATGCGGGCCCAGCTTGCTTACGAAAAAAATATCCACTACGGCAAATACCGATTCCATGCACATTTCAAGTATCATGGGAATGGCCAGCATAAAAATGGCTTTACGTATACTGCCGGTAGTAAAATCCTGGTGTTCGCTGTTAAGTGATTGTTTGAGCCAGGACCAGACGGACCTTTTGCTCTGATGATCTGTATGAGTCATTAGATAACTTGTATTATAAATAAGTAAATAGAAATAAACCACAATGGAATATCCATTGCGAAGGGGTCGGGAATTATGTGAGCCTAAACACTTAGAAGTCCTAAGCTCTGTTTAGATGTTCATAGACGGCGAATTGGTAAAAAAGGCTGCCATAATATTTTGGATTACAGCGTTGTGAAAACGAAAATAAGGAAAATCGTGAGAATAGATCCCTCAAAAACAAGATGAACGGTAATATAGCTGTACTTTTTTGAAAAAGCCTGCTCCTTTGTACGGTACCGTAAGAAACGAAAAGACGTATTTTTACGTACCTGTAAGAAAGATGTAGAATGAAAAAGTGTGTCCCGATTGCCAACCCATTATTATTTACTTTATTGATACGAATATTCCTGCGATGAACCGTAGAACAATATCTGCCGTTGATGTTGTTGCATCTGCTTTGCGATGGATCGTGAAGAGGTTTGTATTTTGGAGAAAACGGGTTCGCTTTTTTCTTTTTTTGCACCACTGTCGGACGCTTTTGTTTTTTGGAATGATTTCGGTGCCTTTTATGTCGTCAGCGCAAACACAGGCTGGTATGATCTCAAGGAGCCAGTGCGTACTGGCAGGAGGAACGCCTGCTTCTAACCTAACTTCTGTACAGGACCGCAATGCGGTTAATATGGGTTTGGGTTTTTACTGGGAAAAGGCTGATGATGCCGCTTTTACTATAGGCGTGGTTTCCAATCTTTCTGCAAATTCACAGACACTTGTCATGGGCGCGCATGCTGCCAACACGTATTACCGAAGGGTGGTTCCTACAGGATTGGCTGCACCGAATGATTTTTATTATAGTAATACTGTAAAGATCAGTATTGTAGGTGCAACCAATACACCGGCTTTTATTCCAACAAGTGTTTCCCCGATTTGTGAAGGGACTTCTTCTTTTACAGTATCGTACAATTTACTTTTTTCAGCAGCCAGGTATAGTATCATTTGGGACGCGGCTCCATCGGCATTGGGGTTTGTTGACGTTGTTGAACAAAACCTGCCCGGTAGTTCCCCACTAACAGTAAATGTTCCGACCACTGCGCCTGTGGGCAGCTACTCGGGCACCTTAATTCCATTTGATGTTAACGGCTGTTCTACGGCCGGAGGAAGCAACTCTTTTACATTTAATGCCTTGCCCGTGGTTAATGCGATAACGGGTAACAATGCAGTCTGCGTTGGATCAAATATCACGCTTGCGAATACTACAGCGGGTGGTGTATGGAGCAGTAACACGCCTGCCAACGGAACGATTGATGGATTGGGGGTATTAACAGGAGTATCGAATGGAGCAACTACAATCTCGTATACGGTTACGGATGGCAATGGCTGCGTGAATTCAGCAACGGCTGTCAAAACGATCAATCCATTGCCAGCTGTAAATGCAATAACGGGCAATAATAATGTGTGCGTTGGCTCAACCATTACACTGGCCAATACAACAGCGGGTGGTGTATGGAGCAGCGGCACACCTGCGAACGGAACGATCGATGGTTCCGGTGTATTAACGGGTGTTGCGAATGGAACAACAATCATTTCTTATACCGTTACGGATATCAATAGTTGTGTGAATTCAGCAACGGCTGTCAAAACGATCAATCCATTGCCAACAGTAAATGCAATAACGGGTAATAATAGTGTGTGCGTCGGCTCAACCATCACACTGGCGAATATAACTGCAGGTGGTGTATGGAGCAGCGGCACACCTGCGAACGGAACGATCGATGGTTCCGGTGTATTAACGGGTGTTGCGAATGGAACAACAATCATTTCTTATACCGTTACGGATATCAATAGTTGTGTGAATTCAGCAACGGCTGTCAAAACGATCAATCCATTGCCATCTGTAAATGCAATAACGGGTAATAATAGTGTGTGCGTTGGCTCAACCATTACACTTGCAAATACAACCGCCGGAGGTGTATGGAGCAGTGGTACACCTGCGAACGGAACAATCAGCGGTGCCGGTGTATTAACGGGTGTTACGAATGGAACAACAACCATTTCCTATACAGTTACAGATATCAATAGTTGTGTGAATTCAGCAACAGCCGTCAAAACGATCAATCCATTGCCATCTGTAAATGCAATAACGGGTAATAATAGTGTGTGCGTTGGCTCAACCATTACACTTGCAAATACAACCGCCGGAGGTGTATGGAGCAGTGGTACACCTGCGAACGGAACAATCAGCGGTGCCGGTGTATTAACGGGTGTTACGAATGGAACAACAACCATTTCCTATACAGTTACAGATATCAATAGTTGTGTGAATTCAGCAACGGCTGTCAAAACAATCAACTCACTTCCTTCCGTAAACATCACTAACCCCGCTGCTGTATGCGCACCGGGTGTGATAGACCTTACATCTGTCAATATCACATCTGCAGGCAGTACGGCAAATTTATCATATACTCAATGGAACAATGCATTGGCAACATCAGCATTGACAAACGCATCCTCGATAACAGCATCGGGTATTTATTATATCAAGGGCACCATACCTGCAACAGGCTGCTCCGTCACACAGCCTGTTACCGCAACGATCAATCCATTGCCAATCGTAAACGTCACCAATCCCGGTGCAGTATGCGCACCAAGTGTGGTGGATCTGACAGCAGCCAATACAACAACAGGAAGTACGGCAGGACTGGTATACACACAGTGGAACAATGCATTGGCAACATCAGCATTGACAAACGCGTCATCAATAACTGCATCGGGTATTTATTATATCAAGGGCACCATACCTGCAACGGGCTGTTCCGTCACACAACCTGTTACCGCAACGATCAATCCATTGCCAATCGTAACAATTACTAACCCCGCTGCTGTATGTGCACCGGGTGTGATAGATTTGACATCTGTCAATATCACATCTGCAGGCAGTATGGCGAATTTATCATACACTCAATGGAACAACGCATTGGCAACATCAGCATTGACAAACGCATCTTCGATAACTGCATCGGGTATTTATTATATCAAGGGCACCATACCTGCAACGGGCTGTTCCGTCACACAACCTGTTACCGCAACGATCAATCCATTGCCAATCGTAACAATTACTAACCCCGCTGCTGTATGTGCACCGGGTGTGATAGATTTGACATCTGTCAATATCACATCTGCAGGCAGTACGGCGAATTTGTCATATACGCGATGGAACAACGCATTGGCAACATCAGCATTGACAAACGCATCTTCGATAACTGCCTCCGGTGTTTACTTTCCAGCACAGTGGGATCCGAAGCTTGGAATTCACGTGACTTGAAGTCGCGGCCGCACTGACCCTATAGTGAGTCGTATTAATTTAAATCATACCAACATGGTCAAATAAAACGAAAGGCTCAGTCGAAAGACTGGGCCTTTCGT
>JADMIO010001168.1_pt1 | contig 36204 bp, 31 predicted proteins | sample 8958161 | NCBI WGS metagenome assembly JADMIO01 (sample SAMN16585339, study PRJNA669376) | soil metagenome | isolation source: Crop rotation soil | place: USA: Cullars Rotation, Alabama | collected 2011
AGGTGAGCCAGTGTGATTACATTTGCGGCCTAACTGTGGCCAGTCCAGTTACGCTGGAGTCACTAGTATTTAGGTGACACTATAGAAGCGGCCGCGACAACTTGTCCACGTGGAATTCTAAGCTTAGGATCCCAATGTGCTGGAAAGTCGAGCTCCGAGTAGACGTCCAGATGATCGAAGGCAGGCATCGCGACGGCGCGTGAATCGGACCGCCGGAAGATAACAGACTCGGCGCGCGCTGCGGCTGCGCCTCGCGCGCGCGGGCGCTATGATCGGGGCGGATCGTCTCGGGGAGAGCGCGAATGGACGACGACGCCGAAATCGTTGCCGGAAAGGATGTCGAGGTTCGCTTCCACGGCAAGCGCTGCATCCATTCGCGCAACTGCGTGCTCGGCCGGCCCGACGTGTTCGTGCCGAACGTCGATGGCGAATGGATCCATCCGGGGAACGCGACGGCGGCCGAAGTCGCCGAGCTCGCGCACAACTGCCCGTCCGGCGCGATCCAGTACCGCCGGCTCGACGGCGGCCGCGAGGAATCGCCGCCGAAGGTCAATCAGGTACGCGTGCTCGAGAACGGACCGTACTTCTTCCATGCCGAGCTCGTGATCGACGGCGACACGAACGTCGGCTACCGGCGCGTGCTGTGCCGCTGCGGCGCGTCGCAATCGAAGCCGTTCTGCGACGCGCGGCACCACGAATCGCATTTCACCGCGACCGGCGAGGCGAACCGCGGCGACATGGAGACGCTCGCGACGCGGAACGGACCGCTCAGGATCACCGCGACGAAGAACGGTCCGCTCAAGATCGAGGGCTCGCTCGAGATCGTCTCCGGCACCGGCACGACGCTCGCGAAAACCACGAAGACGTGGCTCTGCCGCTGCGGGCATTCGTCGAACAAGCCGTTCTGCGACGGCACGCATTCGAAGATCGGGTTCAAATCGGAATGAACATGCGCACGCTTTTTCCCACTCCGCTCGCCATCGCGCTGTCGCTTGCGTTCGCCGGCCCCGACGACGCGGCCGCGACGCCGGGCACCGTCGAGGCGCCGAGCCCATCGCTGCACTACGCGCTCCGCATGTCGCAACGCGCCGAGCGCAATGCGCTGCGGCTGCCGGCGCACGGCGCGTTCCGCTCGGTGCCGCACGCGCGCGGCAACGTGCTGCCGGTGACGAGCTGCGCCGACGACGGCGGCCCCGGCACGCTGCGCACGGTCATCGCCGGGGCGAACGAAGGCGACGTCGTCGACCTCGGCGCGCTCGACTGCGCGACGATCACGCTGACGCAGGGCATCATCGATCTCAGCGTGCTCGGCCCGCACCACGTCAACGATCTCTCGATCGTCGGGCCGGGCGCCGCAGCGCTCACGGTCGACGGGAACGGCGATCGCGTCTTCGCGCACGGCGATTTCCAGATCGGCCTCGGCACGCTCGCGATCAGCGACCTCACGATCGCCAACGGCAACTATACGCACGGCCTCGCGAGCTGCATCGATTCGTCGGGAAATATCGAGCTGACGCGCGCGGTCGTGACCGGCTGCGATGCGAGCGGCGGGGGTCCGCTGACGTTCGGCGGCGCGGTCAGCGCGGCGTATCTCACGATGACCGACAGCGAAATCAGCTATTCGAACACGGTGGCTTCCGGCGACAACGTCGCGATCGGCGGCGGCGCGTACGTCAGCGGCGATGCGACGCTCGTCCGCAGCACCGTCAGCTGGAACCACGCGCGGGCCGAAACGCCGGGCGACGGCACCTACTACCTCACCGCGGGCGGCGGCCTTTACGTGCGCGGTGCGCTGGCGATGACGGCGAGCACGATCGCGCACAACTACCTCTATACGAACGCCATGCTGCAGGGTCCTGGCGGCGGCGCGTTCGTGCGCGCCGACGCCAACATCGATGCCAGCACGTTTTCGTGGAACATCGCGCCGAGCGGCGCCGCGCTGACGAAGGCCGTCTTCAGCCATTACGGCGATCCCGGCACGAAGCTCACGGTCGCGAACAGCACGTTCGCCGTGAATGGCGCTTCGTATCGCGGCGGCGCGATCGAGACGTTTCGTCCCACGACGATGGCGAGCTCGACCGTCTATTCCGACGGTTCGGCATTGGGCGGCGCGCTCTTCTGCCGCGGCAGCGACGTGACGCTCGATCTTGAGAGCACGATCATCGCGCGGAACGCGTACAGCGACGTGCCTGGCTACTTCCTCGACATCTACTGCGAGGAGCTCGTGACGATCGAGGGCGCGAACAATCTCGTGATGCGGACGATACGCGCGGACTTGCCGCCCGACACGATCCGCACCGATCCGCTGCTTCAGTTCCTCGCCGACAACGGCGGTCCGACCGAGACGCTCGCGCTCGATCCTGCGAGTCCGGCGATCGATACGGGCAACAATGTTCTCGGGCTCGATTTCGACCAGCGCGGCGAAGGCTTCGCGCGCGTCTCCGGCGCGGGTCCCGACATCGGCGCGTACGAGCTCGAGGTCGCGATGCCGGACGGCATCTTCGCGAACGGCTTCGACTGAGGCTTCAGCGCTTGCCGTACTTCTCGTTGAGCCGGCGCGTCAGCGCCTTCGTCAGCACGCGCGCTTCGCTCTTGCGCCGCATCTGCGCTTCGAGCGAATCGGCCGCGGCCGCGAGTTCGTCGCGAAGCTTCAGGTAATTCTGCCAGCGCTCGGGATCGAGCCGGCCGTCTTCGAGCGCCGCGCGCACGGCGCAACCCGGCTCGCTCTGGTGGCTGCAATCGCCGAAGCGGCATTGCTGCGCGAGCGCCTCGATGTCGGCGAACTGGCCTTCGGCGAGATCCTCCTCGCCGGTGAGCTTGAGCTCGCGCATGCCGGGCGTATCGATCAGGCAGCCGCCGGACGGCAGCATGATCAGCGCGCGATGCGTCGTCGTGTGGCGCCCGCGGCTGTCGTGCTCGCGCACGGCTTTCGTCGCCTGGCGCGCTTCGCCGAGCAGCGTGTTCGTCAGCGTCGACTTGCCGACGCCGGACGAGCCGACCAGAACGGCCGTGTCGCCCGCGCGGAGATATTGCAATAGCGGCGCGATGCTGTCCGGTGATTTCGCGTTGATCGCGAGAATCTCGACGTGCGGCGGCACGCGCATGCGAAGCGCGGCGACCGCGGCCTCGACGTTCTCCGCGCGATCGGCCTTCGTCAGCACGACGACGGGCGTCGCGCCGCTCTCGCCGATCAGGACGAGATAGCGCTCGATGCGCGCCGCATTGAGATCGCCGTCGAGACCGTTCATGACGATGACCGTGTCGACGTTCGCCGCGATCAGCTGGCGCTGGTGCCGCTCGCCGGCGGCCGCGCGCGAGAGCACCGTGCGCCGCGGCAGCACGCGCTCGATCTGCGGCGGCGTGCCCGGCACGAGCAGCACGAAATCGCCGACCGCGGGTCGCTCGGCGGGATCGATGCCGCGCTTGAGGAACCTCGGCGCAGGCTGCGCATTGAACGCGGCCGCGCCGTCGTGGATCTCGTACCCGGCGCGATGCTGCGCAACGACGCGCGCGACCGACGCATCGGCCGGCGCATCGTCGGGAAGCTCCCCCGCGCGCCAGCCGATCCGCGCGAGGCGGCGTTCCGCGTCGGCATCGAGCTGCATCGGCGGATTCTAGCCGGGCTGCGCGCTTCAGCCGCGCGGCCTTGCTGCGGCGCGACAAGCGCGACGTCGCCGAGCGTCACAGAAAATGACGTTGCGGCTTTACGTCGATTGCGGATTTGCGAAATCACGCGTGATCGATCGCACGTCCTTAACGCGAACCGAACAACAGCCTCAGCCGCGTTTGCTACGGTTCGTCACGTCGTCGCCGGCGCGGGGCTGAGCGGCGATCCAAGAAAAAAACAATTCCTCCACCCCAAGGACTTGCATCGTATGGCCTCCATGCGAACGGCTGCTGCGTTCCGTTTTTCCGTTTTTGCCGCGCTGGCCTTCGCATGCGTTCCCGGGACCGCCGTTTCGAGCCCGCTGCTGCCGCCGGATCATCCGATCGCCGATCGGCCCGAGTCGTCGATGCCGGCGCCCGCGGGTTCGGCCCGCGTCGACGTGACCGACGATACGAACGCCGCCGCGCTCGGCGCCGACATCGTGATGCACACGTCGGTGTCGCCGCGCCGCCTCCTCGCCGATTTCGCGCTGAAGCTTCGCAACATCGCGTACGTGCGCGGCGGGCGCGAGCTCTCGACCGGCTTCGATTGCAGCGGCTTCGTGCGCTATGTCTACCAGCAGGCACTCGGCTCGGAGCTCCCGGGCAATTCGACGAGCCAGTTCGCCGAAGGCGATCGCGTCGACAAGGGCGACCTTCGCATGGGCGATCTCGTCTTCTTCAAGACGCACGGCAAGCGCGTCTCGCACGTCGGCATCTATCTCGACAACGGCCTCTTCATCCATGCGCCGTCGCGCGGCAAGCGCGTTCGCATCGACCATCTCGACGAATCGTACTGGGCCAAGCGCTTCGCCGGTGCGAAGCGGCCTGATGCGCTGACCTGATCCTCGCGCGCCGCTCGCGCGCAAATTCGCCGAAATCTGCGTTCGAAAGCCGGTGCAAGGCACGGGCTTTACGCCGTCGTCCGCTTTTGAAATCCTGCGCGCATGGAAAAGCGCACCATCGGAAACACCGACATCGCGATCGCGCCGCTCGTGCTCGGCGGCAACGTGTTCGGCTGGAGCGCCGACGAGGCCACGTCGTTCGCGGTGCTCGACGCGTTCGCGACCGAAGGCCTTGCGTGCATCGACACGGCCGACACCTATTCGGGCTGGGTGCCCGGCAACAGCGGCGGCGAATCGGAGACGATCATCGGCCGCTGGCTCGTGAAGCGCGGCAGGCGCGACGACGTCGTCATCGCGACGAAGGTCGCCAAATGGGCGAAGCATCGCGGCCTTTCGCCGGCGAACATCGCCGCGGCCGCCGACGATTCGCTGAAGCGGCTCGGCATCGAGCGCATCGACATCTACTTCGCGCACGAGGACGATCCGACCGTGCCGCTCGAGGACACGCTCGGCGCGTTCTCGCGGCTGATCGAGAGCGGCAAGGTGCGTGCGATCGGCGCGTCGAACTATTCCGGCATGCGGCTCGCCGAAGCGCTCGCGGTGAGCACGAAGCATGGTCTTCCGCGCTACGAAGTCGTGCAGCCCGAATACAACCTCGTCGCGCGCAAGGCCTACGAGAAGGACATCGAGCCCGTCGTCCGGCGAGAGAAGGTCGGCGTCGTCTGCTATTACGCGCTCGCCAGCGGATTCCTGAGCGGCAAGTACCGCAGCGAGGCCGATCTTTCCAAGAGCAAGGCGCGCGGCGGCTCGGTACAGAAGTACCTCAATGCACATGGCCTGCGCGTGCTCGCGACGCTCGATTCGATCGCATCGTCGCATCGCGCGACGCCCGCGCAGGTCGCGCTCGCGTGGCTGATCGCGCGGCCGGGCATCACTGCGCCGATCGCGAGCGCGACGACTCCGGAGCAGGTGCGCGACATCGCTGGCGCGACGCGGCTCTCGCTCGGTGCGGACGAGATCGCCGAGCTCGACGCCGCGAGTGCCAGCTAGCGCTCTTCCCCCTCTCCCGCTTGCGGGAGAGGGCTGGGGTGAGGGCAAGCTGGCTCAACGTTTCACTCCGACTGCCCCACCCGAACCCTCTCCCGCACGCGGGAGAGGGAAAAGCAGGCGCTGGGAGTATTTGTCGCGCGACGACAGCCGCCGCCGCAGCGCGGGCTTGCGTCCAACGAACACGTAGTACGGCACGCGCCCGAGCGGCAGATATGGCACGCTCGCGCGTGCCTCGATGAACGCGTGATCCGGCAGGAGGCGCCTCAGCTCCGGAAAGTGCTGCGACGACACGCGCACGCCGTCGTGCCGAAACCATGCAGGCCAGAACGCGCGCGTCAGCGGATGGTGTTGCGCGAAGCCGGGATTCGTCCGCGCGGGTGAAACGTAGAAATCGACCACGCCCAGCACGCCGCCCGGCTTCAGCATCGCGATCGCGTTCGCGATGGCCGCGCGCCAGTCCGGAATCATCGTCAACGCATACGAGAAATAGACGACGTCGACCGGATCGTCGGGCTCGTACTTTGTCGCATCGGCCTCGACGACTCGGAGCTGCGGAATCCTTCGCGCGCGCTCGCGCGCCTCCGCGAGCAGCGGCGCGCAGATATCGACGATCGTCAGCGACTCGACGCGATCGAGCTTCGATGCGAAGAACTCGACGTTGCGTCCGGTGCCGCCGCCGAGCTCGACGATGCGCGCACCGTTCTCGATCGGCAACCGCTCGATCAGTGCCTCACGGCCTTGCAGCAGGCGCTCGCGAAAGCGGTCGTAGTGCCGGGCCTGCGGCGCATAGAACGCCGAGAGCGCCTCGGCATGCGAGCCCGCGCGCGGCATGCCGCGCAGCATGCGCTGCAAGACCGCGAAATCGCCGCGCAGCGCCTCAAGCCGGGACATCGGCGATCACGAAGCCGGCGTACGTATGCACGCGATCATGCGGCTGCAGCGCGTCGGCGACGTCGTCCATGAAGCGGAACACGTCGCGGAGCTTTTCGCCGTCGGGCCCGATCCGGATCGCGTCGAGATACGCGGGTCGCGAGTGTGCGCTGCGGAGGAGAATGCGCGCGCGCGGCGCTGCGCGCCGGCGAATCGCCTCCCATTCCTCGATCAGCGCGGCCGGATGGTAAGAGCTCATCCAGTCCATGTGGTCGAGCAGCACGAAGCGCGAGATCGGCTCGTCGATCGTGCGGAGGAGCTCCGTCACCGTCATCGTGTGCGGCGCGATGCGCTCGACGAGGCCGGACTTCAGGCGCTCGAAGTTCTCGCGCTTGAGATACTCGGGACAGCAGTCGTGCCGGTAGCGTCCGGTGATGTAGACGCGCCAGAAGTAGTTGTCGCCGAGCGGCAGCTGGCGGAATACGTATTGCACGCAGCTCCGGATGAAACCCGAGACGCCGCCCGCGTGCTGCGCCTCGACGAGCTTTCGCTGCGGATACGGCACGCCGAGCATCGACATCGTGAGCTGGCGCGAGATCGCCCAGTTGACGGCCTTGTTCCAGAGCAGCGGCGCGACGCGCGCATCGTAGATCGCCTGCTGCTCGGCGAGCGTCGGCGCCTCGAAGAGATCGGCCATCGCCTCGCGGAGCGGCGGACGCGACGCGAAGTACGCGCGCACGGCGCGCGCGACGATGCCGGAGAGTCCGTGGAAATAGAAGCTGCCGCGCGGGCTCGTGAACCAGCGGCGATGCCGATCCCACCAGGTGCGCGCGAATGGCGACAGCAGCGGCCGCAGGTGCTTGTGATAGAGCTCGTCGAAGCTTGCGTGATAGCCGTCGCCGAAGATCGCGAAGAAATCCTCAAATCCGAGCGCGCGGATGCCGGCGATCTTGAGCTCGAGCAGCGCAGTCTGGCGCGGATTCGCGTCGACCGCATGGATCCGCTTCGGCGCCTCGAGCGCGTAATCGAGCGCGTTGCAGCCGGCGCTCGTGATCACGAGCACCGTATCGTCGGGCCCGAGCGCGAGCGCCTTGCGGTCGACGGCCGGGTCTTCCCAGCAGGTGTTGTAGACGAGGCTTCTCGAATAGATCGCGTCGAAGATTTTCTGGTCGAGCTTGTCGCGGAGATTGGGCAGCGGCATCGATCGAGTCCGGGCGGAATTGTCGCAATGCCGCGCACGCTAGTACGGCGCGATGACAACTCCGTGATTGCACCTCTCTGCAACTTTCAAAGGCGCAATTCGTCGCGTTTGTCGCATCGCCGTCATCGATGTCACTGCATTGCAATTTCGCAGCAATCGAATTGCGATCGGGAAAACATAGGCTTGCGGCGGTTTCCTGCGAGGATGCGTGATGTCTCGACTCTCGTTCCGCAGTGTATTCGTCTCGGACATACACCTCGGATTACGTGATTGCCAGGCCGGCTATCTGCTCGACTTTCTGCGCTCCGTGCAATGCGAGCGGCTCTATCTCGTCGGCGACATCATCGATTTCGAGAATATGCAGAAGCGGCCGTTCTGGCACGAAGCGCACGGCGAGGTCGTGACCGAAATCCTCGGCATCGCGGCGCGCGGCACGAAGGTGACGTACATCCCGGGCAACCACGACGCGATGCTGCGCCGCTTCGCGGGCCAGCGCTTCGCCGGCGTCGACATTGCGCTCGACGCGGTGCACATCGGGCCGGACGGCCGCCGCTACCGCGTCAGCCACGGCGACGAGCACGACGAGACGAGCACGGCGCCGAAGTGGCTCCTCGTGCTCGGCGACGTGCTGCAGGGCCTCATCTGCGGGTTGAACCGCAAATGCAACGGGCTGAGGCGGCGGCTTGGCCTCCATTACCGGCCACTGTCGATCTTCATCAAGACGCACATTCCGACCGCGCACAGGTTCATTCGCGAGTTCGAGACGCGCGTGACCGCAGCGGCGCAGGCCGATGGGTTCGACGGGCATATCTGCGGGCACATTCACTACGGGCGCATCGCGGAGCGCGACGGCTTCGTCTACATCAACGACGGCGACTGGGTCGAGCACTGCACGGCGCTCGTCGAGCACGCGGATGGCGCGTTCGAGCTTCTGCACTGGACCGAGCGGCCGCGGACGCTCGCGGTGCAGCGCGGTGGCGACGTCGACGATACGGAACTTCCGCTGCCGGCCGCAGCGTAAAACTCTCACTCTTGCGCTGGTCCCCCTCTCCCGCTCCGCGGGAGAGGGCTGGGGTGAGGGCAATCTTGAGGAAGCGTTGCACCAGCTTGCCCTCACCTCCCTCTCCCGCACGCGGGAGAGGGAAATGCGCGCCGCGGGTTTTGTGAGGTTTACGGCGGTGGCGGCGGAATCTCGAAGACGTACACGTAGATGATCCCGGTCGCCGTCCCGCCGCGACCGTCCGACACCGTGTACTCGAAATAATCCTGCCCGAACACGCCGTGCACCGACTGGTAATGCACGGTGTTGTCGGGATTGATCGTAACGATGTTCTGCGTCAGCGGACCCGTGTGATTGACGGCAATGACGGTCAGCCGATCGCCGTCCGGATCCGACGCCGCCTGCAGCACCGGAATGTCCGTCGCGCCGCCCTTCATCACGCGTACGCTGAGCGAGCCCGCGACCGGCGGCTGATCCGGTGAACCGACCGTCACGTGCACGGTCGCGCTCGCGGTGCCGCCGCGGCCGTCCGTGATCGAGTACGTGAACGTGTCGTCGCCGAGATAGTCCGCGGCCGGCGTGTAATCGACGTTCGAGCCCGCCGCGACCGCGGTGCCATGGGCCGGCGTCGAGACGGCCGTGATCGTCAGCGTGTCGCCGTCGGCGTCGCTGTCGTTCGCGAGCACGTCGATCGGATTCATCGTCGAGTTCGGCGCGACGGCCGCCGAATCGTCGAGCGCGACCGGCTCGTGCTCCTTCGGCCCGACCGTCGTCGTCGTGGTCGACTTCGCGAACTTGTAGACGTCGACCGTGCGCTTGTGCTCGGCCGGATTGCGGAGCGCGCGCTCGATCCACGCCGGCGGCGCGGCGACGGGCTCCTTCGTCCACTCGACGATCGTCTTCGTCGCCGGCTGCGGTGGCGGCGCCGCCGCGGCGGTCGTCTCCTCGATCGTCAGGAACTCGACGTCGACGCGGCGATTCTTCCTGCGGCTCTCGCGCGTGTCGTTCGGATATTTCGGGTTGAGCTCGCCCTCGCCGCGCGCCTCGATCTCGTCGGCCGCGACGCCGTGCGCTTCGAGATAGGCCTTGACCGCGGCGGCGCGTCGCTCCGAGAGCTTCTGGTTGTACTCGGCCGGCCCGATATTGCACGTGTGACCGACGACCGTGACGCGGCTGACGCGCGTCGACGACTTCAGCTTTGCGATCAGCTCGTCGAGCGCGGCGACCGCGTCGGGCCGGAGATTGGAGTGATCGAAATCGAAGAACGCATCGCCGTCGAGGCGCACGTCGTTCTTCATGACCTGCGGCGCGGGCGGCGGCGGCGCGGACGTGTCCGGCACCGTCTTCTCGACCTGCACCATCTTGTACGGCTCGCGCGCGCGGAAGCTCTGGCCGAAGTCGTAGCGGAGCAGCAGCCAGCCGCGCGTGTCGTTCTTGTCGGTCTCGAAATCGCCGCTCTTGTGCAGCGATTCGCCCTCGAGCGAAACGCTAAAGCCGGTGTTCGCGAAATACTTGTCGACGCCGAGCGAGAACGTGAGCTGATCCGAGCTGTAGTGCCCGACTTCGTAGTCCACGCCGCCGCGGACGCGGATCAGCGGATCGTCGAAGTACTTGCCGAGGCGCACGCCGAGGCCGTTCTCGTACGGATGCTCGTAGAACTTCGTCAGCGTGTCGATCGTTTCGAGCTGCGTGTACGGACCGCCCTCGTCGGTGCCCGTGATCGTGTTCGTGACGATGTCGTTCGTCGTGTTCGTCAGACGCGAGCCCGAGATCGAATGGCTGTAGTAGCCGTCGATCGTGAGGTCTGCCTTTTCCCAGCCGAGGCCGACGGTCGCCTTGCGGTCCTTCCATTCGTTCTGGTCGGCGGCGCCGAAGATTTTCCAGATCGTCGCGTTGTCGACTTTTTCGTCCGACGCGTCCGCGCTGCCGTGCAGGAAGTGGTAATCGACCTGCACGCCGCCCGAGCCGCCGTGGCCGAGCCAGAGCTCGCCGAGCCAGGCGTGATCGTCGGTCTTGCCGAGGATGCCGAGGATCTCGCCGAGCACGTCGCCCGAATCGTCGACGCCGAGCGAGACGCGAAGGTTCGAGCCGACGTACGTGACCGGGATCGTCGGATCGGGCGGCGGCGGAGTCTGCGGGCTGGCCGGCGGTTCGGTTTGCGCAAAAACGATGCGCGACAGCGCGACGCCGACCGCGATCGGCAGCAGCTTCCGATTCATTGTCCTCTCCCGTGCGAGCTTGGAAACGCGCACCCCTGCCGCCAAGTATCGCCCAAGTCTCGCCCGTTGGGCTTTGCCGCCCAAATCGACTCCCATGGCGCGCGGAGTATCATGCGCGCCCCGCCGCCGGACCCGTCCCATGCCCCTCGCCGCCGCCACCCGTGACCGTATCGACCAGCTGCTCGCCGCGAACCGCGTCGTGCTCTTCATGAAAGGCACGCGCCAGGGACCGCAATGCGGGTTTTCAGCCGCCGCGGTCGACCGCCTCGACACGCTGCTCGACGACTACGCGACCGTCGACGTGCTCGCCGACGACGAGATCCGCCAGGGCATCAAGGAATACGGCAACTGGCCGACGATTCCGCAGCTTTACGTCGATCGCGAGCTCGTCGGCGGCGCAGACATCGTGCAGTCGATGTTCGACTCGGGCGAGCTGCACCGCCTGCTCGGCGTGCCGGAGCCCGATCGCACTCCGCCCGAAATCACCGTCTCGGACGCGGCGGTCGGCGCGATCCGCCAGGCGTTGACCGATGCCGACGGCATGAAGCTCTTCCTCGTCGTCGACGGGCATTTCCAGCCGCAGTTTCAGCTCCGCGAGCCGAACGGCAACGAGATTTCGGTGACGGCGAACGGCCTTGAGATCTGCTTCGATCTCGCGAGTGCAGAGCGCGCACGCGGCGCGAGCATCGACTGGACGAAGACGGCGCACGGCGAGGGCCTCGCGATTCACCTGCCGATGGCGCCGCCGGCCGTGAAATCGATCGACGTGCACGCGCTGAAGCAGCGCCTCGACACCGGCGATGTCACCGTCATCGACGTGCGCCCGCCGCAGGATCGCGCGCTCGCGCCGTTTGCGCGCGCGGAGGTTCTCGATTCGTCGACGCACGCGCGGCTCGCGGCGCTGCCGAAGGAGACGTCGCTAGCGTTCCTCTGCCACGTCGGCAATTCGAGCCGGCGCGCGGCGGAGCACTTCCGCGAGCATGGGTTTCGCGACGTCTACAACGTCGAGGGCGGGATCGATGCGTGGTCGCGCGAGATCGATCCGAGCGTGCCGCGGTACTGAGCCCGCGACGGCTCCTCGCTTACTCCCACCTCATGTTGAGCTTGCGGTCCGACTCCACGCAGTCGCGCAAATAGAGATTGATCAGGTTCTGGTACGGAATGCCGTTCTCTTCTGCGAGATGGCGGAAGTAGTCGATCGTGTCCTCGTCGAGACGGATCGTCAGCTGCTTCTTCGCCTTGCGAAGGTACGGATTGCGTACGGACTTCGAGAAATCGTAGCGCTTCTTCATCGGAGCCACTCGCGGTATTGGCGCTGCTCGGTGCGATCCGCCTTGCGGGCGGAGATGATGCGAACGATGCCGTCGTCCTGCCGGTAGCAATGGCAGACCACGAGAATGCGGAGCGCCGTGCTGAGTCCCAGCAATACGAAGCGCTCCTCCTCGTCGGAGTGATCCGGATCGTCGATGACCCTCGCATTCTCGTCGAGGAAGGCCGTTCGCGCCTCCTCGAACGAGACGCCGTGCTTGAGCCGGTTTGTTCGGCTTTTGCGCTCGTCCCACTCGAAGACAGGATCGCCTGCCGACATTGTAACTACAGTGTAGTTACGCCGCAAGAAAAGCAGAGTTCGAGTGCGCTCAGGGGCCGCCGTCCGCCGTCGCAATGCCGTCACGCGGACACATGAGCTTGTCGGGACTCGTCGCGACGAACCGGCCGTGAGCCTCGTCGATGCGCCACGCCGCGGTCGCCGGTAGCTTGGCGGCCTTGGCGTCGCCGGATTTCAGGATCGCGAGAACCACGTCTTTCGTCGCCTTGCCGTCCTCATCGCAGGCGCCGAGAAACGCCGGCGCCGCCTTCGAGTGATCGGCGCGGACGACGTCCGTGACGATGTCCTTGCGGACGATGAAGTGATACGTGCTGCCGCAGATCGTCCACGCTTCGTAGCTCAGCGGCTCCGACAGCTCCTCGCTGCCTTCGTGCTTGAGGCCGATGTCGGCGTGCTGCTTTTCCATCACGTCGACCGGACCGTTCGCGATGCGCTTGCCGACGAACGCTTTGCCGATCCCGGCGTCGCACTTGAGGCCTTTGAACGCGTCGCCCGCATGCGCGGCGGCGCAGCCCGCGAGCAGTGCAACCGCAAACCAGACTTTCGACATGACCGAAACCTCCCGTGGACTCGGTGCGTTTTACGCGATCGACGCTCTATCCGGACAGCGGCTCTCCGGCGCGGCGCTCATCTCAAGGGCAACGCCGCCTGCGCTCGGACAGCGTGGTCAGTGCGCATACGGCCAGCGTCGGCAGCAATATCGTCGAAAGGATCGGCGGCGCGCCCAGCAGTGCCGACGCGATGATCGCCGCAGCCCAGAGCACGCCGTTCGAAACGATCAGCCTGTGGTTCATCGTACGCTCCGTCGTCGAATGCCGCCGGCATGATCGCAAACCGCGAGCTCGCCGCGTTAAGCGCAAGCCTGATTGTTTCCCGCGCATCGCCGTTTTAACGCTTCTCTACGAGGAACAGCTGCTCCGTGACATGAATCGACCGCCGGTCGAAGTTCCGGCTGCCGCGGAATGCGTTGTATTGCGTTTCGATGACGTCGACGGTGCCGAGCCGAGCCAGCATCGCACGCATGTCGGCCGGCGAGATGAAGCCTTCATTGTTGAACGAGACCAGCAGGAACTTGCTGTCGATCGTCTCGGCAAGCTCGCGGAGCAGCGGCAGCGAGCGGCTCCTGACGTTGTAGCCGGAACGCTGCCAGTCGGTCGGAATGCCGGAGACCGCGCTGACTTCGGCGGGCCGCCGATAGTTCGCGATCAGGTTCAGCATGAAATAGTTCGAGCCGTATGGGTGCTGGTTGTACGGCGGATCGAGATACGCGACGTCGAGATCGCGAAGCGTGCGCGCGAGCGCGTTCGCATCGCGCGTGAAGACTTCGATCTCGCATTCGAAGCGGCTCAGCACGGGCACGTCGAGCACGATCGCGCCGAGAATCCGCCCGAGCGCATCGCAGCCGCTCCCTCCGAACTGTCCCGCCTGCGTGCGCCGGTCCTTGTAGAAGCCCTTGAACACGCCGGCCGTGTTCGCGTGCACCGACGCACGGCTCAACAGAGGCCCGAGCAGCATGATCCGCTGCGTTTCCGGCAGCGTGTCGAGCGATCGTCGGTAGTTGTCGAGCCGCCGCGCATTCGCCTTCGTGTAGAAAACGCGATCGCGCGGAGTGATGTTCGCCTCGTCGGCGGGCGCATAAAGCTCCTCGATGAAGCCGCGCGGCAGCGGCGCCGTGTCGACGCGCGCGTTGAGCTCGGCGACGCGCGCCGAGAGCTCGCGAAGATCGACCTCGCTTCGGTTCGCGAGATGGCAGCGCGCGAGCACATCGGCGTAGTCCTCGATGTCGTTGCTCGCGAGATACGCGCAATGCGCCTTGAGAAAGCGGGAAACGACGCCCGATCCCGCGAACGCATCGAGCGCACGCAGCTTGCGTTTCCCGAGCCGAGTCTTCACGCGCTCCACAGCGAGCCCGATGTTGCCGAGCAACGCACGCTTGTTGCCGATGTACGTTACGAGCTGGCGCGAAAGGTAATCCGGATCCTCGACGGGACCATCGACGATCGCGCGCGGAAGATCGACGGCGCTCACTCGCTATCGACGCCGTCTTCGAAGCGCAGATGCTTGACGCTCCGCCCGCGCCGGCGCACGAGCTTGAGCGCCTCGATGCCGATCTTGATGTGTGCCTCGACGAAGCTCGCCGTGATCATGCGGTCGCTGAGCTCGGTCTTGACGCCTTCCGGAATCATCGGCTGATCGGACACCAGCAGCAGCGCGCCGGTCGGAATGTGGTTCGCGAAGCCGGCCGCGAAGATCGTCGCGGTCTCCATGTCGATCGCCATCGAGCGCGTCTTGCGCAGGTATTCCTTGAACGCAAGATCGTGCTCCCAGACGCGCCGGTTCGTCGTGTAGACCGTGCCGGTCCAGTAGTCGTGGCCGAGATCGCGGATCATCGTCGACACGGCGCGCTGCAACTGGAACGCCGGCAGCGCCGGTACCTCCGGAAGGAGATAGTCGTTCGACGTGCCCTCGCCGCGGATCGCCGCGATCGGCAGCACGAGATCGCCGAGCCGGTTCTTTCGCTTGAGCCCGCCGCACTTGCCGAGAAAGAGCGCGGCCTTCGGCGCAATCGCGGACAGAAGGTCCATCACGGTCGCCGCGTTCGGGCTTCCCATGCCGAAGTTGATCATCGTGATGCCGTCGGCCGTCGCGTTCGGCATCGGCTTGTCGCGGCCGAGCACCGGCACCGCGTTCGCTTCGGCGAAGAGCTCGACGTAGTGGCCGAAGTTCGTCAGCAACACGTGCTCGCCGAACGCGTCGAGCGGCGCGCCCGTGTACCGCGGCAGCCAGTTCGCGACGATCTCGGTCTTGTCCTTCATGGGGCGCACGGTCTCCGGCGGCGGCCGATCCGGCGATTCAATGCCGGATCGCGCGCGCGCGCAAGAGCGTGCGCCGTCAGCCCTCGAAGCCGTCGGCGAAGATGCGGTCCGTGCAGGCCTGGATCTGCGCGGCATCGATGACGACGTTGAAGGCATCGCCGCCGATCGCAGCCTCGGGGGTCGCGATCATCCATTGTCCGGAGGACGCCGAATATTCGATGTCGTAGTCGCCGGCGTGCGTGCCGATCGCGGGGTTGTACACGCGCGAGACGTGAAACTTCGCGCAGGCGACGCCATTGATCAGCGGATGATCGATCCCGATGCCGGCCGAGCCGACGGGCACGTCGACACGGAACGCGTTCGGGCTCGGCGGCTGCGCATAGACGTCGAAGCCGATGCCAAGGGGCATCGCCGCGCCGTCCATGTTGCCGATGTTCCAGCGCCCGCTGCTGCCGCTGCCGGTGTAGAAGACGCCGACCGGGTGATCGAGATAGGTCGCATCGCGCGTCCAGTCGTGGCGCACGAGCACGATGCGGTCTGCGAGCGCGTTGGTCATTCCGTTGTCGATCGTCGTGCTCGAGCCCGAGGTGTTCCCCGCGGTGGCGATCTGCGCGAATGCGCCGTCGCCCGCCGCCGGCACGAATACGTTCCACATCGCGCCGAGGTCCATCGGCAGCGTGAAATCCTCGTAGTAGAGCGTCCACGACGGCGCCGAGTACCAGATGCCGAACGGATGGTCGATGACGGGAAAACCGTAGATCGTCTTGCGCGTGCCGAATAGATACGCGCCGGGGTTGCCGTTCGTCGCGGAATCGTCGATCGCCGTCACGTTTTCGAACGAGTTGGCCGCGTCGGCCGCGTGATCGAAAGTGACGTCGCCGAACTCGTACGCACCGATGTCGGCGCCGCCGAGCTTGAGGCGGCGCAGACCGTCGGCATCGAGGACCGGGAAGCCGTTGTCGATGATGCCGAATGCGAGCGTCACGCCGTCCGCGGCATCGATCGCCGGCGAGCCCTGAGCGAGCCGCGGCGGCGCACTCGGCGAGAGCTGGGCGGGCGCCGTGATCGTGTGCGGGCCGAGCGTCGCGTTGTTCGATGCCGCGTTGATGAGATTGTAGTCGTTGATGACACCGACCCCCGCGACGCCGAGCTCGAGGCCGCGCTCGGCGACGAGGAGATTGTTCCACACGGTTCCGTTGAACGTTCCGCTCGTGGCGCCGTTCCATTCCAGCGTCAGGATGCCGTCGTTGCAGCCGGCGACCGTGTTGTTGATCGCCTGCAGGTCGATCGAGCCATTCTGGGGAACGAACCCGATACCCTGGCCCTGGCCGTCGGCGCCGCATCGGATCGAGTTCATGTAGGCGCGCGCGCGAAGGGTGCTGGCCGTCGTCGCAAACATGCCCTCGGAAAAGAAGATGCCGGCGCGATTGAACGACCCGCGCACGTCGTTGCCGAATGCGGCGACGCTCGCGTTGCCTGGACCGGCGCCCGTCGCGCTGACGTCGACGAGGATGCCTGCACCGTTGTTGCCGGCCTCGCTGCGCACCACCGTATTGAATGCAGCATAGACGGTCATCGGCGCGCTGCTCGACACGAGCTCGATGAGACCGGAATTGATACTCGACGGCGTCCCCGCGACACGGTTGTGATAGACGGTCGCGTTGACGGTACCCAAGGTCGTTTCGATCCGGATGAATGCGTCGTGGCCGCCGGTGCTCTGGGAAACGTCGAGGTCACGCACGTCGTAGGTCGCGTTCGCGGGCCCGGCATGCAGCCAGACGTGACCGTCGCGAATGCGCAGCTTGCTGACCGCCACCGTGATGTCCACCGGCGCCGAGGCGATGCCATCGATCGAGCGGCTCGCTGCGAACGATGCGTGGTGGTACGGCGCCGACGTCAGCGTGAGGCTTCGCGTCGGCAGCGAAAGATCCTCGTCGACCGGCGTGTCGGTCGCGATCTCGATCGTGTCTCCGGAACCCGACGCATCGATGCACGCCTGCAGCGTGCCGGTGCAGCCGGGCGAGCCGGGCCAGGTCAGCGTGGTCGCCGAAGCGAAAGGCATCGCGGCGGCGGCCGCGACAGCGAGAATCGAAATGAACGAAGCGGTTGCGCGCCCCATCGTGTGCTCTCCCCTGTTGGCACAGCGCGAACGCTAGCCGCCGGCGCGGGGATGCGTCAAAGACGTGCGTCTCGCGCCGAGTGTGAACTCCGTCCCGGAAGAGCCGCCGCGAGCGTCTGATTCGCGGCTCGCGGCGTCGGCGGCGCATAATCGGGATCCCCGCGCGAGGATGTCCCATGCTCGTCACGTTCGTGCTCGCTCTCGTCGTCTTCTCTGTCCTCGCGTTCCGCGGGCTCGGGTTTCTCGCATGGATCGCGGCGGCCGGCGTCTGGCTGATCGGCTGGCGCATCGTCGGCGTCGATTCGCCGCTCCTGTTCGAGGTCACGACGATCGTGCTGCTCGCGCTCGCGATCGTGTTCGGCGTGCCGCTCGTGCGCCGGCATCTGGTCTCGCGCTTCATCATGCCGGTGTTCGCGAAAGTGCTGCCGCGTCTCGGCGAAACCGAGCGTATCGCGCTCGAAGCCGGCACGGTCTGGTGGGACGGCGATCTCTTCGGCGGCATGCCGGATTGGCAGAAGCTGCTCGATTTCGCGCCGCGCGCGCTGACCGGCGAGGAACGCGCGTTCCTCGAAGGCCCGACCGAAGAGCTCTGCCGGCGACTCGACGACTGGGACGTCTACCAGCAGCGCGACCTTCCGCGCGAGATCTGGGACTTCATCAAGCGCGAGCGCTTCTTCGGCATGATCATCCCGAAGGAATACGGCGGCCTCGGCTTCGGCGCGCTCGCGCATTCGCGCGTCGTGACGCGGCTTTCGAGCCGCTCGATCACGGCAGCCGTGACGGTAATGGTGCCGAACTCGCTCGGCCCCGGCGAATTGCTGATCCACTACGGCACCGAGGCGCAGAAGAAGAAGTACCTGCCGCGCCTCGCGAACGGCGAGGAGATTCCGTGCTTCGCGCTGACCGGCCCCGAAGCCGGCTCCGACGCCGCCGCGACGCAATCCGAAGGCATCGTCGAGAAGCGCACGATCGACGGCGTCGAAGTCATCGGCCTCCGCTTCAACTGGAAGAAGCGCTACATCACGCTCGCGCCGGTCGCGACGCTGATCGGCCTCGCGTTCCGCCTCAAGGATCCCGACCACATCCTCGGCGCCGACGAGGATCGCGGGATCACGTGCGCGCTGATTCCGCGCGGCACCAGGGGCATCGAGATCGGCCTTCGCCACGATCCGATGGGCGTGCCGTTCCAGAACGGGCCGATCGTCGGCACGGACGTCTTCGCGCCGCTCGATGAGATCGTCATCGGCGGCCGCGAAGGCATCGGCAAGGGCTGGCGCATGCTGATGGAATCGCTCGCGGCCGGCCGCTCGATCTCGCTGCCGGCGTTGAGCGTCGGCGCGGCGCAGATGGCGACGCGCATCTGCGGCGCGTACGCGACCGTGCGCGAGCAGTTCGACACGCCGATCGGCCGCTTCGAAGGCATCGAGGAGCCGCTCGCGCGCATCGCGGGCCTGACGTACCTCATGAGCGCGACGCGCACGCTCACGTGCGGCGCGCTCGACGCAGGCGAAAAGCCCGCCGTGCCCGGAAACATCTGCAAGGCGTATCTCACCGACTCGATGCGCCAGGTCATCAGCGACGCGATGGACATCCGCGCCGGGAGCGCGATCCAGCGCGGCCCGCGCAACACGCTCGCGCGCGCGTGGGACGCCGTGCCGATCGGCATCACTGTCGAAGGCGCGAACATCCTGACGCGCTCGATGATCATCTACGGGCAGGGCGCGATCCGCTGCCATCCGTTCGTGCACAAGGAGATCAACGCGGTCGCCGCGAACGACCTCGCCGCGTTCGACAAGGCGATCTTCGGCCACGTCAACAACTTCATCACGCGCGCCACGCGCACGAAGCTCCTCGCGTGGACCGGCTCGCGCCTCGCGGGCGCACCGCACGTGCAGGACGCGGCGCGCTACTACCAGCATCTCTCGCGCTTCTCGGCGGCGTACTCGATCACGTCGGACATCGCGATGGGCACGCTCGGCGGCTCGCTGAAGCGGCGCGAGAAGCTTTCGGGCCGGCTCGCAGACGGTCTTGCGTATCTCTATCTCGCCAGCGCGGCGCTGAAGCGCTATCACGACGAGCCGAAGACCGCGTCGAACTTCGCGCTCGTGCGCTGGAGCGTCGAGCTCTGCCTGTACCGCGTGCAGGAAGCGCTCGTCGGCGTGCTCGACAACCTGCCGGTGCGCTGGATCGCGTTCCTGATGAAGCTCGCGATCTTTCCGCTCGGCGCGCGGTTCCGGCTGCCGTCCGACCGGCTCGGCGCCGAAGTCGCGCGCGCGATCCTCGAAGACCGCGAAGCGCGACAGACGCTGACGGGCGACGTGTTCGTGCCGCCGCCGAACGAGCCCGGCCTCGGCGCGCTCGAAGCGGCGCTCGACAAGGCGGTTCGCGCGATTCCGGTCGAGACGAAGCTTCGCGACGCGGTGCGGGCCGGCAAGCTCGATCGCGCGCCGGGCCACATGCTCGACGATCTAGGCCTCGCGGCCGGCGTGATCTCGAAGGTCGAATACGATCTCCTCAACGAGGCCCGCGACGCGCGCGACGAGGTCGTCGCGGTCGATGCCTTTGCGCCCGACGTCTACAGGACGCTGCACTGACGATGCACGCCGACTGGTATTTCGACTTCATCTCGCCGTTCTCGTACCTGCAGCTCGAGCGGATCGGCACGCTTCGCGCACGCATCGAGATCGCGCCGATCCCGATCGTGTTCGGCGCGATCCTGAAGCACCACGGCCAGCTCGGTCCGGCCGAGATCCGCGGCAAGCGCGAGTTCACCTATCGCTTCGCGCAGTGGACGGCCGGGCACGAGAACGTTCCGTTCCGCTTTCCACCCGCGCATCCGTTCAATCCGATCGCGGCGCTGCGCCTCGCGATCGCGGCCGGCACGACTTGGTCCGCGATCACGGCGATCTTCGAGCACATCTGGAAGGAAGGTCGCGCAGGCGACGATGCCGCGTCGCTCGCGGAGGTCGGGCGTGCGCTCGGCATCGACGATGTCGCCGCGGCGACCTCGCGCGAAGACGTCAGGCTCGCGCTTCGCACGAACACCGAAGCCGCGATCGCGGCCGGCGTGTTCGGCGTGCCGACGCTGCGCATCGGCGGCGAGCTGTTCTGGGGCAACGATGCGACGCCGATGATCGAGGACTGGGTCGACGCGCCGGCGCGGTTCGACGACGAGGAGTACCGGCGCATCGCGACGCTTCCTCAGGCGGTCGTGCGTCCGCGCTGATCCGCGCGCCGGCCGCCGGCCGCCCTATCGCCACTCGATCGCCGCGAAGAGCCGCTCGAGCCGCGCCGTGCGCAGAGGATTCACGCCGCGATGCCATGCGACAAGCCCGGCGAGCCAGGCACGGAAATCCGCGCGGCCTTCGCGGTTCTGGCTTTCGGCGCCGTGCCGCACGCAGTTCGTGAGGATCGCCTTCAGCCGATCGAAATCGGCTCGCGCGACGTTCGCGTGCCGGTTCACGACGAGGCCGGTCACGCGTTGTGCTGCGTTCTTCGCGAAGAATCGCGTCTTGCGGTGGTTGACGCGAAATCCCGCGTCTTCGGCGATGCGCGCGATGGCCGGCAGGAAGCCGTTCCAGCGCCGGCGCGCGAACCCGTCGCCCGAAAAGGTGAGATCGTCGGCGTAGCGGCTGTAGACGAGACCGCGTGCGCGCGCCCACGCGTCGAGGCGCGCATCGAGCGACCACGCGACGAGGTTGGCGAGCGCCGGCGACGTCGGCGCGCCTTGCGGAAGATGCGGCATGCGCCAGCGCTGGCGGTCGGGCCAGCCGATCGCGTGCGGCGCCGCCGTCAGGATCGGCATCGGCACGCGGTGCGTGACCAGCGCGGTCAGCGCGCTCGCGACGTCGTCGTCGTAGCCGATCAGGCGGAACACGCCGCGCACGCGCGCCGCGGCGATGCTCGTGAAGAACCGTTCGAGATCGACGCGGAGGACCGCTTCGCGTCCTTCGTGCCTTCGCGCATGCGCGATCACCGAACGGCCGCGCACGAATCCGAACGCGGCCTCGTGCACCGGAACGCGACGCAGGATCGCCTCGTCGATGCGCCGCTGCAGCATGCAGAGATGCGGCTTCGGAATTTCGAGCAGGCGATCCGGTCCGTATTCGCGCGGCTTCCAGCGGTAGCGGTAGTGGCGAAGGCGCTCGTCGGTACGCTCGCCATCGCGCCACGCGTCGGCGAACCAGGCGAGCTCGCCCGGCGCGAGACGGAGCCAATGCGAGAGCGCGGCGCGCGAGGCGAACCCGGGCAGGCCGGCGACGGCGAGCCTCGCTTCGGTCTCGAGGTAAGGATCGAGCGGCACGCGACGCCAGCGAACAGGCGGATGGCGCGCGGCGTCGCGCATGAACGCGTCATCGGCAACGAGCCGCGCGACCAGCGCATCGCGATCCGCATCGCGCGCTAACGGCGCATGGCGGAGCGCGGCATCGACGAGCCACGGCGCGAACGGCCGGAACGCACGCAGCACGCGCTCGCGCACGGCGGCTTCGTCGAGGGTTCCATCGAGCAGCACGAGCGCGAGGCGGCGGGCGAGTTCGCGGGCGCTGTTCGGCATCGATCGGCTTTCGTGCGAGGCGGCCGCGCCGCTCCAACTCCCGTGCCTTGCATGAACATGTCTGCGCGGAGCGCAGCGCCGTTCCTGCGGTGAAATGCGTGCTGGACCTTCGCGCCGCGGGGTAACCCCGCGGGTGTCGCGGCGACTCGGCGTCGCGACGAAGCGCTTGGAGCGGGCGGCCGCGGCGCGAAGTACAGCATCACGTGCCGCGCGCGCGCAAGCGTTCAGCCGGGCGTGTCGGCAGCTCCGGCCTCGATCGCGACGCTGACGAGGTTGCGCCCGCCCGTCTTCGACTTGTAGAGCGCGGCGTCGGCGCGCTCGATCAGCTCGTCCGGGATCGCCGCCGCCTCGTCCATCGCCGCGACGCCGAGGCTCACGGTGAGCCCGATGCGCATGCCGGAGACGATCATCGACATGTCCTGCACGCGCTTTCGGATGCGCTCGGCGACGATCTCGGCGTCGGCTGCTCCGGCACCCGGCAGGAGAATCAGGAACTCCTCGCCGCCGTAGCGGCCGAGCGCATCGCCCTGGCGAAGCTCGCCGGCGATCGGGCCGATCACGCCGCGCAGGCACTGATCGCCCGCGCGATGTCCGTAGTTGTCGTTGACGTGCTTGAAATGGTCGAGATCGAGGAACAGGAGCGACAGCGAATCGCCCGACTGGCGCGCCTTGGCGAACTCGGCGCGAAGCCGCGCGAGGATCGCGCGACGGTTGAGGACGCCGGTCAGCGGATCGTGCTCGGCGAGCTTGTGCGCGACGTCGCGCTCGTAGCGGAACGAGAGCGTCTGCCCCGCTAGCACGAACGCGAGCACGAGGTTCGCATACGCGAGCGTCGCCGGGAGGCCGAACTCGAGCCAGACCGGCAGCGGCCACTGCATCTTGAGCTGCAGCACGCGCACGATCACGAGCAGCAGCGCCGGGATCCATGCGCCGAGGAAAAGCCCGCCGCGCCGTCCGCCGTGCTGCCATGCGAGCACGGCGCCGGTAATCAGCACCGGAATCGTCAGCAGCAAGAGGACCGAAAGCGCATCTTCGATCCACCAGCCGCGCGAGATGACCGGCGTGATCGCCGCGACCGCGAGCGTGACGAAGAGCCACGACGACATCTCGAGCACGCGGCCGATGCGCGGCGCCCAGCGCGAAAGATCGAGGAAGTGGCGCGAGAACGCGAGGTTCAGCGCGACCGCGAGCAGCGCCGCGCACCACGCCGGCCGCTGATCGAGCGGCGCGACCCAGCTCATTACCGGCAGCTCGTAGCCGATCCCGAAGATGTAGAGCTCGTAGATGACGAGGAACAGCACGTAGCCGACGAAGTACGCGTACATCCGCTCGCGAAGCGCGAGGAAGAACGCGAACATCACGAGCAGCGTCGCGAGCTGCACCGACGGAAACAGCACGTCGAGCCGCGCGCGCGCAAGATCGCCGGCGCGATAGCTCGAGACGTCGCGCACCTCGACGCGGCGCGGAATCGCGCGCTCGGGCTCGACGTGGACATAGATCGGCGAGGCGGCGGTCAATGTCTGCGGCAGGATCAGCACAATTGCGTGGCGCGTGTAGCCCGGATCGCCCTCGCTGCTGTAGATGCTCCGCGGCTGCGGTGCGTACGCCGGCGGCGCGTAGATCTCGGCATGGAGGCCAACCGGATCGAAGATCGCGAGCGCCGGCGGACGCGTGTCCTTCCAGTCTTCGGAGAGACGGATGCGATACCAGACGCCGTGCTCGCGCGACGGAATCACCGCCGCATAGGTCTGCGCCTTGAAGCTTGCATCGTAGGCGCCGGCGATGACGCGATCGGCGGCGGGTGCATCGATCGCGGGATCGAGCTGCTCGACAATCAGCGGCACCGTCGTCGCGCGCGCGGGCACCGCCGCGAGCGACGCGGCGAAAAAAACAAGCCACGCGAGGACGATCGTCGAACGCACAGTCCCTTCCCCCCGCGTGCATGGTAGCGCGGCCTGCGGCCGCCGGAGGTCACGACGGCGTGAGAAATCGGGCTCAGCGGAACGCGCGCATGACCTCGGCAACGGCGAGGATCGCGCGCTCGATCATCGCCGCGTCGACGTCAAGGTGTGTCACGGCGCGGATGCGCCGAGGGCCCATGTCGGTGACGCGCACGCCCTTGGCCAGGAGTGCGGCGGCGAACTCGGCGGCGGACATGCCGGTGACGTCGAAGTAGACGAGGTTCGTCTCGACCTCGGCCGGGTCGATCGCGATCCCGCCGATACCGGCGAGCGCTTCGGCAAGGCGCCGTGCGTTCGCGTGATCGTCGGCCAGCCGGTCGACCTGGTGATCGAGCGCGTATTCGCACGCCGCCGCGATGATGCCGCTCTGGCGCATCGCGCCGCCCCAGCGGAGCTTCAACCTGAACGCCTCGTCGCAGAACGCGCGCGTGCCCGCGAGCACGGCGCCGCCCGGCGCGCCGAGGCCCTTGGAGAAATCGATCCAGACCGAATCGAAGCCGCTCGCATAGACGGCCGCATCGATGTGCGTCGCGACGCACGCGTTGAGAAGCCGTGCCCCATCCATGTGCGTCGCGAGGCCGGCCTCGTGCGCGACCGCCGCGACGGCTTCGAGCGTCGCGAGTGGCCAGATCGCACCGCCGCCGAGGTTCGAGGTGTGCTCGACGACGATCAAACGCTGTCGCGGCGCGTATGGACGGTCGGGCCGGATCGCCGCGCGGAGCTCCTCAGCGCTGAAGATGCCGCGCTTTCCCGCGAGCGGCTGGATCATGACGCCGGCGAGCGCGGCCGGACCGCCGCCTTCGAAGCCGATGATGTGCGAAGTCGCGTCGCAGATGACTTCCTCGCCGGGCCGGCAGTGCACGGCGAGCGCGATCTCGTTCGCCATCGTGCCGGACGGGAGGAACACGGCGGCTTCCTTGCCGAGGAATGCCGCGCAGCGCGCGACGAGGCGGTTGACGGTCGGGTCTTCGTTGGCGCGCTCGTCGCCGACTTCGGCGGATGCCATCGCGGCGCGCATGCCGGGCGTGGGGCGGGTTTTGGTGTCGCTGGCGAAGTCGATGAGGGTGGTCACGGCGCGGATTCCGATCATGCGATCCCGCATCCTACCGCGCACTTCCCTCTCTCCCGCTTGCGCTTTTCTCCCTCGCCCGCGCAGCGGGAGAGGGCTGGGGTGAGGGCACGCTTGTGGAAGGGCCTCGTGTGCTTGCCCTCACCCTACCCTCTCCCGCAAGCGGGAGAGGGGAAAAGCAGGAGAGAGTGAGGGAAGGTCAGGCGAGATGCGCGTCGATGAGTGCTCGCGCGGCTTTCGGAATCGCCGACACCGGCCCCGTATTCCCCGGAAACGTTAGCCGCGTGTAATAGCTTCCTTCCATCAGCAGCATCAGCGCATCGCCGAGCACGTCCGGCTCCTTCGCGCCCATCTCGCGCGAAAGCTTGCGCAGGCGTCGCCTTATCTCGGTCTTGTACTTGTGCACGATGTCACCGAGCCTCTGGTTATCCTCCGGAATCTCGACGCACGCGTTGCCGAGCGCACAGCCGCGGCTCGTCTTGCAGCCCGAGGCTTCCTTCATCTTGTGCCGCGCGAGATCGACGATCGACTCGATCAGCGCCTCGACCTGCCGGCGCGGATTGCCGGCGTACGGCGCGATGACTTCATCCCACCATTTCCAGTACTCGCCTTCCTGGTCGATGAGGTACTCGGCGACGAGATCGTCCTTCGACGGGAAGCTCCGGTAGAAGCTCATCTTGTTCGTGCCGGCCTCGCTCGCGATCGCGTCGACGCCGACCGCGCGGATGCCGTGGCGGTAGAAGAGCTCGCAGGCCGTTTCCAGAATGCGGTCGCGCACGCGCGGGCGGTCCGCCGACTGGGACCTCGCGGCTTCGCTCTTCATGCCCTGTGACGGCAGGGCCTTGGCGCTCATTTCACCGACTCCTGCCAACCGCTCGTCGGCTGGCCCTTGAAAACGTTCCCGATTGACATAGGTGTGACCGGTAAGTAACCTGTTACCGATCGGTAACGTCCGACAGCTTCGGGGCGGCGGGGTTCCAAGTCAAGACGCCACGCAGCAAGGAATTAAGTCACATGAGGTCGCCGGCACAAAAAATCACGCCGGACAGCCTTCGACACAAGGAGTCGACCATGCCAACCCTGAATCTTTCCCGCGCCGGCACGGCGCTCGTCGCCACCGCGCTGGCGCTCGCGCTTGCCGCGTGCGCGCGCTCAGAGGCGAGCGGGCCTGCCGCAGCGCCGCCCGCGCCCGAGGTCACCGTCGCGACCGTGATCGCGAAGCCGCTCCGCGACTTCGAGGAGTTCACGGGCCGCCTGCAAGCCGTCGACAGCGTCGAGATCCGCCCGCGCGTCAGCGGCTTCATCGATTCGGTGCAGTTCACCGAGGGCGCGCGCGTCAAGAAGGGGCAGCTCCTCTTCCGCATCGATCCGCGTCCGTTCCAGGCCGAGGTGAATCGCCTCACGGCCGAGCTTCGCCGCGCGCGCTCGCAGGCGACGCTCGCCGAATCGAACCACTCGCGCGGCCAGCGGCTCGTCTCGCAGAAGCTGATCTCGCAGCAGGATTTCGATCAGCTCGCGACGACCGCGAGCACCGCGAACGACGAGATCGGCTCGGCGCAGGCGCAGCTCGAAGCGGCGCGGCTCAACCTCGAGTTCACCGAGGTGCGCTCGCCGATCGACGGCCGCGTCTCGCGCGCGCTGATCACGGCCGGCAATCTCGTCTCGAACACGAGCGTGCTGACGACGGTCGTCTCGGACGATCCGGTTTACGCGTACTTCGACGCCGACGAGCAGACCTACCTCAAGTTCGCGCCGCGCGGCGGCGAGGGCGCGCAGGAAGCGAAGGACTCGGTCTACATGGGCCTCATCGACGAGGACGGCTATCCGCACACGGGCCGGCTCGACTTCGTCGACAACCAGGTCGACCCGCAGTCGGGCACGATCCGCGGCCGCGCGGTGTTCGACAACAAGGACGGCCGCTTCACGCCGGGCCTCTTCGCGCGCATCAAGCTCGTCTCGGGCAACGTGCGCGACACGATCCTGATCGACGAGCGCGCGGTCGGCACCGATCTCGGCAAGAAGTTCGTGCTGGCGCTGAAAGGCGACAACACGCTCGAGTACCGGCCGGTGACGCTCGGCGCCGCGGTCGACGGATTGCGCGTCGTCAGCAATGGATTGGCTGCGAACGACGTCGTCGTGATCAACGGCTTGCAGCACGTGAAGCCCGGCATCGCGGTGAAGCCGACGAAGGCGGCGATGGACGGCGATCGTGCCGGCGTCGCGCAGCTGGCGCCCAAGGACGATACGAAGACCGTGCTCGCGAGCCGCGTGGCACCCGGTTCCAATTCGCAGCGCTGACCGAGGCGACAGCGCCGCAGCAACAAAGGTTTGCCCCGAAACCCACACCCGTCGTCCCGGCGAAGGCCGGGACCCAGCTTCTTCTTTGCGCAAAACAAAGCTGGATTCCGGCCTTCGCCGGAATGACGGAGTGGTGGGATCGCGCAAAGGTGCAAGGACACCGCCATGAACTTCTCCCAATTCTTCATCACCCGCCCCGTCTTCGCCGGCGTCCTGTCGGCGATGATCCTGATCGCGGGCCTGATCTCGATGCCGCAGCTCCCGATCTCGGAATATCCCGAGGTCGTGCCACCGACCGTCGTCGTTCGCACCGTCTATCCCGGCGCGAATCCGCAGGTCATCGCCGACACGGTCGCGGGCCCGCTCGAGCAGTCGATCACCGGCGTCGAGGACATGCTCTACCAGTTCTCGCAGGCGACCAGCGACGGCGTCATGACGCTGACCGTCACGTTCAAGCTCGGCACCGACGTCGACAAGGCGCAGGTGCTCGTGCAGAACCGCGTCGCGCAGGCGACGCCGAAGCTGCCGCAGGACGTGCAGCGCATCGGCGTCACGGTCAACAAGTCGACGCCGGACATCACGCTCGGCGTGTTCCTGATCTCGCCGGACGGACGCTACGACCAGAACTACCTCTCGAACTTCGCGGTGCTGCACGTCAAGGACGAGCTAGCCAAGCTCGACGGCGTCGGCGACACGCAGACGTGGGGCGGCGGCAACTACTCGATGCGCATCTGGCTCGATCCGGACAAGGTCGCCGCGCGCGGGCTCACCGCGAGCGACGTCGCGAACGCGATCCGCGAGCAGAACGTGCAGGTCGCCGCGGGCCAGCTCGGCTCGCCGGCGGTGCCCGAGAGCGGCGTCACCGCGCGCCCGAACTTCCAGGTTGCGCTAAACACGAAAGGCCGCCTCGTCGACGAGGAGGATTTCCGCAACATCATCGTGCGCACCGGCACCGACGGCCAGATCACGCGCCTTCGCGACGTCGCGCGCGTCGAGCTCGGCTCGGACAACTACGCGCTCCGCGCGATGCTCAACAACGAGACCGCAGTCGGCATCGGCGTGTTCCAGCGCCCGGGTTCGAACGCGATCGCGATCTCCGACGCGGTGCGCGCGAAGATGGCCGAGCTCAAGAAGGGCTGGCCGGAGGGCATCGACTACAACGTCGCCTACGATCCGACCGTGTTCGTGCGCGGCTCGATCGAAGCCGTGCTGCACACGCTGGTCGAGGCGATCCTGCTCGTCGTCATCGTCGTGATCGTGTTCCTGCAGACGTGGCGCGCATCGATCATTCCGCTGCTCGCGGTGCCGGTGTCGCTGATCGGCACGCTCGGCGTGATGCATTTGTTCGGATTCGGCTTGAACACGTTGTCGCTGTTCGGCCTCGTGCTCGCGATCGGCATCGTCGTCGACGACGCAATCGTCGTCGTCGAGAACGTCGAGCGCAACATCACCGACGGCCTCAAGCCCATCGCCGCGACCGTGCAGGCGATGAAGGAAGTCACCGGCCCGATCGTCGCGACCGCGCTCGTGCTTTGCGCCGTGTTCGTGCCGACCGCGTTCATCTCGGGCCTTTCGGGCCAGTTCTACAAGCAGTTCGCGCTGACGATCGCGATCTCGACGGTGATCTCGGCGTTCAACTCGCTGACGCTGTCGCCCGCGCTGTCGGCGCTGCTGCTCAAGGCGCACGACGCGCCGCCCGATCGGCTGACGCGCATCATCAACGCCGCGTTCGGCTGGTTCTTCCGCCCGTTCAATCGCTTCTTCGCGAGCGCATCGAGCGCGTACGTGCGCGGCGTCGGTCGCGTGCTGCGCGCGAGCGCGATCGCTCTCTTCATCTATGTCGGTCTGATCGGGCTCACGGCCTTCGGATTCTCGAAGGCGCCGACCGGCTTCGTGCCCGCGCAGGACAAGCAGTACCTCGTCGGCTTCGCGCAGCTTCCCGACGCGGCGACGCTCGATCGCACGTCCGAGGTCATCCACAAGATGGGCGCCATCGCGCTGAAGACGCCCGGCGTGCAGGACGTGCCGGCGTTTCCGGGCCTCTCGATCAATGGCTTCACGAACGCGTCGAATTACGGCATCGCGTTCACGACGCTGAAGCCGTTCGACGAGCGCCGCGACGCGTCGAAGTCGGCCGGCGGCATCGCGATGGCGATGAACCAGGAGTTCGCGAAGATCCAGGACGCGTTCATCGCGATCTTCCCGCCGCCGCCGGTGCAGGGCCTCGGCACGATCGGCGGCTTCAAGCTCGAGATCGAGGATCGCGGCAACTTCGGCGCGAACGAGCTCTACAAGCAGGTGCAGGCCGTCATCGAGAAGGCTTCGAAGCGGCCCGAGCTCGCGGGCCTCTTCACGGGCTTCCAGGTCAACGTGCCGCAGATCGACGTCGATGTCGATCGCGAGAAGGCGAAGGCCGCCGGCGTCGCGCTGCAGGACGTCTACGACACAATGCAGATGTACCTCGGCGCGCTCTACGTCAACGACTTCAACCGCTTCGGCCGCACGTATCAGGTCAACGCGCAGGCCGAGCCGCGGTTTCGTCTGACCGCCGACGACATCGGGCGCCTGAAGACGCGCAACGCACGCGGCGACATGATCCCGCTTGCGAGCTTCGTCACGGCGCATGAGACGTCCGGTCCCGACCGCGTGCCGCACTACAACGGCTATCTCGCGGCGGAGCTCAACGGCGCCGCGGCGCCCGGCTATTCGAGCGGGCAGGCGCAGGCTGCCATTGAAGAAGTCCTGCGCGACACGCTGCCGAACGGCATGGCGTACGAGTGGACCGATCTTACTTACCAGCAGATCCTCGCTGGCAATACGATGGTCTACATCTTCCCGCTGGTCGTGCTGCTCGTGTTCCTCGTGCTCGCCGCGCTCTACGAGAGCATCTCGCTACCGCTCGTCGTGATCCTGATCATCCCGATGTGTCTCCTCTGCGCGATCATGGGCGTGCTCGTCTCGAACGGCGACAACAACATCTTCACGCAGATCGGTTTGATCGTTCTGGTCGGCCTCGCGTGCAAGAACGCGATCCTGATCGTCGAGTTCGGACGCGATCGCGAGAAGCACGGCGAATCGACGTGGCAGGCGGTGCTCGATGCATGCCGCCTGCGTCTTCGTCCGATCCTGATGACGTCGCTCGCGTTCGTGATGGGCGTGATTCCGCTCGTGACGTCGACCGGAGCAGGTTCGGAGATGCGCCGCGCGATGGGTGTCGCGGTGTTCTCGGGCATGCTCGGTGTGACGTTCTTCGGCCTCTTGCTGACGCCCGTGTTCTATCTCGTCATCCGCAGCATCGTGCGCAGGCGCCGCGAGGCGGCGGCCTCCGACAGCGAGACGCCGGCATTGCCGGCTGAGCCGCACGTCGCGCATTGATCGAGTGCCGCCGGAGCGCTTCGCTCCGACCGCCCTCACCTGCCCTCTCCCGCACGCGGGAGAGGGGTTTTTTTGAGAGGATTCGAAAACCATTTCGTCGACGGGCGAAGCGTAAGATGCGGTCCATGCGCATCGCCTTCGCGCTGATCGCTCTGCTCGCCGCCGCGCCCGTCGAAGCGGTGACCGTCTACAAATGCGTCGGCGCCAAGGGTGCCGTCAGCTTCCAGGATCGTCCCTGCGCACCGGCCTCGCAGCAGGAGACGATCACGATGCCCGATCCGCCGCCGCCACCATCGCCGCCGGTCGAGCCGATTGCGGAAGCGCCGCCGCGGATGGAGCAAGTCGAGCCGCCGCCGGCGCCGCTGGCTCCGCCGCCGTCTTTCTTTCTCTGCACGCGCTACGACGGCACGCGCTACATCAGCGACACCGGCGAGCCCGGCAGCTCGCTCGTGCCGCTCGGCGTGCTCGGCGTGCCGGGCCGTTCGCTGTCCGACGCGTATTCGCCGCAGAACAGCATCGGCGTTTCCGCGCCGGGGCTGCGTCAGATTCCGCACGTGCCGGCGCGAAGCGTGCCGTTCGGCGGGACGAGCACATGGATCGACGACGAATGCCACGAAGCGTCGCCGCGCGAAGCCTGCACGTATCTTCAGAACGCGCTCAAGGACATTCGCTACAAATTGACGAAGGCGTTCAGCGACACGACGCCGGAGCTCAAGCGCCAGGAAGCCGACATCCTCGAGCGGATGCGCGGCTGCTGAGTCCTACGGCCGCAATTCGAGCAGCGGCGCCGGAGCGTAGTGGCGCTCGTGATCGAGCAGCCACCGTTTCGCCGGCAATCCGCCGCCGAAGCCGACGAGCTGGCCGTCGTGGCCGATCACGCGATGGCACGGCACGATGATCGCGATCGGATTCGCGCCGTTCGCGGCGCCGACCGCGCGCATCGCATTCGGATTGCCGAGGCGCCGCGCGAGCTCGATGTAGCTCGTCGTGTCGCCGTACGGAATCAGGCAGAGCTGGCGCCAGACGCTCCGCTGGAACTCGGTGCCGCGCGGCGCAAGGTCGAGATCGAACGCGAGCAGCTTTCCGGCGAAATACGCCGCAAGCTGCGCGCGCGCTTCGCGAAGGCGCGAGGGCGCGCGATGCCATTCGGGCGCGACGTGCGCCGGCTTGCCGTTCTTCGGCAGTAGCAGCGACACGACCGCGTCGTCTTCGGCCGCGACGACGAGCGGCCCGATCGGCGAATCGAAAAAATCGTAAGAGACTTCGGCCGTCGCCGCCGCTTTCGTCATGCGCGTTCCGTTCAACTGAGGCTCCTCCACAACAGCATTACTGCATAGGCGCGCCACGGGCGCCACGCTTCGCTCATCGCCTCGACCGTGCGCGTACTCAGCGTTTCGCCCTGCCCCGCCGCGCGGCGAAGGATCAGATCCGCGGCCGGAAATGCGTCGGGTTGGCCGAGCGCGCGCATCGCAACGTAATGCGCCGTCCAGGGACCGATGCCGGGCAGCGCGACGAGGCTTTCCTCGAAAGCCGCGAGCGTCTGCTCGGGCCGGAAATGCACGCGCCCGTCCGCGACCGCGCGCGCGAGCGTGCGGATCGCGTCGGCGCGCGCGCGCATGACGCCGATCTTTTCGAGCGGCGCATCGGCCAGTATTTCTGGCGTCGGAAACAGCGCGTGCAGCCCGGCCGGCTCGCCCTCGTCGAACCGCACGCCGTGGCTCTCCGCGATACGCGCCGCGAGCGTTCGCGCTGCCGCGACGCTGACCTGCTGTCCGAGGATCGCGCGAACCGCAAGCTCAAATCCGTCCCAGGAATTCGGCAGCCGCTGCCCGGACCAGCGCCTGACGAGCGGCTTCAACAATGCATCGCGGCGAAGGTGCGCGTTGATCGCGATCGGATCGGCATCGACGTCGAACATGCGCTTGACGCGCGCGACGATGTCGCCGAGCGCGCTCGGCTTCGCATGATGCACGCGAAGCGCGAGCGCGGCCTCCCCGGGAATCTGCGAGACCGAGAGCCAGCCGGGCATGCCGGCCGCGGTGAACGTGCGCCGGTACGTGTTCGCATCGACCGATTCGACGCCGGGAATCACGCGCCGCTCCATGAAGCCGATCAGATGCGCGAAATCGTACGGCGGCCGGTACGGCAGCCGGAGCTCGAGCTCGTCGGACGCCGAAGGCGCATCGAGCTGGCGCCGGATCTCGCGCGGCGCCCTGCCGTACGTTGCGAGGAATGCGGCGTTGAAGCGGCGCAGGCTCGCATAGCCTGCCGCCGGCGCGATCGCGGTGATCGGCAACGCGGTTTCGGTCAGCAGCTTCTTCGCGAACAGCAGCCGTCGCGTCGCCGCGACCTCGAGCGGGCTCGCGCCGAGCTCCTCGGCGAAGAGGCGACGCAGGTGCCGCTCGCCGACGCCGACGCGCCGCGCAAGCTCCGGCAGCGAAGTCTCGTCGAGCGCGCCCTGCTCGATCAGCCTGAGCGCCCCGGCGACGAGATCGCTCTTCGCGCGATGCAGCGGCGATCCCGGCGCGGCTTCGGGCCGGCAGCGCAGGCACGGCCGGAATCCAGCCGCCGACGCGGCCGCCGCGCTCGCGTAATAGCGGATGTTGCGCGATTTCGGCGACGGCGCGGGACAGACCGGCCGACAATAGATCTTCGTCGACGTGACCGCGATGAAGAAGAGCCCGTCGAAGCGCGGATCGCGCGTCGCGCGGGCGCGATCGCAGACGCGTCGGTTGAGCGTGGAAAGCGGCACGGCGTCGTCCATGCCGCGATTCTACGCCGCTCGACCCGGCGAACTGGCCGTTTTCGGCTATCGATGCGACGAGCCGTCCGCGCGCCACTTGCGAACCGCATGATCGACCGCGAGCCGCAGCATCGCCGGTGCGATGTACTCGCGGTGCACGCGGTCGACGATGGCCATGTATGCGCGGCCGAAGAGATTGTGCGTCCGCACGCGAGTGCCGAGCGTGATCCTCGCGCGTCCATCGCGCAGCAGCTCGACGCCGGCGCACGAGCGGAACACGAGGTGCTTGTCGTCGGCGCCGAGAATCACTTCGGCGCGGCGATCGAGCGCATCGATGCGTTGGCCGCGCACGTGGAAGCGTCCCGCAAAGAGCGATTTGGACCACGGCGCCAGCAGCGACGAGACGGGACAACCGAGCGGCGACGTGCGAAGGCCGAGCGGCCGCACCAGCGTATTGCGGAGCGCCATCAGCCGCGTGACGCCGAGCGGGCGATTTTCGAGGAAGCCGTCGAGGACGCCGGCGAGCATCGCGCTGGCCGATCGATGTTCAACCTCGGCGGCGGTGAGCATGACCTCGAACGTATCCTCATGCGTTCGCGCGTCCTCGAGTTGCGAGCGCAGCAGCGAACCTGCGGGCACTTCGTCGAGCATTTCGACGACCCGGCCGCCGCCGTTCTCGGCGAGATAGCCGTGCGGCCTGCGCCAGCGGCCCCATGCGCCGCGAATGCGGCCGAGCGTGCCGCGCGTCACACGGCAGAGTCTGGCGAGCAGCGACTCGGGCGCAGCGTCCAGCGACAGCGCGAACGTCGGCACGCGCGAGGCGTCGCCGGCGACGCGATCCAGCAGCGATCGAAGCGCCGATGGAACGACTTCGGTCAGCGACGGAATGTCTCCATCATCGTCTAGGACGCGCTGGCGCAGCTCGTCCGAAAGCTCGCCGCCGAGCTCGTTCGTGTGGCACGACAGCGCGAACATCGCCGGGTGCGCCGGATCGAGCGGCACGAACTGATGCCAGACGCCGCCGCCGAAGCGCACCGTGAAAAGGCAATCCGGCGGGATGTTGACGTGCTGCAGCGCGGCCACGAAAGCCTCCGGATCGCGCGCGACCTGTTCCGGCGCAGCTGTCGAAAAGCGAAGCTGCGTGCCGCCGCTGCCCGAGACGGCCGTGAAGACGCGATGGCCCGCATGCCGGTGAAACGGATGGCCCTTCGCGCCGACGATGAACGAATAGAGCGAAGTCGCATCGCCGTTCGCAAGATCGGTCGCGCCGAGCCTCGCCGAAGGCTCGTCGAGCGCGTCGATGAAATCGGCATGCCCGCGCTGGCGCGCGCCGGCCGTTTCGATGAGCTGATCGCCGCTGCCGTGCCCGAGCTGGAGGATCAGCGCAACCTCGACCGGCAAGCCGCCAGCGCGCGACGGAATGCGCACGCTCGGAAACGTATCGATGACTTTCGTCGTGACCAGCATGCGTCGCTCCCCTTCGACTGCACCGCCGCTCAGGCGGGATGTGCCTTCCGTTTCGCGTTGGCGCGACTTTCGCGCTTCAGCGGGCCTGTCACCGGACAGAGCTCGGCGGCCCAGGCCAGGACCGTATTCGCGACGCGCGCGGGCACGAGCCTGAAATAGACGAACTGGCCGCGCTTTTCGCGCGCGATGAGCCCGGCCTCCTCGAGCAGGCGAAGGTGCGAGGAGAGCGCGGGCTTGCTGAAGTCGAAGCGCTCGGCGATCTCGCCGGCCGTGAGCTCGCCCTGATTGAGATAGGCAAGGATCTTGCGGCGTGCAGTCGAAGCCAGCGCGGCGAAGACGCGTTCCATGAATGAGTTATGTAATTAAGGAATTACCTAAATACTTACATACGGTGCCGGCCGAGTCAACTTGCTGCCGCGCGAATGCCTAGAAACCGAAGTGAAGAAAGCCGCCGTCGACGGCGATGCACTCGCCGGTGACGTAGCTCGACGCGGGCATGCAGAGGAACGCGACTGCCGAAGCGACTTCCTCCGGCTCGCCGATGCGTCCCATCGGAGTCCGCTGCAGCACTTCGTCGAGATAATCGGGATCGGCGAGCGGCCCCGCCGTGCGCTGCGTGCGGATGTACCACGGCGCGACCGCGTTGACGCGGATGCCGTCCTCGGCCCATTCGCAGGCGAGATTGCGCGTCAGCTGCACGATCGCGGCTTTCGTCAGGCCGTACGGCGAGCCGGTGCGCACGTGCGTCAGACCCGACACCGATGCGATGTTCACGATCGCCGCGTTGCCGTGCTCGGCGAGATGCGGGTGCGCGAGGCGGCACATCTCGAATGCGCTGAGCACGTTCGTCTCCACGAGCTCGCGTACCTCGTCGGCGGTGTAGTCGAGCGTCGGCTTGGTCACGTTCGCGCCGACGTTGTTGACGAGGAGCGAGAGCTCGACGTCGAGATCGGCGATCCAGTCGAACACCTCCAGGCGCTGCTCGGTCTCGGAGACGTCGGCCGCGAACGTGAAGAACTCGCGGTCGGCGAACTCCTCGGCGAGCTCGCTCTGCGCGTGCTCGAGGCCGGCTTCGTCGCGCGAGACGAGCAGCACGTCGGCGCCCAGCGCGGCGAGCTCGCGCACGCACGCGTAGCCGATGCCCTTGCTTGCGCCGGCGACCAGCGCGACACGCCCCTCGAGCCGCCAGCGTGACGGATTCATTGGAATGAGCTCCGCGTGCTTGCCGGGTCCCGGCGACCGGAGCAGACTTTAACCGAACCCTTGCCGGAGTACGCCCATGTCGCGCGTGCTGCTTTTGCTGGCGGGCGCCGCGATCCTGGCGGCGTGCTCGTCGGGCCCTTCTAACGAAGAGGCGGCGGCCGC
>JADMIO011851821.1_pt1 | contig 36195 bp, 36 predicted proteins | sample 8958161 | NCBI WGS metagenome assembly JADMIO01 (sample SAMN16585339, study PRJNA669376) | soil metagenome | isolation source: Crop rotation soil | place: USA: Cullars Rotation, Alabama | collected 2011
GTTACATCTTGCCAAATGGTGACCATATGCATCTATTACTCCTCCACAGCTACATAGTGTCTTGCTAAGATACTGGCGGAAGCGATTATCTTACAACGTTACAATGCGTTAAGCCTGATGGCAAGATATCAACGCGCTATAGGTAGTCATCAATACGTTAGGAAATGGCTGGGCAACAAGGTGTTGGAATTAGAGGATGAGTTCCAAGAAGTTTCCACCTACCCTGACTTACAGGGACGTTGGCTTCTTATCTCGCACGTCCTTAGCGCGAAGGTGACTCACCTATATCGATCGTTGGCATTAAAAGACTCTCTATGGATTGGATATGAACATGATGCGCTGATGATGAGAGCTATGAACAGTTTGATCGGTTGCCAGCTTGACTGCAACGCAGTAAAACAACTGATTGAAGGGAGGTTTCGGGGTCCCTTACTTAGTGCAGTGTGTGGTAGCAGCTCGACTCGCTTCAAGAATAACATTCTGTCAATATCTGCTTGATGACAGTATATGTTGCACTCTGCTACAAACGTCTGCCATTGAGTTATTACAACAAGAGATTGACAGTTTAATGCGGCAAGATGATATAGATGTTTCTGAGGACGGCATACTATCTAAGTCCGCAGAAGAGGTTTTGAAATCACCGGTTCCTGGGAGTGGGCTTCAAAAATTAATATATATGGACAGTTGGCGAATAAATTTATAGATGCATTCGCTAGTGATGAGACGTACGCTGCATTAATTAGTTTGATAGAATCGACACGGAGACAATCAGTTTCTGCAAAAGAATCAGGTGCCTATCCGTTTGTTTTCCCTCAGGGTTCTACTTACATACAGCCGGTAGTATTTCAGACAGCATGTCAATATCGACTGGGTTTGCCGATTACTGCAATGGGAGATACCAGTGGTGTGAAATGTAATTGTAAAGGGCACAAGTCAATTGATAAGCATGGGTATCACTTCGATTCGTGTAAGATTGGCGAAGAGATCCATAGTCGTCATAATGAAATTGTAAGAAACGTTCAAGCATTGTGCATCCAGGCAGGCATCAAAACAATAAGAGAGCCCCGCGGGTGCTTCGCAGTTAGTACAGACCAGCAACTGCGACCTGATCTTCGCTTATCTAGGCCAGGTGCTCTGGTCGGCATTCGGAATTGCCAACAAGATATTGTGGTAGATATCAGGATAACTGACCCTCTGTGCTCTAGTAACATCAGCACAGACAGCATAAAGAGGTCGGAGCAGGATAAGTATCGTACGTATCAACAGCACTCCTAATAATGACAGTCTCTAATTTGTTTCTAGTTCCAGTAGTGATGGAGTGTTTTGGCAAGTTTAGCGAACTTATAATATCATTGGTAAAAGCATTGGTTAAGAAGGTATATGAGAAGAATCCCTATAAGATGCCGGAGTGCAGTCTGCTTCACTATTGGTATAAGCGACTATCGTGTGTATTACAGCGTTCGCAAGCTGAATTGGTCCCGAATAGATTTGATAGAGTGTTGTTAAGACATAGTGGCAGTGAATACTCGTATGATGAATGTATAATATCATCTGCAATATCTGATATAGCTGTGTAATCAATTTACAGTAACCCCATGGGGCTACTATAAGTTGTAGAATATTATTGCCGTATAAGTTTTTATATAACTAATTATTATCTGTTGTAGATATATTGGTTTAAGCCTTTTAAGATGAATGGAATCTGCAACAAGTTCCAAAACCTTTTATATTGTTATCTCACTTTCATAATATTGCTCAAACACAATAGTTAATGTGATGACATACACATAACAATATTAATCCTAATTCATGCATGATGCTATACATAATGGAGCAATTTAAGCAATGCAATAGTCGCAGTAGCTAAGAACCACCGATAATCTGCCCATTGTATGTGTATTTGTATGCGAATCCAATTACAATTCAACCTTCTTCAGAAACTTATCGTGTAGTCATACCGGAGGAGTTGCTGAATCAGCTTCATCATTCCACTGAATTTATAATTCATCACCTTCCGGCACGGTATTAAGATGACCGCTACCACGCTGACGAATATTGATACTACTGCTACGCTCACCTGTGTGCAACGTATTAGTGACGTCATCGTCTTGGAGCAAATTATTCATAATAGTCTTATCATCGCGAATATCCAGACCGGTAAGAGCTTCAGTCACCTCGTCTCTTTCCTCGCCAAAGTAGTGAGCATATAGACCTGTGAGCGTTATGTTTATCATAAGACGAATATGTACGTATTCCCACTTGTGCTATGACAAGAATTCAAATCGTCATGACAGCGACAAAGTATAACTAACCTGCAGCAAATCGGTATGTACCTAACCCTCCACAAATCAAAACCAAACCAACAATATCCGTAGCTCTCAATACAGAGTGTTCTGGTACGAATGGTAGGGTGAAGGTTACGTTACCCAATGGAACCATCAGTGTCAATGCCAACCACAACAGGTTGCTACTTCCATACTTAATTAACAACAAAATCAGGATATTGTACAATTGGTTGAACACAAGGTAAATGGTTACGAACATAGGAGCTTGTGGATAGCAGTCATCCTTAGTACAGTCATCGTCATTTTTACCATCACAACTAATAGAATTGTGACCGAAATAACACATCATACCATCATACAAATTTTGTGGCAAGTCTGGTATGGAGACTGGGGGGTCGCTCACCATCGATGCAGGGACACATAGTATTAAAGTGAAACCTAGCTGGAACACTGCAATCCATCCATTGAGGTACATCTATGCGTATGCAACAGAGGATAAAAATATAATTGTAAACTCCACAACACTGCTACTGTATGTACATTCTAGCATACACTCCAGCAGTAGTTGAATGCAGGTAGCAAAACATTTCCAGTTCGCGCACAACAAATTATATACAACACTTCCACCTACCGCATCCACTTCAGTAGTACCCAGTGCAATTTCCTTATACACAGATGATAATGTCATAGGTACAGTAGATAGAATCATAACAAAAGCCCATTGGATATCTCCTCCACCTATATATACACATTGAAATAAAGTCGTAACTCTAGTAGAATAGCAGCAACGAAACACAAAGATAGTAATGTATGCATACGAATAGACACTACTATACAAGAACACTCACCAGTCATAGTTGGGATCAATACAGTAGCAATACCACCTGCTACAATCACAGCTCCAAGGTATTGCCAACGGTTATATTCTGCTTGCAACATGAACTTAGAGAGAACCATGTTGACGGGAATAGCAGCTTGTACTAGAAGAATGACCAATGGACCAGGCAGGTAAGTTGCCTATTGGCAATAGATATTGTTTGCATAATTAGAATAGATATAGCTAGCATAAATCGTTGAAATATTTCCACATGAAGAATATTCCGTTGAAAGTTGCGAATTTTCACGTGGAATAGAATTATTCATCGACTATACAGGTAACAACACAGTATTTTTGAGCTTTTCACCACTTACCGCAAAGATTTGCATAATTCCAGCTACTGAATCCAAAGCTCCCATAATCAAGAATGGTTTCTTAGGCAATTCGGTCTGTTCCTTGGGGATAGTTCCATTTCTACATTCGCACATAAACAAATTACAATCATTTTCGCACTTATGGATGCCAAGCAACGTAAATAATCGTTATCTTACTTCACTGCAGGGATAATGTAAGCGAAACAGACTGGAACAAAGACTAATGTTGTCAGAATACTAAGAAAATTTGGATAGTTGTGCATAGGAATCTATGGAGCAGATGAAATAAAGACATATTTCGTAATGAAGAGCAAATTCAATTTACATGCTACTTACAGTCATCAGTTTGTTAAAAACCTTGTTACCAAGACCGACAAATACCATGGAAACAAACACGAACATCAACATTTTATCCTTGCGACGTTGCTCTTCTGGAGAAACATACTTTTCTTGTACTTCTACAATATCTTTACGTGGTCCAGCAAACTCTTCCTTTACACCAGTAGAGTTTCTACTCATGCGTTCATTTCTCGAACGATCTTCTGATACACGACGCAACGACATTTGATGCGATCGCTTGATATATTGTTATGTGGCTGATCAATTGGGTGGACGGGACGGCCGGGAAAATAATATTTAGGAAAATGACCGAAAAACGAGCACTTCCACTAGCAAACTTGACTTGTTAGGTGAAGAAAATGCTAGAAGAGCAGCTGTTTGGCATTATAGGATAGGAACTAAATAGAGATGCACAGGCCGAAAAGAACAAGGAATTACAAATCAAAATTCAGCGTCAGCTAACCGCGATCAGAATGATACGGTTGCGAGTTTATGACGAGGCTGTAGCGTTAAAGTAATTGGTAGTAATTCTTTTATGCTTGTTGGGATTTTTGTAATGCAATGACGAAAATTCTCGGCAGCCACTTATAAAAGACATATCGTACCATTACTGATTAAACTATTCATACAACGACAGTTACACGACCTGTCCGATACATATAAATGTGGCCCACTATATACAATTAAGTACAAATTACAATCTTTTATTCATTTCGCCTGCAAGCGCAAGAACTCGTAAACAGAGACTGTCTGCATCTTGCTTCGCCTTGCTATTGACTTAAAGTTCAGTCTACGCAAACTTCCTATAGTGCTTGATAGGGACACACTATTCGACTGATTCGTTGGTGTCGTACGAGACTTACTATTTGTTACTACTATTCGAAGGCTTCTTATTAGTTCCTCTACTAGTAACAATCGCTTTGTCCGATTTATTTTCCCTACTCTGTGACGAGACTGTTGTCTTATCATTAGGAGGCACAATCGTACGCCCAGGGAGCTTCCCACTCCCACTTGCAGTATTACTAGTGTGAGATGGAAGAGCGTTCTTCTTTTTACTAACGACTGTACTCCATTCACTACCATTCCCTTGGTTATCAATAGTATTGACTGGCACAGAGTTGGTCTTCTCCACGTTAGCCACAGGTGCTGATGTCTTGGAGCTTGTTGTCGTATTAATATCAACCGTGGGAGCAGCTGTAGCAGTAGCAGTAGAAGGCTGTGACCTATTAGAATCAGCACCACTATCAATATTTTTATCTACTTCTCTCACTCCATTATTATTGGGGTACGTATTCTTCATACGCCATTCCTGTCGTTTTACAACAATAATTGGGACTACTTTGCCAGTTTTTAATGCGTCTATTGGAAAGAAACACAATTATTGAAAATATATTTTGTACATCATAACAAGCACAGCATATTATTAGTTTAATGCACGTTTGTTGCATTAATTGCTTATTAGGCAAATACACTTACCGGTTGGTTTGGAAGATAACACTAACTTATTCGAAATTGTACACCATCCTATATAGAGAGATGATAATAACACTGGATTACAGTTTAATGTAAAGCACACTTACTTTTCATGAGATAATTCTCCATTGTTTCAATGTTGTTTTTCATGTCTTCGGACGAGAGAATAGGAGGTGGAGGAGCCATCGCGATAGTGGTAGGGTCTGAGAGACTACTAATAGTGCCGGTTGAAGTTATTTCTATAGCTGCTGGAGGTATGGAAGAGGTCGCCATATCAGTATGGGCGACTATGTCAGTTTCCTGGTGATTTCCGGACGCACCGTCCTTCCCAATTATACCAAGGTTCGCGTGATTGCGGCTGCTATTACTAGCTGTACCTTCCTTAGCACTCTTTGCGGCACTCGAATCATCGATAGCCGTCTCTACAATAGGATCGGTCATAAACACAAATTCTATCTCTTCTTCGGCTGATTCATCGCCTTGTTTGCGGGTCATCTCTGGAGCAGGAACAGCTATCGGTTCACCATTCTTAGTGGCAGCACTGCAGTCAACAGTCGTATTAGCTTTCTGTGTCAAGGAATGGTGTTGAACGTTTGATTCGTTCGATGCGACATGATTGTCGAGAGCTTCCGTCATTTCCACGTCAGTATCGAGCATGTCATTGACAACACCAGCAAGGTTATGGGATGTACGACCCACAATGCCGTTAGTCGTCGGACTATGCTGAGCATGATCAGAACTGGTAATCGATAGCTTATGAATCGCAGGGTCATTTTCATTAGCATCTTGATACGTTTCCGGGGGATTAGCAATGGTTTCACTGCTTGGATATGGATTCGTGTTATCATAGCCATTGGCTGGACCATAACTGTAGTTCGGGTTGTTGTACATATCCATCGCATGCACTGGTATAACCGTCGACTGTACAAGAGCAGGGTAGTAGTACATTGGGTATACAGCAGGTGGGAGGGCCATACCACCCATCCCGCCCATTGGCATAGGTGGCGGCATCGCAGCCATTCCCCCCTGTGCTGGAACCATCATCATTGGCATATAAGGATCCGGTAACATGTACATATATTCCTGTGGTGGTTGCTCATTACCATTACTGTACACGGGGTCACTGTAACTACCGTCGAATTCATCTGTATAAATACCATAATACGTATTTCCATTATTGACTTGTACGGTATATGTCTGATCCTCCGTTACAGCTGTATCATCATCATTATAAATCTGTCCTTCTTGAATACTGGATTGTTGGACGCCGTTGCTAGCAGTATTTGTATCGTCAGACTTCTTCATGATCAAGTTTGTCGCATCTTTCGGCGGTACCTCAACAGCAGCTTCTTTTCCCACAGATTGCGACTGCATCATATTATCGGGGACAGCCCTCTCCGCCTTCTCGGTAGCAGCTACATAATGTTTAACTTTGCCGGATGTTGCGGTTGTAGGAGGTTCTACAGATGGGGTGGTGCCAGGAACAGGTTTTGCGGTTGCTGTATCTGGTTTCACCAATTTACTCGAACTCATTGCGGCAATAGCTGCTACAGTGGACACTTGTGATGTCCCTTTCTTCCGCTGATTATTCGCAACTAGGGTTACTATTGGAGCAACAACTGAGTCTGTTGTTGTCGCACTAGTAGACGGAGGAGTTGTCTTTGCAACAGCTGCAGACTTAGCGTTTGGAGAGGGTTTCTTATTATCACTGGGACTAACAGTAACCGCTAACTGTACCTGAGACTGCGGGGCCTTGGTTGGGGTTTTCTCGACAGCTTTCTTGCTTACAGTAGCCGCAGTTGTAGTACTACTACTAATATGATCAAGACTATTCTCGGTCAATCTGCTAGATTCTGCTTTTGTTGAAGTTGCTACAGCGATTTTATTGTCTACTGGCTTCGCTACCGTAGTGGATAGTGTCGTAGATACAAGAGTGGTTTTGGACTTATCTCCCTTTGTAACCACTTCTGCTGCAGTTTTCGGTATACTTGTAGCTACAGTAGGTACAACAGGTACAGTTGTCGGTTTGCTGTTACTTGCTTGTTTGGTTGGTTGAGTAGCACTAACCGAAGTCGTCGACACTGCTGTTGCTGCACCAATAGCCTTGTTGATAGGAGTCGGTATAACACCGTCAGATTTATTCTCTCCTGTCGTTACCTTATTCGTAGTAGTTGATTGTTGCGTAATCTGAGCAGCTATAGATATGTTTGGAATAGTTGATGTACTCTTCTTTGTGGTGGCAGTCGCATTTGCATTTTTGTCGTTAGTAATCCTATTTGTCGTAACCGCAGAAGCACTGGCAACAACTACCGCTTGCTTAGGTTCTTTGTGAGCATCAGTCACCGTCACTGATCGCACCATAGTTGCAGCTTTGTCGTTAGCAACACCCTTATCCTTTGATATCTCTGAAACACTGGGTAACTGCTTCACCTCGTTTGACGCAGTATGTGATACTAGTGGTGATTCTGTCGTTACTGGTACTGCCTCGACCAATCCAGAGTCCGGCTTGTGGAAGAAAGACCCTGTTTTGGTGACCATATCTCTCGAAACTTCCTCGTCATCATCGTCACAAATCACCACTTCGTCCTCCTCCTCGTTATCTTCCCCATCCTCTTCTACAATAGAAGGTAACCGAAGCTTATTATTCATTCCAGAAGCAGCTGCTGAAGTAGCCTCTATACTACCAGTATTGGTGCTACTCTTCCCCTTCTTCTTATTTTTCTTCTTTTTCTTTGTACTAGTGCTAGAAGTACTACTGGAAGGGGACTCGTTACTATCATTATGGGCAGTGTGTGATGATGTGCTATCAGACACACTCGCAATCGTAGTGGGAGACGTGGAACTATGGGTAGATGTGGTAGTCGACGCGCTGGCTACTACGGTAGTAATTACCGTGTTGGTTGTTGCGACAGTCGTAGTACAAGTGGTTGTAATACCGCTACTAGACACTTGTTTCACTGGTTTGGCTGTACTTAACATGTTAAAGATAATGGCATCGTCACAATTACCATCAACAAGAGCATCTGGAGCCAATTTCGTCGGCTTTGGCGAAACAATATTGGCTGTATCTTTACCTGATTTAGGTAATTGCATGCCATTGGGAGGTTTCGATGCAGAGAAGGCGCTGACAGTTGCGACCTTAACAGCTGCTTCGTCCAACGTACTGCTGGATCCACAACTTTCCTTCTCATTTACATTCACTTCGCTATCCGACACTTCGTCCTCATCGGATCCACCGGCCTCATCAGAAGTAGAGCTTTTATGCGTTTTCTTGGCTGCATTTCTTCTTTGTCGTCTCCTCTTGGATTTAGAGTTATCCGCCACAGTAGCAGTTGCATTCCCACTAGTACTTGCCGCAGTATCTGCTCTTTTACCCTCTACTGTAGCCTTATTTTCCGTATTTCCATCTGTTAAACTATTGGTAATCTTATTGTTAAATAAGTTCAACTCTTTCATCTCTATATCTTCAGTTTCTTTATTGTAATTATTGCCGTAACGGCTTGATTTGACATTACTAACGACGTTATTGCCTGGAATTCCAGTGAAATTTCGTCTATTTTCCGCACTAAAAGATGGATTTTGTAACAATGATGATGGTGACGTCTTCGCACCAGTACTTGGAGAAGTCGTTGTTGCTGTAGGTGACGATGGTTGAAACATATTTTTCGTTGCATTGTTGAACATATTAATTGTATTCTTGTATTTAGCCACTTCTCCTGTATAATATTGTCGTCTTTGCTCTTCTGTCATCATTAAAGGTTGTCGCTCTACTGCTTGTGAAGAAGTTGCATTGTCTTCTTCAAACCATCGCTTCTCTGTATTGACAGGGATATTTTGAAAATTGGCATTATTGTTGGCGGAAGCATGGGATAATTTCGACTTGTTCCAGTATGAACTAGTGGAGTTGGAAGGTACTGATACAGACTGTGGAGAATAGCTCTCTTTGATTTTATTCGCTTGCTCAGTTGTGTAGTTAAAATTCTCGGTTATACTATTGAAATTATAGATATCATCGGTACTGGCCTCCTGCGGCTTCTGTGTCGCGTCTCCCCACGTAAGATAGTCCTCCACATACGGGTTCCTAACCCAGCCTTCACCATTAATCTCACCAAAACGACTGGATTTCGTTCCTTTTTGGGTATTAGTATGGGAATAACTGCTCTTTTCCTTCTCTTTCTGCGTCTTTCCTGCATATTTCACTTCATTAAGATCATCATCGGATGGACCGAAATTACTAACGACTAAGTCTGAAACAGTCGTGTGGACATCTGTACTGTTGTCTTTCCTGGCCCTTGCGGATGATTTGGTTAAACTACTAGGATTGCTATTGTCTCTGTGAGCACCTCCAGATGAACTCACGGAGTTTTCACTGACCCACCCATTTGATTTGACTGCTTTTTGTGCACTATTGCTTTCAGTTGCAGTGCTTTGTCGATCATTTTGTGGTGAAGAATCATTATAAAACACTTCCATAATAGGATATTTCGGCTTTGGTGAACTACGGTGATCAACAGGATCATTGCATTCCTGTACAACACCATCTTTTACCACCACATCATAAGTAGTATCCTCGTCTATCATCATCATATAACCATTATTCTGATTGACTCGTCGATACACTTCCTCATCGCCATCTTCCAGAGGTTTCTTGCTGCTTTTCGTTGCCTCAGAATGTGTGTCCGGTCTCTTTTCGTCGCCATCTACTCTATCTTCACCATCTCTTACAGCGTTTTCATCCTCCTCTTCATCCTCCATCTCAAATATCATATCATATTCGGAATTAGTAAACTTGTTCATCGGGACTTTAGTACTGTGCTCCTGCTCTAATACTTGTCCTTGTGTTAGGGTGGCCCTTTCACTCGCTGCAGTTGTCATGTCATTGCATCCTATCGTCTTATTTCCTTTCGATACAGTGACAGGAGGTGAAATTGGAATAGAGAAACTCCCTTGGAGAGACATGGTCGGTTTGTTGTTGTGCTTGTTCGATGGAACAATGTCATCAGTAAATAGCTTCTTGACTGTTGGGTCAGTCGAGCCATCTATCGCCACCGTTCCATTCGTCATATCCACTTCATGCATTGAAGTTATCTGCTGAACTAGTCGTTTTGATGTACTGCTCCCGTATTTCTTACCAATATAATCCAATAAATCGTTCTTAACGGCATTGTCACTCGTATTATTACGAACATTTTCATTGTTAAACAGACGATCTGCACTGGGTACATTCCAAAACGGCTTCGGAAGTGTTTCTGGTGTGAGTTGTTGTTTATCTGCGGTACTATCTGGGGTATTCGGAGCATAGGCAGTTGGCTTGACCCCACTTTGCACGTTCACGTAGCACACCATAAATTTAAATATTTCGTCCGTCACAATGAATTTGCCTGTATCTCTGAATTCAAATAGGAAATATTGATCCATTCCAGATAATTCCACAGTAAACATTTCGTCAATGACAGCAGAGTCCATGCTCCCGTAAGTATTCTGTGTATTGGCTGTATCGGCCAATCGACCACATAAGTGATGTCTGTCTGTCGATCGCACGATAAACGCAACAAGCTGATTTTGCAGTATATTGATACTAGACGGTCGAAATGTAAAGTTTTCGATAGATATTCTTATCGCAGAAGCAGGAATATTACCAGTGTCACTTTGAACAGTAATCGCTGGCTTCGATTGGTTAGGCTTAGTTATTATCGGCTTAGTAATTGATATACTCGCTGATGTAGCCGGGTGGTTGTCATTTTGATTTACTTCCTCGATTGTGTCCTTATTATCATCTTCTTTTACTGAATCCATGCGACCACTTCCACTGTTACTATGACTAACGGAGCCGTTTTGTACGCTATATTCGTCATCAGAGTCAAAGAAACTGTTTGAACTCCGAGATGTCATCACGCTTTCCCCACTGGTGTACATAGCTAACATATTACTCGATTGCCCACACATCGAATCATTAATTGTCAGTTCTAAGGGTATATTTCCTGTATTCGTTGTTGGAATTCGTCGATTAACAGCTAAATTAGCATTATTTCGATGAGAATTGTATAAATTTGGGCTGTTTGTCATGGTTAATTCCCTAGAAATACCCGTATTCCGGTTGTTTTCTTTGTTGTCTTCACTGCTTTGTACCCGATTCGGACTGGATAGTGAGTCATTATCATCCTGAGAATCTGAAAGAAAAGAAGCTGTTGAGACAGTATCATCATCATCGGCTTCACTGAGGGTAGAGTCTTTCCTTGCAGTGCTGCTATGACTATGAGCATTGTCAACAGGCGGTCGATTGTTGGTTATTGCGATGTTGGGACTCGAAGCAGCTGCATTTGCGTTAGCTATTCGAGAGGTGGACCCAAACAATGGTGGTGCTGCTACCGCAGAACTACTGGTAGCGCTATTGATGGTACTATTGTTCGAGCTCTTGTTGTTCATCAATTGAGCAACGACAGCGGGATCGATTACCGTAATCAAACATTTCATATCCGTATAAATCTTACACGATAATTCAATTTCACCAGTAATCATGGGAATAAATTGAAAAGATGACCTTTGTCCTTGCTATATAATATACAAATATTTAGAGACATCACATCCCAGAATCTACATCCGACAAAACACAGCGCACAGCAGTATCCTACCTGAATCAAGGGACTTTCTAAACATAATCGTTTATCCGTATGACAAATTCCAACAAATATATGTTCAACATGTACAGGAACATCATTGGCTAGTCGTATCTCCAACGGTGCATTCATAAAATGTGTCAATTTTCGCTCAGAAAAATCATAATCTTTGACAATTAATACTCTTCGTGCTCGATAAGGTGCTAAATTCGGTGATAGTAACGGATTTCGCTGCATCAAACGACTTGAGGATCCCGTTCCCATGCGTATACCAGGCAATGGGCCACTTTGTGCACTATTTTGACTGTTATTGCTCGTATTTATATTGTTTGGGTTTCCATTCAGAGTACTGTAATATAAATGTGTCTGATAGGAAGGTGGAGGAACAGCTTGTGGATGATCACTGTTGTTGCTATCCGTTGAATTGGTTCGTTCTGATCTCACTTCTACATTGTTATCGTCATCGAGATGTGAGCGTAAACAATCCGACTGCTCAATACGAGGAGTATTCTTCCTCAAAACATTCTGCATCGTGCTCTTAATAGCACTCCGTTGACTATGCATCTCATCAATCTCCTCCTGTGTCGCTATATTCTCTGCTTCTGCTTCCTTATTCGACGTGTCATCGGTATTGTACGGTTGTTCATAGGTACAATCATTGGCACGACAGTTATATCCATAGTACGACTCATCCTGATCCCGATGATTATTATTATTCTGATTATTCGTACAATATTGTACTTGATTACGGGTTTGCTGACAGGAATACTGCGATAACTGATTGCGATATCGATATTGCATGGCATGGATAGCTGGTATTGCAATCACATCCGGTTCTTCTATCGAATCCTCATTTGAATCGTGCTCTTCATTATGCGTCTGGTCAATTATATTACTATTACTAGTGTGGTTATTCGCAGCGTTGCCGTAGCGATTGTGTGTCTTGCGTTGATTGTCCGGATACTTTCCTGCATCTTCGTTATTCAATAGACGATTAGACTGCTCTTCCTCATCATCACTGATAATCACGTCTATCTCGCTACCAGCACCCTCTTCCTCTTGATCAAAGGAAACTTCTTCATCATAACCCGCCGGCACGATATTATTACGTTTATTGTTGTTCTTGCTGTTACTATTTGATTTATTATTGCTCTCTTCTGTATCATCTACTACAGGTAGTTGATTGTCGTATTTGTTACTTCCACTTCGATTGAGACGAAGTGGAGACGCTTCATCGTAGGTATTGCCGTATATAGAACTCGCTAGACTACTCGATACAGCTTCTATTGCTCCGCTAATATCGCCATCTATGTCTCTATTGCTACTAGCACCAGTGGCAGCAGCATCTGCAACATCTATTGTTGTATCTATCTTCCGGTTAATTTTCCTATCACCACTTCTATTTCCGTTCTGATGGGTTACGACATAAGCAGATGCTATACTATCTCCAACTACTTCGTCCCACTCATCGTTCTGCTGGGAAGTAGTATGGAATTCATCATCATCAAATTCACTTTGTTCGTATTCCCGTCGGTCATCGGTATAAGAGTAAGGATCTATTGTACTCGATGCCGCCGAAGCTTTCTTCATATTCTGAAGCAAACGTTCTTTTGTCGTTATACTATAGTCATTGTGGGGTTCCTGAATGCTTTTCATTGCCACTTTGCCAGGCAAAGCGGTGGGATACTATAAACAATGAACAACAATGGTTTTAACAAATGTCTCTAGCAAGTCAATAGAGGTTCTAGCAAATTTACCTTTGCATTATTGATTGAATGTCCGCGTTCCATTCAGATTGACTAGTTACAACAGATAAAATTGCTGGGAGTCAAATAAAACTGACCAACAAGTTCACAGTTATCATGCCGGTTTTCAAAAATTTGTGCTTTGATTAATAATTACTTTTCTTGACATTCGAATTCAAAATCACTGAAAATTGAGATTGGTCGACAAACCATGGACGGTGAAAAGCAAGAAAATACTGGGGGAGAAGCTGCTGAAACTATAACTGTGAGAGTTAAGGATAATACTGGAGAAGAAATGTTCTTCAAAGTGAAGAAAACTACTAAAATGTCCAAGATAATGGACGCATATGCACAACGTCGTGGTGTTGCTACTAATTCCCTACGCTTTATGTTGGACGGAGATAGAATTCAAGGAGACGCTACTCCAAAGATGTTAGAGCTCGAGGACAATGATCAAATTGATGTTATGCTCGAAACGGTTGGTGGGTTGTAAGCCAATTTTATTTTGTGTATAAAAATTCTTTGTAATGTCGATTAAGGAAACGAAATGTATTCTTATCATTGTCTTGATACTGTTTATGATTGTATTGGCGAGAACTGCTGCAGCAATATTATCCCGCTGTTCAGAATATTTGCCCACCTTTCCATTTTGCGAAATATAAAACAACACTTCTTCAAACAAACCGATTTCACCGCAATCAAGCTTCACTTTTAATACACACATTGTAAGGACCTTAAGTATGAGTATTATAAAGATCGTGAGGTATTGAAAATGTAGTAACAGCAACTCTACCTGATTATACGCCATATGAAAATGGTTCCACGTGAAATCTCGACTATGAAAGTATGCACGGTTTTCACATTTTTCGGTAAGCTTTTCACAATGCTATTGCTACCCGTTAATAATAGGAATATGAATAGCGCTTGTGTAGATCCTATTATTTTATGCGATTGTGTAACGTGTTGTTGTCGTTGTAAACTTTTCGACTTTAGATATTACTAATTCAACACACTATACTCGTTACATACAACAGTTGCTAGCGCCACCAAACCAAAAACATATCGACACAACGTTAGACAGCACCATATTTACATTATAACTATAAACGAGTGATTCTGTGCATCCGTCACTCCATTACACGTACAAAATGAGCGGTGGGCTGGAGAACAATGAGCAGTCGTCACACACAAACGCCTATCACATCGAAGTACCTAATTCGACTCATCAATAATACATATCGAGATCAACACATCACATTCCTAGACGAGACAGTTTAACCCAACAGCTATCCTAACACTCCCAGAGAGCCTCATCAAAGGCTACACAATTCCACAAGCGGTTAATCAGTGATATACAATAGATATCCCTATCCGATAGATACTCCAATACACACAGAGCCAATACTTTACTGATTTTGGGGTTTTGTGTACCGAAGAATGGGTATACGATCATTGGTAGTGGTGTGAATGTAATCCTTGATGATCCAGACAACTGGTTAATTCCCCGTGGTATCACCAATTGGGGTGACAAGAGAACAGTTGGAATGATAGTGGTCGTAAGGGATGGTGATGCAGCTATAATTGCAGCATTATTACTCTCATTCTGACGAGCAATCGCCGATCCCATAGCAGTGTCGCTAATTACAATATTACTACTATTACCAATTCGAGTAATGGAATTGATCGACGATGGTGCGTCTCGCTTGCCGGTTCGTAGCTTATAGGGCGTACGTACCACACTATTGCTATCGATACAATTGGTATTATTGTGGAATGTAGTAGGGTCAGTGACATGGTTATCGTTGGAGGTAGGTTCGTTGTTTCGCTTAGGAGTCGGTAGCACAGATATGTTACTAATACTGCTAGTATTGACATCAATGTCACAGCTACTACTATTACTACTGCTGGTTCGACTCACTGGTGACGGTAATGCCGATAATACACCAGTATTGCTCCCACTACTAGTAGCCCATGTTGGTATTTTACTAACTACTATTTCTTCACCGTCAATATATACTAACCTACGCTTATTGCTACTAGTACTACTATTACTATTAGCAGTAATGTTACTGATATTACATTCATCATAAGCGGATCCTATAATAGTGGTGTCATTATTCGTAAATGATTGATTGGCACTCAGATATCCAACAGAATTTATTTCACCATTGCGATGCTTTAGCTTCACGTCCAGATAGTTACCATGGTTGTATGTATCACCAGTGGAGCGCATGTCATAGGGATAGGTTATATAGGAAGATTGTTTCTGCTGTTGTGGATAGGCTGGATTGGTATGAATATTACTACCACTACTACTTCTTCCACGAGTATTATGCTGATTAGCATTATTTAGTTGTTTCTTAATGGAGTCTTCAAAGTATATTCTTCGGCTGTTCTGCAGTAAAGGATCATCTTCCATCGCTAAATTCACTTCGTACATGACTGCTACATCCAAGGGATGGTGAGAACTGTTCGCATTACCGGACATACTGCGATTCGACCCACCGTTGCTCATATAAGAGTGACTAAGGTTAGAGTTATTCATTATCGAGCTCTGGTCATGCATCGCCAGTCTGGCAGTGCGATTAACAGTACTGAGCAAGCTGTCGTTAATGTCCCCCTTCAATGGCGATGTGTTGAGCATGTATACGTCCTCATCCGTGTCCTCTACACAAGTGGTGTTTACACTAGCGTTAGAATGATGAGAACTATAAGCTGAGCTGAGACTACTGCTTCTTCGTTTATTTCCAGTGTGGTCGCTACCGCTTTTAGTGTTATTACTACTATTACCATTGCTAGGAGAACGCTTGTTATTGTTAGCTGGGAGCATGTTTTGTGCTGTAGCTAGATAACTCGTAAAGGATGGTAGTAACATAGTATTATTATTACTATTACTAGTAGTAGGACTAGAAATATCATCCGCAGTTGTATTCATACTGTTGTTATTACTACTGTAGCTCGCATTCAATGAATTATAGTTCGATCGACCTGTAAAGTATCATCCAATAAGTACAATTAGTACCAATAGTGTACATTAAACTCAAGCAAAAGGATACTTAAGGCACTAACATACCTGCATGCTTGCCATATTTAATAGTCTCCATTGACATGCCAACACTATTTCCTGTCGTTACTGCCGGTATATTACTTTTCTTTGAAGCCAGAGCGACAGATCCACTAAAGTTTTGACAAGATGCACACTTACAATTGTCACCACAGAAGGCATTAGCTTCGAAGCATTCACAGTATTTCTTAAGACATTGTGATTTCTTGCACGTGCAACCATTAATATTAGATTTCTATAGATATATTCGTTTATAATCATTATGTATATATCTTCTCTGTAGACTTTTCTAATCGGTGCGTACCTCGTCAGACACTTTGGTTACGAATGCAGTCGAATTTCGCTCAATTGTTTGTCGAATAGCATCCTGCCGTACCTATAGAACAATGACAGTTATAGGAAGATCTTTTATCAATAATTATCCACAGACCAACTTACTTCCTCGTACTGTGGTAAATTGTTACATTCGTTACATTTACAAATTGCACCTTCACAATAGCGTTTATTAGCAAAGCATTGACAATATAGCTTTAAGCACTTCGATTTCTTGCAATTGCATCGTAAAATATCGTCCTCAGTTGGTGATTGTGTTGGTGAATTTCGGGATGGTGGCAAACTATAATAACATCGATTAGAAGTTACATATTATACCAAAGAATTATAAACATTATGTCTTACTTTTTAATAGAGAGAGCACTTTTTGGAGCATTATAGGCAAGACCGTTGTCTTTAGTCGAGGATCTGGTAGATTGTACAACATTTGGAATCGGTGCTGGTGCAGCTACTCTGTATACGTTCGTGTTTCTTTGCATTGTGGCCACTGCGGCTGTGATATTTGAAGCCATTTTCCTAAGGGACTGGTCAGGAGTGCTCAGAGCAGATGTATACATAGGAGGTGAGCCCAATGGTAGGGACATATTGGTTGCAGTAGGGCTGGCAATTTGCGAGGCATATTGTGTAAAAGGACTCTGTATCCATGATGATTTACTTGAACCTACTGTTCGAGGAGACATCAATGGATCATTCAAAAGTGAATCACACTGTTGTGGATACATGGAATATTCAAAATTCGTCGTCATTTCTTATCACAATAACTTGATTTTTGACGCCAAGGTCGAATCGATTTTGAATTCAAAATATCGTATCTTCAAACGACGCAAGCAATGAATCATCTCAAAATTCTTTTAAGTTATTGTAGTTTACAACTTCATTTTAGCAGCAACATTGTCTGCAATACGTACATTGAAATTCTTGTATACCCACTCACATTTCTCCAACAAAGTTTCATAAGAAGCTCCTTCAAATTGTTCAGAATCATCCATCCATTCAACAATTTCATCTAATGTTTGTAAAGCAATAATATCATTGTTATCAACACATCTACCCTTGATATCATATACAGTCTCTTCGATAGCATTTCTCAATTGAATCATCTTAGCCAACTTCTCGTCTACATAAATTAATAGTAACAAATTTAATCAATAATGTCAAAGTAAGTCAAGCGCATAACTTTCTTACACGTACTACTACGGGACTACAAGCTTACCTTCTTCTCTGTAACGCTCAGCATCAGCAATCATACGGTCAATATCATCATCAGATAGACGACCACGATCAGCCTTAATCTTAGTGTTAGCGGTGGCACCAGTCACTTTATCATAAGCAGTGACGGACAAGATGCCGTTGGCATCTAAAGCGAAGGTTACTTCTACCTTGGGTTCACCACGCTTTGCTCTTTCAACACCTATAAATAGAGATAAATGGTAAGGAATTTTTACCATTAATGTCAGGAATAGCTATTTACCAGTAATCATGAAGTCTCCAAGACGATTGTTGGCACCAGTATGGGGTCTTTCTCCTATAGTACCAAGATCGTATAATATTCAATCATAATCACAATACTTATATATGCAAATAATCGTACCTTCATAGACAATCACTTCAATTTCAGTTTGGAAGTCTTCGCAAGTAGTGTATTCACGAGACTTCACACAGGGAATTGAAGTGTTTCTTGGAATCAATACAGACATAAACTTTCCTTCCAATTCAATACCTAGAGAAAGAGGGGTGACATCTAACAATACTAAATCAGTAGACATTCCATTCAAGATACGGCTGCTGTTGCCATCGCAGTTCAATGCTTGCCCTCCTCCATTCAAACCAGCCTTCAAAATGGCACCTTGCACGGCTGCACCGTAAGCAACGGCTTCATCAGGGTTAATACTCTTGCACAATTCAATACGATTATTGAATAATTGCACCAAAGCTTCTTGTAGGGATGGAATACGGGTAGACCCGCCGACCAATACAATGTCACTAACACGATCAAGAGTTGTGTTAGCATCCTTCACAACGTTCTTGACGGTGTCAATACATCTTTGGTACAATGGGGCACATAGCTTATCAAATTGCTGTCTAGTCAAGGTCAAGTTGAAGTCAGCACCATCGATCAATCCTATATACCAATATATACCTTAGCACCAAGCATACTAGCAACGAAACGAGACATAACAGTCGCAATTAAATCTACTCATGTAAAGTTACACATACACAGTGTACCACCACAAAGCTTACCAGGTACTTCCAATTCAGTTTCCATGACAGTGGATAAAGTTCTCTTGCCAGCTTCACATGCCTTTCTCAAGCGTTGCGCACTACGATGGTTGCTTTTAATTGCTTTGGCCGCGTTACGTGATACCTTATCCTCGATATTCTTTAAGCAGAAATCGACTAGAATATTATCAAAATCTTCACCACCTATATGAATATAAAAAAGGATTAATATAGAGAACAAGAGTGCGTACATGTGCGACTACACACATATAAGTTCCACCAATCCACCACAAATAACACAAAACCAAGATTGCTTACCCAAGTGAGTATCACCTCCAGTAGCCTTTACAGCAAACACACCACCTTCCATGGACAATACAGAAACATCAAACGTTCCTCCTCCTATAAATACATAAGAAAACATATAAAACTCAGGAGTTGCCATATATACAGAATGAGACTATACTCACCTAAATCGAAGATCAACACGTTGGACTTGTCCAATTCAGATACATTGGTATTGGTACCAGCAGAGTGCAGACCATAAGCAAGGGCAGCAGCCGTAGGCTCATTGATAATGCGCATAACTTCCAAACCAGCAATACGACCAGCATCCTTGGTAGCTTGACGCTGTTGATCGTTGAAGTGGGCTGGTACGGTAATGACGGCCTTCTTGCATGGCATACCAAGAGCAGCTTCAGCAGCACGCTTCATTTCCAAGAGAACGACAGAGGAAATCTCTTCTGGAGATAATCTTTGGACCTTGGATCTCCAATTAACTTCAATGGCTGGGCGGCCATCACCAACATCGACCAAAGTATAGGGAAAGCGCTTTGCCTCCTCACGGGTTACGGGGTCCTCCATGGATCTACCAATAATACGCTTCACGTCGTAGATGGTGTTGGCAGAGTTCACGGCTTGTTGAGACTTTGCGGCTTGTCCAACCACACGTCCTTGCTCAGTGTAGGCAACCCAAGAAGGGGTAGTCTTTTCACCCACAGAGTTGTTAAAAACAACTACCTTTTGGGTGGTAGGGTCAAAGGCAGCAACACAACTGTATGTAGTGCCAAGATCAATTCCAATAATAGGAGCGTCGTTATCTGCAAAGCTAGCCATTGAATTTCAAATTTGTGTTGAACAGCCAAATACGTCATACGAGCGTCATCAGCGACACTGTCCATTCTTCGATTTTTTGAGAATACTCTTTAGCTTAAGTATGGTTCGTGGAAGTAAGGCTAAATACTCAGAAAAGCAAAAGCGCACAGCGGAGCACATTGAAGATGGCTATATAGAGCGTGGTGTATCTGAAGAAGAGGCAGCGAAGCGTGCTTGGGCCACTGTTAACAAAATGTACGGAGGTGGAGCAAAAAAGGGTGGTTCTGGAAGCAATGAGGTAATTGACCCTTCGCCTGCCATAAAAGGTGGCCATAAAGGCGGGAAAAAAGCAGGTGCTAAAGTGAAAAGAGAAAAGAAGGGAATATTCGCACCAAAATACAAGAAACGACAAGCAGCTGCCAAAAGAAAGAAATCAAACTCCCATTCGCATTCGCATTCGCATTCGCATTCTCATTCGGAATCAGAATAACAGACAGATTGGCCATAAACTGCTTGTATTTACTGTGGATATCTCCTTGCTGCTTACCGTATCTTGGTGTATCATAGATAGCAATTTTGAAGAACATACAACAATTTTACTCTATTTTATAATACTAATGTCAAATATTGAATATTGTACATAAATAATATATCTTTGGTCAGAATTATACCTTTCAACTAAGTCATAAACTAATCTAATGACGTTTTTGTACGTAGTCATTTGTTGTGTCCCAGACGCCAGGCTCAGCAGAGTCCACTAATACAGACAGTATTGTGTGGTACTGTATAGCACCTGTTAATTAGGGCACAAATGCTACTGCCAGACGGAAATTACTTTGCATCTACTGTCTTTTCTGGTTCTGAATGGCTGACTAATTGCATTATTACTGTTAATAACGGCGATATTACCCGTGTGGTGCCGAACGAATCAACTACTTCGACAACGTTTACTCAACAATTTCAAGCTATAGCACCATCATATATCGATGTGCAAATTTATGGAGCGGGAGGGAAACTCTTTGGCATTCATGCATCAATTGATGCACTGTGTGAGTTGCACGCGTACTGCAGGAAAGGCAACGCTGATCATTTCGCTGTAGCTGTTGCCACTAATGAACTATCAGTATTTCATAAATCAATAGATATAATAAGAGAATATTGGTCAATAGGCGGAAAGGGATGTCTTGGATTGCACATGGAAGGGCCATGGATATCGACAGAAAAGCGAGGGGCTCATATCGAGTCTTTTATCCACATTCCAACTGTTGAAGAAGTTAGAAGTATACTTGATTATGGGAAGGGTGTAATTAAAATGATTACTATAGCGCCTGAAGTATGCTCTAATGAAGTAATAGAGTTGATACACAGCTATGGTGTGACTATATCAGTCGGTCATACTAATGCAACATACAGCCAAGCAACAGCATGCTTTGACTCGGGCAAAGTGACTACAGTTACTCACTTATACAATGCGATGACACCACTTCAACATCGATCTCCTGGAGTAGTGGGTGCAGTCTTCAATCACCCCACCGTGATGTCTAGCATCATTGTCGATGGATTTCATGTGGACTTTACTGCAGTTACAATAGCGAAGAAAATAATGAAAGAGCGATTGTTCTGCATTACCGATGCTGTTACAGACACAGATATCGGACCATATCCCCATCAACTAGTCGATAATAACCGTTATGAGAGCAATGGAACACTGAGTGGTAGCGCTTTGACAATGCAAAAAGCATGTGAGAATTTGATTCAATATTGCGCGATTGAACCGAGTGAGGCACTACGCATGTGTAGTTTATATCCGGCGAAAGCGATTGGAATAGATAATCGACTGGGTAGGATAGAGGTGGGGTATAAAGCGTATGTCATAGAGTGGAATAATTCTGTGTAATCGATATTTATTTTGTATCTGTTTAAAGTTGTTAAATGTTTCATAAGCATGAACTGCGACTTGGATTACAATGCGTCCAACGTTAGTTTAACTAAGTACTATAACGGTATACTCACTACCTACTGTAAAAATCATATTGATTATATTAGGCTGTTTATCCGTAAAAAGACTTATAACCACACAATTCTGTATGTATGCACGCATAGTATATATTATATCAATGTTTGTACAGGGCTCTTCGCACGAGTTTCGTGACAATTATATTTGCAATCGTCATCGTTATCATTCAAATTATTCTCTTATCTTATTAACATTTCTCGTGCCATTCGAGTAAGTACACCACCAGCATCTACGCATTTGTGTGTTAGATACGATGACCATTCTACAACAACTGTGCAGCCAGAGCAGTGCCAGCCTTTGTTGCTATTTAACAGGTCAGCCAGGTATTTCTCAATTCATCCGTAAGTTACTACTCCAGCAGCTTCATGAATTTATTTTTCTGTACAGGCTTTAACAAAGCACCTAGCTTCGCTATTTGTTCCTGGTCACAGTAACTAAGGTCAGTAGACGTGAGTACTCCGAGATCATCTTGCAACATCTTTAATAACGCTTCTTTGTTTGTAGCGGCTGCATCAAGCATCAATATATCGTATGCCTGCTGGTATTTACTCGGTAATGTGAGATTGGTGTGGGACCCACCAACTGTAATGCTATGAGCCTCATCGTCGGAGTTAAGATATTCATTGCTGCTCGAGGAAGCTAAAGGCTGGGATAGGTACGACGACATGTGTGAGAGGTTAACATTATTATCATTGCTATGTCCATGGGTTCCAGTGCCTGTACTACTATTATTACTATTACTATGAGTAGTGAATAGAGGAGTATTGGCAACGAGTTTATTCGTCGGTTGTACGGAGAGCAATGTATGTAATATTGGCTTCAACTGCTGAAAATCCTCCATTGAACACAGAGAAAACCATAAATTTTTACTGTTCAAGTTGACATTATTCTGGTTATTTTCTGGGTATTCTCTGCTAGCAGAGATGCCCGGTGGCAAAGTGGTAATTTTATTCAGTAAACTAACGCTAATACTGGTAGTGTTATTTGCAATCGACTTCCATATGCTACCAGTATTGCCCACCGCTCCATTGGCGTTGCTACTATTATTTGGGTCCCGTAGCATTGGATGCACGCCCAACAGTATCATATTTGTATACAAATCTTGATGAAAAGTTACCCATGCCTCCTTGTTAATACATTTTGGGTGATGTGTTCTACTGATCATCAGATTTAATATCTTTACTTCGCCTATATATAGAGTACATTGATAAACACAGATATTCAGGACATAACAGCAGGGCATGGGTATATGAGATGTCATAAATACGCTCAGAGTGTATGATTGTAAAAGTATAAATTACCTACCTTGATCACACAATACTCGAGCAATGTTACCAATTACTTTATTTAACGGATAATCTTTATAATCAGAAGATATAAATTGCACTACATACCCACTTTTCTTAATCTGTTGAACTAGAGTATGGAGAAGTGAATGGATGGATATAGAGTGTGATGGTTCTATTGCAGCGGCATGAGCAAATGGTGATGGTACTCGAAGAATATCCTATATAGAGCATAAAATGCATGATCAATTGTGCTAAAATGGTATATCACAACCTATAATTCAGTACATTTACCTGCACACTACTCGTAAAATAACCGAGCGATTTGATATAAATGTCGACCTGCTTCACTAACATTGCCTTTATACCATTACTACCGGTCAAATTGACACTACCACTACTCCGTTGTTGAGCACTCGGTGAGAGTGCACCAGTAGCTGTATCAGCTATCCCCACGTAATCGATACTCTTTAAAAATATATGTCGATGACGTTGTAGCTTTGTTTCAGCTGGCGTCAATTCAGTCGAATTAGAACTATTATTATTAGTATGATTATTAGCAGCATTTCTCAGCTGATTGTCAACAACTTCTATGTTCGGTGATTTACTCCAGTAACAGTCCTGTGGATGATGGGATACTAAAATCGCATACAGCCACAACACATTTTCTAAGATAGTCGGTGTTATTAAACGTTTCTCTGTATCCAAAGAGGTGACAAGATTCGGTTTCTGCTGCTTGGATTGCGAGTTGCCACTGTTTGTACTGGTCACAGTCGCATTCGTATGAGTGCTACTGCCACTGTGTGTTCGCTCTCGAAGTGGTTTGTTTTGAGGAGTAGCGGTTATTGACCCATCAGTGGTAGGCGGAGGGACTAGACCAAACTTGCTTGCACTTAGTCGTTTTTCTAGTGAAGCTAGTCCCACATCTGGTATCCCCAGCATTTCCTCCCGCTCAAGACAATGAGTTCGTAACAGTATTTCCCGCAAGTTTTTCTGAATATTCATCCAAATAACTGTGACAGCTGCAGACATGCTCGTATTTCGTGCGCTATCGGTATCGTCATTGTTGTAATGCAGATATAAATGAAACAAACATTGAACAGTCATATCTAGACACTTGTGATCTTGCCAGTATTGGTACGCTCCTGTATAAGCTGATGTCATTTCTGTGGTTGAAGTAACCGCCGATGAGTTATTTCCAGTAGTATTTGAAGTCATACCACTCAAGGTTGCGTGAACAGCGGCATTGTAGCCTTCACTAGTGGGGCCCGTTACAACGGAGGCTAAGTGTTTATCCTGTGTTTCAATACAGTACAAAACAAATCGTTGCAGTATCCCGTCTAAAGACTGTAATAAATAGACATTCTTTCCTAAGTCAGGAGCAAATACCCAATTTTGACATAATACCAGAATAGAGTGTAATAACAGGGACTCTCTGTAGGCTATGTAGGGATCGAGTCGTTTCCAGCTATTGCCACTGAGTGACAACAATGTATTGGTTGATTCTACCGAGACCTGGGTTGATAGTGAAGCATTCTCTACTTCGCCATTACTGTTTGCAGTAGCACTAACACTAGGAGTTATGCTAGCATTTATACTATGATGGAAGTGCGTTTCATCTGCCTTACTTACTTTCATTAATAATGTTGTAATGATACTATTCCAGACTACAGGATGCTTCATGAGCAATTCAGCCACCTCTCCGTCCTCTCGTTTGCCGTATAGGTTGACTAGAGTCGTGCTCACCAGCAACTGTATGACGCTATCGTTTACTTGAAAGAGTTTCATGAGTATTTGCAGCATACTGTGCGAGCGCAATAAGTAATTGAATTGAGAATAATGTGACAAACGCGAAAGTAATACCAGACTCCATATCTCCGTTCCGTAGGGTTGCCACATATCTACATACAGCCTATTATTACCACTTGCAACATCCGTGTTTGCTGACAAATTTGCAGCCGAATTGGTTGATTGGCTATAGATATTATTGGTAATACACCGTAAGATAATGTCATGCATTTGATTCTTGACGAGGACTTCAGCATTGTCAGCAGAGAAACAGTATCCGCACAAGGTAATCCAGATATCCCTCTGTGCATCCCACATCTGCTCACTTTGCAGGGCACTAATCAATGCTGACATCAATTGAAGTTCACCTACGATACGGTTCAAATACTTCGCCACGCGATAATCGATTGCTACGTTATGGAAAATAGCACAGATATTACGCCTGGTAGCAGAAGATATATTGACTATGCGTAGCACAGCAGCACATGACTTAAGTAATCGTTTATCTCGAGCCACCATCCACCGAAATTCTGATTGCCGCGATATCATTTTCACAAGAACAAGAACAGATGTCGCAATAACTTCCTCACGCCTTTCGTAGCTTGCAATAAATTGCGCGCATACTTGTATAATACTGATTACAGTACCATTTCTGTCGATACACCATTCAAGACGCGTTAATTCAATGATTTTACTGAGTATTTGCAATATCACACGAATAATGTCTTCGTCTGTATCAGGAAGTGAAAGTATGTTCACAAGATGAGGAATTACTTTATGATGCATACCATTTCTACTCTCTTGCAAATCTTCCACTGCTGTTGATAATATGATAGATTCGATCGCAGATATTGCTTTTAATTTCACTATCGTGTGAGCACTTTCACAGCATAGAAAGAGCGTTTCGTAGATAACATCGATGTCCGCTGCATCCAGTAGCTCAATATCTACCTCAGGATTCTTCATATTGACAATAATATCACACACAGCTAGCATGCATTGTGGTGGTGGAGGAGGAAACTTCTTAGCTATGCAATGGAAACTTGACACTATATTTGCTGCTAGCATAGCTTCAATACAGTCTGCGCTTGTAGACATTCGTTCCAAGATATAACAGGCAAGCGCAACGTATTCCAAACTTGCTTCATTTATAATGTCTATTAGTAATCCAATTAGCATTAACATTTGCTCCCTAGTAGTTGGAATTGACACAGAATTGTTATTTGCTACTGATTGCAAAGTTTGAAGGGTACGTTTGCCATATGGCTTGTGCAAAGATGCTATTATTTCATCCATTGACAATGGTATTGAGTTAGACGATGAAGAATTACCCATAGGAACGGCGTTGGTTGCTTAGTTAGTTGTTGAGTTTTCAGCATTCAACAACCAACTGTACCCGGTCGGCGGTCATGCCTGATCGTTCCAGAAGCCAGAAGGACTGACAGAACAATACCCTGTCACAAAGCTTTGATGAGCTTATCAAACATGTCTAATAGAGTTGCCATTGTTACAGGTGCAAATAGGGGACTTGGATTCGAGACTGCAAAGAAATTATGCGAAGCTGGTATTGAAACGATAATTACTAGCAGAAATAGGGCGAATGGCGAAGAGGCAGTGTTGAAGCTCAATCGGATAAGCAACAAAGTAAAAATGATGGAACTCGATGTTTCCAACGCTGAAAGCAGGCACCAATTTGTTGAGGCGATTAGTTCTAAATACGATCACATTGATATATTGGTCAACAATGCCGGTATCTACATCGATAACGATAGAAATCTTCCTTTCAAGGAGCAAGCTAAGCGAACCGTGGCTACAAATTATTTTGCAGTACGTGAGCTCACGGAAATGCTGCTTCCATTATTACTGAAAGGAAACCAGCCGCGAATTGTAAATGTTTCAAGTGAACTTGGACATTTGACTTGTATAAACGACAACAAAATTCGAAATGAATTCACTTCCGAGAAGCTTACTACAGAACAACTCAATGAAATTATGTGTGACTATATTCAGGATGTCGAATTAGACCAGGTGCAAAGCAAAGGATGGCCATCTACCAGTTATGCACTCAGTAAATGCGCTGTGATAGCATTAACCAAGATTCTTAGTCGTCAACCAGAGAATAAGGGAGTCTTGATTAACTGCTGCTGTCCTGGCTATTGTAAAACAGATATGAACAAAGGAAGGGGGAATAAGACACCCGAAGAAGGTGCTAGAACTATCGCAATGCTTGCTTTGTTACCGAAAAATTCCAACATTAATGGTAAATTTTTTGCTGATGAAGAGGAAATTGATTGGTAGTGGGTTTGGATCAAATGGTAACGATATTGATGTGTTTAGTTGAGATAATTTTGAAAACATATCTTACATAGTATTGTAGTGTGTTGTAGAATTATAGGAGATACTTCTCACAGGTTGACATTTCATGACATATTACGCTGTTGTAATACTTGTACTTAGATCTAGTATTACTACAGCTTCTTCCGCTGATAGCACTAGCAGCAGTACGAATTTGTATGCACTATGTTTTGTGGAAGTTAGTTAGTTACATCTATGTTGGAATTTGTAATTTTGTTACTAGTCGTTTATGTGGTCGCTCGGAGGATGCAAATAGCATACGATGCATTTTATTAGTAATTACCAAAGCCAAATTAAAATAAATCTACATATCATTGTGTCCTATCCACTTTCAACACAGTACTTCACACAACACTACTGTATTCCTTACCTTATTTAAATATCAAAACTGCCGGCTATTATAACACCGGCTACTGATAAAAACTGGTGTGCCAATGATTGTATTCTAATTAATTTCACATTTCTTACATATTAGTAGAAGTTACCATTCGATTTCTTGCTCGTGTTGATAGAATTTACCATTAATGTTCGAATTTTTCGGTAATAAAGCAAGCATTGCGATAGTTCTGGCACCTTCTTCTGCAGATTTTACTCCTTTGCCTTCATTCATATCTGTTTTACAATAGCCAGGACAGCAGCAGTTAATCAAGACTCCCTTATTCTCTGGTTGACGACTAAGAATCTTGGTGAGTGCTATCACAGCACATTTGCTGACAGCATAACTGGAGTTCGACCATCCTTTGCTAATAGCCGCTCCAGTCTCTATATCACGAAGGTATTCGCGCACTAAGCTATTTAACTCATCAATCGTAAGCTTGTTAGAACAAAAGCGACTGCGAAGTTCTTTACATTGCAAACATGTCAAATGACCATCTTCGCTGGCGACATTAACAAGCGTAGCATTTGATCCCTTGCGCAACAGAGGGAGAAGTTGTTCGCAAAGATCGTAGAGTCCAAAATAATTAGTCTCAAGGGTACAGTGAGCCTCTTCTTTCGACGGTAAAGTTGTGTCACAATCCAAGATAATGCCCGCATTATTCACTAATATGTCTATACAGCCGTATTCAGCTCGAATTTCCTCAACAAATTTGCTTCTACTTTCCGCATTTGCCACGTCTAACTCCTTGAAATACACTTTGCTACTAATTTTACGTAATTTGGCAGTAGCTGCTTCTCCGTTTGCCACATGTCTACAGGCAAGAATAGTTTCAATACCAGCTTTGCATAATTTTTTGGCTGTTTCAAAACCAAGTCCTCGGTTTGCACCAGTTACTATAGCAACTCGAGTAGATTCTATAGAATGACTCATCTTGTGGATATGCTTCTTCTGCTTCGAAAATACTTCGCAACATGCCGCCGGTCTTCGGACGATTTCTTCAATTGAGCAAGGAAATTGCAAAAATTGTTGAGTTAAATACTTGAGATAGCATCGCGGCAGTTTATTTAACTGTAATACGTATAACATTTCACAGCGTATATCACAATGATAATTCAATACCACTACTATTACTTTTGCACCATACTTATACAATGTAGATATCTCCCTTAGGCGTATCTCTCTATACTCGCTGTCTGTAGTATATTTAATACTTTCTCTTGCCTTGTAGAGAAGCCAATCGCAACAAAGCTTCGTCACCCTCGTCTTCTTCGTGATGTTCTATTTGCACTTTCTTTGCTCCTTTTTTAGCTGGTACTGCTGGTGAGTCGGTACTACCACTATTAACTGTTTCCTTAGCATTTTGCTCGTCCTTGCGTTGTAAATCTCTGGACTTTTCCGTTTGTTGACGCTGTTTCTGAACCTATGCGTGCAAATGGTAATAATTAGAAACAAATACATTAAAAAGACAGAAGTACTATTGGAATAGGTATGTGCCTATTGTGAACACTCCTGTGATGAAGTTCCCACCACTCACACATAGCATAAAAATGACTTGTTCTACTTACTGTCTTCTTATTGTCCTTTCTAGCTTGTTTTCTGGCATCCTTATTGAATTCCTTAATTAAAGCTTTCGCCGAGTCATTCAACTGGTTAGAAGCACTGTCTGCACTAGATTTCTTGATATGAGAAACAGCTATATACAGAGCTACAAAAACAGACGGATTAAACAATGATCTATTGCCACAATCTTTTATGTCGTACCTAGCAAGAAAAATGCACCACCTAGAAAAACGGTTGTTGGTAAACTATCATGGACTACTTTCAACAAACCAGCTGCCAATGGAATTGCAATGAAAATACCATTCTCTTGTAAAAATGTTTGCACAGTCATGATTATTTACGGTTTCTACGTTGTCACCTATACGTTGAAAAAGTGACGTATGTACTACAGGAAGAAGGCCGGCGGAACGGAATGACGAAAGAGTTTCATGCTGAGCCAATCACTCAACGTCGAATATATTGAATAATGTCTCACTTTGCAACTGTTTGCGTACATGCTGGCGGCGAACCAGACTCCAAAACGGGTGCAGTTGTTCCTCCTATCAGTTTGGCTACCACTTTTGCCCAAGCTGAAATTGGAAAACTAAGCGGCTTTGACGAACCGAACAGTTTGGGAAGAGGTTTCGAATATTCCAGGTGAGATATAAGCAAACTCAGCAAATTTCTGCCTAATTATACTATGTTTTGTGTTATTATACTATATAGAACTGGTAATCCCACCCGTGGTGCGTTTGAAAGAGCTATTGCTGCATGTGAACAAGCTAAATATGCTATTGCATACTCCTCTGGAATGGCTGCTACATCTGCCATTATTACCACTTTGAGTGCTGGCGACAATGTCATCTGTATCGATGATGTATATGGTGGTACCCAAAGATACTTCAGACGAGTTGTCAATCCAAACAGTGCGATAAGTTTTACTTTCCTCGACTTGACCAACCCTGAGGTATTGAATACCGCTATTACACCATCCACTAAGTTGATTTGGATTGGTAAGTCATAGATATGTAGCCAATTGCATCTACTAAGTAGTAATTGCATGTATATTTGCCTATTGCATAGAAACACCAACAAATCCTACTCTGAAAGTGGCAGATATCCGGGCTATTTCCGCTATTGCTAGGGCTAAAGGAGTCCTAGTCGCTGTAGACAACACCTTCTTCACTCCAGCACTACAAAACCCTGTCGTTCTAGGAGCGGATCTAGTCGTACACAGTGTTACCAAGTATATTGGAGGACACTCGGATGTTGTGATGGGCTGTATTGCCACGAATAACGAGGAATTATACACGTAAGTAGGATATGAAACATATGTATCTGTAGCATGACAGTATTGAGATACCGTTATACTGGCAGATGGCATACTTTTCTAGTGTATATCTTTCGACCAATCACATTAATTACATTTTTATAGCAAATTGAAGTTTATTCAGAATGGTGTAGGAGCTGTTCCTTCCCCATTTGATTGCTACTTGGCTCTCCGTGGTCTCCGCACTCTACACTTAAGAATTGAGGCTTGCAGTCGCAATGCCCTCAAAATTGCCACTTATTTGGAATCAGAAATGGGACACAGTGTAGAGCGTGTCATATATCCAGGTCTACCAAGTCATCCACAACATGAGATTGTAAAGAAACAAGCGAGTGGATTTGGTGGTATGATTACGTTCTTTGTCAAAGGTAGAGATTGATATGATGTTTGATGTTACGTGTTATGTATACTTGCGGATGTTTGCCATGCTGTCTTCTATATACCGGATAGTTAAACGATATTGGTTCTGTTTGTATAGGTGGTTTGAAGCAAGCTAATATCTTCCTATCCAGTCTTAAATACTTCACTTTGGCAGAGTCCTTAGGTGCATGTGAATCCCTAGCAGAATCGCCAGCTATCATGACTCACGCCTCCGTCCCAGCTGATAAGCGTGCAGAATTGGGTATTTCGGACAATCTAGTGCGTCTAAGTATTGGAATTGAGCATGTGGACGATCTATTAGAGGATGTAAAGAGAGCATTAGCCAAGGCGATGAATGAAGACGGTGATAATATGGTGTAAATGTCTTTAGTTTTGCTGACATTAGAGATAGATAGCCTGTATTATTTGTGGAAGCTCGTGCTGCGGATGCATATCATGAACTATCGAATATTTCATGAGTTTGACTGATTGTATGTCGGCATCCAGTTGTTTCATTATTTCAACAGGAAAACATTATGTGATTATGTCGCGGCAAGTCATTCTTTCGCATTCAGCACATAATGCATTGATATTTACAAAGTTAACATAGCACGACGTAGGTAACAATGCATACAGTAATGCAGCGACATGGAACGACACATGTGATTATCTAACGATACTATTCGCTAATTCTTGCATTCTTTTCTCACTTTCCATCAATGTTTCCTGACATTGATTTATCAATTCGGTAGTGTGTGGTGCAGTTGATACATGTGTGGACAGCGATTGCGTTGTATTTTGAACTCCCACTATCAGATTGGATAGCGACTTCTGTATATAACCTCTCCATTCATCTCGTAAAGCAAAATGCCTGCACAGATCCTGAGGGAATTCATTCGTCCAACGTTTATTTGTGGTTTCGTTACCATTGTACGACAGAATATTGGTTCCTATTCCACGCAATCCTCTTTTTCCTATACAATTGTCATACAATACATGTAGCAATTGGGAGGTTGTTTCTGCTGCTTTTGTATGATTACTGAAAGTAACGCTACTACTGGTACTACTGTCACTACTATTCTGCTGCTTAGCATTGTCACTGATGACTTCACGCATCACAAAGTCAATAAAATTGCCTTTCATCGACTCTATTTTATCAAAAATCACTGATAATACTTTCGCTATGTAGTCGTTAGTGGTTGATATTTGTGTTTTAGACTGTATCAACTGCTCCTGTAGTATGTGATTCGAATTGGACACAGGTAAATCATCGGTACCGCAATCACTCAATCCATTTAGCAAATTGGAAAAAGTGCTTAGCCACTGATCGTGCAGATTCTCCCATAGCGTTATCGTAATAATATTAACTAAACTCCGATAACTGTTACTAGAACTAGTAATTGAATAAGTTATAGCCCCTTCGCTACCTCCATATATCCTGTTGCTCACTGCATCGCTATCAGTACCAATAAATTGTACACTAAACTTATAATTCAATAGTAGCATACAATAGATCATATATTCGAATGGCAGTATCTGATCACACGTACTGTCAAGCAGTGATAGGATAGCGTTTCCATCGTTACTACTGCTAATATCAGTCTGATTATTACTAATATTACTACTCTTTAGTTGGGTAATCTCATGCATACTGTTGAGTAGCTCCGGTACAAAGAATTGTGTTATAAACGTGTGTGTTATTATACATTGTAACTGAAGTAATTTAAATATGTCATTGTATAGTCGCTTGAGCAATCGATTATAAGTATCACGATTCATTTTCTTTGAGTGCAGTGTACTAGTAGTAGTATCGTTACTATTATTATTACTATCATTGTTATTATTACTAATGTCCAAGCCACGTGACATTTGCAAGAGTCGATCGTATAACTGTTGGAAAATATTCAGTACATACACCATTTTATCAGTAATTGGAGTATTGTCTGTAGGTTCACTAATGGTTACTGGTATGGCTGTATTCACATTCGTAACAGCAGGTGTAGGCGTAGCCACTGAAGTGCTCGTCTCCGATACTTTAACAGATAATGGAGGACTAGAATTCCCGCTCTTGTTGCTTAGTGCTCGCTTTAGCTTTGCATATGACAACGGTGCATCTGAAGGACGTTTCTTGCTTGGCGTACGAGCTGTTGCTGCAGCTCTGGGTTCAGGAGAGACAGATGTAGGTTGAATAACTTCGTTGTTGTTCACTGCTAAGTCATTACTATTGCTACTATCGCAACTGCCAGTGCTTGTGTCTTGAGTAGAAGCTTCCATTGATAAATTTGTCATCAATTTGCTTAATACAATCAGATGTTCGATATATAAGTGCTGTGGGTTCCAATAATAATCAAACAACCAGCTGAGTAATTGACTCGCTGCTGCACGTAAAACGGATATACTAGGCATTTCATTATGTGTTGCATCATGTCGCAGCTCTACTATCCACCCAGGCAGATTGATACGATGTGCTAGTGATAGCACAGATTCGGCGAATACTCCTTGTTGAGAAGCATCTACTAGACCATTTACCGTTCGGACAATTACCATCGAATATTGCAATCTTATCGACAATTCGCTCAACTCCTCACTGCTTGCTACTTGATTGAATGATATATGTCGCATTACCATCGGATCATTTAGTCTTGTCTATATGTCATTAGGTAATATTACAATGTTGCAAGTTCACGAAGAGACAACTTACTTCCAATAGAGAAGCAGTGGATTCCACCGCGTGTGGCACCTTTCCGCGGCATTTCCACGATCTAACAACATCGATTGCCCAATGTACTTCGTTAGATTGCACGGAGAACAAACCGGATTTGACTTTTACCCAATGGTGCCAGGTTTTCCATGGTGTAAGTCTGCGTATAAAGGCAGAAGATAATGACAATAAACTATGTCTCTGCAAAATGTTAATACCTTGGTGCACCAATGTTATTCATTTATAGGGGACCACAATTACCTGAACGGGCACAGTGTACTGCTATAACTAGAAATTATTTCAACACACCAGTTTTTGCGGAAACCCAAATAAAAAATTTCGCGTTTTGCACGATATCGAATATTACATGTTTCTCATGTTAGTACGCTCGGATTGGATTGAGCCCAAATTTGGCCAGTATGTGAAATTATGTTAGCTGTATGGAATATTCAAGCCGGACGTTTATTCATCTAAAGCCGAAAGAGAAAATTAATTTCTACAAAAATGTAAGATACAATTGCAGTTGACATTGTAAACGTCTATGAAGTTTAACAAATTATGCTATCATTGTGTTTATATGGAACCACAGAGCATTTTATTTGCCTCAGTTTGTCTGGATGTTTGCCTCAAATATTATAATCGTTTGACTGTTTCCGACCTGTAAATTGTCAAACAATTTCGCCAACTATAAAAGGTGACGATTTGATGATTATGCAATGCTGTTAGCGTCTAAATCATATGTTTTACATTATACGTTGCTATTATTTAATAACTGACTGTTTATAATGAAAAAATGTACTATAGACTGTCATCAAAATTTCTATCCGTTAGCTGCGTCACCGCTATGTGCCAGTTTCTGCGTCTTGTTGTAATCATTTACATCGTCGTAAAGAGTAGTCTTTCCAGCACATTGGGATCCTAAGCTTAGAATTCCACGTGGACAAGTTGTCGCGGCCGCTTCTATAGTGTCACCTAAATACTAGTGACTCCAGCGTAACTGGACTGGCCACAGTTAGGCCGCAAATGTAATCACACTGGCTCACCTTCGGGTGGGCCTTTCTGCGTTCGCGAGTGGACCCGATAAGCTCATGGAGCGGCGTAACCGTCGCACAGGAAGGACAGAGAAAGCGCGGATCTGGGAAGTGACGGACAGAACGGTCAGGACCTGGATTGGGGAGGCGGTTGCCGCCGCTGCTGCTGACGGTGTGACGTTCTCTGTTCCGGTCACACCACATACGTTCCGCCATTCCTATGCGATGCACATGCTGTATGCCGGTATACCGCTGAAAGTTCTGCAAAGCCTGATGGGACATAAGTCCATCAGTTCAACGGAAGTCTACACGAAGGTTTTTGCGCTGGATGTGGCTGCCCGGCACCGGGTGCAGTTTGCGATGCCGGAGTCTGATGCGGTTGCGATGCTGAAACAATTATCCTGAGAATAAATGCCTTGGCCTTTATATGGAAATGTGGAACTGAGTGGATATGCTGTTTTTGTCTGTTAAACAGAGAAGCTGGCTGTTATCCACTGAGAAGCGAACGAAACAGTCGGGAAAATCTCCCATTATCGTAGAGATCCGCATTATTAATCTCAGGAGCCTGTGTAGCGTTTATAGGAAGTAGTGTTCTGTCATGATGCCTGCAAGCGGTAACGAAAACGATTTGAATATGCCTTCAGGAACAATAGAAATCTTCGTGCGGTGTTACGTTGAAGTGGAGCGGATTATGTCAGCAATGGACAGAACAACCTAATGAACACAGAACCATGATGTGGTCTGTCCTTTTACAGCCAGTAGTGCTCGCCGCAGTCGAGCGACAGGGCGAAGCCCTCGGCTGGTTGCCCTCGCCGCTGGGCTGGCGGCCGTCTATGGCCCTGCAAACGCGCCAGAAACGCCGTCGAAGCCGTGTGCGAGACACCGCGGCCGGCCGCCGGCGTTGTGGATACCTCGCGGAAAACTTGGCCCTCACTGACAGATGAGGGGCGGACGTTGACACTTGAGGGGCCGACTCACCCGGCGCGGCGTTGACAGATGAGGGGCAGGCTCGATTTCGGCCGGCGACGTGGAGCTGGCCAGGGAAAG